>WNGI01003251.1_pt1 | contig 14276 bp, 14 predicted proteins | sample 5400621 | NCBI WGS metagenome assembly WNGI01 (sample SAMN13153374, study PRJNA577476) | soil metagenome | isolation source: 20 cm soil or saprolite under Garry oak tree replicate 1 | place: USA:California | collected 2016-06-15
GCGCAAAGGAGAGCTCGACACGAGGCGTCCGGCGGAAGAGCTCGCACGGGTCGTGCGCGCCTACACACCCGAGCCCGGTGCGTTCATCACGTTTCGTGGTCAGCGCGTCGCGGTGCTCCGCACGACGGTGGGCGGCGGGCGCGGGGTCGATCACGGCACGTTCCAGATACGCGACGGCGTTCCCCAGATCGCCACGGGCGCGGGCTGGCTGCGTCTTGATGAAGTGAAGCCCGCCGGCAAGCGCGAAATGAGCGGCGCGGATTGGGCGCGCGGACTGCGCGACGTCACCGAGAGCGAGCGCGTGCCCTCTTGACCGCCGTTACCCTCGAACCGATGACCGAGCGCAGATCCGCGATCAGCGACGTAAGCAATGGCGAGCTCGTCGCCTGGCTCGCTAAGCGCGGCGAGCCCACCTACCGGGCGAAGCAGATCCGCCGTCACGCCACGCACGGGACCGCGGCCGGTTTTGCGGGGCTCACGGACCTGCCGAAAGCGCTTCGCGACGCGCTCAGCGCCTCCTTCCGCTGGACGGCTGTCGAGCCGGTGCGCGAAGAGGCGAGTGCGGACGGCGAGACGCGCAAGGCGCTGTTGCGCCTGGCCGACGGCCATCACATCGAAACAGTGCTCATGCCGCATCACGGCGCGCGCAACGCGGTCTGTGTGTCGACGCAGGCCGGCTGTCCGATGGCCTGCGCGTTCTGCGCGACGGGCGAGATGGGCCTCGTCCGAAATCTGACGGCCGGCGAGATCGTCGATCAGATCCGCCACTGGCAGCGCGAGCTTGCGCAGCGTGGGGACCGCGTATCTCACGTCGTGTATATGGGAATGGGTGAGCCGTTCAACAATTACGACGCCACAGTGGCGTCGACGCGGATCCTCATCGACCCCGAGGCGTTCGGCATCAGCCCGCGGCGGCTGACCATTTCAACATGCGGCGTCGTCCCCGGGATCGATCATCTCGCCGGCGAGGGGCTTCCGATCAACCTCGCCGTCTCGCTGCATGCGCCTGACGATCCGACTCGCGCGCAGATCATGCCGATCAACCGCAAGTGGGGCGTCGAGGAGGTGCTCGCGGCGGCCGCGCGTTACGTGAAGCGGACGAAGCGCCGCGTCACCTTCGAATACGTGCTGCTCGCCGGCGTCAACGACTCGGTCGAGACCGCGCGCGAACTCGCGGCGCTAATCACGCGGCACGGCCCGACGAAGGACGCTCACGTGAACCTCATTCCGTACAACCCCGGCGCGGGCGGCTTCCGGCGACCCTCGGTCGAGAAGATGGAGCGCTTTGCCGCCGTGCTGCAGGAGCATGGGATCGCGGCGACGCTCCGGATCAGCAAAGGGCAGGACATCGCTGCGGGATGCGGTCAGCTGAAGGTGGCGGAAGGAAAGGCGGCGGCCGCGGTCTAGCGGCGAGCGCGCTCCCGCTTCTTCGCCATGCGAGCGTCCTTCGTCTGAGTGCGACGGCACCGCGTGCACACCAGAAGCTTGACGCCGTCGATCACAGCGGGATGCAGGTTCGCGTCGAAACGGCGGTGCGTGTGCACCTTCGAGTGACTGACGTTGTACCCGTATGCGGCGGTCTTGCCGCAAATGGCGCAGGCGCGTGGCATTTCGGGGAGGTCTCCTTCGGGAATGTGATCAGGCCGACGTTAGTGCGATGTTACAGTCGCGCGCATCGTTACGCAATTCGACGGCGCGGCTTTGCTGCGCGCGCTCGAGGCGTCGACGGCACGTCTCGAGGCGCGCGTGGACGAGGTCAACGCGCTCAACGTCTATCCGGTCCCGGACGGGGACACCGGCACGAACATGCTTCACACCATGCGCTCCGCCCTCAAGTACGCGCGTGCCGCGGAACCCACGCTGCCCGCGATCAGCGCCGCGGCCGCGCAAGGTGCGCTGATGGGTGCCCGAGGCAACAGCGGCGTGATCCTCTCGCAGGTCTTCCGTGGCGTGAAGGAGGCGTTCGCGAGCACCGGTCAGGCCGGGGTTAAGGAGATGCGGCGCGCGGTCGAGCTCTCGCGACGCTACACGCACGAAGCGGTCACCTCGCCCGCGCCCGGAACGATGCTGACGCTCACCGTCGCGATGGAGGACGCGGCGGCGCGCGAAGGCAGCGACGTCCTCGAGCTCCTCAAACACATCGTCGGGGAGTCCGGTCCCGCCGTCTCGCGGACGCGGGAGGAGAATCCGACCAACCGCGCCGCGGGCGTCGTGGACGCGGGCGCGCGCGGCTTGCAGCTCGTCCTCGAGGGCGTTCTGTCGGGTTTCACCGGCGAGCAGATCCCCCTCAGTCACATCGATACCATCGCGACGAAAGCCCCCGCGACGTCGGCGGCGCCCTCGTGGGAGGGGGCGTACGACGTCCAGTTCCTCGTTGAGCGGCCGTCTCGCCCGATCGCGCAGATCCGAGATGAGATGACCAAGTTCGGAGCGGATTGCGTGCTTGTTGTGGGCGACGAATCGCTGATGAAGGTTCACGTCCACACCCTGCAGCCCGATGAGATCGTTCGCATCGGACTCACGGCCGGGCGGATCGCGGACGTCGTCGTCGAGGACCTCGACGCCATGACCGCCGAGCACGAGCGCGCGACGGGCATCGTCGTGGCTCCTGCCTCACGGGGACCGGCGGCACTGGTCGGCGTCGTGGCCGTCGTTCCCGGAGAAGGGTTCGCGGCCGTCGCGCGATCCCTGGGAGCCTTGCCCCTGCGTGGCGGACCGACGATGAACCCGTCGACCGAAGAGCTCGTCGACGCGATCAACGCCGCGAACGCGAGGACGGTGGTGATACTGCCGAACGACAAGAACGTGATCCTCGCCGCGGAACAGGCCGCGAAGGTCGCGGGTGTTCGGGTCCGCGTTGTCCCGACCAAGAACGTCGCGCAAGGCATGGCCGCCCTGGTCGCGTTCGATCCAACGAAGGACCCGGACGAGGTCGCACGAGATATGGCCGAGGTCGCGGAGCGCGCGCACGGCATCGAGGTCACGCGTGCGATCCGTGACGCGACGATCGACGGCGAGCGCCTGCGGCAGGGCGAGGCAATGGCGCTTCTCGATGGTCGCGTCGTGGCGCACGGGGAGGATGAGGTCGCGGTCCTCTGCGACGCGGCGCGCCGGCTGACCGACGCCGAGATCCTCACGCTCTACAGCGGAGCGGGTGTCGACGAGGTCCGCGTCCAGCACGCCGTCCAGCGACTGCGTGCGGCATGTCCCCGCGTGTCCGTCGAGGTCGCGCATGGCGGCCAGCCGCACTACGCGTTCATCGTCGCGGCGGAGTGATTGGCGGGAATCCTCACGACATGGAGCGGTACGGCGGCGGACCGATAACGATCGAGAACTACGACCCAGCTTGGCCGACCGAGTTCGAGAAAGAGCGTACGCGCCTGCAAGCCGCCCTCGGGCCGATGGTCACCTCGATCGAACACGTCGGAAGTACCGCCGTACCCGGGCTCGCCTCGAAGCCGATCATTGATGTGCTTGTCGGCGTGCGCAGCATGGGTGAGGCTCGCTCGCGTTCGATCGATCCCCTCCGAGCCTTGGGTTATCGGTACATGTCCGAGTACGAGGCGTGGCTTCCCGAGGAAATGCTGTTCAGAAAGGGCCCTCCCGGTCCCTGGACACACCACGCTCACGTCATGGAGCCAACCAGCGCCCGTTGGGACGAGCTTATGTTGGTGCGCGACTACCTTCGGAATCATGCCGATGTGGCCAACGCGTATGGCAGTCTGAAGAGGGCGCTCGCGGTCCTGTTCGGTGACGACATCGCTGGCTTCCGGGATGCCAAGCGGCCGTTTCTGCAGGCGGTGATGGCGAAGGCGCAGGCAGAACGGCTAGCCGAAGGATCGCCGATCACCTAACCGGCGAGCCGTTGATCTGGCTCTTCCAGCATCGGTCGGCGCGGCGCGCCATGCTCTTGATGTGACAACCATCGCGCCGCACACGACGAGCGGGCCGCCCGCGACCTCGCTGGACCTCCCCGTCACGCGCATCCCCGGCATCGGCACGGAATCGGCCAAGCTGCTCGAGCGCATGAGGATCCAGACGATCGGGGACCTCCTCTGGCACCTCCCGACGCGGTTCGACGATTTCTCGAAGTTCGTTCCGCTGCGGCGCCTCGTTCCGAACGCGACACAGACCGCGATCGCCGTGCTCGGTCACATCTCACAGCGACGGACGGCCACCGGAAAGCTCATGACGGAGGCCGAGCTCCACGAAGAGGACGGCACTCCGACCCAGGTACGCGCCACGTGGTTCGGCCGCGCGTTCGTCAAGGAGACACATCCGGAGGGCGAGCGCGTCCGTGTCTCCGGAAAAGTGCGCTTCTTCGGCCGCGCACTCCAGTTCAGCCAGCCGACGCTCGAGCGGGCCGACGCGGAGGCCGTGCATACCGGCCGCCTCGTGCCGATCTATCCATTGACCGAGGGGCTCAAGCCGGGGCAGGTGCGGCGCTGGCTGCACACGGCCATCGAAGGTGGGCCGCGGCGAACGGGCCTCGTCGGCGAGGTGCCCGATCCGCTGCCGGCAGGCGTGCGCGAGCGGCACGCGCTCTCCGACATCGCGTCGGCACTGCGCCAAGTGCACTTTCCCGATGACGAGAGCAGGCTTCTCTCGGCGCGACGGCGCCTGGCCTTTGACGAGCTTCTCGTCCTGCAGCTCGCGCTCGCGCAACGTCGCGCGCGCTGGACCGCTCAGGCGTCGGCGCTGCCGCTACGGATCAGCGACAGCGAGCTCGCAAAATGGATCGCCGCGCTGCCGTTCACCTTGACGGGGGCGCAGGAACGTTCGCTCGCGGAGATCCGCCGCGATCTGGATCGGCACGTGCCGATGTCGCGCCTGCTCGAGGGAGATGTGGGATCGGGGAAGACGGTTGTCGCCGCGCTGGCGGCGCGCATCGCGGCGACATCAGGGGCGCAGACCGCGCTCATGGCACCGACCGAGCTTCTCGCCGAGCAGCATGCCCGCTCGCTCGGTGCGTTGTTCCAAAACGGCGGACCCCGTCATGCGCTCCTCACCTCGAGCGTCACCGGCGAGCCGCGCCGCGCGATCCTCACGGGGCTCGCCGACGGCTCGCTCGATGTCGTCGTCGGGACGCACGCGCTCGTGGAGGAGCACGTCGCATTCAAGCGGCTCGGCCTCGCCGTCGTCGACGAGCAGCACCGCTTCGGGGTCCGGCAGCGCGCGACGTTCCGCGAAAAGGGCAGCGGGACCGACCCTCACCTTCTGCTCACGACGGCGACTCCGATCCCGCAGACCCTGAGCCAAACCGTCTACCGGGACCTCGACATCTCGGTGATCGACGAGCTGCCGGTGGGGCGCAAGACCATCACCACGCGCCTGCGAACGCCCGACCAGCTCTCAACGGTGTGGGAGGGCGTGCGCCTGGCCGTCGAACGTGGCCAGCAGGTCTTCGTGGTCACCCCGCGGATCGATCCCGGAGAGGGCGAGGACGACGTCCCGAGCGCGATCGCGATGGAAAAGGACCTTCGCCAGGGCGAGCTCCGCGGAACGCGGATCGCGCTCATGCATGGCCGCATGCCCGCGAAAGAGCGTGACGCGATCATGCAGGCTTTCGCCGAACGCGAGATCGACGTCCTCGTCGCGACCACCGTCGTCGAGGTCGGGATCGACATACCGAACGCGACCGTGATGGTCGTTCTGGGCGCCGAGCGCTTCGGTCTGGCGCAGCTGCATCAGCTCCGCGGTCGTGTCGGTAGGGGCACCGCGCGCGCGTACTGCGTGCTGGTCTCGGAGGCGTCGGACTCCGAGCGACTTGCGGCTATGGTCGAACAGAAGGACGGACGGCCCTTGAATGGCTTCGAGCTCGCCAGCCGCGACCTCGAGATCCGCGGCGCCGGTGAATTCCTGGGCGAGCGGCAACACGGCGTGCCGGAGCTGCGCATTGTCGACCTGGCCGATGTCGATCCGCGGCTCATCAGCGAGACCGCTGAGGAGGCCGACCTGATCCTCGCGAACGATGCCACGCTCGAGCGCCCGGAGCACGGGGAGCTCGCGCGCGCGGTGGACCAGCTCTGGCGCCGCTACGCCCTGGCCTGATGCGCGTAATCGCTGGAGAAGCGAAGGGAAGGACGCTGGTCGTCCCGCACGGCGGCGGTACCCGTTCGGCGACCGACAGGATCCGTGAGGCGCTCTTCGCGATCCTCGAGCCCGAGCTCGCCGACGCGCAGGTGCTGGATCTGTTCGCCGGGGCGGGTACGTTGGGCATCGAGGCGCTCTCGCGCGGCGCGAGCTCCGCGACCTTCGTGGAGCGAGACGCTGAAGCGGTGAAGGCGCTGCGGCGCAACCTCGAAACGACCCGCTTCACCGCACGCGCGCAAGTCATACCGGCGAACGTCATCGCGTACCTGGATTCGCGGCCGGCCGGACCTTTTGGCGTCGTATTCGTGGACCCGCCGTTCGTCGATGTGCCGACCGCCGAGGCGACCCTCCGTCATGATGCGCTGCGTGCGGCGCTCGCGCCCGAGGGCCTCGTTGTAGCGCGCGCTCTCCGCAAGCACGCGCCGACGCCGCCGACGGGTGCACATGTGGTGCGCGCGAAGAACATCGGCGAGGAAACGCTGTTATTCCTAAGGTACTCTCACTCCGCTGCGGGAGGGTGACGTGGACATACAGTTCCTGGTCGAGCGGCTCGAGGCGCTGGTCGTCAACGCGCGCAAGGTCCCGATGACAAGCCAGATCATCCTCGAGCAGGCCGCTGTGCTCGACCTGATCGATCAGCTGCGTGTCGCGATACCCGAGGAGGTCAAGCAGGCCCGCCGCATCAATCAGGAGAGCGAGCGCGTGATCTCAAAAGCCCGCGAGGAGGCGGAGGGGATCATCGGTGCGGCGCAGGAGCAGGCAGCGCTCTTGCTACAGGACCAGTCGATCCTGCGCGAAGCCGAGTCGCGGGCGCAGGACGTGCTCGACAAGACGCAGACCAAGGCCGACGAGACGATGCGGGGAGCCGATCAATACGCGGCCGACGTCCTGGTCCGCCTCGAGAGCGATCTCGTGAAGACCCTGTCGGTCATCAAGAAGAGCCTCGAAGTACTGGAAGAGAGGCGAGCCCAGCCCACGGAGGGCTAGACCGGTGAAGGTGAACGTCGCGCCGCTGCTGAAGCAGCCGATCGGCGCGCACACGGACTACGCACTGACCGAGTCGCCTATCGACCCGCACGGCGACAACGGCGGCTTGATCGAGGCCGGCGTGTCGAGCATCGAAGCGGATATCGTCGCGACGCACACCAACCCCGGCGCCTACCTCGAAGGCGACGCGCGCGCGAGCGTGTCGGTGGAGTGCAGCCGCTGCCTCAAGCCCATCGAGACGCGGGTGAACGCTCATTTCGCGGAGCAGTACTACGCCACGATCGATGTCGTCAGCGGCGACCCCAAAGACCAACCGCCGCGCGACGCGAAGACGATCCGCAGCGACTTCTGGATCGACCTGACGCCGCTGCTACGCGAGGAGATCATCCTTGCGACGCCGCTCGCTCCGCTCTGCCGCCCTGATTGCAAGGGACTCTGCGAGGTCTGCGGGCGAGACCTGAATGCCGACCCGCACGGGCACGACACCGGAGAGGACGAGCGCTGGAGCAAGCTGCAAGAGCTCAAGAAGTTCCACCCCGACCGTTAGAATCGCTCTACCCGCGTCGAGGAGAACGCTTTGGCAGGTCAGCCCAAGAAACGCATACCGCGCGCGGCGCAGGGCGAACGCCGCAGTCACCTTGCGCTGCACGCCATGACGCTCGTGCCGTGCCCGCAGTGCAAGAGCCCCAAGCCGCCGCACCAGGCGTGTCCGCACTGCGGCACGTTCCGCGGCCGTCAGGTCATACGGATCAAGGCCAAACGGACGACCGCGTAACCTCACGGTCGCCATGAAGATCGCCGTCGATGCCATGGGCGGCGACCACGCCCCGGACGAGATCGTCCGGGGCGCACTGTTGTACCGGGCGAGCGGCGGGGAGGCGGATCTGGTGCTCGTCGGCCGCGAGCAGGAGGTGCGACGGATCGTCGGCTCCTCGCTCCCGCCGGGCATCACGATCCGCAACGCGAGCGATGTCGTCGCGATGGACGAGCACCCCTCAAGCGCCCTCCGGCGACGCGGTGACACGTCGATTGGCGTCGCGACCGAGATGGTGAAGCACGGTGAGGCCGACGCGGTCGCGTCCGCGGGCAACACAGGGGCCACGATGGCCGCGGCGCTCCTCGTCCTTGGCCGGATCCGCGGCATCGACCGCCCGGCCCTCTGCGGGCTCTTCCCGACCACGAAAGGAAAGCCGGCGTGCCTCCTCGATGCCGGCGCGACGATGGACGCGACCGAGCAGAACATCCTCCAGTTCGCGCGGATGGCCGCGCGCTTCATGGAGCGGCTCCACGGCGTCGAGCGCCCAAGCGTCGGACTCATCAACGTCGGCGAAGAGCCCGAGAAGGGCGGTCGCATGCAGCTGGCGGCGCACGCGCTGCTCGCCGGCGCCGAGGACCTGAACTTCTTCGGGAACATCGAAGGCAAGGATGTGCTCAAGGGCGTCACCGACATCTGCGTGACCGACGGCTTTACGGGCAACGTGCTCGCGAAGGGGATGGAAGGTGTCATCGACATCTTCGTCGATGGGATCCGCAACGACATCTTCGGCGGGGCGTGGGGCAAGGTCGGAGCGCTCGTCGCGTTCCCCGGTCTGCGCAAATTCCGGAGCCGCATGGATTACGACCCCTATGCCTCGGCGCCCCTCCTCGGCGTCGCGGGCGTGTCCGTGGTGACCCACGGGCGCGCGCGGGCGAACATGATGCGCCGGGCGATCGAGGTCGCCGAGCGCGCCGTCGCGACCCGCCTCATCGAGGCCATCGGCCAGGGCGCGTCGACTACCGCCGCGTGAGCACGAGGCCGCCGCGCGGCGGGCGTCACCCCGCGCGACGGCTTGCGCTGCAGACGCTCTTCGAGATCGACTTCAACCGTGCGGACCCGCGCGAGACATGGGAACGCGGCGCGTTCCGCGCGGGACTCACCGAGGAGGCCGCAGGATTCGCCTGGGACCTGGTTCAGGGAGTCCTGGCGCACCGCAGGGAGCTCGACGCCGAGATCGCAACGCTCGCGCCCGAATTCCCGATCGACCAGATGGCGCGGATCGACCGGAACGTCCTCCGGATCGCGCTCTACGAGCTCCGGGTCTCGGGCGACGCGCCCGCGGGTGTGGTCATCGACGAGGCCGTGGAGCTCGCGAAGATGTTCGGCTCCGAGGCGTCGCCCAAGTTCGTGAACGGCGTGCTCGCGACTGCGGTAGGCGGGCCGAAGGAGCGCTCCACCTAGCGCACGGCCAGCGGCAGACGGACCAGGCCGACTTCGCTCCCATCCTTAGCGCTCGCCTCGTAGACCTCGAGCGTCACGTTGCCGCTCACGGTCTGCGGCAGTTTCACCGCGACCTCGTAGGCGCCCCAGAGTGCGCTGGTTCCCAGGCTGGCGTTGGTGACACCGCTCGCGACCACGCGCTGCGCGCTGTCCTTGACCCGCCAGGAGACCGTCGCTTCGAACACGCGCGCGAGTCCGCTCACGCTGAAGTCATGCGAGACCGCGGCACCGACCGTCGGCGAGTAAACGGCGATCCGGTCGCTGATCGCCTGTGGGGCGCCGCCGATGTCGACCACGACGCGGGCGGGGTTGCTGAGCGTCAGCACGCGCCACGGTCGAAGATCGTCCAGTCGGATCTCGTACGTTGTGACCCCGGAGCCTGTACCGGTCGCGACGTTGAGGCGTGTCATCACGCCGCGGAGCGGCGACGAGTCGAACGTCTCGAGGCCCTCCTTATCGTTCGAACCGAGGACCTGCACGCGGAGCAGGTACTTGCCCGCATCCCCCGCAGTCCCGTTGTCCCACTTCTCGGCGCCGACCGAGAACTGCGGGACCTCCGCGGACTGCGCGGTCACCACAAACCTTGCGAGGCCCGGAGACACCTTGTCCACGGAAGTCGCGTAGCTGAGGCGCCCGCCCGCGCCGCCGTCCAGGGCGATCCGGGCAGCGAGGTCGACCGCCGAATACCCGGACACATCCTCGCGCGAGAGTGGCCGGTCGATCACGAGCTGATCGATGACCGCGTTCGCCTTGCCCGTGTCCTTGATTACGGCACGCCTCACGCCCGGCTCATCGGTGATCGTGTAGACGAGCTGCTGGACCAGTCCCAGCGACTGCGCGCTGCCGCGGACCTGCCAGCCACCCGAGATCTCGAACTCGACCGTGGCGAGGTCGCCCTGCACCCGGGAGGACATGCCAAACGTGCTGGTTCCGGTCTGGGTCGGGACGGGCTCGGCGAATTGGTTGGTCGCTCCGGGTGGAATGCCGGTCCTCGCGTAGCGAAGTGCGCTCAGACGCGAAAGGATCCGTGCGTCAGGCCCGCGGTTGTCGAAGGTGCCGCCGATGAAAGCGCCGGTCGGGGGAAGACCGTCACGAGCGAAGTACACCCAGATCCGATCTCGATTTGGCTCGGCGGAAGTCGGCGGGTCCGTGGGAGTGGGCGAGCTTCCCGCAGAAGGGATCGCCGGTGAGCCGACGGCCGGGACATCGCGCGTCTCGCGAAGAGTGTTGAACCACGCTCCGGCGGCGACCGCCAGCACGATCGCCGCGACGGCGGTCGCGAGCCGGGGGAAACTGAAGAACCGATGCCGGGTGGGCGGGGTTGCGATCCGCGACCGCTCGAATGGGGTCTCGTTCGGCTCGATCGTCTCGACGGCCCGAGCCAACGCTCGTCCGGTGATCTCGTCGTCCTGTCGTTCGTCGGTCATCGCATCGCTCCTCGCGCGAGGCGGCCGGCCAGGTGGATCTGCCGCAGGCGCTCGATGGCCTGGTGCAGCGTTGCGCCGACCGTCCCGCTCTTGATGTCGAAGTGTTCGGCGATCTCGTCGTAGGAGAGCCCGTAGAAGTACCGCGCGACAACGATCGCCCGCTGTCGCTCGGGCAGCTCGCCGAGCGCAGCCAGGAGGTCCGCCCGATCGGTCGCCGTGTCGAATCCGTCGTTACGTGCGGGTAGCGAAGCCCAGACTTCGCGCTCCCGCCGCGACCGGCGGGCCCTGCGGAACACCTCGCGCACGCCAACCACGAGGAGCCACGCCGGGAGCTTTTCGATGTTGTCGAGCCCCGTCCGATGTGCCTTCACGAACGCCTCCTGCGCGGCGTCTTCGGCGGCCGCCGGGTCGCGGCCGATCGCAAGGAGCGCCCGCAAGAGGCGCGGATACTCGCGTTCGTAGACCTCGCGCCAGCGGTCGATCATCGGTCCTCACCATAAAGAGGCTTGCCGGCCCCTCTTTCTTTAGTCCCTGATTGACAGGCCAGACGGCTCGCAGTGACACTTGCGCGGACCTGCCGCCGTGGGCGGGCGGGGGATGGGTCGCACTCGACCCGGAGGAGGAGATTGTTGGCGCAGGGAAACACCTACGAGCGCCTCAAGAAGATCATCGTCGAGCAGCTCGGCGTGGACGAGGGCGACGTGAAACCCGAGGCGTCGTTCGTGGACGATCTCAACGCTGACTCGCTCGACCTGGTCGAGCTGATCATGAGCCTCGAGGAAGAGTTCGGGATGGAGATCTCGGACGAAGAGGCTGAGAAGATCAAGACCGTGGGCGACGCGCAGGAGTACATCGAGGAGCACGTCGCTTAGCGCGCACAATCAGACAGAACGCAGGGCATAGGGGAGGCAGGGGCGTCGGAGCCCCTGCCTTTTCTTCGCTTATGGAGGAAAGGATCGAGCTCGAGATCGCGGGGTATCGCTTCAAGGACGAAGCGCTGCTGGAGAATGCGCTCACACATAGCTCGTATCTGCACGAGCATGTGGATGAGGCCGCGCGCGATTTCGAGAGGCTCGAGTTTCTCGGGGACGCGGTGGTCGACCTTGTCGTCGGCGAAGAGCTGTACCGCAGGTTCCCCGACGCGACCGAGGGTGAGCTCACCGCGCTTCGCGCGACGCTCGTGTCGTCAGCTGCGCTTGCCGAGGTCGGGCGGCGTCTCGGTCTGCCGGAACGTGCTCGCCTCGGAAGAGGAGAAGAGGACACCGGTGGGCGCGGGCGCGCAGGGCTTGCCGCGAGCCTTTATGAATCGGTGGTCGGGGCGATCTATCTGGAGAGCGGACTCGGGGAGGCGAGCGCGCTCGTACATCGCACGATGGGTGACGCGATCGCAGCTACGGTCGCCGCACCGCGCAAATCCCCGAAGACGCTGCTGCAGGAGTGGGCCCAGGCCGCGCATCACCCGCTGCCGATCTACCGGACCCTCGAGGTGAGCGGACCGGAGCATCGCCGCGATTTCGTGGTCCAGGTCGAGGTCGCGGGCAACGTCGCGCAGGGGAGCGGACCCTCCAAGCGTGTGGCGGAGGAAGCGGCCGCGGCGAAGCTCATGGAGCTCGTCACCCAGTGAGCGATGAGCTCAAGGTGATCGACGGAGGCGTATCGGCACCGAACGCGGTGCTCAAGACGTTGACGCTTACTGGTTTCAAGAGCTTTGTGCACAGAACGCATTTGGAATTCGCTCCCGGAATCACGGCGATCATCGGTCCGAACGGAAGCGGGAAGTGTCTGCCTGCCTCGGCCCGCGTGACTCTTGCCGATGGCCGAGACGTGCCAATCGGTGAGCTCGTCAACTCGGCGCTCGCGGGCTCTTCTCAAATTGAGGCCGTTGATGATGGCTTCGTTACGCGCGAGAACCCGCAAGATGTTCGTGTCCTTTCTCTGGACCCGATCACGTTGAAGCTCGCTCCTCTCCCCGTTAGCGGTTTTGTCAAACGCACGTCGCCTAAGACCCTGCTTCGAGTACGACTGCATTCAGGTCGTGAGGTCACGGCGACGGAGTATCACCCCCTCTTTGTGCTCGACTCTGGAGAGCTTCGGTCGATCCGAGCAGATGAACTGCGGACGGGCGTGCGCGTGGCCGTGCCGCGCCGGCTCCGCACGTATGGCGGGCCAGACGAACTCCCACTGCCGCGGAGCCTGGACCTCTTCGAGCAGGCAGACCGCGTGTACGTCGAGATGAGTGGGGACCTCGTCGCCTGGTCCCATCGAGCGCGGCACGAGCACGGCGGTTTGCGGAATTGGTCAGCGCTTGCCGGAGTCGAGCCGGTCTACGCCGCCGCGTTTGCGAGCCGTCAGTCGCTTCGCGTGGGAGCGCTCAGGCGCCTCGCTGGGATCGCGGACGAAGCGCCGCCGGTCGACCAATACCTGCACTCCAGCACGGGCGGGCTCCTCCGCTATCCATCGACCTTCGGCGCGCGTCTGGCTCGGCTTCTCGGCTACCTGCTCGCCGAGGGTTGTTCGCTCGTGCAAGCCCAACGTGTTGAGTTTTCAAACTCCGACTCGTCCGTCAACAAAGAGGTGCACGACGCTCTCCTCACAATCTTCGAACTGGATGTCGCGACGCTTGAGGAGAACAGATGCGTTCGAACGATGATCAACTCGCGGACCTTCTTGAGACTGGTTGACCGCCTTTTCGGGTTCGAGATCGGCGCGGACTCGCGCCACAAGCGCGTTCCGCCTCAGGTCTTTCTAGCGAGCGACGAGGTCCGCTGGGCGTTCCTCTCGGGCCTCTTCGAGGGCGATGCGCATTTCTGCGTCAAGCGCGCGTACAAGGGAAACGGAACTCAGGCGTATATCGAATACTCAACTGCAAGCGGCGACCTTGCTCAACAGGTAACAGGACTTCTCCTCCGGCTCGGCATCTTTGCGACGGTCCGAACGCGCGAGAAGTGGGCGACGAACAGTCGAACTCGGACGAAGCGCAAGTACTTCAGCGTGATGGTCTACGGAGCGCATCAGCTCCGCGTGATGGGTGCGTATTTGCGATTCCTGGGCGGTAAGCAGAAACAGCTCGACCTATTACGTGTTCTCGATGCGGACGTCAATCCGAACCACGACGTCATTCCGGGACTCACCCCACTGGTCCGGGAGGCGGCGCGCCTCGCCGGCGTGAACGTCAAGCGAAATCGAGGCCGGTGCCCGCGTCTGGCGGCATATGTCGAGGGGCGATGCGAGGTGACACGTCCTGGTCTTCATCAGGTTGTGGCACTAATGGAGCAGACGGGCGCTAGTCCCAGGCTCGCACGACCGCTGCTTGACCGGTTGACCACATTAACGGGGTCAGATCTCTATTGGGACGAAGTGATCGAGGTCACGGAAGTCCCGGCGGCGGATGAGTGGGTCTACGACCTTTCCATCGACACCACCCACAACTTTGTGGCGGAGAACGTCATTGTCCACAACTCAAATGTCGCCGACGCCGTACGCTGGGCGCTCGGCGAGAACAACGCGCGCGT
>WNGI01007089.1_pt1 | contig 14275 bp, 17 predicted proteins | sample 5400621 | NCBI WGS metagenome assembly WNGI01 (sample SAMN13153374, study PRJNA577476) | soil metagenome | isolation source: 20 cm soil or saprolite under Garry oak tree replicate 1 | place: USA:California | collected 2016-06-15
GCGCGGTCTGGTACGAGGCGCAGCCGCCGACGAGCGTCGGGATCGGCAGGCTCGCGATGAACTCCTTCAGGTTCAGCGCCTGCCCGTTCGAGGACACGTGCTCGGCCGAGACGACCGTGCCCTGGATGACGAGCACGTCCAGCCCGGCCTCGAGCGCCAACTCGTAGTGCTCGCGCACCTTCTGCGGAGTCAGCGAGCCGGCCGCGAGGACGCCTGCGCGCTTGATCTCCTCGATCCGCTCTGCGATCAGCTTCGGCTCGACCGGGCGCTGGTAGATCTCCTGCAGCCCGCGCGTCGCGCTGCCTTTTGGAAGCTTGGCGATGCGCTCGAGCTCGGCGTCCGGCTTCGCGTAGCGCGTGTAGATGCCCTCGAGGTTGAGGACGCCGAGGCCGCCGAGCTTCCCCAGCGCGATCGCGGTCGCCGGTGAGACGACTCCGTCCATCGCCGAGGCGAGGAGCGGCAGCTCGAGCAGGTGCGGGCCGAGCTTCCAGCCGATGTCGACGTCCTGCGGGTCGCGCGTTCGACGGCTCGGGACGATCGCGATGTCGTCGAAGCCGTAAGCCTGTCGTGCCTTCTTGCCCCTACCAATCTCGACCTCCACTCAGCACCCCCCAGAATGCAAAAAGCCCAGGCTCGATGGAGCGCCTGGGCCGGAAAAACACTTTCTCGTCACGCCTCTCAAGTGGCAGTCGATCGTACCAGCCTCAGGAGACGACCGGTTCGAGCTCGGTTACCTCGACGCCGCCAGCGAGGCGACTCGCCTCGCGCGGGTCGAACCGGCCGGCGCCGACCTCGAGCGTCGAGGCCGCACCGGCTGCGACGGCCGACCTGAGTGCCTCGTCGATCGGCTTGTCCATGTCGCGCGCCGCGAGGAAGGCGGATAGGAGCACGTCACCGGACCCGACCGTCGAGGCAGGTTCGACCTCGGGGGCCACGGCCCGCAGCCGCTTCACCTCACGCTCCTCGCGAAGCAGCGCGAAGCAGCCCGACTCCTGCGTGATCAGCACGTTGCGCGCACCGAGCTCGGCGATGTCGTCGAGCGCCTGGATGAAGTCCTGGTCCTCGTGGAACTCCTGGCCGACGAGACTCTCCGCCTCGCGCTGGTTCGGCGAGACGAGGAACGGCTCGGCCGCAGTTCCCATCCGGAGAGGCTCGCCTTCCGCATCGAGCACGGTCTCGATACTGCGCTTGTTCAGCTCGCGGATCAGGTCCGCGTAGAAGTTGTCCTCGACCCCGCGCGGGAGCGAGCCCGCGAAGATGACGACGTCGGCCGCCCTCGCCAGGTAGCGCAGCTTCTCCCGGAACATCTCCAGCTCCTCGGGCTCGACGTGCGGGCCCCACTCGTTGATCTCCGTGTACGAGCTCGAGGTCGGGTCGACGACCGCGGTCGAGGTGCGCGACTCGTCGGCGATGCGGACGAAGTCGTTGAGGATCGCCTCTTCGGTCAGCTGCTCTACGAGGCGGGTTCCGGTCAGCCCGCCGGCGAGCCCAGTTGCGACGACCGGCACTTCGAGCCGCTTCAGCGCCCGAGCGACGTTGATGCCCTTGCCGCCCGCGAGGGTCAGGCCCCCGCTCGCCCGGTGCCGCTGGCCGCGCTGGAAGTTGGGCACGGTCAGCGTCCGGTCGAGGGCTGCGTTGAGGGTGACGGTGACGATCATCGGATCAGGCTCACGTAACCCATCCCCACATGTTGTGCGCAGCGCGCTTCGCGTACCAGCCCGCGCGGCCGGCGACGCCCGGCTCGTCGATCGAACGGGCGGCGACGAGCGGCGAGCGCGCCACGAGCTTGCCCCGCTCGTAGACGCGCACCTCGCCGAGCTCCTGGCCCTTCCGAACGGGCAGGTCGACACCCATCGGCGCCACGATACGTTCCACGAGCGGACGGCCCGTGACTACCGCTCGCCCGACCGAGCGCGGCGCCACGAGGTCGACGTCGCCCTGGTCATACGAGGTGGAGGCGCTCGCGTAGACATGTCCCGCGGTCACGGTCTGCACGACGCGGAAGCGCGAGAGCCCCCAGGTCATCAGGTCGGCGAGGCCGTCGTTGCGCACACGCCGCGACGGGCTGCCGAGGATCGTCGCGTAGACGGTGACGCCCGGGCCGCGGACCGCGCCGACCTCGGACCAGCCTGCGGCGGCGGTATGCCCCGTCTTGACACCGATCACGCCCGGATAGACGCCGAGCAGATCGTTCCACGTGTGCAGCCGACGATCCCCTTCGATCGTCGCGTCGCGCATGGCGACGACCTTCCGAACGACCGGCTTCTGCATCAGCAGCCGCGCCAGCATCGTCACATCGCGCGCGCTGGAAACGTGTCCGGGTGCGTCGAGGCCGTCGGGACGGACGAAGTGTGTGTCGTCGAGGCCGAGCTGCCGCGCGCGCCGATTCATCAGCGCAACGAACTTGGTCTCGCTGCCGTGGCCCACGTGGTCGGCGAGCGCCCAGGCGGCGTCGTTCGCGCTCTGGATGAGCGCCGCCTCGACGAGGTCGCGCACCGAGATTCGCTCGCCGGCGCGCAGGCCGATGCTGGACTCGCCGACGGCCGCCGCATCGGGCGAGATCGTGACTGTCTCGCTGAGCCGCGAGCGCTCGAGCGTGACCAGCACGGTCATCATCTTCGTCAGGCTCGCGATCGGGACCCGTTCACCGGGATTGTGCGCAAGCAGCACCTCTCCGGTGCGTCCGTCCTCGACGAGATAGGAGCGCGCATGGACGCTCGGTCCAGCTGAGAGGGCGGGCGGAACGAGGGCGAGTGCGGCCGCGCAGACGAGCAGGCCCAATTTCACGGGCGGGAAGGCTAGCCGTTAAAGCGCGCCGCGGACGACGAGCACGGCGGCCGTCACGAGGAGGAGAAACGCGACCGGTAGCGCGTACCGCCGCGCTTCTGTGCGCCAGTCCATTACCAGCCCGAGGCCGACCAGACCTCGCTCTTCAGCCGCGCCGCCTCGGCCGCTGCCGCGGAGCGCCAGTCGTCGTCGGTCGACCGGAACGCGTAGAGCACCGAGCGCGAGGCCGCGACGAGCGCGCTCGCCGGCCCGCTCGTGAACGCACGCGCCACGTCGGCCGGGCCCGCGCCCTGCGCGCCGATCCCCGGCAGGAGCAGGATGGCCCGCGGGAGCAGCCGCCGGGCCTCGCCGACCGCTCGCGGATGCGTCGCTCCGACGACCGCGCCCACGCTGGACAGGCCGCGCTCGCCGACGAGCTCCTCGCCCCATTCCGCGACGAGGCTCGCCACGTGCTGCCAGAGCGGTTTCCCGTCCGAGAGCGCGAGATCCTGAATGTCCGCCACGCCCTCGTTGGAGGTCTTGACGAGACAGAAGATGCCCGCCCCCTCACGCCGGCAGGCTGCGATAAACGGCTCGAGGGAGTCGAGCCCGAGATACGGGTTGACGGTCATCGCGTCGGCGATCGGCGGACGGCCCTCGCCGGGTTCCAGGTAGGCCGAGGCATAGGCACGCGCCGTCGAGCCGATGTCTCCGCGCTTCGCGTCGGCGACGACGATCAGGCCGGCTGTGCGCGCGTACGCGCAGACGTTCTCGAGCGCCTCCATCCCGGGCGGGCCGAGCGCCTCGAAAAAGGCGAGCTGCGGCTTCACGCCGACCGCGTACGCAGCGACCGCGTCGATCACACCGCGGCAGAAGCGGGCGCAGGCATCGGCGGCTTCGCTGCGGCCGAGCCCGGCCTCGCCCGCGAGCTCGACCGGCAGGAGCTCGGGCATCGGGTCGAGCCCGACCAGAAGCTGGCTCCGCTTGCGCTCGACGGCCTCGGCGAGCCGATCGCCGAACGCGGTCACGCTCGTCGTGGGCCCCGCCTCGAGTTCCTGAACCATCGGGGTGAGAGTAGCGAGCGGCCCGGAGGAAAAGAGAAGGGCCGCATCGGCGGCCCCTCTCGAAACTTCCGGTAGTGCCGCAGTGCTACATCATCCCCGCGCCGCTCTTCACGGCCTGCTTCAGCTGACTGCCAGCCGAGAACTTGGGGACGGTCGTTGCCGGGATCTGGACTCGCTCCGTGGGATTCCTCGGGTTGACGCCCTGGCGCGCGGCGCGCCGCTGGGTCGTGAACTTCCCGAATCCGGTGAATGCCACCTCGCCGCCCGAGCGCAGGACATCGGTGATCGAGTCCAAGAACGCGTCCACGGCGTCCGCAGCGTCGCGCTTCGAGATTCCTGCCTTGTCCGCGACCCTGTCGACGAACTCCTGTTTTGTCACGTGCATCCTCCCTCTCGTGTAGCCGGTTAGGGCAGTCGGACCCTAACAGCCAAGCCGTTTCGGCTCAACCATGCGGCTTTGCGGCGGTTTTCTCCGCTGACAGCAACTCTCCTGCCCGAAAGAGCGGTACGAGACGGGCTCCGCGGCGCGCGAGAGCGTCCGCTCCGCCCTCCTCGCGATCGAGCACGCAGACCGCGATTCGGCACTCCAGGCCCGCTTCTCGCACCGCGTCGAGCGCCTCCACGACCGCCCCGCCGGAGGTGACGACATCCTCCACGAGGCACACGCGCTCGCCCGGCTCGAAGACGCCCTCGAGGCGATTTGCCGTGCCGTACTCCTTTGCCGCCTTGCGGACGATCAGGAACGGCAGCCCGGACGACATCGACGCGGCGGCAGCGAGCGCGACCGCACCGAGCTCCGGGCCCGCGAGCCGCACGGCGTCCGGCTCGTGCTCGGACACGGTGGCTGCGATGTGCTCTCCGAGCGCGGACAGCAACTCCGGACGCGTCTCGAAGCGGTACTTGTCGAGGTAGTAGTTCGAGCGGCGCCCCGAGCGGAGGACGAAGTCACCCTCGAGGTAGGCGTGCTCGCGGAGCGCAGCTCCGAGGTCCTCGCGCTTCACGTCGCGGCGGACCGCAGAGCATCGTGCGCGTGGACGAGCAAGGGCGCTGCCTCCGGCGAATCGCTGTGCAGCGAGACGAGTGAGCCGTCGGCGAAATAGAGGTCGATTCGCTCGCGTCCCTCCCGGCCCCGGCGCGCATAGAGGCCGATACCGAGGAGCGACCCGACGGCGAACCCGAGCGCGATGAGCCTACGGCGTCCCATTGCCCTTGGGTCGCGTCGTCCGCGGCTTCGGCTTGGGCTTCGGCTTGGGTTTCGCGGCCGGCTTGGCCACAGCCCGCAGGCAGCTCTTCAGGTCGTAGAAGACGAGCCCGGCGGTGGGCTCGGCGGAGGTCGAAGCCGCGATCATCGTCGTCCCGTCCTTCACGACGAACAGGCTTCCGGCCGCGGTCGCGGCCTCGATCTGGGTGAGCTCGCCCTCGCCGATCTGCGCCGCCTGCTCGATCAGCACCTTCGCGCTCGCGGCGACCTGCGCTGCCGGCTCGTCCGGGATCGTCGCGGCGACGACCTTGCCGTCGGCGCCGAACAGGACTGCAGACTCGATCTGGGACGAGATCTCGGTCAGCTCGGCGAGCGCCGCTCTGGGCTCCGTCATGGCGGAGAGACTAGCCTCCCGGACCATGCGCGAGGTCTTCAGCAAGTTTTTCGCCGATCGAGGAACGCACCTCGCGGCGATGATCGCCTATTTCGCGCTCCTCTCGTTCGTTCCGCTCGTCTTCCTCGCACTCGCGTTCCTCGGCTTCGCCGGCCGCGCCGACGAGTCGAGCTACCTCGTGACAGAGCTGAACAAGGCGTTCCCGACGAGCTCCGTCGACAGCATCGTCCGCGTCGTGCGCTCGGTGCAGGACAACGCCGCGACGCTCGGCGTGATCGGCGCCCTCTTCCTCGGCTGGACCTCGCTCTCGCTGTTCAGCGTGCTCGAGTCGGCGTTCAACATCGTGTACGGGAAGCCGAACCGCTCCTTCCTGCATGGGAAGCTGCTCGCGGTCACGCTGCTGGTCGGGTCACTCGTCACGCTGTTCATCGGGCTGCTCGTCGGCTCGATCGGCTACGAGGTGCTGACGCGCTTCGCAGGCGCCTTCTTCGGCAACTCGTACGTCGCGTTCGTGAGCTCGATCCTGATCTCGACGCTCGCGGTCTTCGTCTTCCTGTTCACCGTCTACTACCTGCTCACGAACGAGAAGCTCACGTGGCAGGAGGTGCTCCCGGGTGCGATCGTCGCCACGATCGCGCTCGAGACGAGCTTCCAGCTTCTGCCGCTCTATCTGCGGTTCTCGAAGAACGTGATCGCGCTTCAGGCGTTCGGCGCGCCGGCGCTTCTGCTCGTGTGGCTGTACGTGATGGCGAACGTGATCGTCTTCGGCGCCGAGATCAACTGGTGGTACTCGCGCGGCCGCCGTGAAGCGGTCGAGTTCGAAGAAGCGCCGGGGCTCGCCTAGGCTCGCTTCGCTTCGCTCGCTTCACGGGGGAACCCCATGGTTCCCCCGTGTGCCCCCTCCTTGCGGATGGAGGCGCAGAGCTACCGTTTCAGGAGCCGCCGAATGTGGTCGCGCTCCTCTTGGACACCACATGGGCTGCGCTCGGGCAAAGCCCGGCTCCGCCCTAGATGCATGAGCTCAGTGTTCGTCAGGCGCGTAGCACCGCGTGTCAATGCGTGTCACCTACGACGGCCCAACCACGTACATCTACTTGAAGGACTTCGAGGCCGACTTCTGGGGCTGTCCTGCCGAGATTCTTGAGAGCGCAGAACGGCTTTAGCTGCGAACGTGCCTAAATGGCTTTGTTCCAGCCTTCTTCGCCGTGGGCCCACGGCACCGCGGTGCCGCGCTCGAAGACCAGGTCGTTGTCGCCGCCCGCCCACACGCCGATCGTGTCGCTGTCCGGGTAGACGGAGACCGCGTAGCCCAGGCCCCGCCGCGAGAACAGCAGCGTCCTAGCAGGCGCATCGCTGCGGTTCATGATCTTGTGCGCCCCTTCCGGACCGGCCGGGAAGCGGACGAGCTCGCCACGATCGACCGTGTGCTCGCCGTCCGGCGTCCGAACGACGACCGTCCCCTCGACGACGAGCAGCCACTCCTCGTCGTACTCGTAGTGATAGGGAGACGAGCCCTGGCCGGGCGCGAGGTCGTAGATGAACATGAGCATCCCGGTCGACCCGGTCGCCTCGCCGACTTCGATCCTGCCGTCCGTGTTCGCTGCACTGATGAGGTTGATCGAGTTCACGAAGGCATTATCGAGGCAAGCAGAGCGCGGGCGGCGCGGGCTCGGTGCGAGTGCTCCCGCTTCCAGTCGTCGCCGAGCTGGGCGACGGTTAGGTCCTCGCAGTCCGGAATGAAGACCGGGTCGAAGCCGAAGCCTTCCTCGCCGCTCAGCTCCTCGGCGATCCGGCCCTCGAGGACGCCGGTCCCGCGATGCTCGGCTCCGTCCGGCGAGATCGCGACGAGCTCGCAGACGTAGCGCGCCCGGCGACCCTCGCCCTGCACGCCCTCGAGCTCCTCGAGCGCGCGCTCCGCCTCGCGGCCCGCGGCCCAGCGCGCCGAGCGCACGCCCGGGCCGCCGCCGAGCCCGTCGATCTCGACGCCCGAGTCCTCGCCGAGCACCCAGCGATCGGGAACGAGCGTGCGTCCGAACTCGGCTTTCGCGCGCGCGTTCTCGAGGTATGTGTCGGCGCTCTCGGGCGGGTACTCGCGCGCGTCGAGGAGCTCGAGCGACCAACCGCCGAGGGCGTGATCCAGCTCGCGAAGCTTGTTCTCGTTCGCGGAGGCGAGTACCGCCTGGATCAGTTCGCCCACCGGACACCGAGCACCGGCTCGAGGCGCATCAGCTCGGCCGTCACCGCTTCGGGTTGAACGTCCTCCACACGGACCTCGAGTGCCACCCGCCGGCGGTCGCGTGCGTCCTCGACCTCGAACGCCCGCACCGCGACACCACGCGTCTCGAGCGACTCGAGGAGGACGGAGGGGCTCTCGTTCGCGCGGAGCTCCACCTCGAGCCGGAGCTCGCCGGGCCGGATGCGCTCGAAGAGCCGGTGGGCCAGGATCCGCAGCGGCCAGAGGCTGATCAGGACGACGATCGTCGCGACAAGCGCGCCCGAGTAGTAGCCCGCGCCGGACGCCATCCCGATCGCGGCGACGACCCACAGGCTCGCGGCCGTCGTCAGCCCGCGCACGGACAGGCCCTGGCGGATGATGGCGCCCGCTCCGAGGAAGCCGATCCCGGTCACGATTTGGGCGGCGATTCGGGTCGGGTCGTAGGTGATGCCGTTCCGCGCCGAAAAGTTGAAGTCGGTCCACGCGTAGGCGGAGACGATCGTGAAGAGCGCAGAACCGACAGCGACGAGCATGTGTGTGCGCAGCCCGGCGTCGTGCTCCCGGAGCTCGCGTTCGGCCCCGATCGCACCGCCCAGGATGCCCGCCACCAAGAGGCGGGCCAGGAGGTCCAGCCAGCTCAGCTCAGGTAGCACGGACCGCCTCCACGGCCTTCCGCTGGGCGAGTCCGATCTCCTCGATCCCGCCCGTAGCCAGGTCGAGCAGGTCGTCCAGCTGGTCGCGGGAGAGCGGAGCCCGCTCGGCCGTCGCCTGCACCTCGATCAGCCGCCCGTCGCCCGCCAGGACCACGTTCACGTCCACCTCGGCGGTGGAGTCCTCCGCGTAGTCGAGGTCGAGCAACGCCTCGCCCTCGACGATGCCGACCGAGACGGCCGCGACCGAATCGGCCAGGACGCGGCTGAGCCCGACATGATCGAGCGCCCGCCGCGCCGCGACGTATGCGCCCGAGATGGCCGCGCACCGGGTCCCGCCGTCGGCCTGGAGCACGTCGCAGTCGAGCCAGAGCGTCCGCTCCCCGAGCACCTCCATGTCTGCGACCGCGCGGAGCGCACGGCCGATCAGCCGCTGGATCTCGACCGTCCGGCCCTTCTGGCGACCGGTGCTCGCCTCGCGCTGCGTGCGCTGCCCCGTGGAAGCCGGGAGCATCGAGTACTCGGCGGTCAGCCAACCGCGCCCGTTGCCGTACAGCCAGCGCGGAACGCCGTCCTCGAGCGACGCCGTGCAGAGGACCCGCGTCTTGCCGAAGGAGATCAGCGCCGAGCCACTCGCCTGCTCGAGGAAGTCGGGCTCGATCGTGAGCGTCCGCAGCTCGTCGGTGCGTCTGCCGCTCGGACGGGTCACGCTGCGGCCGCCTCCAGCTCGGCGATCGCGACCTGCTCGACCTCGCCGAGCGGAAGCTGCAGGAAGCGCTCGCCCACGGCGCGGAATCGCTCGGGATCGCCCGTCGTCAGGAACCGGTAGCGCCCTTCGCGCCCCGGATCGTTCCCGAACCCCTTGCGCTCGAGTGTCTCGGCCACCTCGCGCGCGATCTCCTCCGCGGAGAAGACGAGCGTCACGCCCCGGCCGAAGACGCGCTGGAAGATCGGCCTGATCAGCGGGTAGTGCGTGCAGCCGAGGATGACCGTGTCCACGTCAGCCTGCTTGAGCGGCGTCGCGTACTCGCGAACGGCCTCGACCGTCTCCACGCCAAAGGGCTCGTCGCTCTCGATCAGCGGCACGAGGCGCGGGCAGGCGACCGGGAAGAAGCGGGCGCCCGCGTCGAGCGTGCGCACGAGCTCGGCATAGCGCCCCGCCGTCACGGTCGCCTGCGTGGCGAGGAGCCCGATGCGCCGGTTCCGCGTCGTCTGCACCGCGGCGTGCGCCTCGGGCGTGATCACGCCGACGATCGGCACCTCGAGCCGTTCCTGGAGCTCGGGCAGCGCGGCCGACGTCGCGGCGTTGCACGCGGCCACGACCAGCTTCACGCCCTGGGCCTCGAGGTAGCCGGCGATTTCGCCCGCGAAGCGGCGGATCTCGTCCAGCCGCCGAGGCCCGTAGGGAAGGCGCGCGAGGTCGCCGAGGTAGATGAAGTCCTCGTGCGGCATCGTCACCAGGCACTCGTGGAGGACGGTCAGCCCGCCGGTGCCCGAGTCGAAAACGCCAACAGGCCGGGAGTCCATGGCGCGATTGTAGGCTCCGGGCATGTCGCGTCTCGCCCTGGCGCTCGCGGTTCTCGCGCTCGCAGCGCCGGGAACGGCCTCGGCGTTCAGCAAGCAGGACCGGATGATCGCGATGAGCGACGGCGTCAAGATCGCGACCACGTACTACGTCCCGGACGGGGCGCGACCTGTGGGCGGCTGGCCGGCCGTGATGCTCTTCCACGGCCTCGGCGGGAGCAGGACAGATCCGGGAACCCCGCTCGGGATGTCGCTCAACTCGGTCGCCGAGACCCAGCTCGTGTCCCAGGGCTACGCAGCGCTCACGTTCGACGCCCGTGGGCACGGGCAGTCGGAGGGGCTCGTCTCGATCGACGGACCGCGCGAGATCCAGGACGTACGCGAGCTCTTCGGATGGCTCGCCGCGCAGCCGGGCGTCAACCGCGAGATCCAGGACGTGCGCGACCTCTTCGGCTGGCTCGCAGCGCAACAAGGCGTCAACGGGCAGCGGATCGGCGCATTCGGCTACTCCTACGGCGGCGGCGCGATCTGGCGCGCGACGGCGGAAGGAGTCCCGTTCGCCGCGATCGAGCCTGCGATCACATGGACCGACCTCTACTCGGCGCTCCTGCCGCAGGATCTCGCCCGCTCGGGCGTCCTCCTCGGTTTCTGGCAGTCGATCCAGGCACGCGCGGCGCCCGGCCTCGACTCGATCGTGAACGACGCGATCGCAGGTCAGAATCTCTCCGGGCTCCACTCGTTCGCCGACCAGCGATCGGTTCGCACGCTCCTCGGCTCGATCCGGATCCCGACGTTCCTCATGCAGGGCCGCCGCGATTTCGCCTTCGACCTCGACCACGCGCTGACGGCGTACTCGCGCCTGAAGGGGCCCAAACGGCTCTACCTCGCCGACTTCGGGCACCCGCCGGCCCCGAACCCGCCGGGGGAAGCGGCACACGTGCTGCCCGAGGCGCGCGCATGGTTCGACCGCTACTTGAAGGGCCTCCCGAACGGGATCGACAGGAAGCCGCCGATCGAGCTCGCCCCGGACCCGTGGACCGGCCGGACGTTCCACTACCGGGCGCTGCCGGCGAGAAGGACGCTGCGGCTCGCCTTCCCGGGACGCGCGGGGATCGGAGCCACCGGCAAGGTGGCGCGGACACGGCCCCGGTTTCGCACACGCACCGAGACCTTCGGGGCTCCGGTCCTGCGGGTCTCGCTGGCGAGCCCGAACGGCTGGCCGCAGGTCGTTGCCGTCCTCTCGGCGCTGACCCCGCAGCGCAAGGAGATCGTCGTCAGCACGGGCGGGGCGCGCGTCCACCTCGGCGCGAACCCGAAGCGGGTGAAGATCCGGCTGATCTCGCAGCTGACCGCGGTTCCCAAGGGCTCCCGGCTGCGGCTCACGATCGCCGCCACCTCGACCGCCCAGAGCTCCGGCAACCTCCTCTACTTCACGGGGATTCCCCCGTCGCGACGGCTTGTCGTCGGGCCTGCGACCCTGTCGGTGCCGGTGCTGGCGAAGCCGATTTCGCGCTGAATCTATTGACTCGGCCGCCCGAGGGAGGGTTAACTCGGGCTGCGATTTGACGTCTCATAGATGAACTCCGAGGAAAGGACACGTATGAAAAGGGTCATCCGGCTTGCGCTGGTAGTGAGCGCAGCCGCCGTTTCGCTCGCGTTTACGAGCTCAGCCTGGGCCTCCTACTCGCCGAGCCTCACCGTCACCGCGTCGAACAACAAGCCCGGCGCGGCGACCAGCCTTCTGCTCGGCCACATCCAGAGCGCGGCGGATGACCCGACGGCGAAGGACACGATCTACGCGCCACTCGGCTACGGCGTGAACCTCTCGCAGGCGCCGGGAACGAAGATCGGGGACGTCAGCGCTACGCTGATCCTCCGCAACGGCGGGAACGCCGAGGTCGCCGTGGACGGCCGCGTCGTCGCCGACAATCCTGCGAACCACCCGAACGACCAGTGTGCTCCCGGCCTGCACCAGGCCGTCTGGAACCTGAACATCACGGTCGCAGGGACGCCGCTGACCATTCCGCTGTACGTCGACGCAGTCACAGCCGGCCCCGAGGCGGCGTTCGCTTCGGCGAAGATCCAGTTCTGTCTGGCCGGCCCGATCGGGACGCCCGCAGGCGCCCAGCTCGAGTTCGCGTTCTTCGACGTCAACGGCGTTTTCTCGAACCCGGCGAACACGGCCGACCGGATATGGCGCGCGACCTTCACGCCGTACGTGGCCGGGACGCCGCAGCCGAATCCAGCTGGAACGACAGAGGGGCAGGCCGTCGTTCCAGGACGGGTCGGCCTCACGATGGCAACGAAGAGCCTCAAGCACGGCGTCGTGGTCGTCTCCGGACGGCTGACCGTCGACGGGCAGGCATTCGGCGGCGGGCTGGTCGAGCTCTACAAGGGCTCCAAGCGAATCGGCAAGGCCCGGACCAAAGGGAACGGCAACTACACGATCCGGATCAAGATCAAGAAGAAGACGCGTGTACTCGCACAGGTGCTCTTCCTCGGCGATCTCCCGGGCTGTCCTGCGCCGCCGCTCCCCGGGGTGCCGCAGGGCTGCAAGACGGGATCGCTCTCGTTCTTCGCCTTCAAGATCGGCACCGCTCGCAGAAAGAAGTAGCTCGCGATTCGAGCACGGGAGGCTTCCAGGCGGAGCCTCCCGTGTGCTCTTGAGCCGAGTTGCCAAACGTCAGATACTTCTGGCCGCCGCTGCGCGCACGCTCAGCGCTCCTGGCCCACCCGGTCGGCGACCCGCTTCGCGACGTCGTTTCGAACGACGTCGGGGGACGGGGCGGGACGCCGACACGGGCTCACCGACCCGCTAGCCTCCGGGCGTGGCGGCGACGATCCGAGTCGGGACGTGCTCGTGGGCGGACGAGGCGCTCACGAAGCACTGGTACCCGAAAGGCGTGCCGGCCGCGGCGAGGCTCGCCTGGTACGCGGAGCACTTCGACACGGTCGAGGTCGACTCGACGTACTACCGGCTGCCGGCCGAAGAGATGGTTCAGCGCTGGGCGGAGCGCACCCCTGACGGGTTCGTCATGCACGTCAAGGCCTTTGGCGTGATGACGCGCCACCCGGTCAAGATCGAGCAGCTTCCGCCGGACCTCCGGGACGAGGCTCCGCAGGACGAGCGCGGGCGCGTCGACCGTCCCCCGCGTGAGTTCCGGGCCGAGATCTTCCGGCGGTTCCTCGAGGCGCTGGAGCCGTTGCGCGCAGCGGGCAAGCTGGGCGGTCTCTTGTTTCAGTTCCCGCCGTACATCGTCCCCCGGGAGGCCTCGCTCGACTACCTCGCGTGGGCGCGCGAGCAGATCGGGGACGACGAGATGCTCGTCGAGTTCCGGCACCGCGCTTGGTTCGAGGACGACCAGCGCGACGAGACGCTCCGCTTCCTCGAGGAGCACAAGATGTCGCACGTCGTCGTCGATGCGCCCCGAAGCGAGGGCAAGAACGTCCCGTTGACCGTGCTCGCGCTGACCTCGCCGATCCTCTACGTGCGTATGCACGGGCGGAACGCGGGGACGTGGAACGCGCGCGGCGGGAGCGCGGCGGAGCGCTTCGACTACCTCTACTCGGACGAGGAGCTCGGCGAGTGGGTGCCGCAGCTGCAGGAGCTGTCCCAGCAGGCGGAAGAGGCGTACGTGGTGTTCAACAACAACAACCGCAGCCGCGTCGGCGGCCGGGAAGAAGCCCAGGCGCCGACGAACGCGGAGATGCTTCGCGGTGCGCTCGAGGCCGGGAAGGTCGCTGTCAGTCGGCCCGGTTCAGGAGCGCCCGCAGGATCTCGTTGAAGCGGTCGGGCGCGTCGACGCTGACGACGTGGCCCGCGCCTTCGACGACCTCGAACCTGGCGTCCGGCGCCGACTCTGCGATCTGACGGGCCTCGTCGACCTGGAGGATCTCGTCCTGGTCGCCGACGACGACGATCAGCGGCCCCGTGAAACCGGCTACGACGTCGGTCGCGTCGCGACGGTCTCGAAGCGCCGTCGCGACGGTCTCGAAGCGCCTGGATGCCGCGCACCAGCTCGTCCGTCGTGCGGTCCTCGGGCCCGGGCGGCGCGAACTCGCGGTTCCAGCCTTCGATCCCCTCGGCCTGGACGACGCGGATCATCTCCTCGCGGGCCGCGCGCCGCTCAGGCGGATCGGCTGTCGCACGCGCGCCGGCAAGCAAGAGCCTCTTGACGCGATCGGGCGCGGCCCGGGCCATCGCGAGGGCGACGTATCCGCCCAGCGAGGCGCCGACCGCGACGAGGTCTCCATCGACCCGCTCGAGGACGTGCTCCGCCCAGCCGTCGACGGAGTTGCCGCCAAGGTCGTAGAAGTTCGGGACGTACACCCCCTCGTCGAGCGCCTCGAGCTGCGGCTCCCACATGCGCTCGTCGAGCGGGAACGCGTGGAGGAGGACGACTCTCACGAGTGCTCCACGCTGACCGCGCCGTCGGTCGCCGACGCCTCTTCGGTGGACAG
>WNGI01014292.1_pt1 | contig 14268 bp, 10 predicted proteins | sample 5400621 | NCBI WGS metagenome assembly WNGI01 (sample SAMN13153374, study PRJNA577476) | soil metagenome | isolation source: 20 cm soil or saprolite under Garry oak tree replicate 1 | place: USA:California | collected 2016-06-15
GGTGGGTGCCGGACCGGGGGTGGGTGCCGGACCGGGGGTGGGTGCCGAGCCGGCGGGCCACGGCGTGCCGAGTGCCGAGCCTGGGGTGGGTGCCGAGCCGGCTGGTGACCCCGCGGCGGGCGCAGAGGGCGCTGCGCCGGCGACGCCAGAGTCCGGTCCCGAGCCCGGCGTGGTGATCGCCGCGACCGCGCTGCGGTTCGCCGACACCAATCCGGTGTTCACCGTGGACGGGAAGCACCTGGCGTTCCTGTCCGCCCGCACGTTCGACCCGATCTACGACGAGCATGTCTTCGACATGTCGTTCCCGGCGGCGATCCGGCCGCACCTGCTGCCGCTGGCGGCCACCACGCCCTCGCCGTTCGACCCCGACCCGGATGGTCGGCCGGCGCCCACGTTCGAGTCCCCGGGCGACACCGGCGCCGCCACCCCGGCCACGCCGGAGGTCGTCGTCGACGTGGAGGGCCTGGACCAGCGCGCGGTGCCGGTGCCGGTGCCGGCCGGGCGGTACTTCGGTCTGCAGGCCGCCCGGGACGGGCTGCTCTGGCTGCAGGCGCCGCTGGTCGGCGTGCTCGGCGGCACGGACGAGGACAAGCGGCAGCTCCGGCTGCAGCGGTACGACTTCCGTCGGCGCCGGCTGCAGACCCTGGAGGACGGCGTGGACTCGGCCGCCGTCACCGGGGACGGCCGCTGGGTGGTGATCCGGGACGGCTCCTCGGTCCGCCTGCTGCCTGCCGACCACCGGGTCGACTCCTCCAGCGACGAGGAGGCAGAGACCAGCGTGGACGTCGATCTGGGCCGGCTGCGAGTGCGCATCGACCCGGCCGCGGAGTGGCGGCAGATGTACGACGAGGCCGGCCGGCTGATGCGGGACCACTTCTGGATCTCCGACTTCGCCGGCGTCGACTGGCTCGCTGTGCTCGCCCGCTACCGCCCGCTGGTGGACCGGGTCGGCTCCCGGGACGACCTGTCCGAGCTGCTGTGGGAGGTGCAGGGCGAGCTCGGCACCTCGCACGCCTACGAGATGCCGGCCGAACGGCAGGTCGACTCGGTCCACCGGGTCGGGCATCTGGGCGCGGACCTGGTCCGGAACGCGGCCGGCGAGTGGCAGATCGCCCGGGTCGTGCCGGGCGAGTCGTCCGCCCCGGCGGCCCGGTCCCCCCTGGTGGCCCCCGGAGTGGCGGTCCGTGCCGGAGACGTGATCGTCGCGGTCGACGGCCGGCCGGTGGACCCGATGCTGGGGCCGGCGCCGCAACTGGTCGGCGCCGCGGGTGGCACGGTGGAGTTGACCGTCCGCCGGGACGTCCACGGCCCGCTCCGCCGGGTGCGGTGCATGCCGCCAGTGGCGGCCGCGTCGGCTACCTGCACATTCCGGACATGATGGCGGAGGGCTGGGCACAGCTGCACCGCGACCTGCACCTGGAGGTAGCCCGGGAGGCTCTGGTCGTCGACGTACGGGACAACGCCGGCGGGCACGTCTCGGAGCTGGTGCTCGAGAAGCTGGCCCGTTCGGTCCGCGGTTGGGACATCGTCCGGCACGGCACGCCACAGACCTACCCGAGCAACGCGCCGCGTGGCCCGCTGGTGGCGATCACGAACGAGTGGGCCGGGTCGGACGGCGACATCGTGACCGCCGGGTTCCGGCTGTTCGGCCTCGGTCCAGTGGTCGGCGTGCGCACCTGGGGCGGCGTGATCGGCATCGACATGCGGTACCGGTTGGTGGACGGGACCGTGGTCACCCAGCCGCGGTACTCGTTCTGGTTCGAGCAGCTGGGCTGGACCGTGGAGAACCACGGCGTCGACCCGGACGTCGAGGTGCCGATCGCGCCGCAGGACTGGGCCACCGGTGCCGACCCCCAGCTGGACACCGCGGTGCGGCTCGCCCTGACGGCGCTGGAGACCCGGCCGGCGAAGACCCCGCCCGACCCGGCCACCCGCCCCAGCCGGGCCGCGCCGACGCTGCCGCCGCGGAACGTACCGGTGGCGCCACGCTGAGCCGCCGCCGACCGCCGGCCGGATAGGCGATCCATCCGGCCGACGGCCGTCCGTCAGGCGACCGGGCGGCGGAACTCAGCTGCAGCCGGAGGTGCTCCCGCAGCCTTCGCAGACATAGCAGGAGCCGGCTGGGCGCATCTTCGTGCCGCAGGTGAAGCAGAGTGGCGCGTCGGCGGACGTGCCCTGCTGCAGCTCCAGCAGCTCGGTGGACGAGCCGACGGTCGGCGGCGCCGGCTTCACCGCCGCATCGTCCACAGTGGACGCCTCGGTGGCGGGCGCGGCGGAAGGCTTCGGCCTTTCCACCGGCGCGGACGACCGCATCGCCTCGACCTCGGCCTCGACCTCCTCCGCGTCGTCGGCGGAGTCGTTGCCGTAGGAGCCCGCGACGCTGGCGGCCCGCTCCTCGGCGGTGAAGATGCCAAGCTCCACCCGCTTGTCGTAGGGCAGGTAGTCCAGCGCCAGCCGGCGGAAGAGGTAGTCCATCACCGACGACGCCAGCCTGATGTCCGGGTCGTCGGTCATGCCCGCCGGGTCGAAGCGCATGTTGACGAACTTCGAGACGTACGTCTCCAGCGGCACGCCGTACTGCAGGGCGATCGAGATCGCGATCGAGAAGGCGTCCATGACGCCGGCCAGCGTGGAACCCTGCTTCGACATCTTCACGAACAGCTCGCCGAGGCCGTCGTCCGGGTAGGACGACGAGGTGGCGTACCCCTCCGCGCCGCCGACCGAGAACGACACCGTCTGCGACGGGCGCTTCTTCGGCAACCGCGTGCGGGTCGGTCGGTACTCCACCACCGTGGCCGGAGTGTCCACAGCGGACTTCTTCTCCCGGGCATCGGACAGCGGCTGGCCCACCTTGCAGTTGTCCCGGTAGATCGCCAGCGCCTTGAGCCCCAGCTTCCAGCCCTCGAAGTATATCCGCTCGATTTCTTCGACGGTCGTGCTTTCGGGTACATTAACCGTCTTGCTGATTGCGCCACTCAGCAGAGGCTGGGTGGCCGCCATCATCCGGACATGTCCCATCGGTGAGATGGACCGCTTCCCTACGGCGCAGTCGAAGACCTCGTAGTGCTCCTCGCGCAGGCCGGGCGCGCCGACGACGTGGCCGTGCTCCGAGATGAACTCGACGATCGCCTCGACCTGCTCCTGCTGGTATCCCAGCGAGCGCAGCGACCGCGGCACCGTCTGGTTGACGACCTGCATCGACCCGCCGCCGACCAGTTTCTTGAATTTCACCAGGGAGAAGTCCGGCTCGATCCCGGTGGTATCGCAATCCATCATGAAGCCTATTGTTCCAGTCGGAGCGAGAAGGCTTGCCTGCGCATTTCGCCAGCCATGCTCGGCGCCGATCCGGAGGCATTCCTGCCATTCCCGGGTGGCGCTACGGAGGATGCTTCCGTCGTCGGCGCCGACTGGGCGGACCGCGTCGTTGGCAGCGGCGTGCTTACGCATCACCCGCTGGTGGGCGCTGGCGTTGCGAGCGTAGCCGTCGTACGGGCCGACGACGCCGGCGAGTTCCGCGGAGCGCCGGTACGCCACGCCGGTCATCAGCGACGTGATCGCCGCCGACAGCGCCCGGCCGCCGTCGGAGTCGTAGGCGTGCCCGGTGGCCATGAGCAGCGCGCCGAGATTTGCGTACCCGACGCCGAGCTGCCGGTACGCCCGGGTGATCTCGGTGATCTTCTCCGTCGGGAAGTCGGCGAAGCTGATCGAGATGTCCATCGCGGTGATGACGAACTCGACCGCCTTGACGAACCGCTCCGCGTCGAACGTCCCGTCCGCCCGCAAGAAGCTCATCAGGTTGAGCGAGGCGAGGTTGCACGAGGAATTGTCTAGCGACATGTATTCTGAGCAGTTCGCCACGACGACGCCGCTCACGATATAGGAGTGGTTCCGCGGCTCGGTGAGGTTGTACGTCGTCTCGAATCCGCGCGACTCACGAGAGACCAGCCGGACAGTCTCGTCGACAGCGTCGACAGTGTAGAAGGAGTGCGAGCCGAGCAGCCTGTCCAGCTTCACCGCCTTCTCGGCATGGTCGAACCCGATGGCGGTGCGGAACCGGGCGATGTGCCGGCCGCTGATCCGCAGGTCGTACGTCGGCCCATCGCTGCCGTAGGTGACCGCCGTGCCGTCACGCCGGACGTACCGGAACGACTCGGCCTTCTGGCCGGTCCGGTAGATCCGCGCCGCGATGCCGAGGCTGGCGAGCAACTCCTGCGCGCCGAGTAGGAGTTCCTCGGACCGGCTGCCGAGCCCGACGTAGCGGGTGCCCTTGTCGACCTGGTTGACGACGCACCCGTCGGCGTCGAACAATCCGCGCAGGAACGCGCACAGCGCGTCCTCCGGAGCCTCGAACACTGCCTCCGGAATGACCTTCTTGGCGGATCGATCGGTGCCCACGCCGAGATCGACGAGCAATGCTCGCAGCCGACCCTGCATGGAGCGCAGCTGCCGCGTGCCATTTCGTTGCACGCTGGGCCGGCGCGAGCTGCCGGTGATGCGGGTGAGCAGCGCATCATGCCGCGGCAGCAGCTGCCGTTGCTCACACTGTCCACCATAGACGGTGACCGCACCGCTGTCCGTCAGGCAGCCGTCTCCGACCAGCCAACCGAGATAGTGCGCGAACTCGACGTCCCACTTCTCCGGCACGGCGGCCAGCGCGACCCCGCGACCCGCGCGGCCGGCGGCCACGGCGGACGCCGGCAGCGCATCGGTCGCAAGTGGACGCGGCGCATGGTGGAAGGACCGCACGATGCGGTCATCCGGGGAGATCTCGTCGGCGTGCACCCATCCCCGGTTCTCCGTCCAGAGTCGGTGCCGTGGTGTGCACCGCAGCCGCGAACCGTCGGAGAGGCGCAGTTCGAGAATCTCGTTCGTCCCAGTGACCAGATACCGCGCCGGGGTCGTCGCGACGACCCGCGGAGCCGGCGCATCGGAGGAGGTCACGTCGTTCGTGTACACGTCGAAGGTCTCGCCCGCGGCAGCACGCCCGACCAGCTCGCCGATGTGGATCAGCCCCTTGTCGGTGACGACCCGCTGGTCCGCCGGGAAGCACGGGTTACTTGCGGTGATCCGCCCGGTCTCCGGATTGGTGTGCCAGTCGTTGATCGTGTCGTCATACTGGATGCCCGGGTCGGCGCACGCCCAGGCGGCCTGGGCCATCTTCCGGAACAGCGCCTTCGCGTCCACGGTCTGGACTACCTCGCCGGTGATCCGGGCGCGCAGGCCGAATTCCTTTCCTTCGTCCACCGAGCGCATGAACTCGTCGGTGACCCGGACGGAGTTGTTCGCGTTCTGGTACTGGACGCTGGCGATGTCCCGGCCACCGAGGTCCATGTCGAAGCCGGCGTCGCGCAGGACCCGGATCTTCTCCTCCTCGCGCGCCTTTGTCTCGATGAACTCCTCGACGTCCGGGTGGTCGACGTCGAGGACCACCATCTTCGCCGCCCGGCGGGTCGCTCCACCGGACTTGATCGTCCCGGCGCTGGCGTCCGCGCCGCGCATGAAGCTGACCGGGCCGGACGCGGTGCCGCCGGAGGACAGCAGTTCCCTGGACGAGCGGATCCTGGACAGGTTGAGACCGGCGCCGGAACCGCCCTTGAAGATCAGCCCCTCCTCGCGGTACCAGTTCAGGATCGAGTCCATCGTGTCGTCGACCGACAGGATGAAGCAGTTGTGCACCCGCAGGCCGGCAGAGAGGTACTCGCCGCTTTCGGTCTGGATGTCGTAGACCTCCATCGGACCCAGCTTCTCGATCCGCGCAACCTGCAGGCACTCCCGATCCGTGCCGCCGACCTCGGGGGACACCTGCAGGAGCAGGTCGCCGCGGACCAGTGCGGCGGCCGGCACGAAGCCACCGTTCGTCTCGTCGGTGGCGCGCCAGACGAGGTGGTCGGCGGTCACGTCCAGCGGGTGGCCGGACTTGGTGTGCAGGCGCAGCACGTCCTTCACGCCGTTCGCCTTCGTGGCGACGATCCGGGTGACACCGTGTGCGTCGTAGACCTTGGTGCCGACCGCGTCGTCCTCGACCAGACGCCCGATGGGCACCAGGCCAGCAGGCGTGTTCACGGTCGCGTCGTACGGTTGGCAGGCGCTGACCTGCTGGGGGGCGGAGGTGCCGACGTTGAACCAGACCGGGGAGTTGAACGCGAAGACCTGGTGCAGCAGCATCCAGGTGAGCTCGTGGTCGAAGATCTCGGCGTCGGCCGGGCCGGCGAAGTAGCCGTACCGCTCGCCGGCGGAGCGGTAGGAGTGCACCACGCGGTCGATGAGCTGGCGGAGGCTCGACTCGCGCTGCGGGGTGCCGACCGCGCCGCGGAAGTACTTCGTGGTGACGATGTTGGCCGCGTTCGCGCTCCAGAAGTCCGGGAACTCGACACCGCGCTGCTCGAAGTTCACCGAGCCGTCGCGCCAGTTGGTCATGACGACGTCGCGCCGCTGCCACTGCACCTCGTCGTAGGGGTGGACGCCCTCCGTGGTGTAGACGCGCTCGACCTTCAGGCCGGGCCCGCGGCGCGGGTGGGTGGTGTCTCCGCCCGGCCGGGTGCCGACGGTCTCCGTCATGACCTCGTCCCTTTCCTGGCTCGTGGTGGCTGGCGCAGCGGCTGCCCTGTGCAGCCATCCTGTGGACAGGACTGGGGATCCGCCGCGGACCACCTGTGGGTGACCTGTGGAGAACTAACCCCAACCTGTGGACGACTTACACCGGTGTAACTACTAGATGTAGGGGTCCGACGGTAGATCGCGATCCGCTCCAGCGCAAGTCCGGACCTGGCGTGTCGCCGCGAATCCTGCGGCGCGCGGGTCGGCTCAGGGGCCGCGCAGCCGCAGCTGCTGCCCTGCCCGCACCTCCGCGGACGGCAGGGCGTTGAGCAGGCGCAGCTCCGTGACGACCTACAGCGTCTCGCCGGGCTGGACCACCACGACTGCCGGCGCCGAACTCGGCACCGCCGGCGCGGGACGGCCGACCCGGGCGGCGGCCGACCCGGCCGCCGCGAAGACCGCCATCCCGAGCAGCACGGCAACGAGCCCCAGCAGGACGCGGCCGAGCCGAGTCAGGCGCACGCCGACGACCCCGGGGAGGGCGGTGACCGGCGCATCGGCGCGCACCGGGACGACAGAGAGCCTCGGCCGCCCAGCCGCGGGCACCGTCGTACGCACCCAGGCCGTCGTCCGCAGGCTCGCACCGCCGGGCGCGGTGGGCACGGTCAGCGGCGGCGCCACGCCGGCAGCCGCGGTCGTCCGCAGGCTCGCACCGCCGGGCGCGGTGGGCATGGTCAGCGGCGGCGCCACGCCGGCAGCCGCGGTCGTTCGCAGGCTCGCACCGCCGGGCGCGGTGGGCGCGGTCAGCGGCGGCGCCACGCCGGCAGCCGCGGTCGTCCCGAGCCGCGCGTGGCCGAGCGGAGCGGGTGTGGCCATCGCCGGCGCCACTCGGGCAGGCGGCGGCCCCGGAGCCGGAGCCGGACCGGCGCCGCGCACGGGCACCAGGCCACCGGCGCGACCGCGGCGCCGGACGGCCACCGGTGGGGGTAGCTCGGGTGCGACGGACATCTCGGCCTCCCACTCGAACGGGCGTTCGATCGAACTGCTGTGCGATGTCTATCAGCAGGGTCTGACGAAATCGAGGTGGCACGGCGTGTCGTTCGAACAGATGTTTGGAAACTGTCCGTACCCGGCGCTAGCGTCCTGATCAGGGCAGGCGAGCGAGGAGGAGTCGTGGCGGCAGGGTCGAGCGGCAGACGGCGCAGGGACACCGGAACGGGCGCGGAGGGCGACGCCGACGGCGGCGTGCCCGGCGCCGCTCACGGCACGGCTGGCGCGCCGCCGCGGGGGCGGCGCCGGCAGGCGGCCGGGCAGCCCGCCGGCCCGTCACCGGCGGGGCCGCCCGAGGAGCCGCCGCCGGTGCGGGACTTCCCGGACGGCCCGCCCGACGCGTCCGGGCTGACCCCGCGGCAGCGGCGGATCCTGGACATGATCCGCGACTCGGTCAACCGCCGTGGCTACCCGCCCAGCGTCCGGGAGATCGGCCAGGCGGTCGGCTTGACCTCGACCTCCAGCGTCGCGCACCAGCTGGCGATGCTGGAGCGCAAGGGCTTCCTCCGCCGCGACCCCAACCGGCCGCGCGCGGTCGACGTCCGCCCGCCGCGGCCGGCGACGCCGCAGGAAGGCGCGGGCGCCGTAGCCGACGAGGCGCTGCACCGGTTCGCCCGGCCCGCACCGACGTACGTGCCGGTGGTCGGCCGGATCGCGGCCGGCGGTCCGGTGCTCGCCGAGGAGTACGTGGAGGACGTGTTCCCACTGCCGCGGGAACTGGTCGGCGAGGGAACGCTGTTCCTGCTCCGGGTCACCGGCGACTCGATGGTGGATGCCGCTATCGCCGACGGCGACTGGGTGGTCGTGCGGCAGCAGCCGGTCGCGGAGAACGGAGACATCGTCGCTGCGATGATCGACGGCGAGGCGACCGTGAAGACCTACCGGCGCCGGGAGGGCCACATCTGGCTGCTTCCGCACAACCCCGCGTACGCGCCCATTCCCGGTGACGACGCCACCATCCTGGGGCGCGTCGTCACCGTGCTGCGGAAGGTCTGAGCGCTACAGGGTGTCCGGTGGATCTTCGGCGGCGCCACCGAGACCCATCGGACACCCCATGGGCTCAGCGGCAGAGTGCGCCGCGCAGTCTTCCGCCGACCCAGATGAGCGCGCCGGCGAGCAGCGCGGCCACCGCCGCGCGGCCGAGGCTCGACCCGCCGCCGTCCGCCGCGGGGTCGGCGGCCGCGCTGCCCGAGCGGCCGGTCGGGGTCGGACCGGTCGGGGTCGGACCGGGCTGGGTCGGACCGGGCTGGGTCGGACCGGGCGACCCGGAAGCCGCCCCGTCGGCGTCGTCCAGCGGCACCGCGTGCACCGCGGCGGGCAGACCCTCGGTGCTGGTCAGCAGTGTCCGGCCATCCGCCGAGAACGCGATCGCCTCCCCCTGTGCGGTGGCGGGCAGCGCGATCCGGTCCGGACGACCGGATCGCAGCGCGGCGGCGAGGTCGCCGTCGGGCGCCGACCAGAGGTACGCGTCGGTGTAGGTCCGCAACACCAACCGGGTGCCGTCCGCAGCCACGGCGCCGCCGGTGACCAGGACCTGGGATACCGCGCCAACCGGGCCACCGGGCGTCCCGGTCGGCGGGAACGGCAGCCGGACGACCAGCCGCAGCGGCGTCGACCGGTCCGCGGCCGGGGTCCGGGCCGGGGTGTAGACGCGGGCGCCCAGCGGCTCCTTGGTGACCAGGTACGGGCGGCCGTGCCGATCCCGCAGCAACGCCCCCGCGTCATGCGCTCCGTCCGGATAGCTGAACCGGAACAGGCTCGCCTCGCCGCTGTCGGTGAGCAGTTCCACCGCGACGGTGCGCCGGGCGGCGTCGTTGTCGCCGATGTCGGCCAGCCAGAGCGTGCCGTCCGGGCTGCGAGCCAGGTCCTCGACGTCGTACGGGTTGAGCGGGTTCTCGATGACCCGGCGCACCCGGCAGCCCCGGTCGAGGACGAACACCCGCAGCCGGTCGCCCCCGTCGTTGACGGTGTAAAGCGAGTCGCCGGCCGCCACCAGCCCGCTGGACTCGGTGATCCGGCGGTCCGAGATCGTGCAGAACACCCGCGCGGCCGGGCCGGCGAGCCGGACCGTTGCGACGGGGGCGGCCGCCAACCGCGGCGGGCTGGCCGGCGGCCGGGTGGGCGCCGACCACGACGGCGCGCTGGCCGCCACGGCGAGCAGGCTCGTCACCGGCACGGGGACCGGTAGGCAGGCAAGCCAACCGGCGGTCAGCGCCGCCACGCCCCACCCCGTCACCGCGACACCCGCCCGGACACCGCGTGGTCGACCCGGGTCCAGGGGCCGCCGGACAGCACGTCCAGGGTGAGCCAGCCGAGCAGCGCGGCGGCGACCAGCACCACGGCCGGCCCGGCACAGCGCGGCACCCACGGCAGGCGCTCCGGGGCGGCCGGGTCCGGTCGGGCCGGAGTGGAACGGGTGGCGACGCGCGGCACCGAACCATGCCGGTACAGATCCACCAGTCCCCGCCCCCCGCTCGCCTGGACCGCCCGCCGGTGCAGCGCTACCCAGCGCCCCCGGATCGGTCGGACGGGTCCTCGGCCGGGCGCGCGGTCGGCGCCGCACCGCCGGAGCCGTCGGGGTCGGCCCGGAGGTCGCTGTCGATCGCCGGTGTGGCACGGGCGGCATCAGCCGGTTCGTCGCGGAAGTCCCGCATCTCGGACTTGAAGATGCGCAGCGACCGCCCGATCGAACGGGCCGCGTCCGGCAACCGCTTCGAGCCGAACAGGACGAGCACGACCACCGCGACGATCAGCCAATGCCAGACGCTGAACTCACCCATCCGAACGCCCTCCGTCGACGCGACCCGCTCAGGCTACGCCGCGCGGGCGGGCCGGCGAGGGCGATCAGGAGCCGGCGGCGTACCGGGACAGCACGCCAGCCAGGTCGGCGCCGACCCGGGCGGCCAGCAGGGTGCCCTCGCCGGTGTGCTGCTCCGTCACCACCTCGCCGGTCGCGTGCACCCGGGAGACCAGGTCGCCGCGGTCGTACGGGACCAGCACCCGGACCTCGACGCTCGGCCGCGGCAGCCGCTCCTCGACCGCGGCGAGCAGCTGGGGCAGGCCGGCGCCAGTGTGGGCCGACACGAACACCGCGTCCGGCGCCACCCGACGCAGCCGGGCCAGCACCTCCGGAGCGGCGGCATCGATCTTGTTCACCACGAGCAGCTCCGGCACGCCGAGCGCGTCGATCTCGCCGAACACCTCGCGTACCGCCGCGATCTGCCCCTCCGGGTCGGCGTCCGCGCCGTCGACCACGTGCAGGATCAGGTCGGCCTCGGTGACCTCCTCCAAGGTCGACCGGAACGCCTCGACCAGCTGGTGCGGCAGGTGTCGGACGAAGCCGACCGTGTCGGCGACCGTGAACTCCCGCCCCTCCGGGCTCCGGCAGCGCCGGATCGCCGGGTCCAGCGTGGCGAACAGCGCGTCCTCGACCAGCACGCCGGCACCGGTGAGCCGGTTGAGCAGCGAGGACTTGCCGGCGTTCGTGTAGCCGGAGAGCACCACCGAGGGCGTCTCCCGGCGCACCCGCTCCTGCCGCTGCGTCCGCCGCGCGCCGGCCATCCCGGTTATCTCCCGGCGCAGCCGGGACATCCGGGACCGCACCCGCCGCCGGTCGGTCTCGATCTTCGTCTCGCCCGGTCCGCGGGTGCCGATCCCGGCACCGCCGGCCACCCGGCCACCGGCCTGCCGGGACAGCGACTCGCCCCAGCCGCGCAGCCGGGGCAGGAAGTACTGCAGCTGGGCCAGCTCGACCTGTGCCTTGCCCTCCCGGCTGCGGGCGTGCTGGGCGAAGATGTCCAGGATCAGCGCGGTCCGGTCGATGACCTTGACCTTGACGATGTCCTCCAGCTGGCGGAGCTGGCCGGGGGTCAGCTCGCCGTCGCAGATCACCGTGTCGGCGCCGGTGGCGGCCACGATCTGACCCAGCTCCTTGGCCTTGCCGGAGCCGAGGTAGGTGGCCGGGTCGGGCCGGTCGCGCCGCTGCATCAGCCCCTCGAGCACCTGGGAGCCGGCGGTCTCGGCCAGCCGGGCCAGCTCGACCAGCGAGTTTTCGGCGTCGGCCAGCGTCCCGCTGGTCCAGACGCCCACCAGCACCACCCGCTCCAGCCGGAGCTGGCGGTATTCGACCTCGGTGACATCGGTGAGCTCGGTCGCCAGCCCGGGCACCCGGCGCAGCGCCTGGCGCTGCTCCAGGTCGAACGAGACGGTCGGGTGCCGGACAGCCGGGGTTTCAGTGAGTGGATCAGTCATCGTCCTCCGATGGTGTCACGAATCGGCCGCCGAGGGCACCGGAGTTTCCGTACGGCCGGGGGTCCGGGTGGGCGGCGAAGAACACCCCCCACGGCTTCGCGTCCGGACTGGACGGGCGGGCGATGTACTCGTCGAACAGCGCCTTCAGCCGCTCGTTGAACTCCTCGCGCTCCTGGTCGGTCAGCCGGAGACCGAGCCGGGCCCAGTGGGTGAGATTTTCCACCCCGACAGCCGCCACGTCGGCCAGGAACGCCTCGAACATCGCCGCGGTGCCGGCCTTCCTCGCCTTCTCTTCAACGACGTCGAGCACCCAGGACTTCCCGGTGGCCCGGTACGGCACCTCACGGGAGCCACGGACGCCGCGGCGCACCGGCTCGGCGACCAGGAATCCGGTCTCCACCAGGCGTCGGACGTGGTACAGCACGGTAGCCGGATCCCTTCCCAGCCGAGCCGCGATCTCCTTGTTGGTGAGGGCACCGTCGAGGCAGAGCCGGAGGATGCGCAGCCGGACAGCCGACGCCATCACCCGCGCCTCCGCGTCGGTGGCCGGCCGGCGCGGGCTGGTCAGGCCCTCGGCGGCGGGCTCGCTGGTCACGCCAACAGCGTAACGGAACGCGGGGAATGTGGTTGACTTTTCTCAATCGCTCAGTGCACGCTCCGTCTTGTGACGACCGACACCTCACCGGCGCCGACCAGCCTCTGGCATCACCGCGACTTCCTGCGGCTGTGGGCCGGGGACACGATCAGCCAACTCGGCACGATGGTCACGCTCATCGCGCTGCCGCTGCTGGCGATCAAGGTGCTGGACGCGACGCCGTTCCAGGTCGGCCTGCTCACCACCTGCGAGACGCTGGCGTTCCTGCTGGTCGGGCTGCCGGCCGGGGCCTGGGTGGACCGGATGCGTCGGCGCAGCGTGCTCATCGTCGGCGACCTGGCTCGGGCGCTGCTGCTCGCCTCGCTCCCGGTGGCCGCCTGGCTGGACGTGCTGACGCTGCCCCAGGTCTATCTGGTGACGCTGGCGGTCGGCGTCTGCACCGTGTTCTTCGACGTCGCCTACCAGTCGTACCTGCCGCACCTGGTCGGCCGCGACCACCTGGTCGAGGGGAACGCGAAGCTGCAGGCCAGCCAGTCGGTCGCGCAGGTGGCCGGGCCGAGCGTGGGCGGGTTCCTGGTGCAGTGGCTGACCGCGCCGTACGCGATCATCCTCGACGCGGCGTCCTTCCTGTGGTCGGCGATCTGCGTCACCGCGATCCGCAGGCGCGAGCCGCGACCGGAACGAGCCCCGGACCAGCGCCTGCTGGGCGAGATCAAGGAGGGACTGGCGTTCGTCCTCCGGCACCGGCTGCTCCGCTCGATCGCCGCCTGCACCGGCACGTCCAACCTCGCCTCCAGCGCCGCCGGCGTGGCGCTGATCACGCTGCTGGCCAGCCCGGGCCAGCTGAACCTGTCGGCCGGCGCCATCGGCCTGCTGTTCACGGTCAGCTCGGTAGGCGGGCTGCTCGGCGCGGTGACGGCACGGAAGTTCGCCGACTGGGTCGGCCAGGGCCCGGCGATCTGGATCAGCGGTGCGATCTGGGCGCCGACGGCGTTGGTGGCACCGTTCGTGCACCGCGACTGGACCCTCGGCCTGCTGGCCGCCGCGCAGCTGGTCGGCACCATCGGCGTGGTCATCTACAACATCACCCAGGTGTCGTTCCGGCAGGGCCTCTGCCCGGAGCGGCTGCTCGGCCGGATGAACGCCACCATCCGGTTCCTGGTCTGGGGCACCCTGCCCCTCGGCGGGCTGCTCGGCGGGGCGCTGGGCACCTGGATCGGGCTGCGCCCCACGCTGTTCGTCGCCGCGATCGTCGGCGCGCTTGCGGTGCTGCCGGTGTACTTCTCCCCGCTGCGCACGATGCGCGAGCTGCCGCAGACGTACGCCGAGGACACCGGCCCTGGCCTGGCCGAGCCGGCCCCCGGCGTGGTCACCGAGCAGCCGCCCGCCGAACCGGACGCCACCGGGCAACCCGCCTCCCCCGGCCACCGCTGAGGCCACCACCGGCAGTGCTGCCGCCCCGATGAGGATCTCGTCAAGCACCAGTCCGGCTGCGGTTCGGCCGCGGTTCGGCCGCGGCGGGCCGGACGCCGACATGCGCCGAGGGGTGGCGCGGGGTCGCCGGCAGGCGGCGGATCGGGCACGATGGCCGAGGCCCGGGACGGTTCGGGCGATGTGCCGGCGCCGTCCGAGATATCCGGTCGGACGGGCCGATGCGGTCGAAGGGAACGGCAGTCATGCACCCGCCGGACGGTCCGCGGCACGCCCGCTCCGGTCGGTACAGCCGTCCGGATCAGCCGGACGAGACAGATCCGGGTGAGAAGGCAGAATTCGACCCGAACGTCACGGTCGTGCTACCCCGGGAGGCCCTCCGCCGCTGGCGCCAACCCGCGGCA
>WNGI01003255.1_pt2 | contig 14264 bp, 11 predicted proteins | sample 5400621 | NCBI WGS metagenome assembly WNGI01 (sample SAMN13153374, study PRJNA577476) | soil metagenome | isolation source: 20 cm soil or saprolite under Garry oak tree replicate 1 | place: USA:California | collected 2016-06-15
GGCGTCTCGTCGAAGTGATCCACGATCTCGTGCAGGCGACCGGCCTCCAGGCGGTACAGCTGTCCCTGTTCGCGTCCGACCACGGCGACGATCGTGCCGTTGGAGCGGCCGACCACCGGGACGAGCGGCGCGAGAAAGAAGTCGTAGCCGACCTTGAACCGGTCCGGGGCAGGCTGGGGCAAGGCGAGGGTCGCCCAGAAGTTGTCGAGCCCTGCCGCGAATACCGCGACTGCCTGCACACCGTCGCGGTCGAACTCGTCTTCGAACCAGCGCGCGATGCGCTGGAAGTCCGCCTTCAACGCACCCCGCTGCTCGTGCGTCAGATCCTTGCGGTCGATCTTCTCCGCGCTGCTCAGCAGCGCGTTCATCCGCGTGTGCACGTCGCCTGCCGTCGGAACCTCGGAGGGGTCGAGGTTCAGATAGAGGCTCGTCGCGCACCCCTTCTCCGCGCGGAAGCTCGCAAGCTCTCGCAGTTGTGACCAGGTCACCGTGTCGGCCATCGCCCGCCCCTACCTACCATGGTCGCGAGGATTGTATGCATCGGAAGCCGGGGCGAAAGCTGCGCTTTTGCCCCGGGGTTGGGGAACGGCGCTTCGCGCTAAACGCGCGCGGGCTTAGCCCGCGCGCTCCAGGTGGTGGCTCCGCGGTCGTCGTCAACCGTGCGGCGCGGCGAGGCTTCGCGTCGCCGCCTCGCATTAGTACGCCTCCACGTAAGCCGGCTTCGCCCGGCTTACGCTCCGGCCTCGGGCCCGCTGGCCGCTCGGACGTGGTCTGGACATGACTTCAGACGTGTCTCCAGGCATGTCCCATGCCTGGCACGTTCCCCAGCGTTTGCAGCGCTTTGGTGGAACGGACAGGTCCACCGGTCTGACCCCGGGACAGGGCCGGTCGGCGGGAGCGCGGCTCGCTCTACGATGAGTCTGAGATCCGCGACGACAAGCTCTTCCTCTGCGGCGTCCCGGTGGCCTAGAGGAAGGTTCAGCCGACCGGATTCGTTTAATAGGTAGAGAGGAATCTGAGGACAATGATTGAGAACGACGTTCGTGAAGTGATCATCATCGGCGGTGGGCCGGCCGGCTATACGGCCGCCCTCTACGCTGCGCGCGCGAACCTGAAGCCCCTCGTGATCGAGGGCTTCAACTGGGGCGGGCAGCTGATGATCACGAGCGACGTGGAGAACTACCCGGGCTATACCGAGGGCGTGCTGGGCCCCGAGATGATGGCCGACTTCCGGCGCCAGGCCGAGCGGTTCGGCGCGGAGTTCGTGACGGACGACGTCACCAAGGTCGACTTCTCGGAGCGGCCGCACCGGGTGTACGTCGGCGACGACGAGTTCCGGGCCCAGACGGTGATCGTCTCCACGGGCGCCACCGCCCGTAAGCTGGGGCTCGAGTCCGAGCAGCGCCTGCAGGGCCGCGGGGTCTCCTACTGCGCCACCTGCGACGCGGCCTTCTTCCCCGAGAAGCACGTCGTCGTGGTCGGCGGCGGCGACTCGGCGATGGAGGAAGCGACGTTCCTCACGCGGTTCGCCGGGAAGGTGACGATCGTCCACCGGCGCGACGAGTTCCGCGCCTCGCAGATCATGATCGACCGCGCCCGCGCGAACGACAAGATCGAGTGGGTCACGAACGCGGTCGTCGACGAAGTGCTCGGCGACGACAGAGTCACAGGCGTGCGACTGCGCGACGTCAACACGGACGAGACGTGGGAGATCGAGGCGGACGGTGTCTTCGCCGCGATCGGCCACGACCCGAACACCGCACTCTTCCTCGACCAGCTGGATCACGACGAGGCCGGATACCTCATCACGCAGCCGGGCTCGACCGAGACCAACGTCCAAGGCGTGTTCGCCGTCGGCGACGTGCAGGACCACGTGTATCGCCAGGCGATCACGGCCGCCGGCTCCGGCTGTATGGGCGCCCTCGACGCCGAGCGTTACCTCGCCGCCATCGAGGGACACCTGATGGCGGCCGAGGCCGCGCCACGCCTCTAGCCGACCACCGCTCTACCCTCGGCTGTTATGGCTGAGTGGGTCGACCTGATCGATCCATCCGCGGACGAGCTGCAGGCGAAGCTGCCGCTGGAAGTGCAGGCGCCCGCGCTCCAACTCCTGCTCGCGCCCGCGAGTCACGGCGACGAACAGCGGCCGACGCTGCAGTCGCACGGCGACTACATCTTCGGGATCTTCCTCGTCGCAATCGCTGTCCCGGAGGAGGACCGCGTCTTCTACCAGGAGGTCGATGTCGTGCTCACGCACGAGGTTCTCCTGACCGTCAGCAAGACGCCGCCCGGAGAGCATCCGTACGACCCGCGGACCGTGCGCGAGTCATGTCTTCCGGACGACGAGGCCGGCATGATGTTCTACCGGCTCATCGACGACATCGCCGAGCACTACCTCGATCTCGTCGATGCCCTGGACGGCGAGATAGACGAGCTCGAGGATACGGTCGAGACGGCACCGGCCGCGACGACACGGAACCGCCTCGGGGAGCTTCGGCACGACCTCCTCCACATCCGCCGGACGCTCTCCCCGACCCGCGACGCAATCCGTCGGATCGTCGACAACGTGATCGAGATCGACCAGGGCGAGGAGGTCTTCCCCCACGATGTCGAGATCGCGTTCAACAGCGCGTACGACAAGCTCCAGCGCGCCTTCGACGGCCTCGAGCTCTCTCGCGACCTGATCGCGAACGTTCGCGACTACCTGCAGTCGAAGATCGCGGTCGACCAGAACGAGGTGACGAAGACGCTGACAGCGATCGCGTCGCTGCTGCTCGTCCCCACGTTCATCGTCGGGGTCTACGGCCAAAACTTCCGGCACCACTTCCCCGAGCTCGCGTGGCGATTTGGCTACGCGTGGTCGTGGGGGCTGATCATCGTCACGACCGTCGCGCAGCTCGTCTTCTTCCGCCGCAAGAAGTGGATCTAGTCCCAGTCGCTAAGTTGGGTCAATGCCCTACTTCATCTGTCCGAACTGCAAACAGCGCTCCATCGACCACGACGGACTGCAGGAGATCGACAACGTCCCGGTCGCGTGCGAGCGATGCGGGTTCGGCTTCCTCTTCGAGCTGATGGACGACTACTACCCGGCGCCGAACACGGGTTTCGTGGTCTGCGACCGCGAGGGGCGGATCCTCGCCGCCGGACGCGGCGTCTTCGAGCTGGCCGGCTACCGCGAGCAGGAGCTCCTCGGGGCGAACGTCGTCGACCGGTTCGGCCTCAACGGCTTCGAGCCTGAACAGAACCCGGCGGCGCTCGCGCTCGAATGGGGTGTGCGGAGGCTCGGCGAGAAGCTCGAGCTCCGCACGCGTGCGGGACAACGGAAAGCCGTCACGGCCGACTTCTTCCCTGCCTACGACGACGACGGCGGGTTGCTCGTCGCGCTCACACCGCGCGGCTGACGTACACGTCGGCCACGTAGGGGAAGGGGATGCGTCCGCCATGGGCGGCGACGAGCTGCCGAAGTTGCCGTTCTAGCTCTGCTCGCTCTTCGGCTGGAGCCGCGGCGACATAGCTGATGGAAGCAACGCGGGCGACGAGACCATCGGCGTCGAGCTCCTGGACGAAGGAGAAACGACGTTCCTCGATAGCGCCGAACAGACCGCTCTTCGTGAGTCGCCGTGACGAGTGCTCGACCCTCGCCCGCCTCCCAGGAAGCTGTTTGATCAGCTTCGTGATCTCGGTCTGGAGCGAGTCGCCGGGATCACGGTTGTTCCAGAGCAGGGCGACGTAGCCGGGCTTGCGAAGAACGCGAAACAGCTCGGGTACGGCTTCGCCGTGGCGAAACCAGTGGAACGCTTGGCCGATTGTGATTGCGTCGACGCTTGCGTCCGGCAACGGGATCGCTTCGGCCGCGCCCTGTAATGCTTCCGCGCCAGGCACGGCCCGCTCGAGTTGCGCGAGCATCGCGGCGCCCGGCTCGACGGCAATCACCCGAGCGCCCGTCGTGACCAGCGCACGTGTGAGCTTGCCCGTGCCCGCACCGAGATCGAGAACGGTCCGGCCCGGGCCGAGCTCGAGCTGTTCGGCCATCCATTCGATCGCAGCAGGTGGGTATTCGGGCCGCGCCTGCTCGTAGATGTCCGCGACCAGCTCGAACGAACGCGACTCCGGGTGCTGCAGCTCAGACACGCGACGACGGGCAGAGGTCGTTGACGACGCACTCCTCGCAGTGCGGCATCCGTGCGATGCAGACGCGCCGGCCGTGCCAGATCAGCAGGTGCGGGAAGCGGCCCCAGTCCTCGCGCGGCACGAGCCGGATCAGATCGCGCTCGATCTTGACCGGATCCTCCTGACGCGTCAGCCGCAAGCGTTGAGACAGCCGCCTGACGTGCGTGTCCACGACGATCCCCTGCGGAGTGCCGAGCTCCGCGGCAACGACGTTGGCGGTCTTCCGCGCGACGCCGGGCAGGCGTACGAGTTGCTCGAGCTGTCGCGGCACCCGGCCGTCGAATTCTTCGATCAGCATCCTCATCGTCCCGCGCAGCGACTTCGCCTTCTGGCGATAGAAGCCGGTCGCGAAGATGTCGCGCTCCAGCTCTTCGGGCGGCACCGCGAGGTAGTCCTCCGGCCGCCTGTACTTGGCGAAGAGCTTCTCTGTGACCCGGTTCACGTTCACGTCGGTCGTCTGTGCGGACAGCATCACCGCGACAAGCAACTCGAGCTCGGAGCGCGACTTGAGCGCGATCGTCGCGTCGGGATGCGCCGCGGCGAGCCGCTCGATGATCGGCCGGATTCGCTCACGCTTCGGCGCCACGCGTCGGCGCGCTTCGTGGAGGTAGCTGCGGGCCAAGGTTACGGGACGGTAGCGAGGGCGTGCTCGGCAAAGGAGGCGCTGCGCAGCCGCGGCCCGGCGCAGACGACGTCGAGCGCAGGACAGCCCGAGCAGATGAAGTCGCTGGGCGTCGGCCTGAACTCACCCGCATTGATCCGGGCGATCGCCTCGCCGAGCTCGGCCTCGAGTTCCGGCAGCTGTGCTCGCTCGAAGACCGTCGACACGACCGCGTCCGGGCGTTCGAGGAAGTGGTACACCACCTCGACCTCCTGCGCACCGGCACGGAAGCACGCGAGCGCGTACACCAGGCGCTGCAGGCGGTAGTCGTGCTCGACGATCTCCTCCGGCGTGCCCTCCTCGAGCGTGTTCGTCTTGTAGTCGACGACGAGCGCGCGCTCGCCGTCGAGCTGGAGGACGTCGAGCCGGCCGTGCAGCAGAACACCGTCGTGCTCGAACGCGAACGGCCGCTCCGGCCGCGCTCCTCGCAGGCCCGCGACCCGCTGCGCGAGCGTCGATTCGCAGTACGAACGCACGAAGCCGGCGATCCGGTCGAGCTCCTCGTCGTTGACCCGGGGATACCAGCCGCGGACGAGGGCGGCGACATCGTCCGGCGGCAGCGGCTCCTGCAGGTTGACCACCTCGAGCAGACGGTGCACGGCATCGCCGATCTCGGTGGCCGCCAAGCCCGCCGTGCCGGGACCGGCTGCACGCTCGTCGGTCGGCCGCATCCCGACAACCCGCTCGGCGTAATAGCGATACGAGCAGCGCTCGAAGAGCGCCAGCGCGCTGAACGACAGGCGACGGACACGGTGCAGCGGCGGGGCCGGGATCTCCGCCAGGGGCGGCAACGCCGGCACGAGCGGCGGCAGCACGGCGGCGCCGTTCTCGGCGAAGAGCGCGAGCTGGCCGTCTTCTGCCACAGGCGCTGTCTCCGGGGCAGGCTCTTCGGCATAGCGGTCGACGCGCAGGATCACGCGGGCGCCCTGTCGGTCGAGCTCGACGGGCTCGCGCCCGGCATGCTCGATCTCCGCGCTCGCATCGAGGCGGCCGAGCACCCAGCCGATCGGCGTCGTCTCGTCCGCCGTCCGCGTGGGGTCGATCGAGCCCGAGACGATCAGGCGGTCGATCGCCCGCGTCATCGCAACGTAGTAGAGGCGCAGCCGTTCGGCGCGCTCCTCGGCCTTGCGCGTCTCCCTCACCTCTTCGTACGCGTAGGCACCGCGGCGCTCGCTCGTGACCGGATCGGCGACGCGGAAGCCGAAGCGGCCGTCGGAGAGCGCGAGGATCTCGTCGGATGCGGGCGGCGCCTTGTCGCGGCCGGCGTCGGCGACGACCACGACCTTGAACTCGAGACCTTTCGCCGCGTGAATCGTGAGCAGCCGGACGGCGTCGCTCCCTTCTTCCTCGGCGACTGCCTCGAGCTCGCGGGCGCCGACTGCTTCCTGGTCGCGGACGAAGCGGACGAATCCTTCGACGTCCGGGCCGCGCAGCTCCTCGTACGAGCGCGCGAGCCGCGCGAGCTTGCGCAGGTTTGCGTACCGGCGGCGGCCGTCCCACTGCGCCAGCACCGCAAGGTCGTAGTCGTGCTCGGCCATCACCCGCTCACACAGCCGCTCGAGCGACAGGCGTGACGACGCGGCCGTCAACCGGTCGTACCGCTGACGGAAGGCCCGGAGGAGCTGCAGGTCGCGATCCGGCAGCGAGTCCGGGAGCTCCCGCTCGAGCGCGACGAACAGCGGCCGCTTCGGCGCCGCGCGGCGGAGCAACACGAGCGCGTCGTTCGAGACGCCGACGAACGGCGAAGCAAGCACGCTGACGAGCGCCTCGTCGTCGTAGCGGTTGCGCAGCAGACGCAGGTACGAGAGCAGGTCGACGACCTGCTGCTGCCCGAAGTAGCCGCGACCCGTGCCGCGATACGTCGCGATCCCGAGCGCGCGCAGCTCCTGCTCGTACCACTCTGCATCGGTCCCGGCCGCGAACAGCAGCACGATCTCGCCCGCGGTGGCGTCGCCGGCCTCGATCAGCTCGTGGATTCGACGCGCGATTGCGCGTGCTTCCCCGCGGCGCCAGTGCACGCTCGTCTCGGCATACGACGCCTTGTCCGTCACCAGCAGCTCAACCGGCGGTCCGAAGACGGGGTCGGGGAACTCACCCGACGCGGCCAGCGGCTGGAACTCTTCGCCGAAGTCGCCGCCGAAGAGGTGGTTGACGACCGCGAGCACCTCCGGCCGCGAGCGGTAGTTCATCGTCAGCGGCAGCAGACCGGTACCCGCGGCGGCGCGTCGCTCCCGGAAGACCTGCACGTCCGCGTGCCGGAACCCGTAGATCGACTGGAATTCGTCGCCGACGAAGAAGCGCTCGGAGCCGGCGCCTGCGACCAGGTCGATCAGCTCGCACTGAAGGCGGTTCGTGTCCTGGAACTCGTCGACCATGATCGAGCGGAAGCGCAGCTGTTCGCGCTCGCGGATCGCCGCGTCGTCGCGAAGCAGGTCGCGCGCACGCAGCTGGAGGTCCTCGAAGTCGAGCGCGGACTCGCGGTCCTTGGCGTCCTGGTACGCCGCCGCGAACGCGGTCAGCAGCTCTTGCAGGAGCTCTCGGTCCGCCGCGGCGAGCTCGTCGAGCGCAGCCTGCTCGACCCTGCGGCGCGCCTCCTCGTAGCTGGCCGCCCGCTCGCCGCGCGCGCGCAGATCGGCGAGGTCACACAGCCGCTCCGCGCGGGTGTCGGCCTCGAGCAGCACGAGCGTCTGCTCGGCGGTGTCGCGCTGCCCGTCCCCGCTGCCCGCGTCGTCGGCGAGGCAGCGCGCGGCGTCGCGGAGCTCCTGGACGCGCGCCTCCAGCTCGGGACCCTCGCCGAGCTCGAGCACGAGCTCGCGCCCCGCCGAGCGCAACGTCTCGTAGACGCCCGTCAGCATGCGGCGTAGGCCGTCGGCGCCGTAGACCGCGAGCAGGCGGAGCCTCGCGGGGTCGTCATCCGCCAGGAACTGCGTCAGCGCGGCTTCGAACGCCTCGCCCCGCAGCACGCGTCCCTGGCTCTCGTCGAGGACGCGGAAGCGAGGATCGACGCCGGCCGCGAACGGGTGCGAGCGGAGCAGCCGGTGGCAGAAGCCGTGGATGGTCGAGATCCACGCGCCGTCGAGCGCGCGTGCGAGCTCGGGACGACCTCGCTCGACGAGCCCGGCGCGGATGCGGCTGCGAAGCTCGCCCGCCGCCTTCTCCGTGTACGTGATCACGAGGATCGACTCGACGTCGACTCCCTCGTCGCAGACGGCGCGGGCGAAGCGCTCGACCAGCACACGCGTCTTTCCCGTGCCGGCTCCGGCCGAGACGAAGACGAGGCCGCGCGCGTCGACCGCCGCGCGCTGTTCGTCGTTCAGGTTCATGCGCGCTTCACCCGGCACATCGTCCAGAGCTCGCACCAGGTCGGACAGTCCCCGCCCTTCGGGTCATGGCGGATGTCGCCGCTGCGGACGCGATCCGCGATCCCGACGGCCAGTTCGCGGGAGCGTTCCACCTGGCTCCAGAACTCGTCCTCTTCGAGGTAGTCGTTCTTCGTGAAACCGGGCACGCCGTCCTCGCGCGCGTCGGCGCGCAGCAGTCCACGCGCCTTGCGCTCGCCCGACAGCGGCCGGTAGAGGCCGCCGAGCGGCTCGATCCCCACGAGGTCGCGCAGCACGAGCATGTACAGCGGGATCTGGAGCTTCTTCTCCGCGTCGATCTGCGCCGCGGAATGGCCGCGCTTGCCGGCCTTGTAGTCCTGCACGATCCCGCGCGCGCTGAACGGGTCGACGTCGATGCGGTCGATCTTTCCGGAGAGGGTGAGACCCTCTGCGAGCTCGAGGCCGCGCTGCAGCTCCGGCGCCGCGCGCTCCGAGCCGAAGAGGACTTCGAAGCGGCGAGGCACGAGCGGCGTCTCGGCCGCAGCGTCCTCTCGCACGAAGGCCTCGAGGTCGCGCCAGAGCCCGTGCCGGAGCTCGCGCTGCTGCAACTCGGTGAAATCCATGCGCACGCCCTCGACCGCCTCCTCGAGACAGCGCTCCAGGTACGCCAGTGCATCATCGATCCGGTCGGGAGCGACGCGATCTGCGCCGAGCTCCTTCGGCAGCCCCGAGTAGAAGCGGTACAGCACCTGGTGCGCGACCGAGCCGCGCAGACGCGCATCGACCTGGCGGTCCATCGTCTTCGGATCGATCATCCGGTCGAAGAACCACATCGACGAGCAGTCGACGAAGCGCTCGAGCTCGGTGACCCCGAAGGTCGTCTTCGCGCGAAGCTCGGCGAGCACCTGCGGATGCGTCAAGCGGGTCGGCCGCTCGAACGCCTTCAGGGCACGAGCAAGGCGCCGGTCCCAGGCGTTCGCCGTGGCAATCGCCTCCGCAGCCGCGCGGTCCTCGGCTGCGCGCGACGCGACGCTGCGCAGACGTTCCCGTTCGGTCGGAGCGGTCTCGAGCGGCCACGTCAGCTGCGAGAGCGGCCGGCGTCGCGTCCAAAGGAGCACGTCATCGCGGGGGAAGAGGGCGGCGACCTCGTCCCAGAACGGGCTCGGCTCGCGCGGGCTGCCGTCGTCGCCCGCGGCCTCGCGCGCGAGGTACACCCGACGCGTCGCACGCGTGCACGCCGTGTAGAAGAGGTAGCGGTCGCGCGCAACCTGATCCGGTCGCGACAGCCGCGCCCGCGAGCGTTCGTCCAGCTCGCGTCGTGCATCGTCGGCGAGGAACGGCGACTCGTGTCCGCGCCGCGGCAGCCTCCCCTCTTCGAGCCCGAGCAGGAAGACGATCTCGAAGCGGCGCGTGCGAGCGCGCAGGAGATCGAGCACCGCCACCCGGCCGGGCTCGGCGGCCGACGCACGCCGGACCTCCGCTCGCTCGAGCGCGGCGACGAGCTCCTCCGGCGACAACATCCCATCGAGCTCGCTCCAGCTGCGTAGCTCCCCGAGCAAGCGCATGACCGCGTCGTGCGCACGGATGTCCTGTCGCGAGGCCTCGCCGACGGGCGGCGCCTCGAGCCCGTACGCCGCGCGCAGCATCGAGCCGGCGAGACCGGCGATCGCATCGAGAGGCGTCGGCGCCGAGCGCAGCGCGTCGAGCATGGGCAGCGGCTGCCCGTCGCGCAGGCGGATCGTCTCCTCCTCGACCTTCTCGGGCCGGTCGACGGCGCGGCCGCGCAGGCGCCCCTCGAGGAAGTCGACGTTCTGGCGCGTGAACGCCGAGTACGGCGAGCGCATGAACGCGTACAGATCCGCGCGGCCGCCGCCGAGCCAGCCGAACCGGAGCAGGCTCAGCAGCGCCTGCCCGTAGGCGGTCGTGCCGAGCCGGACGTACGACTCCAGTCCGTACGGGACCCCGAGGGTGCCGAGCGCCGTCTCGAGCGGCGCCTGCCAGCGTTCGAGCGACGGGCAGACGATCCCGATCTGCTCAGGGGCGACGCCGGCGCGGATCAGCAAGAGGAGCTCTTCGCCGACGAGCTCGAGGACGCCGCGCGTGCCCGCGGCCTCGAAGAACCGCAGCGCACCTTCGATCGGCGGGGCGTCGGACTGCGCGCCTTCCGAGAACAGCGTGCGCTCCAGGTGTGCGAGTGCGGGCGCGGCGACCTCGTCGAATCCCGGGCCGAGCTCCTCGATGCGCCCGTCCGCGAGGGACGAGAGATCGTCCATCGTGCGGCTGAGCGACGCGAACGCGGCCCGGCCGGGTTCGTACGGGATCGACACCGTCACCTCGGTGCGGCCGGCGAGCGCCTCCAGCAGCCCCCACTCCGCGCCGGTCAGATCCTCGAAGCCGTATGCGAAGACGGGTTCGCCGCTCCAGGCATCGAGGTCGTTGGCGACGCGCTCGGCAGCGTGACGGCGAAGCAGGTCGCGGTCCCACAGATTGAGGCGGTCGAGCTCGCCCCGATACGCGGCGTAGAGCGCGGCCAGCTCACCTTCGAGGTCGTTCGGGTCGAGCAGGCCGGACTCGAGCTCGGCGACAGTGGCCAGCAGCGCATCGGCGAAGCCGCCGAAGCGGGCGGACCGGCCGAGGCCGTTGAGCGACTGGCCCGCCAGCGCACGGCGCACGATCAGCGTGCGCTGCACCTCGCTCGCGACGGGCCGCCCGTCGGCACTGCGGCGCGCGATGCGCTTGAACAGGTCGTCGAACGTGCCGATCGACCCAGCGAGCAGCGCAGGCTGCAGCGCGAGCAGATCGCGCTCGACCCGGTCGACGTCCGACCGGTTCGGCACGATGAGGTACGGCTCGTCGGAGAGAGCCTCCAGGTACCGGCGCAGCAGGAGCGCCACCTTCCCAGCGTTGGCCGGGCCGGTGATCAGGTTCAGACCCAACTGACCCATGCTACTTCCGGGTCAGGACGGTGCTCGCGCGCGCGGGCGCTACGAGCGTGAAAGTTCTACGCGGCGGCTGACTTCGGTCGCCGGCCGCGCCGCGCCACCGCCTGGCCGGGCATCTTCCCCGCGCAGGCATCGCAGAGATCGGCCTGCTTCGAGCCACGGCGTGCGTCGGTGAAGTTGATCCGCATCACCGCGCCCTTGGCCTCCTCGACTTCCTTGCCGCAGTTGTCGCACACGAGTCTCGTAACACGTGCCACGGATTTCCTCCTCAATTCGGCGCTCTCTTACGCGTGAGCTTAGCTAAAGCCGCGGGAATCAGGCGGCGGCTCTAGACCGCCGAATTTTCCACGAACGAAGCAGGGTCAAGAGGGCTTGTTCTTCGGGGTCGAGGTCGATGTCGCTTGCGCGCACCACGCGCAAATGTCGAGGTCGAAAGTCGTCGATCGTTCTGCCATCGAGATACTGGTCGATGACGGCTGGGCTGACGTACGAACTACGCGCAACAGCCGGCGTATTACCGAGCTCCTTGCCCACGCGCCGCATCACCGCGGGAATGACACGCTTCGCCTCGCTCTCGGACTCGGGAGGTCCGCGCTCGGCCAGCGCAATCGCCGCAATCAGCGTGCCGCCCCACGTGCGGAAGTCCTTCGCCGTGAACTCGTCGCCAAGGTACTCATGAACGTAGTCGTTCAGCCGTCCACCGGTGAGGTTGCAGCGGCTGCCCTCCCACTCGTAGCGAAAGAGACGCGGGCCGCCGGGGAGCACCAGCAGCTCCGTGACGGTGCCGGCGAGCTCCTCGTCGACCAGGGTCGTACGCACTACCGTGCGGTGCTTCGCGCGAAAGTCGAAAGCGATGCGGTTGCCGCGCACGTGCACGTGGCTCTTGCGCAAGGTGGTGATCCCATAGGTGCGTGACTCGCGCGCGTAACGCTCGGAGCCGACGCGGAACCAGCCCGCATTGATCAGCCGCGCCGCGAGCGCGGAGACGCGGAGCCGGTCGAGCGTGTCGTGCGCCAAGTGCTGGGCGGTCGCGACGCGGAACTCGGGAAGCCGTTCGGCGAAGCGGATCAGCCGGTCGAACTTCGCCTGCTCCTGTTGGGCGCGGAAGTTCGCGTGGTACAGGTACTGCCTCCGGCCGGCGGCGTCGATCCCGGTCGCCTGCAGCTTCGCGCCGGCGCTCGGCGAGATCCAGACGTCCTGCCACGCCGGCGGAATCACGAGCGCGCGGATGCGCTCGAGCTGGTCCTCCTCGGTGATCGCGTTGCCGCGCGGATCGACGTAGCGGAACCGTCCGCGAGTTCCGACTCGTTTCCAGCCTCCTTTTCGCGCCATGGTTCACCGCTAGTCTCCGCAGCCGTGGACGCCAAAACGATCGTCGTGCTCGAAGGCGACGAAACGGGGCAGGAGCTCCTGGAGGAGGCGCTGCGGACGCTCGCTCCGGAGGTCATCGGCCTCGAGCTCGACTTTCCCCGCTTCGACCTCTCGCTGGCACAGCGCCGGGCGACGGAGAACGCCGTCGTGCATGAGGCCGCGCGCGCGATTCGCGAGCACGGGCTCGGCCTCAAGGCGGCCACGATCACGCCCGAAGGACGCGACGACGTCGGCTCGCCGAATCGAATTCTGCGGGAGGAGATCGGTGGACGCGTCATCGTCCGCACCGGCCGGCGCATTCCGGGCGTCATCCCGCTCGGCGGCGTTCATGCGCCGATCTCGATCGTACGGATGGCGGTCGGAGATGCCTACGGTGCGAAGGAGTGGCGTGAGGGTGAAGGCGACGACGAGGTCGCGTACCGGACCGAGCGCATCGAGCGGCGGATCTGCCGCGCGGTGGCGGAGTTCTCGTTCCGGCAGGCCGAGCAGGTCGGCGCGAAGGTCTTCGGCGGACCGAAGTACACCGTCAGCCCAACATACGAAGGCCTGCTCAAGGAAGAGATGGACGCCGCGGCCGAGCGGCACCCCGATGTCCCGTACGAGCCACAATTGATCGATGCGACGTTCGCGCTGCTGATCGCGTCGGCGGGCGATCCGCTCGTGATTCCCGCGCTCAATCGCGACGGCGACATTCTCTCCGACCTCGTGCTGCCGCTCTTCGGATCGATCGCCGGATCGGAATCGCTGCTCGTCGCGTTCGACGAGGACTATGAGACGCGGGCGCTGATGGCGGAGGCCGCGCACGGCACCGCGCCGTCGCTCCGCGGCAAGAACGTTGCGAACCCGATGGCGATGATCCTCGCCGGCGCGGCGCTGCTCGCGCACGGCGACGAGGAGGCGCAGCGGGCCGGACGGGCGATTCGCGAGGCGGCTCTGGAAGCAGTCGCACAGGGAGTCCGCACGGCGGACCTCGGCGGCCACGCGGGAACCACAGAGTTCACCGACGAAGTCATCCGCCGCGTGAAGTCGAAGCTCGAGGTCTGGGCCGCGATCTAGATCGCAGCGGCGTCGGCAAAGGCGCCGGCGCTCCACGCCTTCAGGAAGGCGTGCGCGATCTCCGGGTCGAACTGCGAGCCGGCGCAGCGCTCGATCTCGGCAAGTGCGTGGAACATGGGCAGCGCACGCCGGTACGGACGCGTCGAGGTCATTGCGTCGAACGCGTCGACGACGGCGAGCAGGCGCGCCCCCTCCGGGATCTCAGGACCGGGCGTCCTCGTCGGGTAACCCGATCCGTCCCAGCGCTCGTGGTGGTAGAGGACGTACGGCAGCGCGGTCTGGGCGGGTTCCACCGGCGCGATCAGCCGGGCGCCGGCACTCGGATGGGTCCGGATCTCCGCGAGCTCCTGCGGGCTGAGCGGCCCGCGCTTCCGGAGGATCGTCTCGGAGATCATCACCTTCCCGATGTCGTGGAGGCGTGCCCCGACGCTGAGGGTCCGGACGCGGGCGTCGTCCCACCCCATCCAGGCGGCCAGCCTCTCGGCGAAGTCGGTCACACGGGAGCAGTGCGCCGCCGTCGCGGGATCACGCGCGGCTTGCGCTGAGGCGAGAGCGGCCAACATCGGGCTGATCCATTCCAGCCGGGCGGCTAAATCCCTTTACCGCCAGATGCCTGTGATCGGCCTCGCCGTCGCACTGCTCGGTTGCCGAGCCGCGCGTTCTGCGGTGCTGCCGATCCCGGACTTCGACCACGTCATCGTGGTCGTCTTCGAGAACAAGGAGGCCGGCAGCGTTCTCGGCAGC
>WNGI01003257.1_pt1 | contig 14263 bp, 13 predicted proteins | sample 5400621 | NCBI WGS metagenome assembly WNGI01 (sample SAMN13153374, study PRJNA577476) | soil metagenome | isolation source: 20 cm soil or saprolite under Garry oak tree replicate 1 | place: USA:California | collected 2016-06-15
CTCGGTCCAGCCGCCAACCGAGCGCATGTCGCGCTCGCCGACCTGAACCCGGATCTCTTGAATGTCGCGTCCTTTGATCAAACCGTTGCGCAACAGATTGACACAAGCCGTGACCGCGCAATGGGTGTAGCGGCAAGACGGAAAGGGCTTCGGGCCAACGAGAACGATTTCAAAGCGGCCGCCGAGTTGATCGAGCAGCTGGGCATAATCACCTTCCTGCTGATAAAAAGTTTGGAAGAAGCCCGCAGACCCCTGAAAAACTTCGCCAGCAGCGGGAAACTCCGCCGCCGCAAGCAAAGCGGCAATCACGCCGCTCTGCGACGCGAAGCCGACGCCCAATCTTTTCGACAAGGATGGAGCAACCGTGCTGTTGCCTGAAACTGTGGAACGACAAAAGGCGATGCCGAGCGCGTTATGCAATCCATTCTCATCCAAGCCGAGAATCTTGCCGCACGCGGCGGCAGCCGCAAACGGACCCAGCGCGATAGCGCGCGCATGCACTGGTTTCGGATTGGTCGCTAGGCCTAGACGAATACCGAGATCGACGCCGAGGCAAACAGCGATGATGAAATCTTTGCCCGAAACCTTCCCGACTTTTTCGGCGACGGCCAATGCCGCCGGGATGACCGTGATGCTCGATTTGTAAGCGATGCGATCGTCGTTGATGTCGAGCTCACGGCTGTGCCCCATGGTCGCGTTGACCAACGCGGCAAAAGCCGCGGGCAGCTTATCCCCGGTCACGAGCACCGTGCTTTCCTGACTGGCGCCGCTCAAAGCGCGCGCGCCTGCGAGTGCCTGCTTGATTCCCGGCGCGCTCGACCCGGCGAGAATAGTCCCAAGCGTATAAAGGATATGTTCTTTAGTCGCGCGTAGCGCATCGTCATCGAGCGCATCAAATCCGGCGCGCGCCAGATATCCGGCGATTTGTTTTGTCAGTGTGCCGCTGCCGATCATTTGCTTTCGGTCTTCAATGAATAGGAACGGCGCCTGACTTAGAGTCCCGCTGGTTTGTCACACACCCCTTGAGCCCTTCATTAAATCCCCGGTCCCATGCTTCTTCGTAATCCGGCAACTCATTGAGCAGCAGAATGTCGTCGTAAGTTCCGTGGCCGGAGCCGATGCGCCGCTCGGGGTGGACGCACTCGCGGCGCGGCATGGGCAGATTGTATTTCTTCCAGCTGTTGTAATAGTTGCCCATCAGCTGGAGATAATATTCCAATGGAATCTCCGGCTGTGCGTGCTGAGAGACCAGGTTGGAACCAGGCTCGCGGCGCCATTGGTTGAAGCGCGGGATGATGCCGTGGCTCATCATGAAGTCTACTCCATCCGACGTCGACTTTACGGCTTCGGCGACTGTCTCAAAACCGTAAGGTTTCGCCATCTCGACGCCGCCGACAAAGTTCGGCCGGACATTGCCTTCGCCGAAAACGTCCACCTCGTCGATCATGCTTCTCACCCAACCGTCCCAACCCACGCGGCGGTTTTTTCCCGGGTTGATCCATTCAAACAGGCGCTTGTCCCACACCTCCATGTTCGAGTGATGGCAATCCACGCCCGCGGCCCGGTAACGCTTCATGGTTTCTTTGTCCTGGCCATTGGTTTGCAGATTCACGAAGCGCCGCCGGCCGCCCCATTTGAGCGCCGAGACGTATTCGGAATAGAAACTCAGCTCGTCTTTGCCGTGCAGCGTTTTCAAAATCGTCCCGCCGGTGATCAGAAAATCCATCGGCGGCGTGAAGCCGACCTCTTCGGTGGCGTCCTGCTCGATGGAGCGCGCGACTTCCACCATGTAGTCGACCGGTTTCACCGGCGCGTTGAAACTAAAGTCCTTGGACTCCTTCATCTGGCGCGCGTTAATATTGATATCGCAGAAGCGGCATTCTTCGTCGGGACCCCAATACTGGCAGTTGCGAAAGGCGGTAACGAAGTAGCCGAAGGCGATGATCTCGTGATAGGCCGTGCCGTCGTCGAACTTACGCGTGTAGTATTTCATTGGCTTGGGAAAATAGACTTCGCAGATCTCTTTGCCGTTGAGCAAAAGCTTGGCCTGACCATCCACCGCGTCGATCACGTAAGGCGAACTGGAATCGAGCGACGTCTGAATGCTCACCGGTCTTAAATCGTATCCACCCCTGCGGACCGTGAACCACTCGGGAATCTTGCGGTGTTCCTTGCGCTTCATGTCCTTCATCGCCATGAGATCGTAGGAAAACAACCGGTAGGATTTCACCAGCGCTTGGGAAGCGAGTTCGAGCGCAGCGTCGGTGAACCAGTGGCCGACCCGCAGCAAATCGTGCTTCAAGATAATTTCTCGCGGCAGATCGCCATAACTCGAGAAGTAATTTTCGAGTTGACCCAAGGTTCGCGCACTTATCGCCTCTGCGATTGCTTCCATCTTAATGATTTCCTTTCCGCAAAAGGTTCATTTTAAAGCTGGCTCAAGGAGACCGCGATCGGTTCGACGATGCAAATCAGTTGTCTTTCATCGACAACTCATCTAATGGAAGGTTTAGGCGTCTGTCAATATGTTGAAAGCTAAGCGAATAGCCTTGGAATCATCCACATCAAATTCTCGGTTGATCTTGCAGGAGGTATTGCGATGCCAACGATCGACGGCGATGCCCATGTGATGGAAGGCCCTCAGACTTGGGAGTATTGCGATCCGTCGGAGCGTAAGTTCATGCCCGTCCTTTTAAATCCGGGGCCCGAGGCGGATCGGCAGTTTTGGCTCGTCGACGGTAAGATTCGCGGCCATGTCCGCCACGTCATCAAGCCCAAGGATTTTCAAGCGCTGGCCGAGTCCAGCGGTCGGGACATGGTCGTGCCGTCGGCGGCGCAGCATCTCGAAGACGTCCAGGCGCGCATCCGCCACATGGACGAGATGGGCATCGATTTTCAGGTGATGTATCCGACGATCTTTATCCAGCAGGTCACCGACAAGCCCGAGTTCGAAGTGCCGATCTGCAAAGCCTACAACCGCTGGATGGCTGATGTCTGGAAACAGGGAAATGGCCGGTTGCGCTGGGTCTGCGTGCTGCCGCTGCTGAGCCTACAGGACTCCATCGACATGCTGCCTTGGTGCAAGGAGAATGGCGCGGTGGCGGTGTTGATGCGTCCGTTCGAAGGCGATCGATTGATTCAAGATCCTTATTTCTATTCACTCTACGAAGCGATGACGAAACATGATTTGCCGGTCGGCATGCACATCGGCAACGCCAACCCCAATATCATCGACACGACCCGCCAGCGTGTCGGTTATGGCGCCGGCTTCTGGAGCATGTCGGCAAACACCGCGGGCGCGTGCCATGCGGTGATCACCAGCAAGCTGCCTGAAATATTTCCCACGTTGCGCTTCGGATTCATCGAAGCATCGGCGCAATGGATTCCCTGGGTGTTCAAGGACATCAAGCGGCGCGCCGAAGGGCGCAAGCTGCCGGACAATTTTTTCGAGACCTACCGTCTTTATGTGTCCTGCTACAGCAGCACCGACGATATCGAATATATCGCGCAGTATTCCACGGAGAATGTGCTGATGACCGGCACCGACTACGGCCATGTCGACATGTCGGTTGAGATCGACGCCTTACGAACGCTGGAAAAGAACGGCAAAGTACGGCCAGAGCTGGCGCGGAAAATTTTGTACGACAATCCGGCGCGGTTCTACGGAATTCAATAATACAGTTCCAATCGTTCCAGCCGGCACGCCGGCAGTTCAAGAGTTCAAGGTTCAAAGTTCAAGGGCGCACGAAAATCCCTATGTACAGTTCAATTCTCTTCAGTGTGCTGACTCTCCTCCTTTGTTCTTTATGTGCGGACGCATACGCCCAACTGACCAAACTCAACGTCGGCTATGTCGGCATCACTTCCGACAATGCGGCGGCATTCATTGCACGCGATACCGGCATTTACGCGAGGAACGGGCTGGACGTGCAGCTGATTTATTTCAACAGCGGCACCACGGCAGTGACCGCGTTGATCACCGGTGAGACACCGATCTCGCAAACCGCCGGGCCCGGCGTCATCAATGCGACGATGAATGGCTCGGACACCGTGATGATCGCGGGCGGCAACGTGACCTTGGATTACTGGATGCTCAGCCGTCCGGAGATCAAGACACCCGAGCAGCTCAAGGGCGGCGCCGTCGCGATCAGCCGCTTCGGCTCGGCGTCCGACTTCATCGTCCGCTACGCCTTGCAGCGGCTCGGGTTAACTCCCGTGAAGGATGTCGCGATACTGCAAGTCGGTTCACTGACCGAACGCCTTGCGGCGATGGAAACCAAGCGCGTGCAAGCCACCGTGCTGGCGCCGCCGGCGATGTATCAAGCGCAAACGCGCGGCTTCAACATGCTGGTCGACATCGCCGCGCTCGGTCTGCCGTATCAGGCGACCGGCGTCGCGACGACGCGCAAATTCATTCGTGAGCGGACAGATACTGTGCGCCGCTACATCAAAGCGCATATCGAGGCCGTACACCGCTTGAAGACCGACCGCGAAACTTCGATGAAAGTGCTGGCCAAGTCCTTATCTTTGTCAGACAAACAGTTGCTCGAGAGAACCTATGACGGCGCGATCGCCGAGCATAAACTACCGGCGAAGCAGTATCCGACATTAGAGGGATTGAAAACAATCTTAGCAAGCGACCCGAAAGCAAAGGCGGCGAAGGCCGAAGACTTCGTCGATCTGCGTTTCATCAAAGAGCTCGACGACAGCGGCTATATCGACAAGTTGTACAGACGGTAAGGGATTCAACGATTGGAAGATTCTTGCGCAGTCCCCTTCAAATGACTTTCAAATCTACTATCGGTTAAAGAATGACTGATTCACACACAGCTAATCGATCGATCAAGATCAACTAACCCGCGCGTTTCGTATCCCTTTCGAAAATTAGGCCTTGCAAACATTTTTATTAGGGAGTTTATTTTTTATGCGTCAAACCCGCGCGGCAAATTCTCCTGCGAAGGATGTCACTTCAGCAGGGTAATTTGACATTTCTGCCGCACGCCGCATATGTTCTAGACCGAAAGGAAAGCAATTATGATCATCGATTGTCACGCGCACTTAGTGCCGCAAAGTTGGTTTCATCCGAACTCACCGAAATCCATTTTCGATCTTGATGGTTTGTTCAAGCAGCAAGACGAAGCCGGCGTCGATATAACGGTCTTCGGCAACAATTGGATTCGCTCGCCCGATGGTTATGATCCATTGAAGGTCGTGCAGGAATTCAACGCGCACGCGGCCGAGCTTACCGCGAAGCATCCCAAGCGCTTGCTCGGTCTCGCCTGCTCGGTTCCCTACGACAGCGGACCGATTCTGAAAGAGACTGAAAAAGCGATCCGCGAATACAAGCTCAAGGGCATCATGATCGGCTCGAGCACAAACGGCGAATATCTGGACTCGCCGCGGGCGACGCCTTTTTTTGAATTGGTCAGCGATCTCGATGTACCGCTCTTTGTCCATCCGCCCAAGTTCACCATCGGCAACGAGAAAATGGAGATTTTCCGCTTACCGGAAATGCTCGGCCGGCCGTTCGACACCACGTTATCGCTGACACGCTTCATCTTTACCGGCGGCTTTGAGAAGTTTCCCAAGCTAAAGATGGTGTGCGCCCACGTCGGCGGCGCGCTGGCGATGCTGCCGGGCCGCTACGGTTTCGGCTATGAGCTCAGAAAAGATAACAGCTTCGGCCCCTGGGAGCCGGACGTCATGAGCCGCCCTCCGGCGAGCTACATGAAACAGCTCTATTTCGACACCGTTTGTTATCACCCGCCGGCGGTGCAGTGCGCCATCGATACCATTGGCGTCGATCACGTGGTGTTCGGCAGCGACTCGCCGCCGGTACCGCTCCCGCTCGCCAGAGCGGTGGATACCGTCAAACAACTGAAAGTTTCCGATGCCGATAAGCAGAAAGTTCTTGGCGGCAACGCGGCAAAGCTGCTCGGCCTGGCGGGATGAATTGCGCGGGCGCAACCATTTTCGCGCTGTCGACATCTAAGGAATTAGGAGGGAAACGATCGCCATGGCCAAACAGCTCAATCCGGGAGATGTATTTCCCGAATACATAGTACCAACGACCGACGGCGACACATTGAACATCCCCGCCGGTCTTGCCGGCGACTATGCGGTGATTATTTTCTACCGCGGCGTCTGGTGACCGTACTGCGTGCGGCAGTTGGCCGATTTCCAATCGCATATCGAGGAATTCAAGCGAGAGAACGCCGATGTCATCGCGCTGTCGGTCGATCCATTGGACAAGGCCAAGGAAATGGTTGCCAAGACCGGTGCGACATTTCCGATTGGTTATGGCCTTAAAGTCCCCGAAGACGCCGATAAGGTCGGAGCCTACTGGGAAGCGCGACGCGGCATCATCCATGCAACTAACTTCATCATCGATTCGGACAAGAAAGTGACCCAGGCTTGTTTCGCCACCGGTCCGATCGGACGGATCGTCGCCGTCGATGCGCTCAGCTCGATCAAAGCTGCGAAGAAAAGAAGCTACAGGGCGGGTAAAACTTAAGTTTCCGCAGGACAATTTTCGGATCGCACGAGCGGATGCACCTTCTCCCTTTGAAAAAAGTTTGGGTTGAGGATCGCTGTCCGACTATCCTGCAACATCTGCAAATCAGCGAGAGATTTTTTCGATTGGGCGACGCTTCGTATTAGAACCCCGCTCCGACGACCTCTCCAATAATCCGCAATGCCTGTTCGATGTCGTTCCGATCAACATCCAAGTGAGTAACCATTCGAATTCGCGTGGCATCCACAGGTCCGGCGAGTAATTTGCGTTCAGATAAACGCTTCAAGAATTCCGTGGAAGTGAGTCCAGCTTCACTCACATCATAGAGGACGATATTGGTCTGAACTTTTTCCGGTTGGATACGAATGCGGGGGATGCGCGCCAATCCTTGCGCGAGCAGCTGCGCGTTTTCGTGATCGACGCGCAGACGCTTCGGCCCTTCTTCCAAAGCGACGAGAGCTGCCGCTGCCACAACACCGACCTGACGCATGCCGCCGCCGAGCATTTTGCGAATCACCCGGCAGCGCTCGATGAAATTGTTCGAGCCGATGATCATCGAGCCGACCGGCGCTCCGAGTCCTTTACTGAAGCAGAACTGCACGGAGTCGAACTTCTTCGTTATCTCCGCAACGTTTTCGCCTAAATATACGGACGCGTTGAACACGCGCGCGCCGTCGAGGTGAACCTTCAGGCCGGCATCATGCGCCTTGTCACAAACCTCATGCGCCAAGTGGGTCGGATAGACCGTACCGCCGGCCATGTTGTGCGTATTTTCCAGTGCAACCAGCGCCGTCTGCGAACGCGCGTAGGATTTTTCCCGGATCGCGGCGCCGATTTGTTCCCACGTCATGATCCCATCATCGGCGGGAATCACGCGCGGCAAGACACCCCCGATTGCCGACATGGATGCCATCTCGTAGTTGTAAATATGACCAGCAGCCTCGCAAATCACCTCCTGGCCGCGTTCGGTCTGCGCCATGATGCAAGTGAGATTGCCCATACTGCCCGATGGAACGAACAGACCCGCCTCGCGGCCGAATATTTCCGCCGACCGAGCCTGTAAGCGATTGACCGTCGGATCTTCCATGTAGACATCGTCGCCGACTTCCGCTTCCGACATCGCCCGGCGCATAGCGGGCGACGGCTTGGTCACTGTATCGCTGCGCAGGTCAATTACTTTATCGCTCACGTCTAAGGATCCCCCCTTGAACTTTTGAACCTCGAACTCTTGAACGTTATTCGAGCCGCTCTTCAATCTCGCGGATCGTCGCCGCGGAAAGCGAGGGTCTGACGAAGGCATTATAGATGCAGTCGTTTTGCAGCCACATGATGTCGGCGCGCTGCCTGACCGCCTCGCGCATTTCCTGTTGCAACTTCTCTTCCATGCAGTGCTGCTTGATGACGTCGATCACCATGTTGCCGTGTCCCTCGTCGTGATATTCGTGGGCCCGGAAAAAATCCAAACAGGCCGGCGGAATCCAGGTGTAATACCTTTCAATTGCTTCCCTCTCTTCTTTCATGCGCTTGGGCCCGCCGCCTTCGAAAACCAGCCCCGTACCGATCGCCACGGCCCAATGGCTTTGCTGTACGAGCGAAACGTACATCTCCAGCACAGCGCGAATGCCGGGTAGCGGCTCGTAATTGAGAATATCGTCGCGCGCGATCCCAAGGCCTTCGGCAAATTGCACCCACAGCTCCCGATGACTGGGATACTTGCCACCGAAGAGATCTTCACCTTCTTCTTCCACCATGTTTTCCAACAGCATCCGCCGCAGCTCCGGCACCGGACATTTGTGATAGCGAACGCCGAAGAACCGGTGGATGTTGCGAAACTCGTGAAACTGATTTCTCGCCCACCACTGGAGTTGTTCTTTGGAAAGTCTGCCGCTCAAGAGCAGCTGACGAATCGGATGCGGTCGCGGGTGGCGTTGCCGCAAGGTATCTTGCAAATTATCAATCAGCTGTTCCGGTCCAGGCAAATCAGCCATAAAACCTCCCGATACATCCCGTCGTGGCGCCTATTATTTATGGCCGCATCATAGCCAAGTTGCCTTCGGACCGCCAGTGCGGTTTCATATTGTCTTTTCATCCGGCCTCTACTAGCATGGCGCCGTGGTTCCACTCTCGCTACGCAAGCTCACAAAGAGATTCGGCGCCGTAACCGCCGTCGATCAAGCCAATCTGGATGTCAACGGCGGTGAATTTCTGGTTATCGTCGGCGAGAGCGGCTGCGGCAAGACCACCACCCTTCGGCTGATTGCCGGCCTCGAGCAGCTCGACAGCGGCACGATCTTTATCAACGGCGCGCTCGTAAATGACGTGCCGGTCGGTCAGCGCGGCGTGCAGATGATCTTTCAAAACTTTGCGCTCTGGCCGCATATGAAAGTCCTCGATGAGCAGCGCTATTCGAACCTTTCGCTGCCGCTCAGAGTGAAAAAATGGTCGAGCGATAAGATCAGTGAATTTCTGCGGCCGCTCGCGTGGAAAATCGGCATCGACGAAAGTTTTTTCAATCGCAAGCCGACCGAGCTGTCGGGCGGACAGCAACAGCGCGTCGCGCTGGGTCGAGCGATGGTCACCTCCCCGCGCGTGATGTTGATGGACGAGCCGCTCAGCAACATCGATCCACCGAACCGTTTGAAGATGCGTCAGGAGATATTAAGTTTCCACAAAGAAAATCGCCTCACGACTTTATACGTAACGCACAATTTGGCGGACGGCATGGCGCTGGCGGACCGGATCGCCGTCATGCACGAGGGGAAATTTGAGCAGGCGGACACGCCGGAACACCTGCTGCGACACCCGGCTACGGAATACGTCGCCGATTTCTTCAAAGCCGAGCAGTTCAGTCACAGGGTCAGCGCGCCCTAGAGGATTGAGATGCATCGAGTGATCGCTTTGGCGCTGTTCCTGCTATCGCTCATTACCGCGGGCACCGCCGATTCTGCCTGCCGTGAGCTGGATGTCGCGGATGGCTGGACACGATCGGCGTATGCCGCCGAGCCCGACGCAACGATCGAATTCTTCGGTCACAATTTCTTTCAGATCACTTCCAACAAAGGCACCAAGATCATCACCGACCCGGTGGCGCCGGGTTTTTATCCGACGCCTGACGTTGCCCCCCATGCCGTGACCGTCGGCAGAGAACATCCGAATCATAACTATGTCGAAGTCGCCAAGGGCAAACCGATCATCTTGCGCGGCCTCGGCAACTACGGCGCAGAATGGAACAAGATCAGCACCACGGTGCGCGACGTCTTGATTTACAGCATCCCCGTCTATCAGCAACAATTCGGCAACGCGTTAAAAGGCGCGGCATTTGTCTTCGATCTCGGCACTCTTTGCATTGCGCATCTCGGTGACTTGAGCCACAAGCTCACCGAGGAACAAATCAAAGCCTTTGGTAAAGTCGATATCGCGATGATTCCGATCGGCGGCACGTTCACCATGCCACCGGACACCGCCCGCGAAGTCTTGCAACAGCTGAAACCGAAGATCGCAATTCCGATGCATTACCGCGAGAGTACTTATCTATTGGACATGTTCGTCAAAGGCTATCCGCACAAATATCTTGGCACCCACGTCATGACTTTTAGCAAGACGGCCTTACCGCCACCGACCCAGATCGTCGTCTTCACACCGTGGGGAATGCGGGATTACCGGTAGTAGGATCGAAGTGTTGGAGTAATGGAGTGATGGAGTAATGGGTGGCGGATTATTTTTCCAGCCGTACAATCTTTTCCAGCCTACCTCTTTTTTGCGATTTTTGCGTTCTCTGCGGTTAGATCTTGAACGCCTCTACCGTTTCCCGCGCGAAGAGCTCATCGAGATTGAGTTTTTGCTTGATCAAGCCTTGCTCAAGCAGATAGCCGCATAAGGTTTCTAAATTCGCGCGATTGGGCTCCAGGCCGTACGGCCAGTAATCGGCGGTCATCAAATCGCAGGTATCTTCGTATTCGGCCGATGTCCACGGCAAGCTTACGCGCAAAATATTGGTATCGTAGACATCCCGCATACAGATCACTTTGGCTTCGCAGAAAGTTTTGTAAAGAGTCTGCGCCACCCAGGGTTCTCTCTCGTAGATTGACCGTTTGATCACGATCACATGCATGATCGGAAACAAACCGGTCTTTTTGAAATAATCCATTTCGGCTCGGCGGTAATCTGGAAATAGCCGCTTAACGCGCGGCGATCCCTGGAGAAAACATGTGGGCATGCGCGGCGACATCATGGCGTCGACCTCGCCGCTCTCGATCATCGAGTTGAGCGTCGTATCGGGCCGGCTTTCGACTGTCACGCCCGCAGGCATTTCGAAATCGACGCGGTCTTTTCTTCCCGGATGCTCTTCGCCGGCCTGAACCCAATGAATCTCGGTTGGCGGCACGCCATATTCATGTTGAAACAAGCCGCGCAGCCACACCGCTGCGGTCATGGAATATTCCGGCACACCCATTCGCTTGCCACGCAGGTCCTCGACCCGCTGAACGCCGGACGCGGTGTTGACGAAGATACAGCGGTGACGAAACGTCCGCGAGGGAAATACCGGGATCGCAACGAAAGGCCGCCGGCCGCGCGCCGCCGCCGTCAAGAATGCTCCCATCGACAGCTCCGACGCGTCGAACTCTTCATACTTCATCATGCGCCAAAAAATTTCTTCCACCGACATAACGAGATAGTTGAGCTCGATGCCCTCCGGCTTGACAGCGCCATCTTTGACCGGGCGCGTGCGGTCGTAGTCCTCGCACGCTAGCGTTAAATGTAGCTTGCTCATCTTTCGGTCTTTTCCGTTGACTTTTTTTTCTGCGCCTTGGCGACCAGAGCAACAAATTGCTGCATGTCCTTGATGAATCGCTGCTTGCCCTTCTCGGCGAACAAGTTGCCGAGATAAGCGCTGCCCAGACAGATTCCCGTGACACCGATGTCGACATACTCAACCACGTTCTCTAGACTCACACCGCCGGAGACCATAAACCGCACATCGGGAAATGGCGCTTGCATCTGGCGGACGAACTGCGGGCCGCCGACGAGATCGGCAGGAAAAATTTTCACCAGATCGGCGCGAGCGCGCTGGGCTGCAATGATCTCCGTCGGCGTCGCCGCGCCCGGAAAACAGGCGATGTTGGCCGTATGGCAAAGGCCGATCAAGTTCAACTCTAAAGACGGCGAGACGACAAACTCCGCGCCGACGCTAATCGCCCGCTCAGCCTGTTGCGACGCCAGCACGGTTCCAGCGCCGACGTGAACATTTTTCCTCGCTGACAACTCTTTGATCACGTCGAGCGCCCCGGGCACACTGAATGTAATCTCGATGAACTTGATGCCGCCTTCGCCGGCCGCGCGCCCCAGCGCCAAAGCGTCGTCGGCAGTCTTCGAGCGCACAACGGCAACTAAGCGGCTGGCGTAGAGTTCGGAAACGAGTTGAGTTCTGTCCATATCAACAACAAGAGTCAATTCGAATTGCCACTTTTGATATCCTTGTCATTTCGAGGCAAAGCCGAGAAATACTTCCGGAAGGATCTCTCACGGAGTCCTACCCACTACAATCGAAGGGTTCGAGATGGCAACCACTATTATCGGAAATAGCTTCAGGAAGTTGAAATAATGCTCTTTGCCTAACTCAAGCTTAGCCCGCCGTCGACGATCAGAGTTTGTCCGGTGACAAAATCGCCGCCCGTGATCAGGCCGAGTATCGCCCCCGCGACTTCATCCGGAGTCGCGACACGCTGCAGAGGATATCCTGCGGACGCCTGTGCAATCACCTGCTGATAATTTTCGCCGTAGTGTCCGCTCATCCACGGCGTGTCGGTAAATGCCGGCGCGACGCAGTTCACGCGGACTTTCGGCGCGAGCGCCACGGCGAGACCTTTGGTCAGGTGAATGAGCGCCGCCTTGGCCGTGCCGTAGGCGAGCGATGACATGGTCGCTGGCGACAGCACGCCCGAGATCGACGAAATGTTCACGATCATGCCCTGGCTTGCTTCCAGCAGTTTGGCCGCCGCGCGCGCGCAGCGAAACGCGCCTTTCACGTTGACGTCGAGGACCTCGTCCCAAATCGCATCGGTCAACGCTTCGAGGTCGGAAATCTTCACCCAGTGAGTTACGCCGGCATTGTTGACTAGGATATCCAAGCGGCCGAATTGCTCGCCAATCTGCGCGATCATCGCGCGCACCTGTGCGTCGTTCTGCACGTCGGCTTGAATCGCCGCCGCTTTCACGCCGCCGCGCTCGATTTCGGCGGCGAGGTCCGCGGCTTCCTTCGTTGATTTGCGATAGTTGATGGCAACGCCGCTTATGCCGGCTTTCGCCAAACTTCGCACCACGGCGCCACCGATGCCGCCGGCGCCACCGGTTATCAATGCGACTCGACCCGCAAGTTCCATCTCTTCGCTCCGCTCTGTAAAAGTTTCGGCTTCAAATTTCCTATGCTTGATTGGCGCCGCGCAGCTTCGCCGTTTTCTTTTGGTCGACGGTCCAACTTTCCGGCAGCTTAACCAAGTCATCGGCCTTGCCGGAATAAGTCACCGCGACGCCGTACGTTTCTTGTGCTTCTTCCGGCGTAATATAGCCTTCGATCACATCCCAGCGAACTTTCTCGACGTCGCGTTTGAACGCCTCACCGTAACCACCGCCCCCCGGCAAATTGACGTGAACGATTTCGCTGCTGCTCAGGTCCTTCAATGCCTTGGCGTTCAGTCGCGTTCCATCGTCGAGCATGACTTCGCCGGTCGCGCCAGGCTCGCCGCCGAGCAATCCCGGCGCCGGATACGCCGTACGATCCGCAATCGAGCTCACACTCCAACGCCCCTCGCCGCGGCGTGTGAATTCAGTCAACTGCCCCAAGCCACCGCGCCATTTGCCGGCGCCACCAGAATCAGCACGAAGCTCGCGCCGCTTCATCACCACTGGAGACAAGCTCTCGATCACTTCCGCCGGCACGCCGGCGACGCCGCTGGGAAAGCCGACGGCATTCAAGCCGTCTTTGGTCGGCCGCGCGCCAGTTCCGCCGACTTGAAACAGGGTCAAAGTGAATGATGGATTCTGGCCGCGCCACACGCTCAACCAGATCGGATCGGCGCCGGGCGCCATCAGACGACCGGGCAGCGCACCGGACAATGCTGCGAAGATTGCGCTGGGGATAAAGTGGCCGATCACTTGGCGGCTCGCCACCGGCGCCGGATCGAGCGCGTTGAGAATGCTCCCGGGCGGCGCGCTCACGTGCACCGGACGAAAACTGCCTTCGTTGTGCGGCACATCCGGACAGATCGCCGCCTTGATCGCGAAGCTGGCATAGGCGTGGGTGTAATTGAGCACGACGTTGATGCCGCGCGTGCTCTGCGGCGATGAGCCGGTGAAGTCGATAAAAATTTCATCGCCCGCCACCTTCACTGTACAGCGCACCACGATCGGTTCTTCGAAGCCGTCGCTCCAGGTTTCGTTTTTCCATTCGCCACTCGGCAGCTTGCGAATCTCCGCGCGCACCGCCGCTTCGGAGCGGCGAATAATCTCCTCGGCAACCGGATCGATCGAATCGAGATCGAATTCGTCCATCATTTCCAACAGCGCCCGTCCGCCGGTTTCGTTACACGCAGTCTGAGCGTAAAAATCGCCGATCACTTCGTCCGGCTGGCGCACGTTGGCGCGCACGATCTGCATGAGAATTCGATTCGGCTCGCCGCGCTCGAAGAGCTTCATGATCGGAATGCGCAGCCCTTCCTCGAAGACTTCGCGCGCCTCGGCGGAAAGAATCCG
>WNGI01003936.1_pt1 | contig 14263 bp, 16 predicted proteins | sample 5400621 | NCBI WGS metagenome assembly WNGI01 (sample SAMN13153374, study PRJNA577476) | soil metagenome | isolation source: 20 cm soil or saprolite under Garry oak tree replicate 1 | place: USA:California | collected 2016-06-15
AGGGCGGTACTGACACTGAGTGCTTGCGAATTCTTCGTCATGAAGCCGGCCATGCGCTTGACACTGCTTTTCGTTTGCACTTCAAGCGTCGCTGGCGAGAACTATTCGGATCCTTTGCCCAGCCATATCCCGATTTCTATAAACCAAAACCAAGGAGCCGCAACTATGTGCTGCATTTGCGCGCCTGGTATGCGCAGGCTCATCCGGCCGAAGACTTCGCGGAAACCTTTGCTATCTGGCTGACACCGGGCTCACGCTGGCGACAGCGATACAAAGGCTGGAGTGCGTTGCACAAGCTTGATTATATCGAGGAGCTGATGGAGGAGCTGGCTGGGACCAGGCCAGTTAATCGAACGCGCACCAAAGTCGAACCGCTTTCAGCACTGAAAATAACATTGCGTGAGCACTACCGCCGGAAGCGCGAAAAGTACGACTTTAATTGGCCCGCGGTTTACGACCGCGATCTTCGCCGCATTTTTTCAGACGATCCAAAACACAAGAGTCGACCAAGCGCAGCCAGCTTTATTCGCCGGGTGCGACGGGAGGTGCGTCAGATTGTCGCGGAAGGCACCGGCGTACATCAATACACAATTGACCATGTGCTGGAAAACATGATCGATCGCTGCAAAGAACTAAAGCTGCGGGTCTCAACGCCCGCTCGAGAGGCCCGCCGCCGCGTAATGATCGTGTTGACAGTACAGGTAATGAATGTGCTGCATTCGGGATATCATCGGATAGCCGTATGACGTTTGAGCCACGAAAGAAACTTCGCATCATTGTACTGGTCCACGAGGATCTCGTGCCTCCCGAGACACTGGAGGGAATGACCGACAAAGATAAGTTGGAGGTACAAACTGAGTTTGATGTGATTTCCACTTTGAAGAAGATGGGTCACGAAGTTTATCCAATTGGCCTTTATAACCAGCTAAACGCCATCGGCAATGCATTGCTGGAGCATAAACCCCACATCGCTTTTAACCTGCTTGAGGAATTTCACGGTTATCCGCTCTACGACCAACACGTCGTCAGCTATCTCGAATTGATGAGGCAGGCATATACCGGGTGCAATCCGCGCGGCCTGACGCTGGCCCACGACAAGGCGCTAACGAAGATGATTCTTTCGTATCACCGCCTTCAAGTGCCAAACTTTGCCGTGTTTCCGATGAATCGAAAAGTACGTCGTCCCAAGCGTTTGAAGTTTCCAGTATTAGTAAAGTCCATAAGCGAAGAAGGCTCAGTTGGAATCTCTCAGGCTTCGGTAGTTCATGATGATGAAAAGCGATTTATGTTGGAGTAATTGGCAATCAGAATATTCAAACCTATGCTCCCTGGGAGTTGGTCATGGAAAAACTTCCCGATGGCGCGGAGAACATTGCTACGCTAAAGGTCAAATGGGACCCAGCGTACCAGGAGAAAGTGGGCGTAGCCACGCGTGCTGCCCAGTTGACACCTGAGCAGCACAAGACTCTTGAACGGCTTTCGAAACGTATCTATCGCTATTTGTTTCTTAGCGGTTATGCCCGACTTGATTACCGAATGACTGAAGAGGGGCAGTTTTATCTTCTGGAAGCAAACCCAAATCCGCAGATTGCTTTGCACGAGGATTTCGCTGATTCAGCCGCCCATAGCGGCATTCCCTACGATCAGTTGTTGCAGAAAATAATCACAGTTGGTTTGAACTATGCACTTCGGGGCACTTAAGGTCTCTCTTTTGCTACCAACAATGCTGGAAACATCACCGCTATTGAAACTGTATTTACAGCAAATAGCGGTTATTAAGTCAGTATTCTAAGGAGTTTGCCCTATGACACTCGCTCTAGCTCTGCTTTTTACAGTGAATCTGTATCGACAACTCCAACGCGAACCAGCCGAATAGTAGGGCTACGTCCCCTGCCTTACTGTCCCATATGCAGTTCGTCTCAAGGCTCCCTGACCGGATTCAATTAGTGCTTTCTCCCAATTTCCCTTCACATTGACCGTGCTTTTTTTGGGATCGGACACTTTGCAGCGCGAATTCGGCGTTCCACTCCAATCTCCGAAAAGTTTTCGTGACCTCTTTTGGGTCGGAAGCGTTGATCAAAATGTGATTCGTCACGAAACAGTCACATTGCTGCTTGAAGGCATGGATCTCAAACGCTAAGATGCCTTTGCAGTTCAGCAGTGCCCCCCTCGACGAAGTAACTCATAAAAATCTAGGAACGTTTTAGGAGAAGGTAGTTCCCCCATGTTTTCACGAAGACTATTCCCCTATGCGCTGACCCTGTGCTTCGGTCTAGGACTCTCATACTCCGCTTCTGCGCAAACCGGTGAGGTTCGCCCACGGCTTGCCCAGCAGAACGAGGATGTTGATAAGCCTTTCTGTTCGCCGGATGACCCCATAATCATCTCGACCGCTGCCGCAGAGGTCACAACAAAGCCGACAAAAGGGACTGATTGGGCTACTAAAACTAATTCCGCAAGCCCTGGCTTCCTTAAGTTTCAACCCCTGATCCTAGCGGCAATTGATGAGCGCCTTGGCGCTCGCTATGTGTGGGGTGCCACAGGCCCTTCGACATTTGACTGCTCGGGTTTTGTCTGGAGTATTTTTCAGTCTGCGGGTATCAATTTTGAACGAGGAAGCGCGCGTACGCTGTGGGCGCGTTTTCCGCCCCCTGCCGCGCAGGAGCAATACAAATTCGGCACGCTTGTGTTCTTCAGCGGCCTGGCACACGTCGGGGTCGTGGCAGACGAACATGGCTTCTATCATGCTTCCCGACACCACGGCGTTATCTATTCACCGTTCAATGATTACTGGGTATCGCGGATCGATGGTTTTAGACGCGTGCCGCTTCCCGCATCTCAAATTACTGACTAGTTTCTCGAGTATTACGTGGATTAGAAAACGCCGGCGCTTTGCCGGCGTTTTGCTTTGATGACTAAAGCCGTCGGTTAGTCCCGGTTAGGTAGTACCGGCATAAATCCCGCGCGGTGCTCGTCGTCTCGCGCATCCCACACCACGACGATCTTGTCGATTGCAACGTAGCTGCTCTTTCCTTCGGTATCCTTCAGGTGAAGCACGCCTGACTCAACCTTAAGCACATCACCGCGCAAGCTTGAGGCTCCGCCACAATAAACGTCAATCTTCCTGCCGATCAGTTTTGAGAGAAAAGTTTCCATGATTTTTTATGTACCGATTCATTTGCGCTTCGCGTCCTTAAACGTAATCCTGACGAGCGGCAACGCCTCAGGGTCGTCCTGCTGCCGGCGTTCAAACTTCAACAAGTCGTAGTAGGCACAGCGGCTGGTGTCGGGAAATTTTCGGCAGACCGCCGGCCGGGAATGGTAGATGGTGCAATTGCGAGTATCCGGATTCAGGAACTGGCAGGCCTGGCCAAATACGGGATCAGCCTTTCGTCGAAGGACGCGTTCCTTTTCATAAACTTTTGTGTAACGAGCCGAAGCGATCTCTTCGGTTACTCCAAAGTGTTTAGCCAGTCTTCTGATATCGCGCGGTGTAACCTGAACACGCTCATAAACAGAACAACAGTACGCCGGGCAGTCGAGGCAGTCGTAATAAGTCTTTGCTGGTGTGCTTAATGAGATATCACCCATGATAGCCAGTTACAACCTAAGGCAGAAATAGGAGTCTTCGCAAAACTATCGTCGTTCTGATTTCTTGTATTCCGTCAACAACAACTTCATAAACTCAGCGCGATGATCATACAAGCGCTTTGGTTTACGAGGTTCATGACGTGCTAAAGCATAAGCCGTAATGAGCGGAAGCGCCACCGTAGAATCGAGATAACAAACAACTGCATCGGGCAATCGATCCGGATCGACTTTGCCCCATGAAACCGCTTCACCCGGCGTCGCTCCGGAAAGTCCGCCGGTGTCCGGACGTGCGTCGGTGACTTGCAGAAAATAGTCGTGGCCTCGCTCATCTATTCCGAGCACTTCCTGAATCTGTGGTTCAGTTTGCAAAAGAAAGTTTTTCGGCGACCCGCCACCCAGTATGAAAACACCCGAACGACCTTTTTGCTTTTTCCCGGCTGCACCGTTTACGCCCAGAGCCCGACGCTTGGAGAAGAGCACAATTGCCGCCGTTTCATTTACGTCAAGCGAAGGATCAAAAGCCAGCAGGTTGCCCTGCAAAGCCTTCGCGGCCACGTTCATCCCGATTGAGGAATCACCGGGTGAAGACGTATAGATGGGCACGGCGTATTCGTAAGCTACTGCAAGAAGCGACTTGTCTTTGATACCGAGCTTGCGCTCCCGCTCGTGCACGTAGCGCCCGCATAAATAATGAAACTCTGCAGTAGACATCGCCCGCTGGAACTCTTTGCCTGCGATTATTTTGCGAAAAAACGCATCTGTATCAAGCAGCACCGAGTAATCAAAAAAGATATCGTAGATGCGTACCACTTCTTCTTCACGCAGCACAATGTCGGATATTTGAGCGCTACCCTGATGCATGGCCAGGCCAATGCCGAAATGTGTATCGTGGTAGAGATTGGCGCCGGTTGAGATAATCCAATCGACAAAGCCGGCCTTTATTAGTGGTATTAGAGCCGATATTCCGAGCCCTGCTGGGGTCAGTGCGCCAGTCAACGACAGCCCTACGGTAACTTCCGGCTCAAGCATCTTTTTCGTGAAGAGCTGGCAAGCCTCACGCAAACGCGCGGCGTTGTAAGCGAGAAAAGATTCATCAATGAGGTCGGCGACACTGATCTTCCCGGTTATCGGCGCGGGATCGATTCGTCGTCCCTGTAGGAACTTGCTCTTCTTCTTGGTCATAGGTCTACTCGTATTAGCTCGCCTGACTCATCTCGTTTGTCTTCTGTGGCTCGGCTCGTTTCACGCGCAGCCGGCCAATGCGCCGCTCATCGGCCTCTAATACTTCAACGTTGAGACCACGAAAATTCAGGGTTGTTCCCGGGAGTGGGACTTTGCCTGACTCGTTGATGACTAATCCTGCAATGGTCGTGAAATCGTCAGCCTCGATCTCCATGTCGAAGAGGCGCTCAATCTTGCCAATCTCCGTGGAACCCAAAACTTCATAGCTTCCTTCACCCTCTTCGATGATCTCCTGCAGCTCCTCACCGCCAATATCTTCATCTTCAATTTCACCCACAATCTCTTCCAGAATGTCTTCGACGGTAACCAGACCGGAAACACCCCCATATTCGTCGATGACCATCGAAAGCTGCACGTGGGCTTTCTGCATTTCTTCCAGGAGTTTGGCCACGGGCTTTGTTTCCGGCACAAAATAGACTGAGCGAATCAATGGTTCGATCTTTTCATCCTCTTTTCCGTCAGCCCAACGCTGCAAAAGATCCCGCACGTAAATGATGCCTTCCACGTTGTCAATCTGGTCGCGATAAACGGGCAAACGCGAATACTTTGATTCGATTATGACATCCCGTGCTTCGCGCACCGTGGCAGTATGAGGCACCGCAACAATGTCGGGGCGTGGTGTCATCACCTCGCTCACGCGCGTGTCACCGAATTCAATAATCGAATGAATTAATTCGCCTTCCTCCTCTTCCAGAATTCCTTCTGCTTCACCCACGTCAATAAGCGCTTGCAGATCGCCGCTATCATCGTCTTCAGGTTCTTCCGCGCCATTTCCATTTACCTGATCTCTCCGGCGTGAACGGTCGAAGAGCTTTTGAAAAGGATCGGCAATAAAGGCCATGAGAGGGAAAGAGGGCCGAATTACCGGCAACAAGAAAAGAAGCGTGCCTTCGGGGTTGCGTGCCGAGATGAAAAGAGGAATCAGCTGACGAAAGATCCCCGCAAGAAACAAGCCGCCTACCAGACCAATCAATACAAATCGAGGGTCAGAAAAGAAGGCTAACGAAATCGAAGCAATGAGGACGGCGACGACTACAAGCAACATCTGGATCACCGCCGAAAGCGCAAAACTAAATCTCGCCCGGTTTTCCAGCACCTGCTCAAGAAAGACTTTGCGGCGTCCTTCAGGTTGTTCCTCACTCTCTCCACTCATACGATGCAAGCCAACGTCGCTTACCTGGCCAAAAGCCATCTCGACGGTTGCCAACACACACAGCACGAGGAGTAGCAGGAATGTTAATCCTATTTCAAATTCCATTGAAAAATTGTCAGTAGTCAGTGGTCAGTGGTCCGTAGTCCGTATTTAGTACTTTGTGCTTTGAGCTTTGTACTTTGTAGTCGACTTTACCGAAGACGGATCGGTAAACCAAGAAATGCAAAGCACCAAGTACCAAGTTCAAAGTACAGCATTGGTCTATAACAGCGGATAACTCATATCTTCAATTTCCGCCGCAGCTGCCGTTCCAGACGGTTCATTTCCCCATTGTCAGTTTCATGATCGTAGCCGCAGAGATGCAAAACCCCATGAAGAATTAGCTGCGAAATCTCTTCCTCAAACGCCATCCCATTTTCCGAGGCCTGTCGAGCTGCCTGGTCAACTGAAATCACCACGTCCCCCAGATTCAAACCTTGAGGCTTTTCAAACTCAGCCTGTTCTGCCGGGAACGATAGCACGTCAGTCGTTCCCGTCTTTTTGCGCCACAGTCGATTGAGTTCGCGCATCCGGCGGTCTGAGACAAAAGCAATCGTCACGCCCCCTCCCTTAGTAGGCGCAGTTCTTAATGCCTTTGTCGTGAACGTCTGCCAGGTATCACAATCAATTGGCCGTTTGCGCTGGCGGTTAACAACTTCAATCATTGATCTCAGCTCAAATGCAACCCAACCGTCATGCACTCGCCACTCGTCAGCTCCTAAATATGGCTCTTTTTTCCGTGCTCTTCGTAGGCCTTGATGATCATTTGCACGAGTTTGTGACGCACAACGTCTTTGTCAGTAAAGTAGACGAAGTCGATTCCTTCCACATTGGCGAGTATGCGTTCCGCCTCAATTAATCCGCTGCGTTTACCCGTGGGTAAGTCAACTTGAGTCACGTCGCCGGTGATTACTGCCTTCGAGCCGTAGCCTATGCGTGTTAGAAACATTTTCATCTGTTCGCTGGTTGTATTCTGAGCTTCATCAAGGATGATAAATGCGTCTGCCAGCGTGCGGCCGCGCATAAACGCGAGGGGTGCCACCTCAATAACGCGCTTTTCAAGGAGACGTGTGACGCGTTCGTAGTCGATGAGGTCAAACAACGCATCGTAAAGGGGACGAAGATAGGGGTCGACTTTGTCCTGAAGGTCGCCGGGAAGAAATCCCAACTTCTCGCCTGCCTCAACGGCCGGACGTGCAAGGACGATCCGATTGACCTGCTTCTGCATCAAGGACTGGACCGCCATAGCAACAGCTAAATACGTTTTGCCGGTTCCGGCGACGCCGATGCCGAAGACGACGTCTTTGTCCTGAATCGCCTGGATGTATTTTCGCTGGTTGGCGGATTTTGGCGATACCTGTTTCTTGCCGGCGGGATTAAACCGAGCCTTCGTAAAATAGTCGCGCAGGCTAAAGGCACGATCTTCGGCAATTTGCGCAAAGGCCTCACGCAATTCCTTGTCAGTAAAGTGCCGGCCTTCTTTGAAGAGGTCGGAAAAATCTTCGAGGATGCGTTGGACAGTTTCGACGTCTGCGGGGTCGCCATCGATCGAAACGTCCTGACCGCGAGCATCGATACGGACGGCAAGGAGAGTTTCAAGATACTTGATATTCTGATCGTGAACACCAAATAACGTTTCCAGTCCCCTTGGCGGAAGCTCGATCTTCTTCAAATGCTGGAACTTTCTCCTTCGCAGAGCTGAACAAATGGGAGGTGACTGCGCGTAGGTTGGGCCGGCCGCGGAATGATTAACATAAATTGAGAGTTTGACGCTACTACAGCGCTCCCGCAGGTGTCAAATACTAACTACCGCGACCCCGAAGAAGAGGGTCCAGGTTGCTTGACACTCACGTTTGCGAAAACTTATACTCCGTCACTTGCGCGAGCCGGACCAAAGGGTCCCTTGAGCGTGGTTTATATGCAGTTTTAAAGGGCTTTTGCAGTTTGGAGATATTGAATGCCGAATCATAAATCAGCAGAAAAGCGGATGCGCCAGAGCGAACAGCGCCGCATGATCAATCGCGGTCATCGTACTAAGGTTAGAACCTACATCAAGAAGTTGCGTGGTGCGCTCGACTCAGGTGACAAGAAAGAGATAAGTCAGTTGCTACCTGAGGCGATTTCGATAATTGACAAGTCAGTGCAGAAGGGCGTGCTTCATGCCAATGCGGCGGCTCGCTACAAGTCGAGATTGACGGTACGGGCGAATCAAGCGAGCAGCAGCAAGTAACCATACAGAAATCTTAGAAGCTACGAGGCGGATCGAAGAGTTCGATCCGCCTCGTTCCTTTTTGGAGTGACAATGACGAATATCTACAAAACTCCCACGGAAATCGAGGCCGTCGTCTCGGGCTTTGAATCATGCGCAACCGGCAAGGGCGACTTCAAGCATCGAGAGCATTTGACCGTCGCGGTGTTGTATCTGACCGGCTCAACTCAGAAACAGGCAGCTGCCAAGATGCGTATTGGCTTGCGCCGCTTTCTGGCTCACCACGGAGTCGGCAGCGAGAAATACAATGAAACGCTTACAATGTTCTGGGTAGCAATGGTGCGTCAAAAGCTCGCAGAAATCCGGACTGATAGTTCTCTCGTGGAGAAATGCAATCGCGTAATCGAAGCACTTGGTAACCCCGCACTGGCCTTCGATTATTACAGCAAAGAACTTCTATGGTCCGATGAGGCCCGGAAAGCGTACGTGCGACCGGATCTTAAGAATTGGGAGAAGGTTTAACTTGCCAACTCGCAGACGAGCATCTCGAGTTGTAAGCGAGGCGTGGCCTGCGAAGTTTTGATGGCCAGATCAGCGGCGGCGATAAGTTGGAGGCCACGATCTATTTTGGCACCATCGCTGCGCCGAAGGGTGTCGATAAAGGCATCACGTTTAAAGAACGGTAGCGAAATATTTTTCAGGACATCATCACGCGTGCCCTGGGTTAGCAACTGCTTTCCGAGAGCGAGCCGGTGATAATTGCCGGCGATGAGACCGATGAGCATCACTGGCTCAGCACCATCGTCGAGAAGGCGATGCAACGTTTCGAGCGCTCGTTTGCGATTGTGAGCTAACAGGTGATCCCCCAACTCAAAATTGGAAAGCTCACGCGAGCGTCCGATTAACTCGTCCACCAGTTCCAGAGTAATGCGGCCCGTGTCGATCGCGGCGGCTGCGAGTTTGTCCAGTTCGGTGAGAAGCGTCTGAGTGTCGGTCCCCACTAGTCTGACGATTTCGGTGAGCACTTGTTCATCGGCCGTGACCTTCAACTCCTTCAGGCGCGTTCTGGCCCAGGCTTTGGCCTCGGCGTCCTTGAGTGGAGAAAACTCAACCACCGCACACTTGTCGAGTAAAGTCTTCGTTCCCTTTTTTCGCTTGTCGAGTTCGTCGGCTATGAAGATCATGACCGTCGAAGCTACGGGGTTGTTTAGATAGCGGATTAGAACTTCTTCATCAGCCTCACGCAGTTTGGCGAAGTCTTTGATCCGTACCACGCGCCGTTCCGACATCATTGGCAGCTGTTCGGCAGCGGCGATCGCCGCCTGGATAGGGTCACTCAACAAGCTAAAACCGCATTCATTAAATTCACGCAGCAGCGTTCCGCTCAGTGCGGCATTGGTAATCTCGCGCGCGGAGTGATCCCGCAGGTAGCTTTCAGTGCCAAGCAACAAGTAGAGAGGCTGCAATCGGCCCTCGCGCAAGAACCGTTCAAGCTCAGACCGGGAAAGGTTTGTCATTTCTTTTCGATTTCGACCGCGTTTATTAAAGTGGAAACAATGCTTTCCGCAAAGCTACGCGCCATGCGTAGAACGGCCGGGTCTTCTTCGTTAAAGAAATTGCGCGGGTCGTTGGCAAACTCATACTCGCCACGGAACACAAAGTTTTGATTGTCGTAAAGTACACGATTTTCAGTTTGATCGCGGACCGTTACAGCGGCGGCAATGGTAACTTCAAAAATACGCGCACGTCCCTTGTCGTCGAGTAGGACGCCGGCAAAGTTAAAACTCTTGATGACACCCTCGATTACCGCATCGGCTCCTTCGCGCTGGCCTTGTACACGCAAGCCCCTACCGCGGTGCACGAGTTCTGTCATCACCGCGTCTGTAAAGCGCGACTCGATCTTATAGCGCAGCGCGTTGCTCTCCAGTTGAAATGCGGGTACAGCGACCGTGTGAATTCGTGAGGGAAGTTGGTTCTTCGTCACCGGCTTGTAACATTCGGCAAAGCCAAATGCAAAGAAGAGCAGCAAGGTGAATGACGAAGCGCGCAGAACTCTTTTCATCAAAGGGTCTCTTTTCTTAGGCATTTACAACCGGAGGGTGGATTCTCTCGCACAGAGCTGACATAGGCAAGTTGCAACTCAATACAGATCCGGGTATTGACGCCTGTTTAGTTTTGGAATATCGTCCCAAACACCTCGTAGAAACTACCAAGGTTGGTCCGCAGAGCTGCGGTCGCGCATCTCTCCGATACCAGCCAAGGAACTAACTCAAACCCCTGGATCTTACAGTTTCATTCTTTCGCATTCGCGTGTTTCGCATTTCTCGCCAACGTAGTACGTAGTCAGCTGGCCGCTGATCCACCTCAGGGAAATGAGTTTAAAAAAAACACAATGAAATTCGATAGGAGGCTGAATGCCCACCAAAAAGGAAAAAAAAGCTGCAGCAACCAGGAAGACGGTGCGGCGAAAGTCCTCAGGCAAACAACGAGAAACAGATGAAGGCACAGGAAAGAACGTCGCTTCGAGTGTGACGCTTACACCAGGTCCTCGTAAGAAACGAGCGAAGGGCCCCTCTGTTCGTCTTTCAAACCACAAAGCTAGGAGTGTCTGGTTTCAAGCGCGCACCACCTGGCCTGTTAGGGAAGCTCCAGTTCACACTCTGGTTCGTGAACGTACGCGGGTGCAAAGAGCGTTGGCCGCGCCGGCAAATATCACGTCAAACTGGGAGTGCGTTGGCCCAACGAATATTGGCGGGCGTTTGACCTGTATTGTTTGTCATCCGCAGCATCCGGAACGAATTTGGGTAGGCGCAGCCGGAGGAGGTGTCTGGCAAAGTTACGATTCCGGCCAAACGTGGCAGTCGTTCTGGAGCGATCAGGAAATTCTCAACATTGGGGCGCTTGCGATCGATGCGAAAAAGCCCGATACGATTTATTGTGGCACTGGCGAGGCAAATCTTTCACTCGATTCATATCCTGGAGTCGGCCTCTACCAAAGTGCCGACGGCGGTCACACCTGGCAACTACTCGCTTCAACTGATCGTACGGGCATACCAAGACACATTGGCGTAATTGCAATCGACCCGTTTGATTCCAAACACATTCTGATTGGTGGTGTGGGGTATTCCGAAGTAAGCCAAACCGGAAACGATTACGGCGGGATGTTTGTCTCTATCGATGCCGGCGTTACATGGAGGCGCGAAACTTTCGTCTCAGCGAAGAACTACTGGTGCCATTCCATCGTTTTTCATCCCACGAAGAAAAACACGATCTTTGCCACCTTCACAGAGCAAGGCGCTCGTAGTGGCATATGGCGCTCTACCGACGGCGGAAAGACCTGGACCCACCTAACAAGTGGCCTGCCGGATGCGGCCCGCTTCGGACGGACGAGCCTGGCCATCAGTCGCTCGAATCCCCAGGTGATGTTCGCTTTCGCCAACGATGAAGCAAGCGGGAATAAGGATTTGCTTCTCGGTGTATTCCGAAGCGCCAATGGCGGCAACACATGGAAAGACGTTAGCGGAACTCACTTCGCGGATGAGGGACAGATTTCATATGGCAACACTATCGTTATCCATCCCACCAATCCAGACCATGTCATATGCGGTGGTGTTGATTTACACCTTACGAAGAATGGAGGCAAGAGCTGGCTGCAAATCACGCACTGGGATCTGGAACGCGACGATCCGAAATATGCCCACGCTGATCATCATGCGCTGTTGATGCCTGCCGCCGTGCCTGATCGTGTTTACTCTACCAACGATGGTGGCCTGGACGTGAGCGAGAATGCAGGGAGGACCTGGACCAACCGTAGTAATGGTTTGTCAGTGACTATGTTCTACGACATGGACGTGGCACAAAGCAGCGGGCTCGTCTATGGTGGGGGCGCTCAGGACAACGGCACCGTGATTACGACGAGCGGATCAAGTAGTAGTTTTTTCGAACTGCTTGGAGGCGATGGAGGTTGGATTGTCTTTAATCCACTTGATGCGGGCCGTGTTTACGCGTCGTACTATAATCTGCACATCTATCGTTTCCGCGGCGACGAATTCAAAAACGTCACGCCTCCCGCTCCGGCTTCGGAAAAAAACTCCGTCTGGATGGCTTACATCACGCTGGATCCATCCGACCCAAACATTGTATTCACTGGATCATTCAGAGTTTGGCGAACAAGAAATGATGGCAACAACTGGGTTGCTGTTTCACCCACATTAGACGGAAGCTCAATCTCGGCTATCGAAGTAGCTCCGGCAGATACAGAACGAGTATATGTCGGGACTGAAAATGGCGGATTCTTCCGCAGCCTTGATGGTGGCGGCACCTGGAGCCCAAACATCTCGAGCTCTATTCTGCCGGGACATACGATTACGCGATTGGAAACAAGCCCAAAGGATGCCAGGCTTGTTTTTGCTACCGTGGCAAACTTCGGCCACTCGCACGTCTTCCGTTCAGCAGATGGCGGTACTACCTGGGAAGATATAGATCGTGGACAGCTTCCTGACGTGCCGCACCATGCACTCCTGATCCGGGAAGAGGAGCCCGGTAAGCTTTACGTTGGAAATGACGCCGGGGTGTTTGTTTTGGACGTGGCGTCAGGAATGTGGATGAACCTGACAAAAAACTTACCAAACGCGATGGTAGTTGATCTGGTTTATCACGCTAAAGACGCGGCACTACTTGCAGCTACTTACGGTCGAAGCATCTGGCGATTGAAGTTTTAGCTAACGCTTACCGGAACGCTTTTGGAACCAGTCAGCCCGCTGCTGAAGGTTATTCTCGCTTTCACCGATCCTGGGTCTCACCGGTTTGAGTCCGCCTTCACTTGCGTCCGATTCAGGATCGTCATCCGCACTGATGCGTCGTTTCTGTTTGTCGCCTGACGCGGAATCTTTCTGTTCTGTCTCGTCCACATCCAAGTCTTTCTTTTTGTCTTTCATGATGGACTGATTATAACACCCCAGGGGGTGGCCTTAGGCCTTTGACCTAAGGCCATTTGAGGTCCTTCGTATCTCATCCGCAACGCGGGCTGTTTCCGCCGCTGCTTTCACATCATGGACACGGACCACCTGAGCGCCGTGGAGAATGGCGGCGGTAATGGTGGCAACTGTGCCGTAAAGGCGCTGGTCGGCCGGCGCCCCGCCGAGTATCTTTCCGATGAACGACTTTCTTGATGTGCCGATCAGAATCGGCAGATCGGGAAACGCGCGTGCGACCTGATCCAGCTTTGCGATTAACTCAATATTCTGTTCCTGGCTTTTGCCGAACCCAATCCCGGGATCGATAACAATCGACTCTCGCTTCACGCCACGCCGTTCGGCCATATTGATACTGCTGCGCAGGCTTGAAGTTACCTCGTCGATGATGTCGGCTACGGGAGGCAGGCGATGCATCGTTGCCGGGGTGCCCCGCGAGTGCATCAAGACTAGTCCTGCCCCGGCCTTTGCGACTTCATCAGCAACGTAGAAATCAAAGCGCAAAGCGGAAATGTCGTTGACTATTACAGCGCCCGCATCGAGCGCCGCACGCGCTACCAGAGATTTAGTCGTATCGATTGAGATGGGGACAGTACTGCGCCTTGCCAATGCGGCGATCACAGGCACGACACGCTGTAGCTCGTCTTCGGGTGAGATAGGAGCGGCGCCACCCGGTCGAGTAGATTCGCCCCCGACGTCGATAATGTCAGCGCCCTCGGCAATCATCTGCTCAGCGCGTTCGATTGCCTGATCTAACAATAAGAATTGTCCACCATCACTGAAGCTGTCTGGCGTGACGTTTAAAACGCCCATTATGAGCGTACGTTCGCCGATCGGCAGCCTACCTCGGGCGATTGTCCACTCGCGTGATGCGATAGCTTTGTTTTCCATGCGTCGCTGATGATAAGGCTTGGGGTGGAAAATGTGTAAGCCAGCGTGCTCCGTAATTGATCAAGCAGATCCAACGCACCGGCTTCGCCGCTTGATGTGAGGCGGTGGCTGTGCCCCGCCGGTCAGCTGTAAGGACCACCTGGGCTGCGCCCCCGGTTGAGTCTA
>WNGI01001938.1_pt2 | contig 14261 bp, 14 predicted proteins | sample 5400621 | NCBI WGS metagenome assembly WNGI01 (sample SAMN13153374, study PRJNA577476) | soil metagenome | isolation source: 20 cm soil or saprolite under Garry oak tree replicate 1 | place: USA:California | collected 2016-06-15
CGCCCCGCACCGGTCAGCAACATGCACGTCAACCCGACAACCGATCCCACGAGTGACGCAAAGAACAGCGTGATCGGAATCGAAGGCCAACCGAGAAATGCACCGATCATCGCAAGCAACTTGATGTCGCCGCCACCCATGCCCTCAACGCCGGTAATCTTCTCATAGATCCACGCGGTGGCAAGCAGGAAACCTCCGCCAGCGAGTATTCCGATCACTGAGCTCAGCGGTGATGGTACGATGCCGGAAGCGTTGCCAATCGCGAAATATCCAACAAGCGATAACAGTAAACCTAGTACGATCCCCGGCAAACTGATGACATCAGGCACAATGCGAACGTCAAGATCGATAAAGGAAATCACGATCATCACCGCAACAAAGACAAACCCGACGAAAAACTCGTAACTCAATCCAAACCGATAATAGAGCGCCAGCGCCAACAGTCCCATCAACAGCTCGACGATAAAATAGCGCGGTGAAATACTTTCTTTACAGGAACGACACCGGGCCCGGAGCCATACATAGCTGAAGAGCGGTATGTTACCGTAGAAGGGCGTCGTTGGGAATTCGGGCGATGCAGACATTGAGAAAACTGCCGATCACCGCGCCGAGCGCAAATGTAAATACCTGAAGGATGTTTGAGAGCATCATTTCTTAACCACCATGAGTACGCCCACCGTCTGCGCCATTGTTCTGGACTATTACGGCGCGGTGAAAACCAGGCAGTGTCTCCTCTCTCTAGTTGGACAAGGTCTCACAACCGCTTATGTTCTGGACAACTCGCATACCGACGCGGCAGCAACGCAGATACGCCAAGCGATTGAACGACTGCGAGACGAAGTCCTCGATTACAAGGTCGAGATTCTTTCCACAGGAAAAAATCTCGGGTTCGGCGGTGGAGTCAATTTCGTTCTCCGCCATGACCTGGGTCTCAATGTTTCGCATGATTTTTATCTCCTGCTAAACAACGACGCTGTCGCCGGTCCTGGCTTGGTTGAAAACATGATAGCGGAATTTCAGAAAGATCCCGAAGTTGCCCTGGTCGCACCTAGGGTCGTTTCCAGCAGCCAGGAACGAGAGCAGGGCATCTGGTATCACCGCTATCTGGGCTTGCTCTTTTCGAGTCCCGGACGTTTTCGTTTTCACTACTTTACTGGATGCTGCCTACTGTTTCGCAGACAACTCACCGATGAGAATGGTCTCTTCGATGAATCCTTCTTCATGTACGGGGAAGACGCCGAACTCGGCTGGCGCCTGACTCGCCTCGGCAAAAAAACGATCTGTGCCCAAGACGTTTTTGTGCAGCATGAATACGGCCCTTCTGTAGACCGATCTAGCTTTTTCTATGAATACCACATGACACGCGGACATTTGCTCTTGAGCTGGAAGACGTGGGTGCATCCGATTGAGATACCGCTTCTTCTTTTGACTAAGCTCATTGGTCTTGGCGCCCGCGCAACTGCGCGGTCTTGCCGCTATCGAACTCTGATTCCGATCTTCTCGCTGTTTGTCGCATGGCTACCCCTGCGCGTGGACAAAACCTAGTCCCTATCGTCGAGCCTTCGGCTGAGTTTGGTTGGTTAAAACTTCAGCAGTCTTTACTGCCGGCGCCTGCATCCTGCCACGCAAACCCCTGTAAAGACTGTAGCGCATCGCAAAACGAATCATGGGCGCTTTAAGAATCCATTCAAACAGCTCGTCGCTGGGTGGGTTTAATTGCAAACATGCTCGCCGAGTTTTCAGAGGGATATGAGCGTTGCCTTGGTGGCCCCTCGGATCGTGTCCGACGATTTCGAGAAAGGAATTTGGCATTTGGTATCATCGTTATTTCGGCTTACTGCTCTCCCGCCCCGGTCTGGGCTGCGTTCATTATTTTACGGGTTGCTGCTTATTGTTTCGAAAAGACCTGGTCACCCGCCCCAGGAATTCTCAATGAATTTTTCTTCATGTACGGTGAGGATGTAGCGTCGGGCTGGCGCCTCACCCGCCAGGGGGAGAAGATGGTCTTCGCGAAAAATGTCTTCATTGAAGATAACCTCGGCGGTCAGCGAATCGAACCGGATTCTTTTACGAATATCACGTCGCCCGGGGACATTTCCTTCTGAGAACAAGGAACCGGAAGCATCCATCCGAAATCCCGTTCGTGATCATGACCAAGTATGCCGCGCTCGCTTGCCGCGCCATGCCGGGTTTCTTTTAAGTACTCTAAATCTCGATGCCAAAAACTCAAACGTGGAAACTCGCCGATCCATCGAGAGTTTGACTAAGCCTCTCGCTAGTGATGCTTTGTTGACGCTCTTCTGGGTTTGAACAGTTCTTTAGAATCAAGTTTCTCCTTAATCGTCCGGCCCGCCCACCAGAGACTACTCAGTACATAATATATAACTCTGCGAGTACGTTTTAACTTGGTGCCACTAGAACGGAGGTAACGCGAGAGAAAAGACGATAGTTTAATTTCACCGATGTAAAGATATGATGTCTCCTGGCTAGCCGCATTGAACACTGGAAGTTCTACGCCGCGTTCGCGTAGTTTGAACCGAAGTACCATATTTGTTCGCAGAAGTTCTGACGCATAACGCGAGAAACTTTCTGGAATTGATGTAGAACTCGGATGCTCGTTAAAGACAGCGGGCTTGGAGTTCAGTAACGGCAGGAGACTGTTTTCCGTTCGTAGCGCATCACGTGTGGCCTGAAGATAACGATGTTGATATTTGGAATCCGGTTCCAGATGGCAGCCCTCTCCCCATTCATTCCAGGCATTGATAAACACTAGCTGCTCATCTCCTTGGTAATGTTGTCTAGTCCAGCGGATGCAGTCAGCTACCCATTGCTGGTACAATTCGGGAGATGAGTTAATGAAGACGAGTCCGTTTTTAGGTTTCCGCGGCGTATTGTCCCAAGAAGGCATAACGCCACGAAACAGTTTATAGGTTGGCTTTGGCCGCATGAGAGAACCAAAGACCACCTGCTCATAGTCGAGCACATCTCCACGGAAATCACTATCCCTTTGAACAAAGGTTGAACATAGACTCGTTGACCACGCAGCGTGTGGTGGAAACTCAACGGCTGCGTCAAACCCCACTGTCGCAGGATCAACGTAATTGTTGTATATCGTAAACGTTTCCGCCCTGCAGAGATATAAATCTCCCAACCCCGCCCTTTGCATTTCCTCACGCCAAATAACGGCTGTTCTTCTGGGGTCCGGTAGTAGATCTGCACGATAGACAACTAGAACCGGCTTATCGTTCACTCGAATGTAACGTTTGTCCTTAAAGGCAGGGAATAACGCACGTATAAAATTAACGTCGTCCTCGTCAGAATGCCGTTGTTCAATCAGCATCTCGTGTTCTCTGCCGTCCCAGCGCCTTGTCCAATTTTCGTTCGCCCAACATAAACAGAACGGGAATTCGGGCTTGCCCGAGGCTAGGACTTCATTAAACGGTCGGTCGAGTAGACGCTGACCAGCAAACCAATAATGGTGATAACAAAACCCAAAAATCCCGTATTCTGAGGCTAAAGTAGCTTGCGCTTCCCGAACTTCTGGAACGCGAAGATCATAAAAGCCAAGGTCTGCGGGCAGGTGCGGCTGATAATGCCCTGGAAAAATGGGTTTCGCCTTTGCCACATTGGTCCAATCGGTAAACCCCTTTCCCCACCAACTGTCGTTTTCCGGAATCGGATGGTATTGCGGTAGGTAAAAGCAAATTAAGCGCGTAGATTCACTCATTGATAGCGTTGATTCTGTTGTAGGCGGCTGTATGCCCAAATCCATGAATAAAGAGCCAAGGGCCTGCAGTGTTCTTACAATTTGAGAACTACTGCGAGATCCTGTGAAAACTTGTTCTCAAAGCCCGAGATGACATCCCGGAGTTTAAGTGTTGCATGGGCCTTTAATTCGCTTTCAATGAGATCCTTATTCAGGAACCCAATCCCATAGTCATCGGTCTTTGAATAACCTGTTGTGTATCCCTGAAACGTGTGACCAAACTTTTGAAACTCGGCGACTTTCGATTGCAAGGTTACTTTATCTACAGGACTCGGAACATAATGGTCTAATCGTCCTGAAATCCACTCATCGATATAGTCTTCTCCGAGGTAAGTAAAAAGCAAAAGCCCGCCCGGTTGAAGCATTGTCTCCCAACGCTTCAGTGCCTTAGAAAAATACTCCTTACGCGTGTGAGTGAGAAGTGAAATGCAGAAAATAAAATCATGCTGGTTGTCGATGATCATGTCCTCGAGGTTCCAACTGCCATAAAGAGGCAAGCAACCAAACTCTTTCACGCAGAACTCCACTGCCTCGCGATCAATATCACAGGCATATAGTTTGCCACTTGGAAGCGCTGCCCGTAGGCATCGGAGAATCCTGCCATAGTGGCAGGCGAAATCAATTATAGAGCGGCATTCGGCCAACCTCTTACCACTGTACTGATGAAGCAAGTGGTCAAATGATGCTAGTTGCCGTAGGCCGCTCACAAAATAGTTTCGTTCGGTATTGTCTTTTTTGTAAACCGGATACAGCGCATCTTTTGGGGATATAGTCTTATTGATCAGCGGTTCGAGATGTAGAAAACTTTCACCCGCCGTAGGCGATAAATACTTTGACAACCTTTGGAATTTCGTTAGAAAGTTTTTCATTTTATGTATTTACAGAGACTCGTAAAAATCTTCTTAGGTAGGAGTATTCGCGTTTCATTTGGTTAAGATACTCTTATAAACTCATCCCGGCGTTATTTAATGGGTTTGATAAACGTACTATAAAACCGATACACGACGGTTTGCCGCACCGCTTCCGAAAACGTTTGCAGGCGATCGTTGTCTTGTTGAAGCTTCAAGATCGTCGCGTCTTTTATCTCTAGCTGCTGCGCCAAATCAATTTTAAGTTTGCTCCAGTGCTGCTCCTTTTCGGCCAGGATTGCCTGCAACCGCGCCACTCCCTTGTCGGTCACAAAATCATCCATTAAGTCCAATAATTTGGAGGCACCCGCCAAGGTTTTTTCAGATGCCCTATCGTCGAAATGGCATTTCAAATAATCATCTAACGACAATGCCCGTAATCCGAAATAAAGTAATTTATACTCTAAAGGAGTGTCTTCGTCATCCAAAAGCTCGACGGCTTCACTCGTTTGATGCCGTAGTTCACGGGAAATGGCAGCCTGTACAGCGGCAATATTGTCCGGACATTTCAGCTGACAAAAATTGGTCATCCTGTTCAGCTCAAGTAACGGGTCACGAAAATAATCTTCGTAAAAGGTAAAAGTTCTAGGATAACCGTTTGTATCTCGAATGGCCGATCGCGTATACAGATTCCACAGGTACGCCGCCCCCGCGATCGATAAACCGTCGCGCTTATTTACAGACCGAGCAACCTCTAACGGACTCCTGAGGCAAATTACGACGCGCAGATTTGGGATAAGTCTCTGCCAGAAGGGAAGCAATATCGTTGTTCTCGGTTCCTTCCAGCCCCAATGAGAGCATTCAGCGAAGGTCTCCAAGAGTGACTGACCTTCACGAATAAGCGTATCTAACGTGGGGGCTCGCTCCCACCCCGGTTTGAGATCCGGCGGATTGTCCCAAGAACCCCCCAAATGTTTAAGCAATGCCTCGTTGAATTCGTGAAATCCGGTATGCTCGAAGTGCCCCTTTTGGTTGCTCGCAGTTGGCCCTAGTAGCCGCTCGTGCGGCCCCAAAGAAAGGCCACAGAGTTGCAACAAATTGGCAACCATCGACGTCCCACTACGATGCATGCCGATAATGCAGATTACATCATTCGCGGACATAAACTTACAGTGATTCCACCGGTCAGCAGATTAAAATTTACCTGGATTTTCCCACACGAGTCACTTTTGAGTAGTGTCGAAGGGATTGCTCGTCAAAGCATCTCCCTCTTGAGCACAGGGGGCCCACTCGATAGTTGAGTCTAAGTCAAATATACCCGCTATACCCGCTCGTTGCTGTGCGCCGACCACCTCGAAAGACACGTAATCGAATCTTCGGTCGTAAACGACGTATTCACCAGTCTCATAGTTCGCGCATCCCACGCAAAGAAAAAACTTACCTGGATTTAGCCGTATGTGCTGCCTGAACGTTACCACAACAAGATCCGCTTCATTCATCCGTCCCATATCGACACCTTGAAACAGAGTGTTGGTGCCGCAAAGGATGACACCACGAGGGTCCTTAATGGTATAAGCAACGATGGCGGCTGGCATCGCTTCATTATGGCGTACTTTAATTTTGATCAGGTATTGTTGATTACGTTCTAATATTTGCACCGGAATGTTATCCGATGTGAAAATCCCCGCCTCTAGGGTTTCGGCCCTTCTCGATCCATATCGGTCCTCGTTGGAATTGAGTTCGAAATACTGAAGCAACCGGCGTGAGAAACATGCCGATCGTGAGAACGGTTCCAAGAGCATTCCCCGTATCCCGGATCACCAGATTGGCGATGGATAGAACAAAACCCAACCCCAGGGCCAGGAGTATGACTGCCATTAACACGAAGGGTACACTCCCCATGAAGGAGTCACGCCGTTCGAGATAAAGACTGCAACGACCGGCACAAGCCGCACGAAGAAATCAAAAACCGGTTGGCCTAGGGCCGCTATGACCAAAGCTTCTCGCGGAAAATTCAATTTGGTTACCAAAGATCCCGATGACACCAAGCTGATCGTACAGCTTGAAGACAACCGGCGAAAAGCTGCCAGACACTGATCCCCCACAACGCATAAGCGACATAGGCGATGCGAGTCGCACCAATCGGTAAAACCCGTGAGGCGTGAAGAAAAGCAAATATGCCGACCGTCGCAAGTTGCGGAATAACAGCCCAGACATATCCTAGGATCGATTGGCGATAGCGCACGGAAATATCGCGGAGTATCAAGAGCCAGATCAATCGGCGACTGTCGGCCAATTCGGCAAACATTATCCTCCAACCAGAGACGCCGTTACGGCACGCTCCGTTTGGCGTATAAACTGTCTCTATTTCTTCTTGACTCGAAGCAACGCTTGGAACGATCTTATGTTGATGCGAATTGATAGCGTCTTCCATGCGAAATGATTGCGTCTGGTGCTCCATCTCACCGAGAACCAAATACGCGAAAACGAAAGGATTATACTTCGATGGGCTGTTTTTTGCTATTTTTTTGTTCGGCGCAACTAAAGGGGGCTCTGGCGCAACTCATAATTTCCCCCATCTAACCGACACAACGCAAATCGGTGCGCAATAAACGGTATGTTTGGGGGTATAATATTGCCGCGTCGTCCTTAGCGAAACAAAAGCGATATTCAGATGAAAATTCTCGTTCTCACCAAACGTCAGTACATGGGCAAGGACCTGCTTGACGATCGTTTCGGCCGGTTTTGGGAATTGCCTTTGGAATTGGCTCGGCTCGGACACGAGGTACAGGGGCTCGCTCTCAGCTATCGGCGGCGACCCGGGGGAACGTTCGTCGATGGCGACGGCTCATCCGGCAGCGGTGTGACATGGAATTCTGTCAATTTGTTAAACGGATATCTCCCGCAAATCGAGCGATATACGAGATGCGCACTGCAAATATCCCGAGAATTTCGTCCTGATGTCATCTGGGCTTGCTCAGACGCTTATCACGCAATCTTCGGCGCCTGGCTTGCCAAGCGTGTACGATCGAAATGCGTGATCGATCTTTACGATAACGTTGAGGCGTTCAAAGCTAGTCAACTTCCCGGTGTTTTGCCGCTTTTCCGCCGGGCGGTAAAAGCAGCGGACGGAGTTACCGCTTTTAGCCAGCGATTAGCGGATCACGTCGCGCGAACTTATATGCGATTGAAACCGATATCGGTCATTGAGAGTGGCGCTCGGCCGGACATTTTTTATCCGCGAGACCGAACGAAATGCCGCCAGCATCTTGGATTGCCGCAAAATGCCAAAATCATCGGCACGGCCGGAGCCTTAGATAGCAGCCGGGGGATTGAAGCGTTGTTTGAGGGGTTTGAACTGCTCCCCATTGAATTTAAGGATATTCACTTAGCACTCGCCGGTGCGCGCGACGATAAGCAAACCATCCCTACGGGTCCGCGCATTCACGACTTCAAATCGCTGCGGCACGAAGACGTTCCAACGTTTCTAAATGCCCTCGATCTAGCCGTCGTCTGTTACCGCCACTCCGCACAAGGTGAATACAGTTTTCCGCAAAAGGCCTACGAGATCATCGCTTGCCGCGTGCCGTTAGTTGCAGCTGCGGTAGGTTCGATGAATGAATTATTGAAAAATTATCCCGAATGCTTGTACGAGCCCGAAAATCCGGCGAGCCTCGCCGGCGCCGTCCAACGTCAATTACGGGTAAAAACTATTATTGATACTCGCGTTCCCTCGTGGTGCGATTCCGCCCAACAGCTTAGCGATTTTTTTCAGCAGATCATCCGTGACGAATCCACAGGCGCCATGCGAAATCATCAATAGCCAAGCGGAACGTTAACACGGCTCTGATGTTGTCGCAGCAAATACGCCTTCATATCGAGTAACAATCTCACACCATGAGTATTCTTTGTTAGCTCGACAATGCGCGTAGGACCCCATAGATAGACTTAATTCAGGGTCTCGCAACAGCGAAATTATCAGTTCGCTCAAACCTTCATAATCGCCGGGCTCGACCAGCACACCGCTCTTTCCATCTTCAACGGCGTCGGGGATTCCTCCAACGCGCGTAGCGACAACCGGTTTGCCCGCAGCCGCGGCTTCCAAGGCGACGATGCCAAAGCCTTCGACGTCGTCTTTCATGTCCAGCGCAGGTAAAATTACCAATTCGCACGCTTGATATAATTTGATCACATCCGCATCGCTCAACGAACCGAGTAAGCGCACGTGGTTTTCAAGCCTCAAGGTTGCAACCGCGGTTTTGATCTCACTAACTGTGTCATCGCGATGCGCTAGAGAATCCGATGGATTATCACCGACGATCATAAAACAGACATCCGGCACTTCTCGAGCGACCTTCACTAACGAACTTTCAATAAACTCCTTTACACCTTTCCGCTTTGCCAAGCGCCCGACGAAAAGAATGATTCTTTTATCTTTTATACCCCACAGTGGTTTGGCCGCGGTCGCATCCAGTGGTTCGCTGAATCCTTGCACGTCGACTCCCGGCGGAATTACCACGAGCCGCTCTAGTAGAACTCCTTTCGCCTGCGCTAACCGTGCTGTATATCGGCTATTGGCGACGACTTGGTCGCAGAATCTCAACCAACGCACACAAAGCTTTTGGTAGACAAAGTTCCGATGGATGATGTCCAATCCATGGGCTTGGACAACAGCGCGCCTGCCGAACAGGCGCGCGAGAATCAGCACCAGTGGTGTCACCACAACGCTGCCGCCAAACACGACAGCGATTCCATGATTGCGCGCCAACAAAATTGTTCCCCGCCAAATTGCGTAAAAAGCGAAGGAAATCAGACCCGGCCAAGGCGCACGAAAGACATCTTTCTCGCAGGATGCGGAATGTTGCGCGTGCGCCGTAATAGTCTGCACGGAATGCGTTTTCTTGAGTTCTCCGCACAGACTACCGATAAGATTCTCAATACCACCGCGGCGCGGCGGATAGTTCCACGTGACAACGAGAATCTCCATGCAAAAAACGACTAATTTTTGAGCTTACAAAGATGATAGATCTGATACTGCCAGGCAAGCGGCCAAAACGGCAAAGCCAACGCTTGCGCGGCGCGCAACGGCCATCGATACCAGGGACCGCGAAAGATCCACGCAGGTTAGAGCACGTGCAAATCTCGCCAACGATACAGAACGACCAGACCGGTAGATTCGAAAAGTTCCTGCCACTCGCGCAACGAGCGAACATCTTCTCGCAGATCTGCCTGGTGCGTCCCGAAATAGAGCCCGAAGCGCCGGGTAAGAAACCCAGAGTTGGGAACCAGGAACAAAAACAGAGCGTTTTGCTTGGCGACCCGAACCATCTCGCGGAGCGCGGCTTGAGGATCTAAGAAATGTTCTATGGCCCCCAGACACGAAACTAAGTCGAACTGTTGGCCTGCGAACGGCAGCTGCTCGGCGGGAGCGCAATAAAGCTCCGCATGAGGCAGATATTGTCGGCACGCATTTAAAGCTACTTCAGAGACATCGATTCCTGCAGGAACAGCGCCCAGCGCACTTGCAGCCCGCAACCATTCGCCTTGACCGCAAGCCACGTCCAGTATTTTTCGTTCCTGCCATGGCTCGAAGTACCGCGCCAAGCGCTGAAGATGCCGTGACACGCGATACGCCGTACGCGCATGACGATGGTACACTTCGTCGTAGAAGCGTCGGATTTCGTCACTGCGTGCAGTCATTGAGAATGGCCGTGAACGCGCATTAATCTTCGCCTTCCGCGCCAAAATCGGTCACGTGGCCGTGGCGTTCCATCCGCAACAAAGCAATCTGCTCGGAAACTAATCCAAGCATGAAGATAATCACCGCTGTGGTCAACATGAACACCGACATGTTCGTGAAGCGGCCTTGGGTTAAGTAAGTGTATAAATAGTTCGACGCACCGGCCAGAAAAAAGAAAATGCTAACTGGCAAAAATACTCGGAATGGCGAAAACAATGTCGCGATCTTGGTAATGATGAGCAAAAAGCGGATGCCGTCGGTGACCAGACTTATCTTGCTTTGGCCGGCGCGGTAGAGAGTCTGGATGGGAATATATTTGACGGTGAATCCGGAGCGCAAAAAGGCCAAAGTCAACGTCGTCGGATAGGAAAAGGTATTAGGCAGAAGATCGATAAACCGCAGAGCATCGCGACGTGACAAGACTCGAAATCCGGACGTGAGGTCTTGTACGTTGAATCGAGTGACATAAGACGCGAGAAGATTATAGAGCAGGTTCGCCGCGTAGCGGTGAAATCTCAACTTCGATCCCTTGGCGCGGGCACCGACGACCATATGATACTTAGAAGTTTCCGCCAACAATTTGGGGATATCTTCCGGCGGATGTTGGCCGTCACCATCCATCAATACAATTACTTTCCCGCGCGCCGCCCGCATGCCGCTTTTCACGGCGGCGCCGTTGCCGATGTTGTAGGGATGACGAATCACGCTGGCGCCCGCGCTGAGGGCAATCTCCGCGCTCTCATCGGCGGAGCCGTCGTCGACAACGATGATTTCCGTACGTGAGAGTCTGAGCGCTTGGACTTTGCCGAGGAGCATCGCTAAGGTCGCCGCCTCGTTAAAGACCGGAATCACAATTGAGATATCGCAGCCGCTAGCCATGGACTTGATAGACGGCATGGCCGCGGTCGCGAAAATTTAATATAAGCCGGCTTTGTGCGAACTGGTTCCATACTGCCGCTTGCTCAGCGGTCAAATTATGACTCAAAAACTCTGTCAGAAGATCCTCACGGATCATAAGATGAGTAATTTGGTTTCGTTTTAGCGCGTGGTCGATTTGATCCGAGGTCTTAGATTCACGAAGCACTCCCAGTAGATATCCCGGCAGATCGCCGCCGTCGTGAAAGTAATCCCGTTCGCAATAATACGCTCTCCGCCCGATAAAGAGAAGATAAATTTTCGCCGTTGGCGGAGTTCTCCGGTTGATGTATTGCAGAGAGCTATATTCGGGCAGCATCCGCGCCAGATAAGCGTCACGACTCTCGCTGCCGGCCAAGTAGCCGAGCGGCACAGCTTCCCGGAAGTAGTGCCATAGATAGATGCCATGCCACGCTACAAAAAAAATAATTCCGGTAAATAGGTAAATGGGGCGTTTGATGCGCAGATAAATATTGAAGACACCGTAAACCGCCAGAATAACCAATACCGGCACGATCGAGAGAATATACCGAATGCGCATGTCGACCAGAAATAATGCATAGAACAGAAACAACAGCGCGAAGCTCGCGAGAAGCTTTTTTTCCTCCAGCCATTTACCTTTGAAGGCCCACGGCAAAAAGACGATCAAGATCGGCGTCAACACGCCGTCGAATAGTTGTGGATTGTCGTCTTGGCCGGAAAAAAAGATTCGCAGTGGCAGGCCAAGAATCTCCCAACTGTTCTCGCCGTAAAACAAGGCTCGTTTTTCTAGCATGGCGAGCCCGCCAAAACTCACCCCCGGGCCTATTCCAGCGCCGGTTGACGAGAACCAACTGCCCAAGAGTGGATAGAACGGATTGCCGGTCTGGAACCAATTTTTGAGAAGCCACGGCAAAAACGGCAGCAACATCAATCCGCCGAATAGAAACAGCTCGCGGCCGATCTCTGTTGGGCGCCTTGGCGGCGGCTTTACGATGACGAGCAAGAAAATAAAAGAGATCAGTAGAGCCGCCACTAAACCGTTGGGTTTGGTGGCAAGGGCAAATCCCAACGACAGCGCCGCAAGGCATAACCAACTAATGGTGCGGCGTTCTTCCCGCCAACGTAACAAAAACAGGAGGGAAGCCGTCGTATAGAATGTAATACCGAGATCGATGTAGCCCCAGTGACTCAGGCGGGCGATCACCGGCGTCGACAAATAGATAAAAAAGCCGAGCAGGCCATACACCGCATTCATGCGTCGGCCCAGATAAGCGAACAGCAACAAACCCGTGAGATAAGCGAAAAGCCCGTGAATCAACTTGGGGACAGAATCATATCCCCAATACACCCACGGGACGTACAGCATGTCGAGCAGCATCGGGTAGTAAGCGTAAGGTGCCATCGGAACTTCGATGATACGGCCGGCTTTGGCATAGAGTTTTGGGATCGCCAAATGATGAGTGAGCTCGTCGCGGCTGGTCGGCGGCAGCAGGCCGAGAATACCTTCAGTGATGATTAAACATAAAATTGCCACCCAGATGACACAGCCGACCCAGTTTGTCCGTTTTGGGATAGCGAAGAAATTGGCAATGAAAAAACCCGCGCTGAGGAAAAGAACTGCGCTAACGCCTAAATTGAGCGCTGAACTGCGAACGTAGCCTGCCAATCCGAATACAAAGTAAATTGTTGCCGTGGCACCGAGCAGACAGCCGATCCAGCCCGTCCGCCTTAGCAATGGCGAAAAACGTTCCGCCATCAGCGTGCCCGGACCCACGTTGAAAAGATCGAGTTGATAACCGCGGATGGAGCGACCACCCGACCATCCCGCCATGCTTGAATCTGCCGGGGGAGCGATAATTGAGTTTTTGACACCAAGGTAGGGACTATCGTCGTTGTCGCAGTCGGAGCGTGTTTTGCGCGCCCCGACTGCGATTGCGCAAAGTGGTCAACCTAGCACCGGGATTAACCGGTTCGTTGAGAACTAGGATCAATTTGGCTTGTCGATGAATGCGACCACGGAGCCAAACTTGACGAAGTCGCCTTCCTGCGCATTTATTACATTGAGCACGTCTTCATCCGGTGCTTCGATCTCGACGTTGACTTTGTCGGTTTCCACTTCGAGCAAAGCGTCGCCTTTTCGCACCTGCTCGCCCTGGGTCTTTAGCCAACGAAGGATCCGCACCTCGTCGCTTTCGTCGCTCGACCCCAAGCGCGGTATGATGACGTCTTTTTTCATCGCCGATCCTGAAGTCGCCTAGAGCGATTGCGCCTCGAAACTATCGGCCAGCGATTTGAGCTTGAGCGTCTGGCGCATGTTTTCCATGAAAGCATTGACGTTTTTATACTTGACCGGGATTTCGTACTTCACCGTGGCGTAGAGATAATGAAGCTGGGAAAATATCGCCGCGTCGGCAATGGTCATCCGATCAAAGATAAATTTCTTGCCGGAATAGATCTGATCCAGAGTGTTGAAATGAACATCCCATTCTTCTTCAGCTTTTTTCCGCGCTTCCGGAGTTTCGGCGCGGCGCATCGCGTGGTTGGCATGAATCAGCACTTCATCGGACCAATCTTCCAGAGCCAAACAGAGCCCTTTATTCGCCGCGCCGTCCGGGTAAATGCTATTTTCCGGATGATCCTTCTCGAGGCGCGCCGCGATCACCGTTGAGTCGATGACGCACTCACCGTCATAATTCATCGACGGAACTTTTCTCTGGCCCGTGTACTCGATCAGCGACTTACGGTCATCCTTACGCACGTCGACGATCTCGTAGGGCACTTTTTTGAGCGCGAATACGATACGAACCTTCTCGCAAAACATCGATGTTTGAGATTGAAACAGTTTTACCGCCATAGGTTTTGCCTCCTCATAAATAAAGTTTAGAGTTATTTAAGAACCTTTTGCTCTACCGAATTCTCCATGACCTTTGTTATCAGTTACCCATGCAACAAAATCGTGAAATTCTCAACCGCCGGCTGCGCCGGTCATTGACCTGCTTTAGGTTCATAG
>WNGI01010078.1_pt1 | contig 14259 bp, 15 predicted proteins | sample 5400621 | NCBI WGS metagenome assembly WNGI01 (sample SAMN13153374, study PRJNA577476) | soil metagenome | isolation source: 20 cm soil or saprolite under Garry oak tree replicate 1 | place: USA:California | collected 2016-06-15
TGGCGTTGAAGCAGCAATAGCCGACTTCGTAGCCACCCTTGTCGACGGTCCATGAAGCGTCGGCCTCCGCACCCATCGGCTGCCAGATTTTCTCTGAAAGATATTCGGCGAGCGGTTTCCCTGTTGCCGCCCGCAACACCAGCCCCAGGACCTGGGTCTCTGCCGAGGAGTAAGAGAATTTTTCGCCGGGCGGTCGATCGCGCGTGCGAAAGGGCAATACCGTCGCCGCTCCACCGGCACTCTCGTCGAGCAACGAAAGCTGCACAAGCGTTGCGACGTCGTCGTTGCCGCTGTATATCTCGGTGAACCGTACGCCGGAGGACATCGTCAGCAGGTGGCGAATCGGCGTCTCGCCATAGGCTGTGCCTTTTAGCTCGGTGACGTACTTCTCGGCGCGATCGTCGAGCGAATTAATCTTTCGTTCGGATAGAGCTATTCCGACCAGCATCGCAACGATCGTCTTCGCCATCGAGAAAGAGGTCATGCGCTGCTCAGGTGTGCGATCGTATTGATAGCGCTCTGCGAGGATCGTGTCGCCTTTCAGGACCAGCAACCCTGTAGTGCGGTTGCGAGCAAGGTAATCATCCAGTCCGATAGTCTCGGTTTGGTATTTGTAGCGGATTACCGGTTCGGCCGCGGCGCGTTTCAGGGGGCGCGTCACGGCACCTTTGGCTACCATTCGCGTTGCAAAAACTTCGTCGAAGCGGCTCACTAGGCCGACAAGGCATCGTGTATCCGGCCGTATCGCCCTAGGGCAGATCGGATAACCCTCGGCCTTTCCAAGCGCCATTTCGTCAGGCGCGGCGAGCGCTCTTGCCGCGAAGAAAAGACTTGTAACGAGACCCAGCAGTTGAACGCCGCGTTGCACGATTTCCTCGCACCAGTGATTCTACGAGCGTGCCCGAACGAGGAGGTTAAGTCCTCTTGTACTGTGGACACTGGCAAGCCCCCCGTCTTGATCTCAATCGTCCCACATTCAGCAAGTCTACGGTGCACCTAGCGTCGGCTCTCGGTAGCGTGATTGCGCGAGAAACTCGCTGCCGCTCAAGGTCGAGCCACTGCGCTGGAAGATACTCGAACGTCTTCTTCTAGCCGCGGAGAGAAATCCGCGAAGGTCTGCTTCTCGAGAGCACGACAGGCAGCAAAGGGTCGAACTCGGCCGTCGTTCATCCTAAATGCAGACATTGCCGCAATGTCTGCTATGCGCGAACGCATCAGTCTCAGATCGGCCTTCGCCACCACGCCGCCGGTCGCATTGTTCGAATCGCGCCGCGGCGCCGACGCGCGCAATAGGTCATATAGCGACGCAGAACAACAGCACTAAGGAAGCCTCCGCGCTGACGGGCTTCCACTTCCAACTTCGCCCCCGTGTTGCTCCCGGTACTCGCTGCGGAATATTCGCGTTGCAACGCGGTCTCCATGCGACAAAAATTCGACAGGTGCGGAAGGCGCGTGAAACAAACGAAACCAAAATGGCCTCGCGGTGAAGTCTCCCTGCCGCAACTACTCACACGGAAATTTCAAATGTCAGCCCTGCAACCCGCACGCAAGACGCGAAATAGCATGAGCGTATGTGACCCGACGCCTGCCAATGGTTCGCGCAGGATGTGGACAGAGCGTGATGACGATCTACCAGCGTTCATGGCCGACATGTTGGCAACTGCAATCGCGGCTGAAATGCTCGAAACAACAAAAGCCCACTGGCAGTACCGCAGCGGTGAAGAGGTTCGACGGCGCGGACGTGTTACGCCGCCGCAACGCGTTGCGGACGTGTCTTACCTTGTTCCGCGCCATAGAAGCGCGTAGCGGCGGTTCTCCGCGGTCGGGTGGAATACGCCACACCGGTCCCTTCGACGGGCCGTGATCGGCGGCGGGTGTATCGCTATTGCACATCTCGTCTAGGGAGACTTAATTGCTGAATCACGCTGACTCAATCGATCGCAAAATTGAAAAGCTGAGAATAAGCGTCGTTGATCGGAACCTCGCGCAAGCGAACAACGCCGCGGCCGAGGCGAGTGTCGATCGCATTGCTCGCGCCCTTACTTGGATGAGGTCTTTCATCGCCGCTAAGCCACGCGACGAAATGTTAGGGTGATATGTCCGCGCTCGATCGCGCGGCACCTGCGCGCGCCAACTTCGAAGGGCAGTGATACGGAAGCCTGATCGGGGCACAACGGTTGCGGGCCGAACGTCGGCGATCGATCGGCTCGAATGTCGGCTCTCGGGGAGGGTGAGTGTCGCATACGGGTCGATAGCGCCACTTCGATTCCCGAACCTGCGGACGTTCGATCAACTTTTCATGCTGGTTGGCGTCCCTAATCTTTGACGGTCTGCCTTGCAGATCGCTTGCCACATTTGCGACGTCAAGCTACGTCTGCTGCACTTTGAGACCGGTCAGTCCCAGCGTGAATTTTGCACGGCGTGAACGGCTGGAGTTGGCCGTTCAGCGACATGCGCGACTGTCCGCTGCGTTGGTGCACGACAGGCAGCAAAAGCTGCACGCGGCGGTTGAACGGGTCCTGCTCGATTAGATCGGACATTGTCCACCGGTGAATTCTGATCACGACATATGGCGAAATCTATGCGGAGTGCTTCGGCGCTTTGCACCGGATATCCAAGCGTGGCGCTGCGCTACTCCACATATTGTTAATTTAACGAGCACGGGAATCAGCAAGGTTGGAAATGCGCGAGTACGAGAGCCTTAGCTCACCACCCCGAAGCCCTCGAACAGGTGCCACGTCAGATGGATGAGCGCTGCCGCGCTGGCCAAGACAATCCAAAGCCACCAGAACATTCGCAATATTGCATGTTCGCTGGCATGGGCGGACTTTGCCCGTGTCAATAACGCGAACGGATCCCCATTGAGATTTCTGGCACGTACATACTTTTCGACCATCGCTTCGTCATGACGAGAGAGTACGGCGAACAATTGTTGGTACGTCGAAAAATGGCTGTCCGGGGACACGTCTTGCCACTCTTTCTCGATGAGAAGCAAACGCGTGTTTGTGGTATCGACGAACGCTCGACTGCGCGTATCAACCCGTATGAAATAGAACGAAATAATAAGGGGTGGCACCGCGATTAGAACGAGGGCCGTCAAGGACGCCATGGAGAGACTAACGAGCGCGTCCTTCGCAAGTAATGCGAAAAACGCGAGGAACGCTGTCTGAATTGTCAGAAAATGAGCAAAGCGCTTCTGCTTCAAGTCCTCGTGGAATTTCAGCAAATCATTATTTGCTTTCCACTCTTCAAACAACCGAATTTCAGCCTTGTCCATTCCACACCGCTCTGCACGCGATCGCCGACCCGGCTTTGAACATTAACCTGCCGACCTACCCGAACAGCTTTTCGCCAGCCAAATGGAGGTACGCTGTCGGCCTCGTGCCTTGCCTGACACCCGATCTCATCCGCTCCTTTATCTTCGGAACTTCCGACTCAGCACACTAGCGACGCGCCGCAGTTCCAGCACAGATCGAAATTGGCGGGCGACTCTTCGCTGCAACGCGCGCAACGAACGCTGCCGCCGCGTGCTGCGTCCGCTTCCATCGATCGCAACAGAATCGTTGCGCGCTCGCAATCCTCTTCGCGGGCAAGCCACACCTGTGGCTGCGCCACGTCCGGCGGTACGTCGCCGACGATCGACGACGCGTGCTCGTTGAACACGTGCGCCTTGATGCCGGCCTGGTTGAGTCGATCGGCCAACAGGTAGGCGTCGAAGCGCTGACGCGCGACATAGAAACGGATCATCGTTTATTTGCGGGGAGGCCGCCATTCCGACAGCGCGAACACGAGGCGTTCGAGAACGGCAATCAATGGCGCCGCCTTGCCCGGATCGTAGCGGAACGGCGGCCCTTCGTCCATGTAAGCGCGCTGCGCCATTTCGAGTTGCAGCGCGTGAACGCGATGCTCTGGGCGGCCATAATGACGCGTCACATAGCCGCCGGTAAATCGTCCGTTGACGACGTGCGTAAACGGCTTGGCATGCGCCAGCACCTCGGTCGCGAGCCTCTGTGCTTCCGGCGCGCAACTCGCACCCTGCACGGTGCCGATATTGAGATCGGGAAGCCGCCCCGCGAAAAAGCGCGGCACTTCGGAGGCGATCGAATGCGCGTCGAGCAGGATCGCATATCCATGACGCGCGCGAACGCGTCGGATTTCCGCCGCTAGTATGGTGTGGTACGGATCGAAATAAACGGTGCGACGCGCAGCTATCTCGCGCTCGCCCGGTGCGTCACCGTCTACATACAGGGGCGCGTTGGCGAACGTCCGCGTCGGGCACAGCTCCGTATTGTCCGCGCTCGGATAGAGCGCCGTCCCCGACGGATCGCGGTTCAAATCGACAACGTAGCGCGAATGCGTGGCGACGAGAATCGTCGCACCGGTCCCGCGTGCGAACGCGTAGAGCCTGTCGACATGCCAGTCGGTATCGGGAACGGTACGCGCAGTCTGGGTAAGGCGGAGCGCGATGGCATCGGGCACGTGCGTCCCGGCATGCGCCACATCGATGATGAGCGGCGAATCGCCCCGGGAGAGATCCCATAATCGCATCAGAAGGTCGTCCGCTGCACCGCGCCGCCGCGGATCACAGCTGCGCAGGCATTGCCGCCCACTCGGTACGAAAGCTCAGCCGGCGAGTCGATGTCCCACAGCGCGATGTCCGCGCGCTGGCCGATGCTCAACGTGCCGCGATCGGCGAGCCCCAATGCGCGCGCGGCGTGCCGCGTCACGCCCGCAAGCGCTTCCTCGGGCGTCAAGCGAAAGAGCGTGCAGGCCATGTTGAGCATCAACACGAGTGAACCGGCGGGAGAGGTCCCCGGGTTGCAGTCGCTGGCGATGGCGATCGGTACGTCGTGAGCGCGCAGCGCCTCGATCGGCGGCAAGCGCGACTCGCGCAGCGTGTAGAACGCGCCGGGAAGCAGGACGGCGATCGTGCCCGCTTTCGCCATCGCCTTCACACCTCGCTCGCTCGTGTGCTCGAGATGGTCGGCTGACAACGCCGCGAATTCCGCCGCCAGCTCGGCGCAATGCTGATCGGACAGTTGATCGGCGTGGAGCTTGACCGGCAGGCCGAGCTCGCGCGCGCACGCGAATACGCGGCGCGTCTGCGCAGCGGTGAAGGCGATCGTCTCGCAAAATGCGTCCACCGCATCGGCCGCATGCGCCGCCGCGATTGAGGGAATCATCTCGCGGCATACGTAATCGACATAAGCATCACTTCGTTCCGCAAATTCCGGCGGCAATGCATGCGCCGCCAGCAACGTTGTCCGAACGTCGACTTCGCACTCTGCAGCCAAACGCCGCGCAACTTTTAGTTGCTTCAATTCAGTTGCCGTGTCTTGACCGTAACCGGACTTGATCTCGATCGTCGTGACACCTTCACTGATCAGCGCAGCGAGCCGCGGCTTGCTTTGTGCAACCAGCACATCCAAAGTTGCCGCGCGCGTCGCGCGGAGCGTCGATTGAATCCCGCCGCCTGCGTGCGCAACGTCGGCATAGCTCATACCATGCAGGCGCTGCTCGAATTCCTCCGCACGGTTGCCGGCGTACACAAGATGGGTGTGGCAATCGATCAGCCCCGGTGTAGCCCATCGTCCTCCGCAATCGACGCGTCGGGTCGCAGTCGCGCTGCGCGAAAGCTCGCCGGCGGGACCGATCCAAGCGATCCTATCGCCGCGAATACCGATTGACGCATCGCGAATCGCGGCATACCCCGACGCGTCGCTCATCGTGGCGGCGTGCAGATTGTCGAGCAGCAGGTCGAATCGTGCCGTCGTCATTTCGGGTCAATGGTCGAGGCTTCGCAACGCCGCGCGATAGCGGGCGAATATCTCGGTTTCGCGAGCATGACGGCCATCGCGCACGATCCAGACGCCGCCGCTCATCACGTCGCGGACCGGTTGTCGGCACGGGCCGAAAATCGCGGCGTCGAGAACATCGTCGATCTCCTGATGCACAAGCGCGGTGTCGCCAACGTTCAGCACGACAATGTCGGCTCTGTGCCCCACTGCGATCGCGCCGTTTCCTTGGCCGAGCGCCTGGGCGCCACCGCTCGCAGCACGCGCCCATAACGACGTGCCGATCGACAAATCCTCGCTGCCGAGAACGTTCCGTCGATGCAAGCGAAGCCGTTGCGACCACTCGAGCTGTCGGAGCTCGGCAAAGGGATCGATGACCGTGTTCGAATCGCTGCCCACGCCAAGCGCGCCGGCGGCTGCCACATATTCTTTTGCTGGAAACGTACCATCGCCCAAGTCCGCTTCCGTTGTCGGGGCAAGCCCTGCAGTCGCGCCGCTTCGCGCCAGCGAACGCGTTTCATCATCGGTGATGTGCGTGGCATGCACGACGCACCAGCGCCTGTCGACATTTGCATGCTTCAACAGCCACTCAACGGGTCGCATGCCGCTCCATGCAACGCATTCATCGACTTCCTTCGTTTGCTCGGCTGCGTGAATGTGCACCGGCGCGTCGGCAGACCCCAGCCGCACGACTTCAGCCAATTCGTCCGCCGTGACCGCGCGCAGGCTGTGCGGTGCAATGCCGACGATGAACCGGCGTTCGGACGCGGCACCGTTCAACGTCGCGATCAAACGTGCGTAGCTGTCGACCGAATGCGCGAATCGCCGCTGATGATCCGTCATCGTGGCGCCGCCGAAGCCCGCGTGCGCGTAGAACACCGGCAACAGCGTAAGGCCGAGGCCCACCTCTTCCGCCGCGGCGACGATGCGCCACGCGAGCTCCGCGGGATCCGCATACGCTTTCCCTTGCGGATCGTGATGAACGTAGTGGAACTCGCCAACGGTCGCGTAGCCGGCCTTCGCCAGTTCCATATACGCGTGTGCGGCAATCGCGCCGAAGACGTCGGCGTCGACGCTGCGAATGAATGCGTACATTGCTTCGCGCCAAGTCCAGAATGAGTCGTCGGCCGAACGTGCCGCGCGCCCCGTGCGCCCGGCGAGGGCGCGCTGAAACGCATGCGAATGCACATTCGGCATCGCAGGAATCGCCGGCCCCGCGAGCATTTCCGCGTTCGTCTCACTCGCCTCTGGTTGCACAGAGAGAATCTTCCCAGTTGCATCGATGTCGACGGCGACGTTACGCGCCCAACCGTTGGGCAGGAGCGCTGCCTGCGCGTATAGGCGTCGCGCGGCGCTCAATGTGCTTCTCCGATCACGTCGATTGCGGCGACCACGGCCACGGCATCCGACGACAACGGATTGACATGCAACACTGAAGGCACGGCGTCGACCGATTCGACGAGCAACGCGTAGCCATCGTGGAGCGTGAGCGGCACGTGTCCGGCAAGCAGGCATTCGCAAACGCCGACGGCCGCGTAGCAAAGTTGGAACTGTGCCGGCGCGATCGCTTCCGCGCTGCCGCGTACGATCACCAATTCGCCACGGGCTTGCGAGCGATGGATCATCAAATTGAAGTCGCGGACCGGGCCTCCGGTCAGCGTGCATTCGAGCGAGATGTCGCCGGCGAACTCGACGGGCTCATAGTGAGCTCGAACTTCGAGCGGTTCGCCTACGCCCGTCAGAATTAGACCGGGACCCTGCAGCAGCACAAGCGTACGGTCGACACCCGCGAACGCCGAAAACGGGCCGCTGCGCTCGATATCGGCAATGCTCGCGCGCCACGCAAAACGCTCCAAACCGGCATCGGGTGGATACACGGCGATTTCGGTCGTTCGTCCACCACCGTTTTTCCAGGTCGTATGACGATAGTCGACGGGCGTCAGAACGCGATGCATCGTAATTCCGCAGCAAGCGCAGCAATGCGAGTCCGTCGCACGCGGGCACCGATTGTAAACCCCTCAAAGCCGATTGATGCAGCGGCCCGAGCAAGGCGCGCCGTCACAAAGCCGACGTTGACACCGGATATGCGCTCCGCCTAGATTGTGGGCGTTTGACCTCATTCCTTCGGAGACCGTCATGCCCAAGGTTCTCGCCCTTACGTTCGTCGTTTCACTTGCTGTTTTCAACGCCGGAGCAATTGCCCAGACCAAGGTCGTCATCGGCTATTCGGGATGGACCGGCTTCGCGCCGCTTACGCTCGCCCGCGATGCCGGAATATTCAAGAAGAACGGGCTTGACGTCGAGCTCAAGAAGATTCCGCAAAAAGATCGCCATCTCGCGATCGCGTCGGGCGACGTGCAATGCGCGGCGACGACGGTCGAGACGTGGATCATCTGGAATGCGAACGGCGTGGCGACGAAGCAGATCTTCCAGATGGACAAGAGCTATGGCGCCGACGGAATGGTTGTCCGCAGCAACGTCCAGAAGATCGCGGACCTCAAAGGCAAGACCGTCGCGGCGTCGGCGCCGGGCACGGCGCCCTACTTTACGCTCGCGTGGTTCCTCAAAAAGAACGGCCTGTCGGTGAAGGACGTCACGGTCGTCAATCTGGAGCCGGCGGCCGCGGCACAAGCGTTTGTGGCGGGCCAGAATGACGCGGCGATGACCTATGAGCCGTATCTCTCGACGGTTCGCTCGAATCCGCAAGCCGGCAAGATCATCGCAACGACGCTCGACTATCCGATGGTGATGGACACGTTTGGATGCACGCCGAAATTCTTGGCCGACAATCCGAAAGGCGCGCAGGCGCTGGCCGACAGTTATTTCCAAGCGCTGGAAATGATCAAGAGCGATCCAAACAAAAGCTACGAAATCATGGGTGCCGATGTGAAGCAAAGTGGTGCCGAGTTCGAGAATTCGGCAAGGCAGGACAAGGCGGCGAACCAGAAATTTTTCACGGGAGAGCTACAGCAGTTCAGCAAGGAAGCCGCCGCGTTGCTGACCGAGCTCGGCATCATCAAAAACACGCCGGACACCAGCACGATCGTCGATACGAGCTTCATCAAGTGATGCGGACGTGTGATTCCGCTTAAGCCGGTCTCCGCGCGGCACAAGGTCGCGCTCGGGCTCGCGTTCTTTGCGCTGTTCGTCGCGGCATGGAGCGTTGCCACTTTCGGCGGCTTCGTGTCGAAGACGTTCCTCGCCGATCCCATCACGATGGTCAAGGAGGGATACGCGCTCTTCGCGCAGCACGGCTTTGCGAAAGACGTCGGAATCACGATCTGGCGCGTCGTGGGCGGGTTCGTTCTCGCGGCGGTGTTGGCCGTCCCGCTCGGCATCGCGATGGGCGCATACAAGCCTATCGAGGCGTTTTTCGAGCCGTTCGTATCGTTCGCGCGCTATTTGCCGGCGTCGGCGTTCATTCCCCTGCTGATTCTGTGGGCCGGCATCGGCGAGATGCAAAAGCTGCTGGTGATCTTCATCGGCTCGTTCTTTCAGATCGTGCTGATGGTAGCGGTGAGCGTCGGCGCGACGCGCCGCGATCTGATCGAAGCCGCGTACACGCTCGGCGCCGATGCCCACGGCGTCGTGCGTCGAGTCATGCTGCCGAATTCATCGCCGGCAATAGCCGAGTCGTTGCGGCTCGTGCTTGGATGGGCGTGGACCTACGTGATCGTCGCCGAGCTGATCGGCGCATCGAGCGGCATCGGTCACATGATCACCGACAGCCAGGCGCTTCTCAACACCGGCCAGATCATCTTCGGCATCATCGTGATCGGGATCATCGGACTGATCTCGGACTTCCTGTTCAAGTGGGCGAATCGCGCGCTCTATCCATGGTCGCTCGAATGATGGACCCCCACGCTTGCGGCTGCGCCGCTACGCTATGCCCTCTGCCCCCAAAGGGGGAGCACTTCGCGCCTTGGGACGGCCCTGCGGCGCTCATGGTTCAATGAGCCGCCTGCTGATAGATGGCATCGCACGGACGTTTCCGGGAGTCCGCGGCGGTCCGCCGACCGAAGCGCTGCAACCAACGACGCTCGCCGTTGCCGACAACGACTTCATTACGATCGTCGGGCCGTCGGGATGCGGCAAGTCCACGCTTTTGCGAATAGTCGCGGGCCTCGACACGCCGACGGCGGGCCGCGTATTGCTCGACGGCATCCCGGTCGTCGGACCCGGCGCCGATCGCGGCATGGTATTCCAGAGCTATACGCTGTTCCCGTGGCTGAACGTCAACGAAAACATCCGCTTCGGTTTGCGCGCGAAGCGGATGCCGCAAGCGCGGCAAGACGAAATCGCGGCGCACTATATCGCCAAAGTCGGTCTCTCCGGCTTCGAGCGTCACTATCCGAAAATGCTGTCGGGCGGAATGCAGCAGCGAACTGCCATCGCACGCGCGTTGGCGAACGACCCAAAAATTCTGTTGCTCGACGAGCCGTTCGGCGCGCTCGACAATCAGACGCGCGGCCTTATGCAGGAGCTGCTGCTTTCAATCTGGGAAAGCGAGCGCAAGACCGTACTGTTCGTCACGCATGACATCGAGGAAGCGATCTTCATGGCCAACCGCGTCGTCGTGATGACGGCCAGGCCGGGTCGAGTCAAGGCAGATGTGTCGATACCGCTTTCACATCCGCGAGACTACACGGTCAAGACATCGCCCGAATTTTCGGAATTGAAGCGACGCCTGACCGAAGAGATTCGCAGCGAGGTTCTGAAAGTCGCAGCGCTGGTGTGATCCGCTAGCGCGTGCACACCGCTTCGACGTTGTTGCCATCGGGATCGAACAGGAATGCTGCGTAGTACGTCGGGCTGTAGTCCTTGCGCAGCCCCGGCGCGCCATTGTCGCGGCCGCCGGCTTTAAGGCCGTCCCGATAAAATCGATCCACCGCCGCGCGATCGGGCGCGCGAAACGCAACGTGCGTGCCGCGTCCGGCCGAACCTTTGTCGAGCAGTAGCCAGAGCGCAGGCGCATCTGCGGGACCCAATCCCGCACTCGATTCGTCGCGCGAGCCAACTTCGTGGCCCAGTGGCTTCAACGCCGCCTCGTAAAAGCGAACGCTTGCGCCGATGTCGCTGACCTTCAATCCGATATGGTCGTACATGATCGTGACCTCCGCGTGAGGGAACACGATTTCGAGCTTACGCAAACCGCCGTCAGATCGCTGTCAAAATCTTGCGCATTTCGGCGGCATTGCGAACGCTCGCCGTCCGCCGCAGCGCCGAAGGCGTGACGCCGAAGCTCCGCCGAAATACCGCGGTGAAATGGCTGTGACTCGAGAACCCGAGACCGACGCCGACCGTCGCAATGTCACGCGACGAATCGAGCACTTCGTCGAGTGCCATCGCCATTCGCGTTAACAAGTGATAGCGATGGAGGGGCATGCCGGCGTGGCGCCGAAACATGCGCGCCAGATGGTACGGTGATGTGCACACGCGTTTTGCCAGCGAGCTCAATGCCCAGTCCTGCGCAGGCTCCGACGCGAGCACGATCTTCGTTGCATCGACGATGTCCCGATGGCGAGACTGGGTCCGGCGTCGCCCCGCGGATGTCGCCGGCCGTTGCGCCGTCGCGTCGCGAACGGTCGCGTCAAGCAGGCGCAGCGCGGTTTCGTCCGCTTCCATCAGGGGCGCCACTCGCCGCGCAAGCCGATGCCAAAGGGGCATTGATCGCCGCCGGTGACCGGATGGCTGACGCGATAAGGCTCGTCGGCGTTGAAGAAGAGCGCATGACAAACATCGGCGACGATGCGCGTGTGCGTGCCGCGATGCTTGACGAAAATACCGCGCAGCGGCAACACCAATGTGGGCGCGGTCGCAGATTCGTCGGGCCCGCAGCAGTCGTAGTCCGGCCGGCAGTCGACGATGCGAATGCGAGCGATTGCGCTGTCGTGCGCGATTTCGGCCTTCAACGACACGTTTAGTGTCCCACAAGTTACAGGCGGCCGCCGCTCTTCTGCCACTTCCACGTATCGGCGCAAATCGCATCGAGGCCGCGCGTCGCACGCCACCCCAACGCCTCATGCGCACGCTTTGTGTCGGCGACACATGCGGCGACATCGCCCGCACGCCTTGCTGCGGTCAACCGTCCGACTCGCCGACCGCAGGCACGCTCGAACGCCGCTATGATTTCGAACACCGACTGTGCTCGACCGGAGCCAACATTTTGCGTGATCGCGTCGACCCGAGCCGACATTTTGCGTGATCGCGCCGTGCGCATCGGCGAGCCACTTGAGCGCTTGAAAATGCGCCTGGGCGACGTCCTGGATGTGAACGTAATCGCGCACCCCCGTGCCGTCCGGTGTAGGCCAATCGTTGCCGGTGACCTGAATCTCCGACATCTCGCCGGCCGCGACACGAGCGAGCAGCGAGAGGAGACCGGAAGGACGTCCGCGCGGGGCCTCGCCCAACATCCCCGTCGTGTGCGCGCCCGCGGCGTTGAAGCAGCGCAGGATCGCAATCCTCCAGTTGGCGTTGGCGCGCGCAAGATCGCGGAGGAAATCCTCGACGACGCGCTTGGTTCGTCCGTAGACGTTTTGCGGCGACGGCGGCGTTTCCTCAGAGACCGGAAGCGCGGCCGCCTGACCATAGACCGCCGACGACGACGTAAACACGAGCGTCGCGACGCCCGCCTCGCCCATGACTTCGATCAGCGAGAGCGCACCGCCAACGTTGGTGTCATAGTAGGCGAGCGGACGCTCTTCCGATTCGTCGATCGATTTGAGACCCGCACAGTGCACGACGGCGGCGATCGGATGATCGTGGAAGACTCGGCGAACAGCCACGAGGTCGCGCAAATCTGCGTTGACCCAGGGCACCGGACGGCCGGAGAGCGATTCGAGACGCGGCAGGACGGCGGGCGTGCTGTTGGCGAAATTGTCGAGGACGACGGGTGCGTATCCGCCGCGCGCGAGCTCCACGACGACATGCGAGCCGACATAGCCAGCGCCGCCTGTTACGAGAACGGTTTCAGGCATAGAGCATGAATCCTACACCGGGCGCAGGTGTTGCAGCGTCCAAGCCATTGACGGAACGCGACGCAAAATGAAAAGCCGGCTCCACCGGCTTTTTCGTTTGTCAATCGCCGGACGACTAACCCTGGGCGGACTCCGCCGTTTCTGCGACTTGCGGGCGGTCGACCAACTCGACCAATGCCATCGGGGCTGCATCGCCCTGGCGGAATCCGAATTTAAGGATGCGCAAATACCCGCCTGGACGTGCCTTGTAGCGCGGGCCGAGCTCATCGAACAGCTTGACGACGACGTCGCGATCGCGCAAACGATCGAACGCAAGCCGGCGGTTTGCGACCGTTGGATTCTTGCTCAGCGTGATCAACGGCTCGGCAACGCGCCGCAATTCCTTCGCCTTGGGCAACGTCGTGCGAATGGCTTCGTGCGTGAAGAGCGAATTGGCCATGTTGCGCAGCATCGCGAGGCGATGCGAGCTCGTGCGGTTCAACTTTCTCAAGCCATGGCGGTGACGCATGTCTTTTCCTTGATTTTGCAAGCTTGAATCGTCGGGCTCTGCCCGCGATTCAAGCGAAACTCTCCCCGTAAAAAGTAGGGGTTTACTTTTTACGGTCTATCTAACCCCGCGGGCGGCCAGTTCTCAAGCTTCATGCCGAGCGACAATCCGCGCGACGCCAGCACTTCCTTGATCTCGTTTAACGATTTGCGACCGAGGTTCGGCGTCTTGAGAAGCTCGGTCTCGGTGCGCTGGATCAGATCGCCGATGTAGTAAATATTCTCCGCCTTGAGGCAATTGGCGGAACGCACGGTGAGCTCCAGATCGTCGACCGGCCGGAGCAGGATCGGATCGACCTGTGGCGCGGCGCGTTCGGCGGACGGAACGTCGGTGCCTTTGAGATCGGCGAACACCGACAGTTGATCGACCAGCACGCTCGCGGCGTAGCGAACCGCTTGCTCCGGCTCCACGACGCCGTTCGTCTCGATGTCAAGAACGAGTTTGTCCAAATCCGTGCGCTGCTCGACGCGCGCCGACTCGACGGCGTAGCTTATCGTGCGCGCAGTGGCCGGCTGATAGCCGCGGCCCTTCTCGACCTTGATCTCCATTTCGATCTTGCCGCCGGAGGTCAGGTGCGCGATCAGATGCTCGGGATTGATGATCTCGACGTCGTGATTGGGCTCGATGTCCGCCGCCGTTACTGGGCCCTCGCCTGTCTTGGCGAGCTTCAGCATCACGTGATCGCGGTTGTGCAGCTTCAGCACGACGCCCTTGAGATTGAGCAGCACATCGACGACGTCTTCCTGCACGCCGTCCAGCGCGGAGTACTCGTGCAGCACGCCGGTGATCTTCACTTCGGTTGGCGCGTAACCGGGCATCGACGAAAGCAGAACGCGCCGCAACGCATTGCCCAGCGTGTGCCCGTAGCCGCGCTCGAACGGCTCCATCACGACCTTGGCGTGAAACGGCGACATGCTCTGCACGTCGATAATGCGGGGCT
>WNGI01003259.1_pt1 | contig 14257 bp, 13 predicted proteins | sample 5400621 | NCBI WGS metagenome assembly WNGI01 (sample SAMN13153374, study PRJNA577476) | soil metagenome | isolation source: 20 cm soil or saprolite under Garry oak tree replicate 1 | place: USA:California | collected 2016-06-15
GTCCTCCTCATGCACCTTGCCGTCGAGATCGGTGAAGCGAATGCGCACCCGCGCCGGTCGCTCCACCTCCTCGTAATATTCCGGGATCGAGAGGCAGCCTTCCTCGTAGACCGACGTGTCTTCCGACGAGGACAGGATTTCCGGATTGATGAAGACACGCGGCCTGGGCTTGCTCTCGCCGTCTTCATCCCGTTTGGCGAGATCCATGGTGATCAGCCGCAAGGGTTGCGCGACCTGGATCGCCGCCAGCCCGATCCCGGGGGCGTCGTACATTGTCTCGAACATGTCGTCGGCGAGCTTGCGCACCTCCGCCGTGACTTTTTCGACCGGCTTGGAGACAAGGCGCAGCTGCTTGTCCGGCAGGATGATGATTTCTCTTAATGCCATGGCGGGCGATTTAAGCTGCTGATTCGGCGGGGTCAATCCGCGCCTTGCCAGACATTAGCGAGTTGTTAACCACGTTTCTTAAGTCGGCGTTAACCACGAAAATTAAGCTTCGATTTACCATAAATGTTCCCTCTTCGTTCGCATTCAAGGCCGAATCGGCTACAAGGGCGGCATGAACGAGATTCTTTTCATGATCGGCGATTGGCCGGTGCGGACTAGCGAGCTGCTGATTGGTTTCGGCGCGCTGGCGCTGGTGTTGTTATTGACCATTGCCATCGTGATCGCGCGCTCCGGGCGGCGCGGCGCGGAACTGGCGATGGCGCAGGCGACCCGGGCCGACGAACTGGAAGAGCGCTTGAGTGAAATGCTCCGGGCCCAGAGCGAGGCCACCGGCCGGGTCGATGCGATGGGGCAGGCCCTGGTCGGCCGCCAGGCCGAAATGGCGCGCGCCGTCAACGAGCGGCTGGATTCGGTGACCCATCGGGTCGGGCTGTCGATGGAGCAGACCACGCGCAACACCATGGACTCGCTGCGCGTGCTGCACGAACGGCTCGGCATCATCGACAATGCGCATAAAAACCTCACCGACCTGACTTCGCAGGTCACCACGCTGCGCGACGTGCTCGCCAACAAGCAGTCGCGCGGCGCCTTCGGCCAGGCGCGGATGGAAGCGATCGTCCAGGACGGCATGCCGAAAGGCTCTTACGAATTCCAGTACACGCTCTCATCAGGCAAGCGGCCGGATTGCGTGGTATTCCTGCCGGATCAGCGCCCGCTCTGCATCGATGCCAAATTTCCGCTGGAAGCGATGACCGCGCTGCATGACGCGCGCAGCGACGAGGAGAAGAAATTCGCCACCCAGCGGCTGCGCGCCGACGTCATGAAGCATGTCAGCGACATCGCCGAAAAATACCTGATCACCGGCGAAACCCAGGACACCGCGCTGATGTTCGTGCCGTCGGAATCGGTCTACGCCGAAATCCATGATGGTTTTGACGACGTGATCCAGAAAGCTTACCGCGCCCGCGTGGTGCTGGTGTCGCCGTCGCTGTTGATGCTGGCGATCCAAGTGATGCAGCAGATCCTGAAGGACGCGCGGATGCGCGACGCCGCCGACCAGATCCGCACCGAGGTGCTCAACCTCGGCGACGATCTCAACCGGCTGCGCGATCGCGTGCTGAAGCTGCAGAACCATTTTGGCCAGGCCAACGAGGATGTCCGCCAGATCCTGATTTCCGCCGACAAGATCGAAAAGCGCGCCGGCCGGATCGAGGAGCTGGATTTCAGCAAGGCCGACGCGCCCGCCGAGGCCCCGCGCCTGGTCAAGTCAGCCGCCCCCGAACTGTTTCCGCTGCCGCGCCAGCTGCAAGCGGGGGAGTAGGGCTTCTAGCGAAGTAACAGAAGCGCAACATGCAAAATTGTCATCGCCCGGCTTGACCGGGCGACCCAGTATTCCAGAGGCCTCTTCGTTGAAATTCTGATGTTCCCGTCATCCCCCGGCGATCTCGGGATAAAGATCGATCCAGTTTGGATTGTCCTTTTCGATCAACGCGGTCTTCCACGCACGCGGCCATTTCTTGAGCCGCTTCTCACGGTGGATGGCCTGTTCAATCTCGTCGAAGCATTCGAAATAGACCAGCCGATTCACTTCGTGCCGTTTGGTGAAGCTCTCGGCAACACACGATTTGTGCTCGTCCACGCGACGAACGAGGTCGTTCGTCACACCGATGTAGAGCGTGCCCCCGATGCGGCTGGCAAGGATGTAGACGTAGAAGCTGCGTGCTCCCATCGGCCGTTTCTGGGATACTGGGTCGCCCGGTCAAGCCGGGCGATGACAGTATCATTTGTTGCACCCGAATATGCTAGCACTGCGGCATGACCAGTGCGCCTGACAGTCTGCCCGAAACGTCGATCAAACCAAAACCCCGCGCCTCCTGGCGCGATGCGCTGGCGGTATATCTGCAGCCGCGAGTGCTGATCGTGCTGCTGCTCGGCTTTTCCTCCGGCCTGCCGCTGGCGCTGTCGGGTTCGACGCTGCTGGTGTGGATGCGCGAATCCGGCGTCGATCTCGGCACCATCGGCCTGTTCGCGCTGGTCGGCACGCCCTACACGCTGAAATTCCTCTGGGCGCCGCTGGTCGATGCGCTGCATGTGCCGTTTTTCACCCGCCAATTCGGCCGCCGGCGCGGCTGGCTGGTGTTCTCGCAACTGCTGTTGATCGGCGCGATCCTGCTGCTGGCGCTGACCGACCCGGCGCGCTCGCCGTTGTTCGTGGCGCTTGGCGCGCTGTTGGTCGCGGCGATGTCGTCGACCCAGGACATTGTGGTCGATGCGTTTCGCGTCGAAAGCCTGCCCGAGAGCGAGCAGGCCGCCGGCATGGCGTCCTATGTCGCGGCGTATCGCATCGGCATGCTGGTCTCGACGGCCGGCGCGCTGTTCATGGTGAGCGCGTTCGAAAGCACTGGCCTGACGCGCTCTTCGGCGTGGATGTGGGGCTATGTGGTGATGGCGGCGATGGTGCTGATCGGCACCGTCACGGCGTTGGCCGCCACCGAGCCCGAACAGTCGGCGCGCGCGGACGCGGCAACGCGAACGGAGACCGCATTCGCGCGCGTGATGCATGCCGCGATCGGCGCGTTCACCGAATTTCTTGTTCGCAAGGATGCCTGGGCGGCGCTCGCCTTCGTGGTGCTGTTCAAATTCACCGACGCATTTTCCGGCACCATGACCGCGCCGTTCGTGATCGACCTCGGCTTTTCCCGCAACGACTATGCCGCTATCGTCAAGGGCGTCGGTCTCGCCGCAACCCTGCTCGGCGGTTTTGCCGGTGGCTTCGTGGCGCGGCGCTATTCGCTGGCGGCGAGCCTGTGGATCGGCGGCGTGCTGCAGGCGATCGCCAACCTGTCGTTCTCGTGGCTCGCCTTCGTGGGCGTCAATCAATGGGCGCTGGCCTTCGCCATCACGGCGGAAAATTTCACCAGCGCGATCGGCACCGTGATTTTCGTCGCGTATCTGTCGGCGCTGTGCCGGAATCCGCTGCACACCGCGACCCAATACGCGCTGCTCACGGCACTGGCCGCCGTCGGCCGCACCTATTTATCTTCGGGCGCGGGATATGTGGCGAAGGCGACCGGATGGCCGTTATTCTTTGCAATCTGCGTCGTGGTCGCGGTGCCGAGCCTGATCCTGCTGGCGTGGCTGCAGCGGCGTGGACATTTTGAGGGGCTGGAGCCGGAGAGGGTTTAGTGCATTCGACAGACGACGCCGCTAAACAGCCTCAGTCGTCATCACCCGCGAAAGCGGGTGATCCAGTATCCCAGAGAACTTCATAGATAATCGAGAGGTCACTGCGTACTGGGTCGCCCGGTCGAGCCGGGCGATGACAGCGGTGTTTATGACGACGGCTTGTTACTGATGACGGCAGTACCGACAGCATTCCTCAATGCTTCGTCACCACGCTCCATTTCGTTACCACCGCTTCGCTCATCTGGCCGGCGTCCTGCGCGCAGGCGAGCTCATCAACCTTCACCGAGATTTCCTTGCCGACGAAGCCCTTCAGTTGCGCCGCTTGAGCGTCGCTGCTGGCGATGAGCTGAAAGGTTTCCGGTCCGGTCTCCAGATTGCAAAGGCCATTCGGCGCCGGCAAGCGGCGCGGCTCGCTGGTGAGTTGAAAGGTGGCAGCACGCTTGCCGTTCTTGCCGCCGCGCACGCGCATGGTGTTGAGCTCGCCCGAAAGCACATCGCCGGCGTTGATCGGCTTGCCCGCCTTCGGCGCCGGGACGGTCTGCTGTGCCACGGCGGCGGACGCGGCCGATGTCACCGCCATGAATGCCGCCAAAGCCAATAGCCTGCCGAATCGTGGGTTCGTCATGTCGATCAATTCCGTTTTGTGGTGGTTAGAACAATGTCCGCTGCCGCATCGCCGCGGACAGCGTGCCCTCATCGAGATAGTCGAGTTCGCCGCCCACCGGCACGCCGTGCGCAAGCCGCGTTACCTTGACGTTGGCTTCTTGCAGGAGGTCGGTGATGTAATGCGCGGTGGTCTGGCCATCGACCGTCGCATTCAAGGCGAGGATGATTTCCGTCACGCGAGCATCATGGGCGCGCGCCACCAGCGCGTCGATGGTCAGGTCCTGCGGGCCGACGCCATCGAGCGGCGACAGCGTCGCGCCGAGCACGTGATAAAGTCCATTGGTGGCGTGGGCGCGCTCCAGCGCCCAGAGATCGGCGACATCAGCGACCACGACGATGATCGCGCCGTCGCGCCGCGGGTCGGTGCACACCGTGCAGGGATTTTGGGTATCGATATTGCCGCAGGTCTTGCAGACCTGGATCTTGTCGATCGCCACCTGCAGTGCGCCCGCCAGCGGCGTCATCAGCGCCTCGCGCTTCTTGATCAGGTGCAGCGCCGCGCGCCGCGCCGAGCGCGGGCCAAGCCCCGGCAGCCGCGCCAGCAGCTGGATCAGGCGTTCGATTTCGGGGCCGGCAACCGCAGAAGCCATGTCAGGTGAGGCCCAACCCCGGCGGCAGACCCAATCCGCCGGTCAGCGACTGCATCTTCTCCTGCACGGCGGCTTCGGCTTTGCGCTGCGCGTCGTTATGGGCGGTGACCAGCAAATCCTCGAGGATCTCGCGTTCGTCCGCCTTCATCAGCGACGGATCGATCTTCACGGCTTTCACTTCCATTTTCGCGGTCATGCGCACGCTGACCAGGCCGCCGCCCGAGATGCCCTCGACCTCGACATTGCCAAGCTCTTCCTGCATCGCCTGCATCTTCGATTGCAGCTGGGCCGCCTGCTTCATCATGCCGAGAAAATCAGCCATGAATGCTTCCTTCTGGATTTCGATCAATCGTCGCCGTCGGAACGGTCGGCCAAGTCTTCTTCACCACTAACATCGGATTCCGGCGGCTCGGCGGCAAGCTTACGCACCTCGACCACCTTGGTGCCGGGAAATCGCGCCAGCACCTCCTGCACCCGGGGATCGGCCTCGGCGGCGCGCTCGCGCTGGCTTTTCTGCAGGTCGTTTTGCGAGCGCAGCGTCGGCTGTCCGGGCTCGTTGGAGACGATCACGGTCCAGCGCCGCCCGGTCCATTGCTCGAGCTTACGCGACAGATCGTTGATCAGCGTTCGCGCGGCACTGCGCTCCATCGCAAGCTCGAGCCGCCCATCTTCGATGCGGACCAGGCGAACATCGGATTCGAGCGCGGCCTTGGTCAAAAGGTCGCGTTTCTCGCCGGCAAGCGCCACCAGTTCGGGAAAGCTGGCAATCCGCAGCGCCGGCGCTGACTGCGCCTCCGCCATCGGCGCGGTCATCTGCGGGCGCGCGGACGCCTCGGCGCCCGATCGTGGCGCGGCAGTCACCCGCGCCGGCGACGATGGCATCGATGAAACGCTCGACGCCGGGGCGCTGCGTGGCACCGAACTCGCCGCGACGACCGGCGATGCGCCGCCGTTCTGCTCCAGCATCCTGACCGCTTCGTCCGGCGTCGGCATGTCGGCGACATAGGCGATGCGCACCAGCACCATTTCGGCGGCCGCCGCCGGCCGCGTCGCGGCCTGTGCCTCGGTGATGCCCTTCAGCAGCATCTGCCACATCCGCGACAACACCCGCATCGAGAGTTTGGCGGCAAAATCGCGCGCGCGCACGCGCTCGGTTTCGCCGAATGCGACATTGTCCGCCGTCGCCGGCACGATCTTCACCCGGGTGACGAAATTGACGAATTCGGCAAGATCGGACAGCACCACGATCGGATCGGCGCCGGTGTCATATTGCTCGCGAAATTCCTTGAACGCGCTGGCGATGTCGCCGCGGGCCAGCGAGTCGAACAGATCGATCACCCGGGTACGGTCGGCAAGCCCGAGCATCTGCCGCACCGCATCGGCGCGCACGACACCTGCCGCATGCGCGATCGCCTGGTCGAACAGCGACAGCGAATCGCGTACCGAGCCTTCCGCCGCGCGCGCGATGATGCCGAGTGCCTCCGGCTCCACCTCGACCTTTTCCTTGGCCGCGATATTGCCGAGATGCGCCATCAACACGTCGGCATCGACCCGGCGCATATCGAAACGCTGGCAGCGCGACAGCACCGTCACCGGCACCTTTCGGATTTCCGTGGTGGCGAACACAAACTTGGCGTGTTCCGGCGGCTCTTCCAGCGTCTTCAGGAACGCATTGAACGCCGCGGTCGACAGCATGTGGACTTCGTCGATGATGTAGACCTTGTAGCGCGCGCTGGCCGGCGCATAGCGCACGCTGTCGTTGATCTGGCGCACGTCATCGACGCCGGTATGGGATGCGGCGTCCATTTCCAGCACGTCCATGTGCCGGCTTTCCATGATCGCCTGGCAATGCACGCCCGGCACCGGCATGTGGATGGTCGGCCCCTTCACCGATCCGTCCGGCAGTTCGTAATTCAGCGCGCGGGCCAGAATCCGCGCCGTGGTGGTCTTTCCGACGCCGCGCACGCCGGTCAGGATCCAGGCTTGCGGAATCCTCCCGGTTTCGAACGCGTTCGAGACCGTGCGGACCACGGCGTCCTGGCCGATCAAATCCTCGAAACTGGAGGGGCGATATTTCCGCGCCAGCACCCGATAATGTTGGCCGGCCGCAGGCGCACCGCCGAGACCCAAGCCGCCTTGCTGGGCGCTATCGGGTTCGTTGGGGGGTATTGCAGGTGTGCCAGCGTCGGTCATCGATCGATCCGCAAATGATTGTCTCTCGAAGCCGGCTTGCGGAGTAACGGGAACGGTATCAGACACAGCGCGGGATCACCGCCTTTTGCGCGATTCGCTCAAAAAAACAGGTAGGAGACTGACGAGCGACCCGATCCGGACCTCGTTAGGGCTGCTTCCTTCCGGACCTGACCCGGTTGGCGAGTGGCTCGTCCACCGCCAATCTCCCGGTCCTTATTTGGGGCTAAAAGCCCCGGAAAGCAAGCGGGGCGGGACCGGGTTTGCGGGGCTTGTGTAGAAACGCGGAAAGGCATTAGTTGCCGTCATGCCCACTGATGTTCCCGCCTGGTCGCTGCATTCACAGCTCAAAAAGGACACCATCGACATCGGCGACCTGCCGCTGTGCCGTGTCCTGGTCATCAAGGATGCGCATTACCCCTGGCTGCTGCTGGTGCCGCGCCGGAGCGAGGCGGTGGAGATCATCGACCTCGACGAGGTCGAACAGGCGCAGCTGATGACGGAAATTTCCCGCGTCGCACGCGCCCTGAAGGAGATCACCAAGTGCGACAAGCTCAATATCGCGGCGCTGGGCAATCTGGTGCCGCAACTGCACGTTCATGTGATCGCACGCCGCTCGGGCGACGTCGCCTGGCCACGTCCGGTCTGGGGGGTGATGCCGCCGCTCGCGCATGACGCGGAGGAAGTCCAGAATTTCATCAGCGCGCTTCGCCGCAAAATCTGGCTTGGTTGAGGATCATGACAGCATTCGATTCGTTTCCGTTGGGGCAGCCGGCATTCATCAGCAATATCCTCGATCGCGCCGCACATCTGCGCGGCGACGATGCGAAACTGATGGCGCTGGAAGGGCACCGCGACGCCCGCGCCTATGTGGTGTATCGCGACTCGCTGGTCGTGAAGCAGGCGGCGGACGGTCCTCGCGCGCTGCTTGGCATCGACGAGGCGCTGAAATTCGGCGCCAATCCCGGCACGATCTTTTTGGGCCTGCGCGACGGCGCCGCCGTTTTCGGCATGGGCATCTCAGCCCCGGCGGTGGAAAAGCTGCTGACCCGTGAAGATGTCGCCGTGACCGAACTGCGCGGTATGGCGATGCAGGGCATGGTGCCGCCGGATCAACTTTCGGCGATCGCGATGGCGAAATCGATGGTGAGCTGGCACCAGCGCCACGGCTTCTGCGCCAATTGCGGGACGCGCACGGCGATGAAGGAAGGCGGCTGGAAGCGTGACTGCCCCAACTGCAAGGCCGAGCATTTTCCGCGCACCGACCCGGTCGTGATCATGCTTGTGGCCTCCGGTGACAAATGCCTGCTGGGGCGGCAGAAGCAATTTCCGGCCGGCATGTGGTCGTGTCTGGCGGGGTTTGTCGAAGCCGCCGAAACCATCGAGGACGCGGTCCGGCGCGAGATCTTCGAGGAATCCGGGATTCGCTGCACCGACGTCAATTATTACATGACGCAGCCCTGGCCCTATCCGTCATCCCTGATGATCGGATGCACGGCGCGCGCCACCAACGAGGATATTATCGTGGATCGCGCGGAACTGGAGGATGCGCGCTGGTTCGACCGCGCCGAAGCGACCCTGATGATCAAGCGGCAGCACCCTGACGGCCTCGCGGGACCGCATCCGTTTGCCATCGCCCATCATTTGCTCGGACGCTGGCTGCATGCGGGCTAGGGCCCGGGCGCATAGCGGGAACTCGCCGATGGCCCCATCTGTTAGCTCCGGACCTTGGTTCCGGCAGGACGCGGAACCGATATGACGGATCCCCGCATGAATTTCTTCGACGCGGCCGCGCCAAAAATCCCCCCGCGCATCCTCTGCATCGGCATGCCCGTACGCGATTTGACGTTTCGCGTGCCGGGCCTGCCCGCGCGCGGCTCCAAGGAGCACGCCAGCCATTTCGAGGAAATCTGCGGCGGCAACGCGCTCAATGGCGCTATCGGGATCGTCCGCCTTGGCGGCCGCGCCTCGGTCTGCGGCCCGATGGGCGACGCGCGCGAGACATCGAGCCGCTACATCTTCGACAAGCTCGCGCATGAGGGCATCGACACCAAACATATCGTGCACATGCCCGGTTTGGTGACGCCGATCTCGAACATCATGATCGACCCCAGCGGCGAACGCACCATCGTGACGTTCCGCGATCCGGAATTGTGGAAAGTCCATCTACCCGATACCGGCAAGCTTCTGGAAGAATGCGATGCCATCCTGACCGAGAGCCGCTGCGCCGAATTCTGCACGGATCTCTGCGTCGAGGCCCGCAAGCGCGGCATTCCCGTCATCGTCGATGTCGATCGTGCGATGTCGCTGCGGGAGGGGCTGCTGACCGCTTCGTCGCACCTGGTATTTTCGAGCGAGCCGCTGCAGGAGACGGCCGGAACACCCGACGATGGCGAGGCGCTGAAGAAAATTGCAAAACTGACGCCGTCGTTCCTGGCGGGAACGCGGGGCGCCCAAGGCACGATCTGGCTCGACGAACACGGAGCCCTGCAGCAGACGCCGGCCTTTCCGGTGCATACCGTGGACACGCTGGGCGCCGGCGACGTGTTCCACGGCGCTTTTGCGCTCGCCATTACCGAAAATCAGGACATATCAAGCGCGCTGCGGTTCGCCTCCGCCGCTGCGGCGCTGAAATGTACCCGGTTCGGCGGCGCCTTTGCCGCACCGCAACGTGCTGAAGTTGAACAGCTTTTGAGCCATAGCCCCGCGGCCAGTGCGGCTCAGAGTAACCCATGACGGCCTTGTATTAGAAGATTTTTCTATATATGAGGGTAATGCGCCTCATAAATGGAACAAAGTTCTTCTCATGACCGATTTAGCCGTTCAGCTCCACGAACCCAACCGCCGCCTCGACGCCATCGATCGCAAGATTCTGACCGTGCTTCAGGAGGACGCCTCGCTCTCCGTCGCCGAGATCGGCGACCGGGTCGGACTGTCGTCGACACCGTGCTGGAAGCGAATCCAGCGGCTGGAAGCCGACGGGGTGATCCTGCGCCGGGTGGCGCTGGTCGATCAGAACAAGATCGGGCTCGGCATCTCGGTCTTCGTGTCGGTCGAGAGCGCTGACCATTCCGAGGCCTGGCTTCGCACCTTCGCGAACGCCGTCAGCGCCATGCCCGAAGTGATGGAGTTTTACCGGATGGCCGGCGACGTCGATTACATGCTGCGCGTCGTGGTGGCGGACATGCAGAGCTATGACGTGTTCTACAAAAAGCTGATCGGCGCCGTGCCGCTGAAGAATGTCACGTCGCGCTTTGCGATGGAGAAGATCAAGTCGGTCACCGCACTACCGATTCCGGCCGCGTGAGTCGAACGTAACCCGCCTTAGTACTCCAATACGCCTGCGATGGTGTCCAAGCCGCTCGGCGCCTGCACGAAGTGACGCGACGCAGAGCCGGGACCCACAAGCCACAAGCCACACGCTCGTCGCAAATGTGGGTCCCGGGTCTGCAGCGCACTATTTCGCTTCGCTCATATTGCGCCGCGCCCGGGACACGCAGTCCTCAAATCTTCTGATTATATTCGCCGACCTCGGGATGGGTGCGCAGCACCACATTCATCGCTTCGAACAGGTCGTGCATGCGCTGCTCGGACACTGGGCTCTCGACCACGACAACCAGTTCCGGCTTGTTGGATGACGCCCGTACCAGGCCCCAACTGCCATCCTCGACGGTGACGCGCACGCCATTGACGGTGACGAGATCGCGGATGTTTTGTCCCGCGACCTTCTCGCCGCCCTTCTGCATCGATTCGAAATGCTTCACCACGCTGTCGACGATGCCGTATTTGGCTTCGTCGGTGCAATGCGGCGACATCGTCGGCGACGACCAGGTCTTCGGCAGCGCGTTTTTCAGATCCGCCATCGCCTTATCGGGCGCGCGGTCGAGCATCTCGCAGATCGCGATCGCCGAGATCAGGCCGTCGTCATAGCCGCGGCCGAGCGGCGCGTTGAAGAAGAAGTGGCCGGATTTCTCGAACCCCGCCAGCGCGCCCAGTTCGTTGGTGCGCCGCTTCATGTAGGAATGACCGGTCTTCCAGTAGGTTACTTTCGCGCCCTGCTTCTGCAGCACCGGATCGGTGACGAACAGCCCGGTCGACTTCACGTCGACCACGAACTGCGCGTTCTTGATGATCGCCGACATGTCGCGCGCGAGCATCACGCCGACCTTGTCGGCGAAAATCTCCTCGCCGGTGTTGTCGACCACGCCGCAACGGTCGCCATCGCCATCGAAGCCCAGGCCGACATCGGCCTTGTGCTCCAGCACCGCATCGCGGATGGCGTGCAGCATTTCCATGTCTTCGGGATTGGGATTGTATTTCGGGAACGTGTGATCGAGTTCGGTATCGAGCGGTACCACTTCGCAGCCGATCGCCTGCATCACCTGCGGCGCGAAGGCGCCGGCGGTGCCGTTACCGCAGGCGACCACGACCTTCAGCTTGCGCTTCAGTTTTGCGCGCTTGGTGAGGTCGGCGATGTAGCGCGCCGGAAAATTCTCGTGGAACTGATACGAGCCGCCGGCTCTGTTCTTGAAATCGGCATTGAGCACGATCTCCTTCAGGCGGTTCATCTCGTCGGGACCAAAGGTAAGCGGCCGGTTGGCGCCCATCTTGACGCCGGTCCAGCCATTGTCGTTATGCGACGCGGTCACCATCGCGACGCAGGGCACGTCGAGTTCGAATTGCGCGAAATAGGCCATCGGCGTCATGCACAGGCCGATGTCATGGACCTTGCAGCCCGCTGCCTGCAGGCCCGAGATCAGCGCGTATTTGATCGAGGCCGAATAGCCGCGGAAATCATGCCCGGTAACGACTTCCTGCCTGGCCCCGAGTTCCGCGATCAGCGCCCCCAATCCCATGCCCAGCGCCTGAATGCCCATCAGGTTGATTTCCTTGCCGAACAGCCAGCGGGCGTCGTATTCGCGAAACCCGGTTGCCTTAACCATCGGCTCGGACTCATAAGCGTAGGTATTGGGAACCAGCGCGGATTTCGGCTTCGGAAACATTAAGATGCCCTGCGGTGAAAGGGATAAGGAATGCCCCGTAGGCATAGCCAATGCGCACGCCCGGCGGAAGGCGGGACAGCCGTTTTGTGGCGATTAGATTAATAGCACCGGATCGGCAGCGGCAGGGCCTTACTGCTCCAGGACCATCTTGCCGTTGGCGTATTCGAACCGCTTCAGCTTCGACAGGAACGACAGGCCGAGCAGGTTTTCCGACAGCGCCTCATCCGGCAGCACCATGGCTTCGACATCGCGCAGCACGAGGCCGCCGATATCGATCATGGCCAGCCGCGTGCGCGCAGCCTTGATGGTGCCGTTGGCGGTCGTGACCGTAGCGTTGTAATCGCCGCGCGATGGACGAAGCCCGAACCGCGCCGCGGAGGTTTCATTCAGCGCCACAACCGATGCGCCGGTATCGACCATGAAACCGATGCGCTGACCGTCGATGCGGCCTTCGGTCTGGAAATGGCCGCGGGCGTCGCGCGGGAGGCTGATGCTGCGAATGCCGGTGGGCGCTCCGGTTTCGACAGCGGCGGAGTTGACCGTCGCCGTGCTGGCCAGCGCGGGCGTCGCCGTCATCTTGTCGGCCATCTGCGCCATGATGGTGCCGAGGCCCACCATGATCGCCGCCAGGATCATTATGTTACGCATGACGCCACACTCACCAAAAGACGCACGATATCAGACGTCAGCGACAAAGCCGCGACTAAAGCCGGCGGACAAGGCTGTCATTTTGACGAAAAGGATGAGCGAAGGGTTAACGGGCGAAGCCGCATGCGCGGGATTGACCCCGCATATCCATCAATCTTCAGAAGGGCTCTCGCGAAGGCGATGGATGGTCGGGGGCGCAGACAAGTTTACGCAGTCTGCGCAAGGCAAACTACTATGCCCGGCAATGACACTGCGAAGAATCACGTCCCTCGCGGCTTCACGCGCCGGGTCGGCATCGCGCTCGCCGGGTCCTCCGGCCAGGGATGCCTGGGATAGCGCCCGCGCAGATCGGAGCGCACCGCCGCATAGCTGCCGCGCCAAAACCCCGGCAGGTCGCGCGTCACCTGCACCGGCCGGTGCGCCGGCGACAGCAATTCCAGCACCAGCGGCACGGCGCCCTTTGCAATCGAGGGATGGGTGTTAAGCCCGAACAATTCCTGCAGGCGGACCGCGATCGTCGGGCCCTGCTCGGCCTCGTAGTCGATCGCGAGCATCGTGCCGGTCGGCGCCTCGAAATGCGTCGGCGCTTCACGCTCCAGCCGCGCCCGCAATTCCCATGGCAACAGCGTCATCAGCGCATCCGAGAGATCCTGCGCCGAAATCTGATTGAGCGAGGTCTTGTCGGTGAGCGCCGGAACCAGCCATGCCTGGCGTTGCGCCGCGAGCGCATCATCGGACAAATCCGGCCAGCCTTCGCCTCCGGCCTTGCGCAGGAACATCACGCGGTCACGCCATTGCTTCAGCGGTTTCGACCATGGCAACCGGTCGAGGCCGGAGGCGATCAGCCCATCAGCCAGCACGCGCGCGGTTTCCGCTGACGGTGACAGCGCCATCGGCGCTTCCGACAGCGTGATGGCATGCAAGGTTCGCTTGCGCCGCGCCCGCAGCGCCATCGCGCCACGGTCGAAGCTGATTTCGTCGATACTCTCAATGTGATCGGCGAAGCGCGCCTCGATGTCGGCCTGCGCAATCGGCGCCGCCAGCAGAATGCGCCCCTGCGCCGCGGTGCCGGTCAATTCGGCCACCGCGATATAGGGCGCGCGCGCCAGCGCGGAGGTCTGGTCGACCGCGGCGCCGCGCCCGTTGGCGAGCACAAAGCTGCCATTGCCGCGATTGCGCGCGACGCGATCAGGAAATGCAAGGGCGAGCATGATGCCGGTCGAGGGCGAGGTATCCTCGCTGGGCGCTCCCTCGGTCGAAGCCACCTGCGACGCCCAGCGCTGCGCGAGACTGCGCGCGCTGCTGGCGCGGGCCGAGCGGTCGCGGCGAAACTGATCGAGGCGGGCGTCGAGATCGACGCTGTCGCCGCCGAGGCCACGCTCGGTGAGAACCGCGGCAATTTCGGCGGCTTGCTCGCCCGCGCCCAACCGGTGCGAATCCACGATCATCCGCGCCAGCCGTGGCGGCAGCGCCAGCGCGCGCAGGCTCTGGCCTTCCGCCGTAATCCGGCCATCGCCGTCGAGCGCG
>WNGI01003260.1_pt1 | contig 14256 bp, 14 predicted proteins | sample 5400621 | NCBI WGS metagenome assembly WNGI01 (sample SAMN13153374, study PRJNA577476) | soil metagenome | isolation source: 20 cm soil or saprolite under Garry oak tree replicate 1 | place: USA:California | collected 2016-06-15
GGCGCCGGGGCAGCCGAGGAAAAGACTGAGTTCACCGTAACCCTAAAGGACGCTGGTGGCCAAAAAGTCGCCGTTATTAAGGCGGTCAAAGAGCTCACCAGCCTTGGCCTTGGTGAGGCAAAGGGTCTTGTCGACAACGTGCCAAGCCCAATCAAAGAAAAGGTCAGCAAAGACGAAGCTGACGCCGCCAAAAAGCCTTGGAAGAGGCTGGCGCTACTGTTGAAGTTGCTTAAAACAGCTTTAGCAACTACTCGACCAGTTGTTTTAGTTTACAAAATCCGGCTCGCTCAGGCGGCCGGATTTTGTTGTGTCAGCGCTACGTGCCATTTGGGCGGATAAAATACTCTAGCTGCATGGATTTACTTTATGCGAAGTGCCAAGGCTACTTAAACAGATTGCACGTGTTGCCCTAAGGTCTTCAAGCATGCTTGCCACGCTAGATATAGCGTTGTTGTGGAAAAATTTATTGACACTAACTAAGCGATGCGGTATGCTGCAAACAGTAGCACCACATATGAAACAAACAGATAAGGATTTGCGAGACCATGTCTGAAAACGAAGTTTCTAGCGACGCGACCAATACAGCTTCCGGCGGCACTTCTCTTCCCGAGAAGCAGGTAAAGCGACTCAAATCGCTTATTCAAGATGCCGAGACGAACTTGGCGGCCGCCAAAGAACTCTTAATTAGCCTGGTGGGCGACGACGACAGCGCCGTGCGCTCCGCCCATCCCGACGAAGTAGCCGGCAAAGTAATCGAAGGCGTGTTCGATGGTCAAGTCATGATCGGCCCGGACGGCAAAAGTTACCCGGTACCCGCCAACTACGCCAGCAAATCCAAACTCATCGAAGGCGACATTCTTAAGCTGACCATCGCCGACGACGGCAGCTTTATTTACAAACAGATTGGCCCGGTTGCCCGCCGCCAAATTATCGGCACCCTGTTGCAGCACGACGGCGCCTATTATGTGGAAGCTGGCGGCCGCGAATATCGTGTGCTGCTCGCCAGCGTCACGTACTTTAAAGCCAAAACCGGCGACCAAATCAGCATCATCATCCCCGAAGACAACCGCGAAGCCGAATGGGCCGCGATTGAAGCGGCGTTGTAAATATTTAAGCTGACAGTTAGTATGAGTAAACGGATCATAGCTATTGATTGCGATGATGTTATTGTGGCCACCGCTGCAGCTATTCTGCGCTATTACAATAAAACCTATGGCACGAATATTGATTTAAAGGACTTTTACTCAAACGACCTCAAAGTCTGGGCGGTGGATGACGACAAAACCGCCGTTCAAAGAGTAGAGAAATTTTTGGCGACCGATGAGTACCAGCAACTCGAGCCGTTTCGCGAGGCGATTGAAGTAACTCAACAGCTCAGCAAACATCACGAGCTGCACATCGTCACTGGCCGTCCCGACTTTCTGGCCTTGGCAACCAAGGCCATGCTGGCACGTTATTTTCCAGATATATTTCACTCAGTAGAATTCACGAACTTCTTTGGTCAAAAATCGCGCCCTAAAGCACAAGTCTGTCTGGATTTAGGGGTGGATGTGCTTACTGACGATCATCTGCATCATGCCGAGACGGTAGCTGCCTGCGGCATTAAAGTATTACTTTTTGGCAACTATCCCTGGAACCAGACCGCTACCCTCCCGCCAAATACTCAACGTGTCCACGGTTGGCGCGAAGTGGCGCAAGTTTTACTGCCCTAACAGGCCAAGCAAACTATGTAATATGCACAATACCGCCCCGAACCGGGGCGATTTTGTTATGCTAGAGTTAAGCATCTTGTGGAGGGAATGATTACTTAAAGGGCTTCGAACAGGGGTTAGACATGGCTCAGGCCTTATACCGTAAATACCGTTCCAAAAGTTTGGCTGAGATGGTTGGACAGGAGCATATTACCCAAACGCTGGCCAGCGCCCTAAAGAGCGGGCGTATTAGTCATGCCTATTTGTTTACTGGCCCGCGCGGCGTGGGCAAAACCAGCGCGGCGCGCATTTTGGCGCACGAAATTAACGCCTTGCCGTACAATGACGCGCAGCACCTAGACATTATAGAAATCGACGCCGCCAGCAACCGCCGTATCGACGATATCCGCGACTTGCGCGACAAAGTGCACATTGCCCCAGCCAGCGCCAAATATAAAGTGTACATTATCGACGAAGTGCACATGTTAACGGGTGAGTCGTTCAACGCGCTGCTAAAGACGCTCGAGGAGCCGCCCGAGCATGTGGTGTTTATTTTGGCCACCACCGAAGCGCACAAATTGCCCGCCACTATCATCAGCCGTACCCAGCGCTACAATTTCCGGCTGGTGGAGCTGCCCAAAGTGATCGAACACCTTAAGAGTATTGCCAAAAAAGAGAAGATCGAAGCCGACGACGCAGCCCTGCAACTAATAGCCGAGCACGGCGAAGGCAGTTTCCGCGACAGTATTAATTTGCTCGACCAACTGGCCAACGTAAATAATGGCAGCATCGATGCCGCCACTGTCGAGCGCAGCCTGGGGTTAGCGCCAAAAACTGCCGTAACTACGCTAGTCGATGCTGTTATCCAGCATAAATACGAATTAATCGCCGCACAGCTGGACGAGCTGGAGCAGCAAGGCACAACCGCGGGCGCGCTGCTACCTCAACTTATCCGTGAGTTGCAAAACGCGGCCGCCAAAGAAGCCCGCCTATACACCCTCATCGACCAACTGCTGGAAATTCCGCGTGCCTACAATCCGCCGCTTAAGCTGCTTACCACGCTGGTACGCTTTGCCCTGCCTGAGCAGCCGAGCGCCGCACCAAAGCACAAATCCGCGCCAGTGGCGCCCGCCAAACCAGTTCTGGACGTAACGACTGCCCAGCCGCCTAAACCTAAGATGGCCGAGCCACCACCAGAGCAGCCAGCCGAAGGCGCCCCGCTCCGCAACATCACCCCCCAGCAATGGGCCGAGGTGCTGGCTCACGTCAAGCGTGACAGTCCGCCGCTGCACGGCGTTTTGCGCCAAGCTCAGCCAGTCTTTGACGTGGCCCAACAATTGCTAACGCTCAAGTTCAAATACCATCTGCACCGTAAAAAAGTCGACGACAGCAAAGCCAAGAGTGCCTTGGCTCAAATTATGATTGCCGTGCTGGGCGGCGCGCCAATGGTGCGGGCAGAGATCGACACCAACGCCACGGCGCCGGAAATAGCAGCTGTGCCCACCAAGCCCAAGGAAGTAGATGAAACCGCCAAGTCCGTAATAGCTATGATGGGCGGCGGTGAGGTTGTAGATGCGTAGCGTCGATATACCAGCCGCCCTCTCATCTTTGGTCGAACATGCCGCACAGTTGGTGGTGAGTGGCGCGAAGGAGGGTACCCCCCGCCGCCCGCAGCCTTGGCAAGAACGGTGGGAGGAGCCTTCGCGACGAGGCTCACGACACTTTGCTTGCATACCCGACAACAACGCTTCCTGGCAGGAGAAATAAATGGTTAAAAAAACCGATCCCACCGCACCCGCTGGCAAAATTCCACCTCAGAATCTGGATGCCGAGGTCAGTTTGCTGGGCGCGGTGCTTATTGACGAAGAAGTGATGACTCGCGTGACCGACACCCTGCGGGCTGATGATTTTTACGATAAGCGGCACCGGGCCATTTTCGCGGCCATGCTCAAGCTGTACGAACTGCACAAGCCCGTCGATTTGCTCACCCTGTCCGACGAACTGAAGAAAAAAGAGGCGCTGGACATGGTCGGCGGCATGAGCTACCTGACCGAGCTAACCAACATGGTGCCGACCGCCGCCCACGCCGAACATTACGCCGACATGATCACCCAAAAAGCTATGCGCCGTCGCCTAATCAAAGCCTCGGGCGACATTGCCGAAATGGGTTACGACGAAGAAAAAATGGTCCAAGAGCTGCTGGAAAAAGCCGAGGCCGAAATTTTTGCCATCACCGACAACTCCCTGCGCAACGACCTGGTTAGCCTGGAGCAAATTTTAACCGAAAGCTTTGACCGCCTAGACGAGCTGCACAAAGACAAGTCCAAAATCCGCGGCGTGCGCACCGGCTACCGCGACCTGGATAACAAACTGGCTGGCTTTCAGCGCTCGGACCTGATTATCCTGGCGGCCCGGCCGGCTATGGGTAAATCCACGCTGGCTGTGAACCTGGCCCACAACATTGCCGTACAGGAAAAACAATCGGTGTTGATTTTTAGCCTCGAGATGAGCAAAGAGCAGCTGGTCGACCGTATGCTGGCCGACGAAGCAGGCGTGGATGCCTGGAACATCCGCACCGGCAACCTTAGCGACGACGACTTCGAAAAGCTGAGCCATGCCATGGGCGTGCTAGCCGAAGCACCGATCTACATCGACGACACGCCCGGCGTCAGCGTACTAGAGATGCGCACCAAAGCCCGCCGCGCCGCGCATGAGCATCCGCTGGGCTTGATTGTGGTCGACTATTTGCAACTGATGTCCGGCTCTGGTCGCGGCTACGGCGACAACCGCGTACAAGAGGTGAGCGAAATTTCGCGCGGGCTGAAGCTGATTGCCCGCGAGCTAAACGTACCAATTGTGGCGCTCAGCCAGCTCTCCCGCTCGGTCGAAAGCCGCAGCCCGCAAATTCCGCAACTAGCCGACCTGCGCGAATCGGGCAGCATCGAACAAGACGCCGACCTAGTGATGTTTATTTACCGCGAAGACTACTACAATCCCGAAACCGACCGCCAACACATTACCGACATCTTCATTGCCAAGCATCGGAATGGCCCAACCGGCAAAATCGAGCTGTACTTCCACCCCGAGCGGTTGAAGTTTATGTCGCTCGACAAGCAACACGGCTAGCCTGCGCTAAAGCTTACCATTCATCCCTTCCAAGGATTAGGTTATAATTAAGAGCAGATTATGCGCCCAGTAAGCGAACTAACGTTATATCGGTATCGCCACCTGATTGGCTACACGCTCCTGGTGTTGCTGACGGCTGGCTTGCTGCTATTATTTATCACCAAAATTCCGCCCGGCCTGAACGCGGCCGAGCAAACTAGTATCCTAAATAGCAGTCAAATCGTTTTTGACCAGAACTTTTTGCAAACTGCCGATATGATTGACCTGCCGTATCACTTATTGCAGCGGGGGAGTTTGGAGTTGTTCGGACTGAGCGCGTTGGGCGTACGGCTACCATCGCTGATACTTGGCGGGCTAAGCGTTCTGTTTATGTTGCTAATTCTACGCCGCTGGCTGCAAGAGAATGTGGCCATTGCGTGGGGAGTGCTAGTTGCGACTTCGACCTGGTTTTTGATGATCGGCCGGAGTGGCACACCAGAGGTGATGGTTATTTTTTGGACCAGTCTTATACTGTTGCTGGCCACGCTCGTCTCGCAGCAAGCCAAGCATTACCGCGCTTGGAAAGCGCTGAGTATTTTGTGTCTGGGCCTGTCGTTTTACACGCCGCTGATGGCCTATTTATTTATAGCCTCGCTGATAGCGGCCGTGGTGCAGCCGCACCTGCGTTACCTGCTGCGTTATGCCGAAAAGACCAGCTTGGTACTGGGCGCGCTGTTGCTGCTAGGGGTATTAGTACCGCTTGGCTGGCACATTTGGCGCGACCCGATTGTGGTCCGTGAGCTGCTCGCCATCCCCGAAAAAATCCCTGGCCCATGGATGTTCTTTAAAGACCTGCTTGGCGCCGTCAGCTCACTAATCAACCCCTTTAAAACTAGTATTGGTAATGCCATCACGCCATTGCTCAGCATTCCGGTGGCGGCTCTGGCCACCGTTGGGCTAGTGCGGGCATTTACCGATTACCATTCCGTTCGCTCATACGTGTTGATTTTGTGGATTGCGGTGCTGATACCGGTTATCGGCCTCAACCCCAGTCATCTGAATGTGCTGTTCGTGCCAATCATGCTGTTGGGTGGCATTGGCATTCAAGCCCTTTTCCGTTACTGGTATGATCTGTTTCCTCGCAACCCGTATGCGCGCATTTTTGGCTTGTTGCCGATTGGCTTGTTGCTGGCCTCGGTTATTCAATTTAACTATCAACGCTACTTTTTGGCTGTGCCATATGCCGCCTCAACGATAAAACTCTACAACAGCGATCCACTGCTACTGCATGACACTCTTGCTTCCAAAACCTACCGCGACCAGCGGCTAACAGTGGTCGCGCCCATGGGCATGAAAGGCCTATACCAAATTGACCAAGCCGTGGCCAGAAATCTGCAAGTTGTTACCCCGGCGCAATTTGCCGCTCTACCGAACGTTAGCAGCGTCATCGTCGCCGAAAGCGTAGCCAACCAGCTCAGCGAAGCCCAGCGCCTAGCACTCCCTACCGCCAAAATCCAACTGCTGGTCAACGACCGCAAAGATGACTCGCTGCGCTTCCGCATATACTCGCAACAATAGTCGCTGTAGCTCGCAACTGATACAATAGAGGTTAGAATAAGGAGTGTTACCCATATGTTTAACCAAGCAAAAATGGTCATGAAAATCAAAAAGGCTCAAAAAGAGCTGGCCAACGAAATCATCGAAGTCGATGCCGGTGACGGTGCCGTTATTGTGCGCATAACCGGCGAGCAAAAAATCAAAAAAATCACCATCGACCCCCAGCAAGTCGACCTACAGGACATCGGCGAACTAGAGCGCTGGGTCGAAACCGCCGTTAAAGAAGCTATCAACCGTTCACAGCAAGTCGCCGCCGACAAAATGAAGCCGCTTATGGGGAGCCTTGGCAATCTAGGCATGTAATTAAAACGTCCAAGGAGTTAGGGTGCCACAGCGATTGCGCTTATCTTTTTGCAAGAACATATGCCGAGTGCAGCAAGCAAAGCTTGCGAAACGTGTCTGGCAAAAAGATAAGCGCAAGTAGCGTCCCGCGCAGCGTAACGACATGCAAATCCTCCCCAAAGCCCTCACCACCCTCATAGAAGACCTAGGCAAGCTCCCCGGCGTTGGCCCCCGCACCGCCGAACGCTACGCCTACTATTTGCTGCGCGCCGACCCCCATTTAAGCAACAAACTCGCCCACGCCATTACCCAACTCCACGACCAAGTCGGCTACTGCCGAGTCACATTCGCCCTGGTCGAAAAAGGCCAAGACCTGTCGCCACTCTATACCGACCCAACCCGCAACAAAAAATTAGTCGCCGTGGTTGAAGAACCGCTCGACGTCGTTGCCCTAGAGCGCACCGGCCAGTTTAAAGGTACCTACCACGTGCTGGGCGGCGCCATTTCGCCAATCGACGGCATCGGCCCCGAGCAATTACACATCCCCGAACTGCTCCATCGCATCAACGACGACAAAGTCGAAGAAATTATCCTAGCCATGAACGCCAGCGTCGAAGGCGAATCGACTGCCTTGTACTTACAAAAGCAAATCGGCGACAAGCCCGTAAAAGTCACCCGCCTAGCCCGCGGCCTACCCGTTGGTGTCGACCTAGAGTACGCCGACCAAATTACCCTTGGCCACGCCCTGGAAGGGCGGACTCGCATCTTGCCCTAGCAAGTGTGAGCTAAATCTGTTTTTAGAAAAAACAGATTTAGCCGTAGGATACAGGGCAAAACACTCCTCACATAAGAAACATGGCACCAATCTCTGCTGGCAGAACTGAGCGCACGGATTGTCGAAAAAAATCGCGCGGCCAGTGTTGTTGTCTGCAATCATCCTTCGGGTATTACTGAGCCAAGTTTTGCGGACATTGAGATGACGCGGCAGTTGGTGGCAGTCGGGCAGCTACTCGGCGTACCGTCGCGAGGCCATCTTATAGTTGCTGAGGAGGGTTATTATAGTTTCAAAAATAGTCGTATGATATGAACCTGGTCCTTCTTTGATCGATTCGTTCTATAATGGCAATATGACGAATAAAAAACCTAATAAAAGATAATTATACAGTTACACTCGCCTACTACGGAGTTAGAAGCTATGGCCACGATCGTGCCGATCGAGACCAAACCGAACGCGTATGCTATTGCGCTAGCAACCGGCAGCGGCAACGAAGACAAATTGCAAACCGCCGATCAAGCTCTTGGTGCACGAAACGGTATCAGCGACCCAGAAATTAGGATCGTACTCCTCGAACCCGAGTCGACGAACGGTGACCGTCTGATCATCGTATTCAATCGCTACCACTTTTGAGTAAATGAACTCGTCATGGGGTCGTCAGGAATGGCGGCCCCATGACGAGCATTTTTTGGAATAACCAACAAACTGTTTAGGATCGCAGTGATGTGCCATGCATAAGCGTCGCGCGTGGCTGCCAAGCAGCTTGCGAATATTTTTAGTTACCATCTGTTACAATAAGATACAATAAGACCATGTTTGAAAAAGCCACAGAGATTGTTACTGCTGCCAAGAAAATCGTTGTTATTCAAGCCGAAAACCCAGACGGCGATAGCTTAGGGAGCGCTCTGGCACTCGAGGAAATTTTAGGCGACATGGGCAAACAAGTAGTGTTGTACTGCCCGGTCAACATTCCCTCGTACCTGGGCTACATTAAGGGCTGGGATCGCGTGACAGACGAATTTCCGCACGAGTTCGATGTGAGCATTATTGTGGACACCGCCAGCGCCACGCTGCTGGAGCGAGCCATTGTGCCAGAAAACGTCGCGCACATTTCTAAGCACCCGGCAATTGTGGTCGACCACCACGTAACCGACGGCAGCATTCCGTTTGAGCACCTGGCCGTCACCGACTCAACGGCAGTTGCCACCGGCGAACTCATTCACACTTAAGCTAAAGACGCCGGCTGGCAGCTGAACCCGCAGGCCAGCGAACACTTGGCTATTTCAATTTTAGCCGACTCGCTTGGCCTGATGACCGAAAACACCACTTCTCGAAGCATTCGTGCCCTGGCCGACCTGGTAGACAGCGGCGCCAGCCTCAGCATCATCGACAACCGCCGCCGCGAATACATGAAAAAATCGCCGGAAATTCTGAAATACAAAGGCGAATTAATCCAGCGCATAGAATACTTTTTAGATGGCGCGCTAGCGTTGGTGCACATTCCGTGGGAAGAAATTGCCGAATTCAGCCACCAATACAATCCATCTATGCTGGTCATCGACGAAATGCGACTAGTAAACAACGTGCGTATCGCCATCGCCATCAAAACCTATCCCGATGGCAAAATAACTGGCAAAATCCGCGCCAACCCCGGCAGCAAAGTAGCCGAAACTATCGCCGGCTACTTCGGTGGTGGGGGACACGGCTTTGTGGCTGGCTTCCGCACCTACAGCGACAACTACGAGGAAGTCAAAGCCGATTTAGTCGGCGCGGTCGACAAGATTTTGCGCGAACACGACGCAGCCAAGGAGCAAATATGAAGCTCTACAACACGCTAACGCGCAAAGTCGAGCCTCTGACACCTGTCGCAGACAACCTCGTGCGGCTTTACACTTGTGGCCCAACGGTCTACGATCACGCGCACATCGGTAACCTGAGCTCCTACATTTTTGCCGACACCCTGCGCCGCGCGCTTCAGCTGAGCGGTTATGCGGTAAAACACGTCATGAACTACACCGATGTCGACGACAAAACCATCCGCCGTAGCCACGAAATGTATGCCAGCGAAGAACCACGCGCCGCGCTTACCAAGCTGACCAACAAGTACATCGAATTATTCCGTGACGACATGCAAAAAATTGGCAACCAGCTTGAACCGATCACGTTTGTGCGCGCAACAAACCCACGGGTTATCGATGCCATGAAACAACTCATTATAGAGCTGCACAAGACAGGATTTGCTTACTTAGCAGACGATGGTGTGTACTTTTCCATTGAGGCCTACCGCAAAAGCGGCAAACAATACGGCCAGTTGTTGGAAATCACTGCCCAAAATACCTCGGCCGCTCGGATTCAAAACGACGAATACGATAAAGAGTCGGTCCATGACTTCGCGATCTGGAAAAAGCAAAAAGAAGGCGAGCCGGCCTGGGATTTTACGCTCGACGGCCACGATATGACCGGCCGGCCCGGCTGGCACATTGAATGCTCGGTGATGAGTCGGCAAGAATTAGGTCAACCGTTCGACATCCACACTGGCGGCGTCGATTTAATTTTCCCCCACCACGAAAACGAAATTGCCCAAAGCACCGCGCTGGAGGACAATCCCGTCATGGCACAAGTCTTTGCCCACAACGAGCACTTGCTGGTCGACGGCAAAAAGATGAGCAAATCGCTGAACAATTTTTACACGCTGGAAGACGTAGTAAAGAAGGGCTACGACCCGCTGGCGTTCCGGCTGCTGGTACTACAAAGTCATTATCGCAATCAAGCTCATTTTAGCTGGGAAAACCTTGACACTGCTCAAAATCTACTAAAGGAATTGAGAGAAATGGCTGACCTGCTTTGGCAAATAGGAACAGACACACACCTGCGTGAAGGCGCTTTATTGTCTAATGCAAAAAAAGAAATCACTTCAGCACTCCAAAACGATTTAGATACGCACCACGCACTCATGCACTTAGTAAAAGTTAAAAAACAGTGGCTCGGTATCTTAACTTCAAGCCAACAATCATTTAGAGACTTCTTGGAATTCCTCGACGAAGCTTTTGGCCTAAGCTTGATACAAACTAGCGATATCTCTGACGAACAAACTATACTGCTCAAAGATCGAGAAAATGCAAGACGGGCGAAAGATTGGACTCGAGCCAATGATTTGCGCGACAAACTAGAAAAGCAGGGGTTAGGTCTACGTGATACCGCCCAAGGCACTATCTGGTACCGCACCTAAATTTTATTACTAGTTTGCTTCAGTCGCCTTCGACCGCACAAACCGCCCCCAACCTTTGCGCTTGGTTGGGCCGGTTTGTTTACGGCGCTCCAAATAATCTAGCGTTAGCACTCGCAGACAACCAGCGGCAGGAATAGCCAAAAAGCCGCCGACCGGCCCAAGCAAGTTTATGCCAATCAGCACAGCTGTCAAAACAGTCAACGCACTTAGCTCAATTGTGCGCGCCTGCACGGTGGGCTGAATAAGGTTGTTTTCGACCTGCTGGTAAATAAAGAAGTAGATCAAAAAGGTCAGCGCCGCCCCGACATCGTTAAAAATCAGCACCAATATCACAATAGTCGCGCCCACAATCGCTCCAATCATCGGCACCAAATCCGTCAAAAAGACCAGGAAGGTCAGTGGCAACACCGCGGTCAGCGGCACCTTAAAGAAGTACGTCAGCGCAAACAGCACCAGCAGCGAAGTCGCGCCAGCCAACGCCGCCACAAACACCTGGCCGCTCACATAACGCGTCACCACCCGATACATGCGGCCCAGCAAATATTTATGATGTTCTAGTTTTTTCGGATCGGTATACAAGTTCCAGGCTCGCTCCAACCAGCGCGGCCCCTCCACCAGCATCAAAAACGTCAGCACCAATACCGTGACCAGGGTAACAAAACCACTCAGCACATTCACCACGCCATTCACCACGCCACCGCCCACACCCTGGACCACATTGCCAGCTTGCTGCCGGGCGCCGGATATAAACTGCTGAATCTCGTCCTCGAGGTTATAGCGGTGAACAAAATTCCCCACCACGCCATCACTCGCGCTCACTTGCTGTACGTAGCCCGGAAGTGAATTCACAAAATTATTGGTCTGTTTAACCAGCGGCGGAATAGCCACGTATATAAAGAAGCCCAAAATAGCCAACACAAACACATACGACACCGCCGTTGCCAATACCCGACTATGCCCCGGCAGCTGGCGCGCCAAGGCCGACACTGGTTGGTTCAGCGCCATAGCCAAAAAGAATGATATAAGGATGATCATCAGCGACGGCAACAGCCTCCAGGTCGCCAACACCGCCGCCACGAACCCGGCCGCAACTAGAAACAACCTGACAAAAGTAGGGGTGTCAATTTCAATTTTTACTTTCACGCTCGTGCAAGTCTCCGCCTATATCTACCTCTAAGTATCGCAGTCATTGGAGGTATATGCAAATGACTACCTGACCTGCCTATCTAAACTTGATCCGATAAGCAATCGCCACTCCTGCACCCGCGCCCAATACAATAAAGAGGACAGTAAACGGGCTCAAAATGTCGAAACGGAAGATAAGGATGGCAGTATAAACCACCGCAGCCGCACCAAACCCGCCAGCATACAAAAGTGCTTTACTATTCATAGTAATCATTATGACCCATACCGCTAGCTAGGCAAAGTCGCTAAAGGTAATTTTTGTATATCACATAGCCTGCCCATATGCCAAGGCATGTGCCGAGCGTACCAGCCAAAATACTCATACTACCCAATGGATCAGCCCCGAACAGCACTGGAACATAGCCACCAAGCAGACCGCCAATTGTTGCACTTAGCAATAATACTGCGCGCATAATTTAGCCTATCCCCAAATATGCTTAGCTTTATAAAACGCCAGCAAAAATGAATTAACTGAAGACAGCGTTAGGGGCCCACCACCCAGCTGGATCTTGTTCGCCTTCAGCACAATCACCAAATAAAGCATAAACAATATACGGTAGTAATATATCAGCCGAATACGGGCGAGCACATGAAACATTGGCTTAAGTATAAGCATTTTTCCAAACTCGGACAATAAGTAAAATTTTTAATTTAGTTTTTAATTAATGAATAAACGCGCACGTAATCTACCGACACTTCTGCAGGAAAATGTGTTGTGTCATCTGGACTGCCAGGTAATTTGCCCCCTACTGCCAAATTAAGTACGAGTTCCATTGACTTATCAGGAATTTTATTGCTCTTAACGCTTTTTCGTAATACTCCGTCAATATACCAATCAATCTCACCAGGCTGCCAGTTAACTGCGTATGTGTGCCAACCTTTAGTAAAGTCACTGCCCGTAAAACTTGTGCTGTCTTCCATATGTTCGTTATGAAGCCCAGGCCAGTGGTACGTCATAAGTACCTCATGCGTCCTATCTCCCAGCAGTTCCATTACGTCAATCTCGGGTGGCCAACTATGATCAGCAGGTAATAACCAAAATGCTGGCCATATGCCTTTGCCGCCATCTACCTTCATGCGCGCTTCGAAATAGCCATACTTGCCAGTCCACTTTGGTTCCTCATTCCAACTAGCTCTGCCAGTTGAGACCATGCCAGATTGAAATGCGTAATCTTGTTCGTATGTTTTGTTCCAGCCCACAGTAGATTTTTTCACGGCAGTTAATTTCAAGCTGCCATCATGCTGAGTTACATTGCTAGGCGAGTACCACTCCTGTTCATTATTGCCGTTGTTTGAACATCCATTGTATTTGGCATCGTACCAGTCATAACAAGTAACCCACTTGCGTTTATCAAGAATAGACCCATTGAACTCATCGCCGAAACTTAGCTTCCACGAATAACCAGGCTTCTGTGGCGGAACCGACCTATGAGCGGTAAACAACAATACATAAGCACCGACACAACCACCGGCAATAAGCAAAAAGGCTAGACAGTAAAGCTTTGGCCGAAAGAATGTCGAAGTCTTTTTTATCACCCATCCATAGTACAATAAATTACCCTTCAATTTTTCCTGGTTAGCAAAACTATACGAACTCCCTTGCTCCCATTGACAACAGTATGATACATTGCCTTTAAGTGTGAGCAGATCAGTAAAACTTCTTTACCTTTTCTTGTGCGCCGTTTCACTAATGCTAGTGTCTTTATTTGCTATCTTCTGGTTTAAGCCGGAGCATTTACCGCATAACTTTTATGGCATTTGGCACATATTAGACGTGATATTGTTTGTACTCCTTACTTACGTAATCTGGCATCCCATTATTATGGAAGTGCTGTCATGGTTAATAGTCTCACATATTAAGGGCTTACCGCACCGCACCCCTTTGCCCGGCTTGCGAGTAGCTTTTGTCACAACTTTCGTTCCTGGCTCAGAATCTATTGACCTTCTCCACAAGACCTTACCTGCTATGGTGAATGCTCACTACAATCATGATACGTGGCTGCTCGACGAAGGAGATATACCAGAAGTTAAGGAACTCTGTGAAAGCCTCGGGGTCAAACATTTTAGCCGCTATGGCAAGAGTCACTACAACCTTCCCGAGGGGAAATATGCTCGCAAAACAAAAGGCGGAAATCACAATTCTTGGTACGACAGCTTTGGAAACGGCTACGATATCGTAGCCCAAATTGACACCGATTTTATACCTGCTCCAACCTTCTTAGTAAAAACCCTAGGTTACTTTAAAGATCCAAAAGTAGCATTTGTCGGAACGCCTCAAATCTACGGCAACACTAGTGACTCACTTATCGCCAAAGGTGCGGCCGAACAGACATACAGCTTTTATGGCCCTATTCTAAGAGGGCTTTACGGTA
>WNGI01005054.1_pt1 | contig 14255 bp, 11 predicted proteins | sample 5400621 | NCBI WGS metagenome assembly WNGI01 (sample SAMN13153374, study PRJNA577476) | soil metagenome | isolation source: 20 cm soil or saprolite under Garry oak tree replicate 1 | place: USA:California | collected 2016-06-15
CGACCGCGGAGAGGAGGACCGCCGACCCGATCGAGGCCCCCGCGGAATCAAACCGCATCCGGGCGAGCGCCGGAATGCGCGAGAGCCCGATCACAACCTTCGGCGTCTGCTGCCGGCGCTTCATGTTCGGATAGAGGTCCGTGCCCCCCGCGACGAACGCGCTCTCGGGCCCCGCATCGGCGCGGATCGCGACCGCCTCGCGAACCGTGCGCGGCGCGTAGTACCGGAACTTCGGAAGACGCATCATGGGAAAAAGCTCTCAGCTGTCAGCTGTCAGCTCTCAGCCAATCGACAATCGGCAATCTTCAATCGAAAATTCATCTCACTCCCCCGGCCCCCGTGACTTCGGCCGCGACCGCTCTTCCGTCGCCGCCCTGCTCGGGTGTCGGGACGCGCAGGGGCTCCGGGTAGGGGATGGCCGGGAACCGCGCGGGCCCGTAGCGGGGCTCTTTTCCCTGCGCCTTCCACTGCAGGGCCTTCAGGACTTTCTCCGGAGTCGCCGGCACCTCGTCGATGCGGACGCCCACGGCGTCGAAGATCGCGTTGGCGACCGCCGGGGGAATCGGCAGGAGCGGCCCCTGGCCCACTTCCTTCGCGCCGAAGGGGCCGTTGGGATCGGGGTCCTCGACGAGGAACGTGACGATCTCCGGCATCTCCTTCGTCGTGGGGCTCTTGTATTCCAGCAGCGACGGGAACTTGTGCACGACGTTGCCGTTGACGTCGGACCGGTAGGCCATCTCCTCCATCAGGATCTCGCCCAGGCCCATGTAAACGCTGCCTTCAACCTGGCCCATCACCAGCATCGGATTGATCGACTTGCCGATGTCGTGCGCAATCCAAATCCGCTCGACGACAACAATGCCCGTGTCAGGATCGACATCCACCTCCGCGATCGCGGCGGAATAACTGTAGGCCGGCGAGGGCCCGACACCTGCGCCTTTATATCTGCCGGGAGAGCGTGGCGGGGAATAGGAGCCGACCGTGCCGATGGTTCCAAACTTTGACTCTGCCAGCACGACGGCCTCGGCGAATGAGACGCCAACCTCCGGATTCTCAACATCGAAGATTCTACGTTCGCCGAGCGAAATATTCTCAATCGGCACAGACAGCTTCTCAGCAACGGCCATTACCAGAAGCTCGCGCGCGCGTTCCGCAGCTTGAATTGCCGCATTGCCGGTCATAAGAGTCACGCGGCTCGAATAGCTGCCCAGGTCGACGGGAGTTAAATCCGTGTCTGCTGTGATGACGCGAATGTCGAAAGGATCGATTCCTAAAATTTCGGCAACGATATAGGCAAGAATTGAGTCGGACCCTTGGCCAATGTCCACCGAGCCACACATGACGCAGACGCCACCCTGGCGATCAAGCCGCATCTGCACGCCTGATTGCGGCATGTTATTCCAGTAGATCGGCAGACCAGCGCCGCAGATATACGAACTGCACGCGATGCCAATGCCTTTGCCGTATGGCAGCTTGCGATTGCTTTGATCCCAACCCGAAAATCTGTTCTTCCAGTCGGAGCCTTCGACCACCCGGTCGATGCATTGGCCCAGACCCATGCTGCCGATGCGCAGGTAGTTCGCAGTCACGGTATCGGGTTTGACCAGATTCCCACGGCGCATCGCCGCCGGATCCAGTTTCAGTTGCTCTGCGATCTTGTCGAGGTGAACTTCCAGCGCGTAACGCGGCTGCGGCGTTCCGTGTCCGCGCTTAGGCCCACATGGAGGTTTGTTTGTGAACGCACGCAAACCCTGGAACTTGTAACGCGGCACGTCGTAGGTAACGGTCTGCAAGGCGCCGGTGTAAAACGTGCTGGCAACGCCATAGCTGCCGTACGCGCCACCGTCTAAAAATGACTGGAAATGCATTCCGGTTATGGCGCCATCTTTTTTCACTCCGGTCTTCACGTGCATCAACACCGGATGGCGACCGCGGTGGCAATAGAAAACTTCCTCGCGCGTAAGCGTTACCTTTACCGGCCTTCCCGTCATCATCGAGAGTTTGCTGACGACAACTTCGTGATTGAAAGGATCGCTCTTGCCGCCAAATCCCCCACCGTTTGGCGTAGCAATTACGCGGATGTGGCTGGCGGGCAACTCCAGGACTTTTGCGAGCGCGCGATGAACATAGTGTGGCGTCTGCGTCGAACTCCAGAGCGTCAGCTTGTTATCAGGATCGAAGTTGCCGACAGCGGCGTGCTGCTCCATCGGCAGGTGGGTGTTCCCTTCGTAGAAGAAAGTGTCCTCGCGAATGAGATCCGCTTCGGCGAAACCTTCCTCGACGTTCCCAAATTCCAGCGAGACCTTTTTATGAATGTTCCCTTCGTCGCCATATTCGTGGATGCGCGGTTCATTGATAAGAATGGCTTCTTCAATCGAAGAGATAGTATTCAGTGGTTCATATTCCACCTCGATAAGGTTCATCGCATCGAAGGCAATATCTTCGTCAATCGCCGCAACCGCCGCCACCGGGTCACCGATAAACCGCACTTTGTCGATGCAGAGCGCATGTTCATCCTGGCTGACGGGAAGAATACCGTAGGAAATAGGAAGGTCCTTGCCCGTAATGACCGCGATCACGCCGGGCAACGAAGTCGCCTTCGAGATATCAATACTCTTAATTAGGGCATGCGCGGATCAGAAATAGTACTGCAAAAAACTGATTGGGCTGCCTCTTATCCGCGCGAATCTGCGTTAATCCACGGCTGATTCTATTCGTAACCGAAAACGCTCTCGCGCGGTAGTTCAATCTCTTCGCCACGCATGCGCGCCGCAGCCAGTTCTACAGCCTCGTAAATCTTTATGTAGCCCGTGCAACGGCACAAATTCCCTGACAAAGCTTCTTTGATAACTTCTCGTGAAGGATTCGGATTTTTTTTCAGTAACTCTTCGGCGACCAGCAAAAATCCTGGCGAACAATAACCACACTGGGCAGCGCCAGTATCAGCAAACGTGTGCTGTAACGGATGAAGCTGCGCACCTTCAGCCATTCCTTCAATGGTTTTTACTTCCTGACCCTCAGCGTCCAAACCCAACATCAAACAGGAAAGAATCGAGCGACCGTTTACCAAAACCGTGCAGGTGCCACACTCGCCCAGCTCACAGCCGTGCTTGGTTCCGGTTAAGCTCAGGTCTTCACGCAAGACTTCCAGCAGCGTCTTGTGCGGCGCAAATGCGACCTCAGCCATCTCCCCGTTCAGCATGAACTTTATGTGAGACTTTTGCTTGTTTGGATCAGACATGACTTGATGGGAATGATTCTAGCAAAAGGAGGGAGGAAACCGCAGGTGTCCGAAAGTTAGGTAGTGTCCTGACTTGACGAAACTGTAGGGGCATCCCTCTCTGTGGGCGCCCCCGGATCGGGGAACAAGGGGCGCCACGGAGGGACGCCTCAACATAATTAGGAGACTACCGAAAGTTAACCCCTGGCCGTGGCCGCATCTTTCTTGGCCTTATTAAGTATTGTGTTGTCGATCAAGCGCGTCTTGCCGACATAGGCCGCGACGGCGATCAGGATTGGGCGCTCATCGAGCTTATCCAGCCTTTCCAGTGTCTCTGCGTCAACTACGCTCACGTAATCGACCCGCACACGGAGTTCAGACTCGATCGTGGTGCGGACGATCTCTTCCAGCTTGGCGGCATGACGTTCGCCCTTCTTAAAAACTTCCTTTGCCTTTGTCAGCCCGCGATGAATTACCGAGGCGGACTGCTGTTCCTCAGCGCTCAAGTAAAGATTGCGTGAAGAAATCGCGAGGCCGGAATCCTCGCGGACGGTTGGCAGGACAACTATCTCGGTATCGAAAGCCAAATCTCTCACCATCCGTTTGATAATCACCGCCTGCTGCGCATCCTTCTGACCGAAGAAAGCAAAGTCTGGTCGCACTGTATTGAGGAGAATTGAAACTACGGTAGCGACCCCGCGAAAGTGGCCCGGCCGTGTCCCGCCTTCGAGTGGCTTCGAGAGTCCCCCCACGTTTACGTAGGTGGAAAAATCCTTTGGATACATTTCCTCCGCGGAAGGCGCAAAAATATAATCCACGTTGTAGTCCGTCAGGAGCGCCGTGTCTTTGGTTAGATCGCGCGGGTAGTGTTCGTAGTCTTCAGTTGGCCCAAACTGTGCCGGGTTCACAAAGACTGATACCACTACGAAGTCACACATCCGGCGCGCTTCGCGCACGAGACTGAGGTGACCTTCATGCAGCGCGCCCATGGTTGGCACCAGTCCGATGGTCCGATCCTGCTCGCGGCGAATCTTGCGCGCGACCGAACTCATGCGCTGACGGCGATTAATAATCTCCATAGTTTATTTGGGGAAGAGTTCAGGACTTCCTGATCCTGGACTCATTAGTGGGTGACTCTTTAGCGGGCGCATTGATCTTCAGTTCTTCGGCGGCTTCCGCAGGTAGTGCATACGACTCAGCTTCCGAAGGGTATGTCCCATTGCGGACGTCATCAGCATAGCGGGTGACGGCTTCCGTCATAACTTCGTGCAGGTTCGCGTAGGGTCGCACGAACCGCGCCAGTTTTCCAAATGACAATCCCAACATGTCGTGCAATACCAGGACTTGAATGTCACAACCGGCGCCGGCGCCGATGCCAATCGTAGGAATACTGATGCTTTCGGTAATTAGACTGGCAATCTCGCGTGGCACAACTTCCAGCACAACCGCGAAGGCGCCCGCATCTTCCAATGCCCGCGCATCATCGATCAATTGGCGCGCGGCGGCGGCCGTCTTACCTTGCACACGATAAGCGCCGAGCTTGTTGATTGACTGCGGTGTTAATCCAATGTGGCCCATCACGGCGATCTCTTCGTCAACCAGACGCTTTACAAGTTGGACACGCTTGTGTCCGCCTTCGAGTTTCACGGCTTCAGCGCCGCCCTCTTTCACGAGCCGCAGAGCATTTCTGACAGCATCGTCCGCGCCGGTATGAAACGAGCCATAAGGCATGTCGGCGACCAGCAGCGCGCGCTGCACCGCTCGTCGCACCGCTTTGAGGTGAATCAAAATCTCATCGAGCGTTACCGGCACCGTGTTGCCGTAACCCAACACCACATTTCCCAGACTGTCGCCGACAAGAATGATGTCGATGCCAGCTTCGTCAACAATGCGGGCGGTGGGAAAGTCGTAGGCGGTTAGACAGACCAATCGCTCGCCGCGTTGTTTGCTAGCCTTTAGCGACGGTGCGTTAACTTTTTCAGGACGTTCAGGCTTGAGATAAGGCATATTTCAGCTCTTCTGGCCACGCTCGGCGGCGGCCAATCCAGCACCCCGCCGCGGCTGTCCCGCTGCGGAGGCGGTAGCTGCCAATTATCGGCGGCAACGCAAACCTCAGTTTGCGTCTTGAATTAATGTACGGGAAATTTGTAAGGCCACTTCGCAAGTGGGGCCATTATAACGGCCTGCGCGTGTAACGCAAACTGTTAGTTTGCGTTGGTTAGGCAAGATTTGACTGAGCTCGCGGACTTGTCGGCCGTCTAACGTTTCGTTTAGAAAAGTGGACTTGTCCACCCAGCGCGGAGGGCACAAGTGCCCTATTCTAAATGGGATCCATAACTGGTTGCTTCAGGATGCTATGGCCTCCACCGCTTTACGTCCGATTTATCTTGAAGCGCTTCCAGCAGTTCGGTAATCGTTTTGTTAAGCGTGGGATGAACCAGCAGGGGGGCAAGCTCGGCTAGAGGCACGAGCACAAATCGGCGTTGCTGCAGCCGCGGATGAGGCAACGTCAGCAATGAAGTGTTGCGGGTCTGATTACCGTAGAGAAGTAGATCGAGGTCAATTGTGCGCGGGCCCTTCGCTTTGTCCCTCGTTCGTCCGAGGGAAACCTCCACTTGTAACAGTCGCGCCATCAATTCCTCGGGAGGAGGCAGCGCGTCGCCTCGCAACTCCGCAACCATGTTTAGAAACAGCGGTTGCGCGAAAGTCTCCACCGGTTCAGTTTCGTAGATTTGCGAAAGTCGACTCACCTCGAAGCCGGCTTCGAGTATTCCGCGTATTCCCAGCAAAAGATTTCCCGCACGGTCGCCGAGATTTGAACCGAGGCCGATGTAGATGTTTTCTGGGGACATAATTCGTAGGCGTGGTCAGCATAACTGGCAGGTTGTTACGGGAAAAAACGGCTGGGAGCTGCGGTTTTCACCGGAATTCGTTGATGGGCAGAGGTCATAAAGAAATAGCAGATTCCTACCTGAAATCAGAGATCAGGATAACGTCGCCTGTGCTGGTGCCGCGCGCGAGAGCAAATTGTTTACCGTCGTATGAGACATCGAATTTGAAGATCAAATCGGATTTAAAGTCGGTGACCTGCACGGGCTGGCCGCCATCGAGCGGCTGCCGCCAGATGTTGGAGACGCCTTTGAGAGTGTCCACATAAAGCAGCGCGCGCCCATTATGGGCCCAGTGGATTCTGTGCGAAGCCTCGGGCGGTAGATCGAAGATCTTGATAGGTGGGCCACCGTCAGCCGATAAAATGCCGATGCGCCACTGAGGCTTTCCTGCACCTTCGTCCAAAAAATCGCACGCGATAAGTCTGCCGTCGGGCGAAACTTCCGGGTACTCCGACTTGTAATCTGTCAGCCTGACAGGTTCTCCGCCATCAATCGAAACCCTCCACAACGCCTCCGTGTGTTTGCCGTCGTTGGCCGAGTAGAAGACCCACCGGCCGTCGGGCGAGAAAGAAGCCGCGTGATCGTTGCTGTTGGTCAGCTGTCTGGGGCTGCCGCCGTCCATCTCCATCCGGTATAGGTGCGTGGTATCCTCGCGGCCCTGAGCCTTGAAGACGACGTACCTGCCGTCGGGTGAAGTGATTGGGAAGCTGTCTGCTTGAACGTCCGCTAACTTTCGCTGGTTACTGCCGTCGGCATCCGTGATCCAGATGTCCCAGGAGCCGCCGGCCATTGAGGCATAGACGATGCGGCCGTCCGGCGTCCAGGCCATACCGAAGCGCCCATCGTCCCGCTCCGGACCTGTTGTCACCTGCCGCGGTTGGTCTGCCTCGCCGCGCACAGTCCAGATACGGGAGACATCACTGCTCGCGACGGCGGCGATAGTCTGGTCGTCGGCAGTCAGGCCCAGATCGAATGTGCCGTGGCCCTTCAGATCGTTGGTGATGCGGTTGACTTCGCCGCTCGGGTAAGAGACTTCCCAGATCTGTGTAAATTCCATCGCCGAGTCAATGGCAAGGACCACCAAATGGCCGCCGTCGCCCAGCCAGCGGACACGCTTGACCGCAGCCCAATTTTTGGCAGTCAAACGGCTAACTGCACGGCTGTTCACGTCAACCGCGAACACTGTGTCCATGAAAATCGGTGCGGTGCTACCGCCGCCACAGGCTATCGTCCTCCCATCGGGCGACCACGATGGCCCCTGCTCGTCGAACCATTCCGGTTTCGTGCGCGTCGCCAATACGTAAGCGCCCGTCCCGTCCGCGTTGGCCACTGTCAAGTCAGCACTCCGATCATCGCTACGGACGAAGGCCAACCTGGATCCGTCCGGCGACTGAGTAATGGGCCCGCTAATGTTCGTGAGCAACTTCTTCGGTGCCCCGCCAATGACGGGCACTTGATAGAGCGCGCCGGAGGCCACGTAGTAGACAAGATTGCTATCGCGCGAGAAGGTCGTCCCGGCATAAGCAACCGCAGCGGGCGGCACGATCTGCAAGGTTGTGCCCGTCGCCACTTGCTTAACCCAGAGACTCTGAAGCCCGTCATCGGCCCTGAGTCTGTAAGCAACGTATTTGCCGTCCGGCGAGATGTTGACGCTAGCGGCATTACCGCTCGCGGTGAGCCGCACGATCCTCATTGTTTGGAAGGGTGAGGTCACTCTCGATGCTGGCGCGCTGCGCCGGGAGAATCTGTAAAGACCGAATGTAACGGCGCCCAGGGCAATCAACACTGCAGCCAACGCCAGGGCTGCGCCGCGCCGATGCCTTTTGATTTCGTTAATGAGGTATTCGGCGCTGGTAGTCGGCTGCGCTGGACCTACTTCCCCCGTGTTGCGGGCGGACAATTTACTGCCCTCACGCGCGTTCGACGACGGGTCGCCTGCGTCGCTCGGCGTAGGCTGTGTCGCATATCCCGAGAGCTCCAACTCTTGCTTCAGATTTTTCAGATCGGAGAGTAGATCGCGCGCCGTCTGGTAACGCTCGGACCGATCCTTGCGCAGCGTCTTCTTAATGAGCAACTCCAGGGCGGGCGGCAGGTCGTAGTTGAAGCGCGCGATTGCTTCGGGCGGAGCGTGCACGATTCGATCAATTGTTTCGGACGTGGTGTCCCCCTGGAAAGGGAGCCGCCCCGTCGCCATCTCATAGAGCACGACACCGAGCGACCAGATGTCCGTGCGGGTGTCTACCTCGTGCCCCATCGCCTGTTCGGGAGACATGTAACTGACTGTGCCCATCACGACGCCGGTGCGCGTCTCCACCTGCGCGGCTTGACCAGCCGCTGCGATGCCGGTAGTGACAGCGTCCGTGATCTTGGCCAAACCGAAATCGAGCACCTTCACACGCCCGCGCCGTGTGAGCATGATGTTGCTGGCTTTGATGTCGCGGTGTGTGATGCCATGTGCGTGCGCCTCGTCGAGCGCGTCGGCCACTTGTGTGGCGATGTCTATGATCTCTTTAACGCCGACGGGCTGGCCCGCGATGCGTGCGGTGAGTGTCTGGCCTTCGACGTATTCGAGCGCGATGAAGACTGTACCCTCGCTCTCGCCGATCTCATAAATGTGTGCGATGTTGGGATGACTTAGAGCAGAGGCGGCGCGTGCTTCCTGACGGAAGCGCCTCACGCGCTCCTCCTCCGCAGTGGCGTATGCCGGCAGGATCTTCAACGCAACCTTGCGCCCCAGCCCGGTGTCCTCGGCCAGATAGACCTCACCCATCCCGCCGGCGCCGAGCGGCGACAGAATCTCGTAGTGACCGATCGAGCGCCCTTGCATCTCGTCGGCGCGATCCGCGGCAATCAATCCGGCGGCAACCTTCACTGCTGAGGTATTGATGAAACTCCCGGCGCTGTCATCCGCCTGCAATAGCGCTTCGACCTCTGCACGCAACTCCACATCGCCCGCGCAAGTGTCATCGAGAAACGCCGCGCGCTCCGCCGGTCCGCGCGTTCGCGCGGATAGAAATAAGGCGTCGATTTTCTGCCAGCGTTCAGGGGTCATAAGAAAAGCAACGAGTGACAAGTGATGACTGACAGGCAGAAACGAGTTTTTAGCTTGTTCCTAGTCACTTGTCACTCGTCACTGCGTTATATAGCCACGCTCGGGCTGTGGTCCAGTCGCGCTTGACCGTGTTCGTAGAAACGTCCAATAACTCGGCTGTCTCCTCGACATTCAGCCCGCCAAAGAAACGTAACTCCACAACCCGAGCTTTGCGTGGATCGAATGCGGCGAGTTTGATCAAGGCTTCGTCGAGGGCGACCAGATCTGACGAACGTTCACGAGCCATCAGCATCGCCTCGTTTAGTCTGATCTTTTGTGCGCCCCCGCCGCGCTTGGCGAACTGGTGGCTACGCGCGTGGTCCACAAGAATGCGGCGCATTAGTTCGGCGGCGATGCCGAAAAAGTGTGAGCGGTTCTGCCAGCTCACTTTCTGATCCACCAGACGTAGATAAGCCTCATTGACGAGCGCTGTGGTTTGCAACGTGTGGCCGGGGCGCTCGCGGCTCATATAGCGGTGCGCGATCCGGTGCAACTCCTTATCAACCAGCGGAACAAGCTTTTCGTAAGCCTGCAGGTCACCCTTGCTCCAATCGAGCAACAGCCCGGTCACTTCTTCGGGGGTGTTTCCTTGACCATTCATGTCTTTAAGGAAGGATCTCGGACGGGATTTTAACACTAATCTTTAGCCGCTATCGCAATTCTGGAAGGTCACCAGGTCAGGATCGAGTCGCCAATTCTTACATTTCTTATTGTGATGGGCCCGTTTGCCGGGAATTCTCGCGTTAGTGGGTCGAGGACAGGAAGTCCCACGAAAGACTCAACGGCAGTAGCTCTATCCGGGGGTCTCCAGACTGGCCACAGAATATCGCTCGCGCTTCGGCCAGCCTTAATCGGTTGTCGGACTCCTTCGACCAACACCTGAAACAGTTAACTCAGTCAGTTGAACTTAGAAAAGCAAAGGAGATGGCACTCATGAAAAATCGTTTTATGCTCATAATCGCTACTCTGGCATTAGCAATCGCAACGGCCGTCACGGTATCCGCTCAGGGAACAACTATGACGTGGACCGTCAACGGAGAGCAGCGCGAAGCGTTGGTCTTTGCCCCGGCCCCAACAACTAGCAACATAAAGCATCCGCTGGTCTTCGCTTTTCACGGTCACGGCGGAAAAATGCAGGGCACCTCGCAGTTGATGCACATTCAGACTCTCTGGCCGGAGGCGATCGTCGTGTATCCGCAGGGTCTGCCGTCGATGAGCCAACATGATCCTAACGGAACGCGTCCGGGTTGGCAGACAGAGGCGGGTCAAAATGGCGATCGAGATCTGAAGCTCTTCGACGCCATGCTCGTGACGATGCACCAGAAATTCACCGTCGACGACGAACGGGTTTACACGACCGGCTTCTCGAACGGTGGTGCCTTCAGTTACGTGCTCTGGGCTGAGCGCGGCAAGATTCTGGCGGCCATCGGTGAGTGTGCGGGTCGGCTTTGGGATTCGGAACAACTAACCCAACCACGCGCGTTCCTGGCCATTGGCGGCACAGCCGACATGACCGATCCCTTCGCACTGCAAAAAGCGTCGATTGAAAAAGCTCGGCAGGTTGATAGCGCCAACGGACCTGGCCAGCAATGCCCTCAGCCAAGCGGCTCGGCGCCCGGCACCAAGTGCACATTTTATCCGTCAACGACACAGACGCCGGTCAAGACCTTCATTCATCCGGGTGGTCACGTCTATCCCTCGTGGGCGCCGGCGGAGCTCGTGAAGTTCTTCAAAAACCACAAGCATCCGTAAAGGAAGGACTGCGGACGTGTTTAGAGTTCCCAGGAAATAAAGCTCTCTTTCGCTAGCGAGGCATTGGCCCAGGGCGAAAAGCGGGTTCAACAGCATCACCCGCAAGAATCGACACTCTTAAAGTGCCGCTTATTGATGCAGACGTTTGGAGGTTTCGCGATGAAATTGGGAAATATCTCAGCACTTGCTTTGATCGCCTTGTTGGGAGTCGGCTCGTTGAGCACAGGTCTCTTACACGCCCAGCACGGATCGAATAAACAGCAGAAGCAATCTGGTTCACAGGGCGCGGGCGACGATCGCGTCCGAGCTTTCCGCGGCCGTCATCGGAAGAATGGACAAGAGGTTCAGCCAGTCTCGGAAATGACGTTGAGTCAGGCCCAACAGCTTTTACTTATAAAGACTTACTACGCTGAGCTATCGCCGAGACAAATATATGTTGAGCGAAAGGGCTACCTGAGTTTTGTTTTCGGCGGCGGCGAGATCAATGGGCGTACCGGAAACGCTCGTCTGGATTCGACATCCAGCTCCGTCGAGATTGGTATTAAGCCGAGCTCACCGGGAAAGTCTTATCTTGCGGATTGCACCGTCAAAGGCCACGGGTCCTGTGCTGGATGCTACTTTCGCATCACGGGGCCAGACGGTCAGATTGAAGTATGGCCAGTGCAAGACAGCGAATGGAAGCATCTGCTCTTTACAGTCAGCGCGGGTGACACCGACTGGTATACCCTCAAACTCCAAAGCCCCGTCACTTTTAAGTCATGCAACATTACGGAGGTGCCGTGAAGGTGGAGGCTTTGTCGTGACGGAAGGCGACGATTCAATCTGGCTACAAACGCCCTTAACTGAGTACCGGGAAGAGATAGAGAGATTGTCATGAGACAAAATCGACGGCATTCGACAACCATAACGAGCCTCGTGCTCTTGGTGATGTTTTCTTTCCCGTTCGGGGGCTCAGCTTTCGCGCTCGAGCCCCTTCCACCCGATCCGACGATGTTGGACGTGAAGCTGGCGGGCGGTCAGAGTCAATGGGGGAATGCCCGCAGCCTTCATGGATTGAACGTCGTCACCTTCCGTTGGAAAACCAGCGCATCGAATGCGGCCTATGGTGTTTGGGAAATAATGGATTACGAGCCGGCCCCGAACGGCTTGAACGAGCAACCGTTTGCCAAGGGAAGCGTCCCTCTGCCGCCAGCGGGACAGTTCGGCCAGTTCACCGTAGACTTCGCCCAGCTTCAACAACAGCACCAGGACAAAATTCCGGCCAGTGCGCCCGCCTCGGCGAAGCATTATTACATCAGGCTTGTGCCGTGGACTTCGGGCGGCACGATCCTCGCCGGCGCTATTTCCCCCGCGGTCAGGATCAGCTACGGCTCCAACTCCGGTTTTCAAGCGGGCGGCAGCAATCTCACAATTGTCGTGAAGGTCACAGACGTCCGAGTTACTCCTAACCAGATATCCCTTTTGGGTCCGGGAATACTGGGCGTATATCTTACGGCTTCGAAGCCGTGCTCTCTGCTCGTAAAGTTGAGCCTGAGCGCGCCCGCGTTCGATTCTGATCACAACCCCAGCTTCGCCTCGGGCACGGTGGAAAATTCGGTACACGTCTCAAGCTTTCACACCAAACACTACGTGGGTCTCTTCGATCTCAAAGGTGAGGCACATTACTACTACATCATCGAAGTGACGGATAAGGACGGCCATAAAGCTTTCATCCAGGGAGATTTTGAGATGGGGAAGCTGCGAACGCCACGTGGATGATTCTAGGAAACTACGGACGGCGGTCAGCGTTGAAGGCCGATTACTGATTAAATCTCCGTGAAGAAAGGAAACGAAGAATGAAAGGGAAAAATCTCTTAACGCACCTAAGGCGGTTCGGTGCTTATTCGGTGTCAGTCATGTTTGCTTCTCTGTTATTGATTAACAACTTGGCCGTAGCCAGCCATGCCGAGCCTGTCATGACAATGCCTGCAAGATCGACCCTGGAAGTGCAGGTGATAAGCAGCCCGGACATAATCACGTGGGGTCAGCAACGCACGATCGATACACCGCAGACCTTGAGATTCCAATGGAAGACGAATGAGAGTGGAGTTCACTCAGCGACCTGGAAAGTCGCAGAAGGTCCGTTCGTTGCTGGAGGAAAAGATCCACACGTTGTAGCCAGCGGAAATCTTTCCGAGGTTCCTGCTCAAGGTGAGAGTAGGTCGTTCTGGATAGACTTCAAACCTTTTCTTGCGCGCCCTCCGGAAAATGCGCGCAAATACTACGTGCAGGTTTGGATACTCGACGAACAACGTAAGACTCTCGGCACCTCAAACTCGGTCGAAATTTCATACGCGAAGGATGGGCCCGGCCTACAATTCCCTAAAGAAGACTCTGGTCTAACTAAGCTCAACCTGGTGATCTGGACCGGCATTATTCTTGACGCTGCGGATGCCGTCTTCAACGTCGACATAAATTTTCGAAATGGGAGCTCTCGCACGGTATGGCACTTAAATCGCGGATTCCAGTGGGAAGCCCATTCCGCGCATGTTCTAACAATCCCTTTTGAACAACCGATAAGTCTCACCGAGATCAAGAGTCTTACCCTTTGGGTTGAATTGCATCCGGACAGCATTTGGAAGACGTCTATAGAGGTGGTCGCTTTCTTTTCTCACGCTAACCGGAGAGGTTACCGGGGGGGTTATGACATCGCGTGGCGCGATATTATCTTCACCGGGAGCGCATCACGTATAACGATACCTATTCATTGGAAGGAAGCCTGGAACCCCTAGACCACACGCTTTGTAATTGGGGTCCTCCTTCTCCTGTGCCGGGCAGTGCCCGACCGTTAGAAGGGCTTTTACTCTTCAGAAGATTCCTGGGCGATTAAGGATTTTGGATTGTTAACGGCGCCAGATTTTAGCTTGAAAGAAATGAGGCCATCATGACTCGCAATCACAAGCACAAAGGAACGTTCACATCAGTTTTAGCAACTTGTTCCCGGCTCGCGCTGCTATCGCTACTCATATTCTCTTTGTTTTCCTCCGCTCTGGCGCAAGCACGTGGCCGGCAAGACAAGCAGCGGCGTCCGGGTGGAGTCCGTGTCAGGATGCTTTCGTTCACCGTCAGGACTAGTGACGATGATCTGCGTGGAGGTAGTGACAACCTTAACGTTGGCATAAACTTCCGCGAGGGAAATGTGCAATTTAAGCCGAACGTGAACAAGGGTCGGAGCTGGGGAGAAAATTCTACGCAGACCTTCGACATCAGCCTGGAACAACCCGTCCCTTTGTCGGAAATTGACTCAATTGATTTCAAAAAA
>WNGI01003951.1_pt1 | contig 14254 bp, 12 predicted proteins | sample 5400621 | NCBI WGS metagenome assembly WNGI01 (sample SAMN13153374, study PRJNA577476) | soil metagenome | isolation source: 20 cm soil or saprolite under Garry oak tree replicate 1 | place: USA:California | collected 2016-06-15
CGATGGCGCAGATCAAGCCGATGCCGGTCGATCGCGAAGTGATGGCAGCGCACCTCGACGAGTGGATGAAGTACTGGGACGCGAACATCAGGAATCGCGGACAGCGACAGTGACTGCCGCGCCGCCGGCTGGGGGACGGGCGCGCAACGACAGCGGCGGGAATGACGGTGGGCGAGGAGCGCTCGCGCTGCATGGTATCACGCGCCGGTTTGGCGAATTCACGGCAGTCGATAACCTCTCGGTAGAAGTTGGTCCTGGCGAGCTGCTGGCACTCGTTGGAGCATCGGGCTCGGGGAAAACGACGACTCTCCGCATTGCGGCTGGTTACGAGACTCCGGATGCTGGCAGCGTCACACTTGGTGGTACTGACATCACGAGAGTCGCGCCGGAGCGACGTGGATTCGGCATGGTGTTTCAGCATTACGCGCTGTTCCCGCACATGCCGGTCGAGGAGAACGTGGCGTTCGGGCTCGAGGCGCGGGGAGTAAGCAAAGCGGAGAGACTGGAGAAGGCGCGCGCCGCACTCCTCAACGTTGGATTGGGAGGTGCGGGAAGTCGTCCGATTCAGTCGCTCTCGGGCGGCGAGCAGCAACGGGTGGCGCTGGCGGGTCCCGGCGCTATTCGTGACGCACGATCAGGAGGATGCGTTCGCTATCGCGGATCGGATCGCCCTCTTGAAAAAGGGCAAGCTGCTCCAATCAGGCACACCGGAGGAGCTGTATCACGCGCCGGCGTCGCGCGAGGTGGCTGCGTTCATCGGACGAGGCAGTCTCGTTCCTGCGGTCGACAAAGGCGATACAGCTACGGTGAGCATTGGCGGCGTCGCGCGGGACCTCAGCGTCACGCGACCGAATGGGTCAGCTCCACACGTCGACAATGCGTACGTACTGCTGCGGCCCGATGCACTGGAACTGTCGAGGGGAGCGGGGATTTTTGCCTGGCGCGGACGTGTGACGAACCGGCGATTCGCGGGCGGTGTCGTTGTGTATCGGGTCCAGCTCGCCGACGACGTCAGCGTCGAGATCGAATCGCAATCAGGCGACGCGCGCGAGGATGAGAATGTCTCAGTCTCGCCGCTCAAGGGACCCTTTCCACTGGTGCCTGCATGAAGCGGTCTTTCGCTCGACAGAGCTGGCTCATTGCGCTGCCGGTGATCGCCCTCCTTCTGTGGACAGTGGTGTACCCGAATGCGGCCGTTATCGCTGGAAGCTTCGAGAACGGCCTCGGTCATTGGCGTGAGTTCAGCGCGAGCCCCGCGGATCGCGAAGCACTGTGGACCACGCTCGTCATTTCGGTTGCGTCGGTCTTTGCTTCGCTCGCGATTGGAGTGCCGCTCGCATTTCTGCTCGGAAGATTCGAGTTTCCTGGCCGGAGACTTCTTCGCGCGGTGGCGACCCTTCCTGCCGCGCTCCCACCGCTAGTTGGCGTTATAGCATTTCTCTTTCTCTACGGCGAAAGCGGAGTCATCACGCGGGTGGTGCAGCGCGCTTTCGGAATGGCCGAGGCTCCGTGGCGACTCAAAGGGGTTGGCGCAATCGTGTTCGTCCACGCCTACACGATGTACGTCTACGTTTTTCTGTTCGTCTCCGCTGGACTGGAGCGCTTCGATGCTACGCTCGACGAGGCGGCTTCCGGACTTGGCGCGAGCACATGGCAGAGGCTACGACGAGTGACGCTGCCACTGCTCATGCCAGCTGTCGCCGGATCGATGCTCCTCGTCTTCATGAATGCGCTGGGATCGTTTTCGGCCCCGTACGTCTTCGGCGGCGGGCTGCGCGTGCTTTCGACGCAGATTCTCGCCTCCAAAACGAATGGAGCGATGGGGCTCGCCTACGTCGAGACGACGGTGCTCGCTCTGAGCGCAGTCGCCGGCCTGGCGCTGTTCCGTTGGCTCGACCGAAAGCGCCGATACACTCTGGCCAGCAAAGGTGGACGCGCGAGGCGAACGATTCGCTCGCGACGGATTCAGATTCTGATCACGATTGCGTCGGCGCTCGTTGTGATAGCGCTCGTGCTGCCGCACCTGATGGTGATTCTCGTCTCCTTCGCTCGCGACGGAGTTTGGACCACCCAGGTACTGCCGCCTGAATACACGCTCGAGAATTACCGGCGGCTCTTCTCCGAGAGTGAGCTGTGGAGACCGATCACAAATAGCGTGTCTATGGCTTTGATCGCTACTGCGGGGAATCTCGTGGTCTGCTTCATCGCTGCCTACCTGATCGTGTTCCGTCGGTTCGCCGGGCGCGGAATGCTGGAGCTTCTCGTCGCACTTCCGTGGGCGATTCCAGCTACAGCCATCGCCCTCGGTCTCGCTGCCACCTTCAACCAGAACGATCTGCTGACGGGGAGAATCCTGCTCGTCGGCACATTCTGGATATTGCCGCTCGCCTACTTCATCCGTGACATTCCGCTCGTAGCATCAGCGGTGGAGTCATCTCTTCGGCAGATGGACGCCTCGCTCGAAGATGCCGCGCGCGGGCTCGGCGCTTCCTGGCTGATGACGATGCGACGCGTGATTCTCCCTGCAGCTCGGCCCGGATTGGTGGCGGGCGGATTACTCGCCGCTGTTACGGCGGTTGGCGAGTTTGTAGCCAGTGTCGTGCTCTACACCCACTCCAATCGTCCGATCTCGATGGAGATTCTGGCTCAGCTTCGTGCTCTGGCGTTCGGAACGGCGGCCGCGTACAGTGTTTTGCTGATACTGCTGGTGCTTCTCATGACGCTCGCCGCCAGATCCTTCGAGGAGAGACTTGCCTGACAAGCCGGCCCGCCCGCGCGTCGTAATCATCGGCGGCGGATTCGGCGGACTCGCGGCCGCTCGCGCCCTCAAGCGCGCCAACGTCGATGTGACGCTGATCGACCGGACGAATCACTTCACGTTTCAGCCACTGCTGTATCAGGTGGCGACGGCCGCACTCGCGCCGAGCGACATCACTGCCCCACTGAGGTACATCCTGCGTCGACAGAAGAACACAGAAGTCTTGATGGCCGAAGCTCGCGAGATCGATGTTGCGCGTCGTGTCGTGCGCGTCGATGACGAGCTGAGGGAATTTCCATACGATTATCTGATCGTTGCCGCGGGCGCTCGCCACGCGTATTTCGGCCACGATGAGTGGGAACCTTTCGCGCCCGGTCTGAAGGCGATCGAAGATGCATCGGAGATTCGGCGGCGTTTTCTGCTCGCGTTCGAGCTGGCGGAAAAATCTGACGACGAGCGGGAGCAGCAGGAGTACATGACCTTCGTCGTCGTCGGTGGTGGACCGACCGGAGTCGAGCTTTCAGGTGCGTTCCCCTATATCGCGCGAAAAGCACTGGCGCCCGATTTTCGGAAGATCGATACGCGGAAGACGCGAGTGATTCTGGTCGAAGCCGGCCCTCGCATTCTGCCGACATTTCCCGAGAGCCTGGCCGCGCGCGCCGCCAGAGATCTGACAGATCTGGGAGTGGAGGTGCGGGTGAATTCCGCGGTTACGAACGTCGAAGCCGACGGCGTCTGGATCGGGGGCGAAAAAATTCGTGCGCGCACCGCATTCTGGGCAGCAGGAAACAATGCTTCGCCCCTCGGGGAACTTCTCGACGGCCCACGTGACCGTGCTGGCAGAATTCAAGTCAATCCCGATCTCTCTGTTCCGGGTCATCCCGAAGTTTTCGTCGTCGGGGACCTCGCCACGCTAGTGCAGGATGGTCGGCCGATTCCGGGGGTAGGACCCGCTGCGATTCAGGAGGGCTCGTTTGCCGGCAAGAACATCCTGCGTGAGCTACGTCATCAACCGCGGCAGAACTTCCATTACCGCAACAAGGGTGATCTCGCGACGATCGGACGATCGCGAGCGATCGCAGATTTCGGCTGGGTGCGATTCGGCGGCAGACTGGCTTGGTTCCTCTGGCTGTTCGTCCACATCATGTATCTTGTGGGATTCCGCAATCGGATCGTAGTCTTGATAGAGTGGGCTTACGCCTACTTCACCTCCCAGGCCGGTGTGCGGCTCATCACCGACGTCGAGAGATACAAACCACCTGCAGCGAGTACGCCTTCTAGTGAGAGGATCGATCGATGGGAAGCAACGCTGATGCCGTCAAAGGAGTAGATCCGTCGTCGGAGAAGGCGAGTCTGTGGGAAGATTTTGTAGACATTTTCTATGCTCCCTCCTCCGTTTTCGCGCGGAGGAGCGATGGCCAATTCGGAATGCCGCTGCTGCTGCTGATCGTCGTCGGAACGGTTCTGTTCTTCGCCACGAAGAACGCGATGCAGCCGATCATGGACGCGGAGTTTGCCAGACAGGGCGCGGCAGCAATGCGGAAGAACCCCAATCTTACCGCCGAGCAGCTCGCATCGAGCCGCGGATTCTTCGAGACAATCCAGCCGATCTTTTTTGCGGTCGTGCTCACGATAAGCGTGTTTGGCACGGGCCTCGTGCTCTGGCTCGTGGGGAAGCTGTTCGACGCCAAGACATCAGTCGCCGCGGCAATCATGATCGCGACTTACTCCGAGGTGCCCAGGCTGGTGCAGATTCTGGTGAACGCGGCGCAAGCGCTATTCATGAGTCCGGAGAAGCTGAACGCCGTCAACAGCGTCGCCTTCAATCCGGCGCGCTTCATGGATCCCGATCACACGTCCGCCGTTCTGATAGCGTTGGCAAGTCGCGTCGATCTGTTCACGATCTGGGTGACCGTGTTGCTGGCAATCGGAATTCACGTCGTCGGCAAGATTCCGAAGCAGCAGGCAGCGATCGTCGCGGCGATTACCTGGGTGGTCGGGTCGTTGCCCGCGGTTCTGGGCGCGTTGCGGGCGGGGTAACTGCAACTGAACGGGTGCGAGGCGTCAGTGGCACAGTTGCCAGCTATGAGTTCACCATGTCGGGACGTTATTACTCACCTTCAGGGCACAAGCAACTGCCTGTGCTATGAACTGTGACGGTAACGTCCCGACGTAGTGAACTAGCAACTGGCGCCTACGCTTCTGACGCCTCGCACCCGTTCAGTTGCAGTTTGTAGTTCTCAGCTCGCCACCTGCAGCTCGGCCTTGCGGCCGTCGTCGATCCCGTAGCCCAGCGCGATGGTCGCGAGCACAAGCGCTGCCGAAGTAAACAGCGGAACCGTTTTCCCGAAATGATCGTAGGAGAATCCCGCCCATAGCGGAATGATGACGCGGGCCAGGCCGCCGAATGTCTGCTGTACGCCCATGTACAATCCGCGCTCTCGACTGGAGATCACCCGCGACAGCATCGACGTCACGCAAGGGAAAGTGAACGCGGTGCCGAGCGGGATGAGCGCGACTGCAATGGCAAGGCTGACATACCCGCGTGCGAGCGGAAGAGTAGCGAGGCCGGTCCCGAGAAGCGTCAGACCGATTTGCGAGAGTCTTGCCTCACCGTAGCGCTCGACCATTCGCCCCAGAATTCCAGCGCGCGTCACGACGGATATGACACCCACGTAAGTGTAAAAAATCCAGATCCTGTCCTTCCCAACACCAAACCGGTCGGCGAGGAAGAGCGCCAGTATCGCCATCAGACCCGAGAACGCACCCATCGCAATCGCATAGATCCAGATCAAACGGGGCGCGGCTTCACGCGGATGCGTGATGACCTGGGCGATTGCCGCCCGCGACGCCCGCGGTTTTTTCTCCTCTGCCTCCGTCATGTCGCGCGATTCACGCAGGAATCGCCAGGCAAAGAAAATGTTGATCAGACAGAGACTCGCTGCTGCGAGTCCCGGTCCGCTGCGTCCGAACCGAAGCGCCGCCGAGCCGAGCGCTGGGCCGATAGCGACCCCGACGTTCGTCGCCGCCGAAAGCCAGCCGAGTGCCTTGGCTCGATGCTGCGGCTCGACAGAATCGGCCACATACGCCTGAATGACGCCGACCGTGCCACCGCCGGCACCCTGTACGATCCGTGAGAGCAACAACAACCAGATCGACGTGGCGTAGGCAAAGACCAGGTACGCGCACCCAGCCGCTGTCAGCCCGACGAGAAGAGCCGGTCTTCGGCCGTATCGATCGGAGAATCGTCCCCATATCGGCGCACTCAGCAACTGAGCCGCCGTAAATGCACCCATGAGAACCGCGACGATGAGCGAGCCTCCGCCCATCTCTCTGGCGTAGAACGGCAACAGTGGGATGATCATCAGCAATCCCACCATGTCGACGAAGTTCGTGACGATCAGCACGAACAGTTTGCCGCTCGCAACTCTCGAGACTCGACCGCGCATCGCTGACGGCACTACGCCTCCGCTTTACCCAGCGCCGCCGGCGCCACCGCTCGTCCTACCACGCCAGCAAGGGCGATGATCGTGAGGGCGTACGGAATCATTTCGACGAATTGCGACGGAATCGCGTGGCTTCCTTGCAGTTGTATCTGGAGAGTTTCAGCAGCCGCGAACAGCAGACAGGCGAGCGCGGCACGAATCGGATCCCATCGTCCGAAGATAACGGCGGAAATCGCAATGAACCCGCGGCCAGCCGTCATCTGGTCGGTGAACTGGTGCTGGTCGAGCGCGAGATAAACACCTCCCAGGCCTGCCAGTATACCGGATATTGCAACTGCGACATAGCGAACACGCGTCACGCTGACTCCGACGCTCTCGGCAGCGTCGGGATGCTCGCCGGCGGCGCGCACTCGCAGACCGAATGGTGTTTTGTAGATCACGAACGCCACTAAGGGGGCCACCAGAATCCCCAGCCAGAGGAGTGGGTTATCGAATCCAGCAGCCCTGATGTTTCCACCAAAGCCCGCGACGCGCGGCGAGTTCGAGGAGCTGGCGAAGAACAGCTTGAGGAAAAAACGCGTGACACCGATGGCAAGCAGGTTGATAGCAACACCCACCACCACCTGGTCCGCCCGATAACGTATGGTCGCGACCGCGTGGATGAGCGAGAAGATCAATCCGCCGAGTATTCCGCACAGCACGCCAACCCACGGACTTCCTGAATAATTTGTCCCGAGGACGGCACCGAATGCCCCGCTCAGCATGAATCCCTCGAGCGTAAGGCTGACTATGCCGGCGCGCTCCGCGACTACTCCTCCACTCGCTGCGAACAGAAACGGAACGGCAATCCGTACCATTTGGGTGAGAAATGAGAGCGGGTTCACGCGTCGATCCTCCTTCGCGCGCCACGCAGGATTCCTCTCACCTCCGGCACCGCCATGGCAACTGCAAGAATGACCACGCCCTGCAGCACGTCCATCATCTGCTTAGGCACGAAAGCGTGGATCGCCAGCCCGCCCTGAGAGAGAGTCGCGAAGAAAAACGCGGCGATGAGAACGCCGAACGGGTGGTTTCTGCCAACCAGAGCTACGGCGATTCCAAGAAAACCTGCCCCGCTCGCAAAACCATCCTCGTAATAGTGCTTGTAGCCGAGGACGTAGTTGATCCCGCCGATGCCAGCGATCACTCCTGAAAAAGTGAGCGCACGCATCCACACTCGACCGACGCTGATCCCTCCGTACTCCGCTGCCGGAGGCTGAAGTCCAACTGCTCGCAGATCATACCCGCCGCGCGCGCGAAATAGGTAGAACCAGACGGCAAACGCGACAACCACGGCGACGACCAGCGCCAGATTTGCAGCCGACCCGTGGAATCGCGGATCCATGTCGGCGAGCCTTGGGAGCGCACCGGCATGGATCTCGGGTGTGTGCAGAGTCTCGGGTACGTGCAGATGTCCGGCGATGAACCAGTTCAGCAGCGCCAGCACGATGAAGTTGAGCATGATCGTGACGATGACTTCGTGGGCGCCGAATCGCGTCTTGAGATAAGCGGGAACGGATCCGACGACGCCGCCGGCGAGACCAGCTGCGATCATGCAGGTCGGAAGCGCCAGCAGGAGCGGCGTTCCGACTGGGAGTGCGAGGCCGGTGAGCGCTGCTGCGAAACCTCCTGCTGCGAGCTGACTCTCTCCGCCGATGTTGAATAGTCCGGCGCGCAGTCCGAACGAAACTGCCAGGCCAGTAAAGGCGAGAGTCGTCGCTTTGTAGAGAACCTGACCAAACCCGTAGGCATTGCCCCACGTTCCCTCGAGCAACAGCCGATACACTGCGGCGGGAGACTGACCGTAGCTCAGAATCAGCAGATCGCCGCAGATGAGGGCGACCAGGAGCGCGACGAACGGCGGTATGAGTGCCTCTTCGGCGCGCTCCCGCCACGGCGTGCCGGCAAGTGTTGGCTTGGGGCCGATCGGCTGCGTTACTGTGCTCACGCCGCGGTGCCTTTCTTCGTGCCGATCATGTACTCGCCCAGCACTTCTTCACTCGCTTCGCTCGCGGGCATTACAACCGCGAATTTGCCGCGATACATCACCGCGATGCGGTCGGCAAGCGCCAACACTTCATTGAGCTCCGCACTGACGAGAAGAATGGCCTTACCCTGAGCGCGGGCGTCGAGCAGCTGCTTGTGAATGAACTCGATCGCACCGACATCCACTCCGCGCGTCGGCTGAGATGCGAGGAGCACGGAAAAGCTGCGACCCATTTCTCGGGCGACTACGACTTTCTGCTGATTTCCGCCCGACAGTGCGCGGGCTGCAAGCACAGGATTGGGAGGTCTGATGTCGAATGACGATATCTCGCTCAGCGCGTTTTCCATTACCCGGTCGCGGTCGATGATCCCGTGGTCGGAGAAATGTTTCTGAACACCAAGAATGAGATTGTTGGCGACAGTGTACTCGAGAATCAGTCCACGTCGATGCCTGTCCTCAGGAATGTGCGACAGGCCAACGTCGTGTCGCTGCGCGACGCTGCGGTGGGTAATCTCAGCGCCATCGATAAGGATTGTTCCGGCGATGACTGGCCGGAGTCCGGCCAACGCTTCAATGAGCTCGGTCTGACCGTTTCCTTCGACGCCGGCGATTCCCAGGATCTCTCCGGGCTTTACGCTGAAGCTGACATCATCGATGACGCGGATGCCACGTGACCCAGTGACGCTGAGATCGCGTACTTCGAGACCTCGACTCGGCTGCGCCGGAGTCGCGCGCTCGATCGGCTGCCCACGCCTGCCCGCGGACAGCGAGACCTCGCGCCCCACCATCAGGCGCGCTATTTCCGCGGGCGTCGTTTCTGATGTCTTGATGCGCGCAACCGTTTGACCGGCGCGCATGACGGTAATCGTGTCGGAGAGGTCGACGACTTCGTCGAGTCGATGGGTGATGAGCACGATGGTGTCGCCTTTGTCGCGCAGGCGTCGCAGCACGGTCCATAGCTCGCGAACCTCGGGCGGAGAAAGAACGGCAGTCGGCTCGTCGAGAACGAGAAGCTTCGCCCCACGGAACAACACCTTCAGAATTTCGACGCGTTGCGCTTCACCGACCGAGAGGTCGGAGATGAGTCTTTCCGGGGCGATGACCAGCCCGGTTTCACTGGAGAGGGCACGTACATCTCCGGCGGCGCGCGCATAGTCCAGGACCACGCGACTTATCTTCGGCTCGCATCCCAGCACCAGGTTTTCAGCCACCGTCAGCGTTGGTACGAGCATGAAGTGTTGATGGACGATGCCGACCCCGGCGGCGATCGCTTCGTTGGTCGACCATCCCGTCACATCACGCCCATTAACCTCGACGCGACCCGCATCCGGCTTCATCAGGCCGCCGAGTATCCGCATCAAAGTGGACTTGCCAGCGCCATTCTCGCCGACAAGGGCATGGATCTCCCCTGGCATCACCTCCAGCGACGCACCGCGATTCGCTCTTATGGCGCCGAAGGATTTGTCGATGCCCTCCATCCGAATGGCGGGAGGCGGGAAGCGGGAAGCGGGAGGCGGGAAGCGGGAGGCGGGAAGCGGGAGGCGGGAATTGGGAAACGGCGATCGGGACTGATCCCCCGCTTCCCCCTTCCCGCTTCCCGCTTCCCGCTTCATCGAGTGCTGGGCACCTTGATGCGTCCGGCGATTATCTCCTGCTTCAGCTCCTCGACTCGCGCGTGCGCGCTGTCGGGGATGAGCGCGCGATTGCGATCGTCGTAGATGTACCCGACGCCACCTTCCTTCAGGCCAAAGGAGTATATCCCTCCCTTGAAGGTGTGGTTCTGCACTCTTCGAATCGCGTCGAACGTCGCTGTGTTAACGCCCTTTACCATCGAGGTTAGCACGTGTCCGGGCGCTTCGTCGTTTTGATCGGAGTCGACACCGATCGCGAGTTTATTGGTTGCGCGCGCCGCTTCGAAGACTCCCTGCCCGGTCGAACCGGCGGCGTGGAAGATTACTTCTACGCCCTGATTGTACTGGCTCAGCGCCAGCTCCTTTCCCTTGCCCGGATTTTTGAACGCGTCGGGCGTAACGCCGGCGTACTGCGCGATCACCTGACAATCGGGACAGACTTTCTTCACACCAGCGCGATAGCCAGCCTCGAATTTGTGAATCAGAGGAATGTCCATTCCGCCCACGAATCCCACCTTCCTGGAGTGGCTAACGAGAGCGGCAAGCGCACCGACCAGGTACGATCCTTCCTCTTCGCGAAACTTGAGTGCGGCGACATTTGGTGGCGGTGGAATGACGTTCCCATTCTTGTCAGTCGCCAGCGCGTAATCGATTCCGGCAAACGCGGTGTTGGGATACTCCTTCGCCAGGTTGGCGAGGTCGTCGGTGAAGATGAAGCCAACTCCGATAACGAGATTCATTCCCTCAGCGGCCAATAGCCTCAGGCCCGCTTCGCGATCCGCTCCCTCACCGGGCTCGATGAAGCGGATGTTCGAGCCCAGGAACTTCGTGGCACTGTCGGCTCCGGCATACGCACCGTCGTTGAACGATTTGTCGCCTCTGCCACCGACATCCAGGACGATTCCGATGCGGACCGGGGATGCCTCGTTCCCCTCGGCGATGGCGCTGCGGCGGGTGAACAGGAGAGCGATGTGTACGGCGAGCAGGAGGGAGGTGACGATGATCAGCTTTCTCATCCGAACAGAAGAATCGCCCAGAACACAGCACCCTGCAAGCCGATCGAGACTTGATGCGTTACACCGATATCGGGCGCCGCGAGGTCAGCATTTGATCGCAATGAAGGCGGCCCCAACGTCCCCCTTTCAAACGCATCATAACGCGCATTGATTTCAGCGCATGGCCGAGCGGATAAGAACGCGCTTTCTCGTGGTGGGAAGCGGAGTTGCTGGTCTTCACACCGCGTGGCGCGCTTCCGCTGATGCCGACGTGATGGTGCTCACCAAGCGATCGCTCTTCGACAGTGCCACCGCCTATGCTCAGGGAGGGATCGCCGCGGCGCTCGGCGCCGGAGATTCACCAGAGCTGCATCGACAGGACACTCTCGCTGCCGGCGCCGCGCTGTGTGATGCGAAAGCGGTGGAAGTCCTGGTCGAAGAAGGACCGGCGCGAGTTAGAGAGCTGGCGACGGCTGGCGCGCATTTCGATCTCGAGCCCGGTGGGAACTTCAAGCTCGGTCGTGAAGCGGCACACTCGCGAAGGCGAATCGTCCACGCGCACGGAGACCAGACGGGCGCCGAAGTCGCGCGCACCTTGATCAGGCGCGTAAAAGAGAGCAAGCGGATCGAAGTACTCGAGAAGACGCGCATTCTCGATCTGATCGTGGAAGATGGCGTGGTGTTTGGCGTGCGCGCAGCGGTCTCGGGAAAGGCGGTCGAGATCATTGCGGACGCCACGGTGCTGGCGACGGGTGGATGCGGACAGGTCTATCGCTACACGACGAATCCTCAGGTAGCAACCGGCGACGGATACGCCATAGCGCATCGCGCTGGTGCCCGGCTGGCGGACATGGAATTCGTCCAGTTCCATCCTACTGCGCTCGACACTCCGGAAAATCCGCTGCAGCTGATCTCGGAAGCGGTTCGAGGCGAGGGCGCGGTTCTGCTCAATGAAGAGGGAGAGCGATTCATGGTAAAGCGCCATCGACTTGCCGAGCTGGCGCCACGCGATGTTGTTGCGCGTGAGATATTTCGCGAGAAGGCGGCGGGCAAGCGCGTCCTGCTCGATGCACGCATGCTCGGCCCGATGTTCGAGCAGCGCTTCCCGGGAATCTTCGCCATCTGTCGTGCACGCGGGATCGACCCCGCCAATGATCTGATTCCTGTCACGCCGGCTGCGCACTACATGATGGGAGGAATCGTCACCGATCTGCGCGGCAGGGCCAGTCTGAATCGTCTGTACGCGTGCGGCGAAGTCTCGCGAACTGGGGTGCACGGAGCCAATCGACTCGCATCGAACTCTCTACTCGAAGGACTCGTATTTGCCGAGCGCGTCGCACGAGACATGATCGACACGAAGAAGCTGACGACGCCGCCGCGAAAGAAAAATTGGGATGTGCCTCTGCTTCGCGACCGTGGCGCGGCGCAGGTAGCTGCCGACACCGTTCGCCAGGTGATGTGGGACTACTGCGGTATCGATCGCAGCGCCAAGGGACTGAGACTGGGCCTCGACAAGTTGAAGGAGATCGAGTCACGTCTTCCCGAAGGAGCGACCGAGGAAGCGAACATGGTGCAGACATCAATACTGATTGCGGAGGCGGCGCTGTTGAGAAAGGAGTCCCGGGGCGGCCATTATAGAAGTGACTTTCCGCGCGCAAAACGAAAGTGGAGCGGTAGGCACATCGAATGGTAGATAAGACGGAAAAGCTCTACGCCGAGCTGCACGCCGAGATCAAGCAGCTTGCGCGCGCGCGAAATGCGGTGATCCTGGCCCACAACTACGAGCGCCCTGAGGTGCAAGACGTCGCCGATTTCGTGGGCGACTCACTCGGTCTGAGCCGTGAAGCAGCGAAGACGAAAGCAGACGTAATCGTCTTTTGCGGCGTCCACTTCATGGCGGAAACGGCGGCGATTCTGTCGCCGCAAAAGTCAGTGCTGTTGCCCGATCTCGCAGCCGGATGTTCGCTGGCAGCGACGATCGATGCGGAGCAGCTGCGAGAATGGAAGGCCGAGCATCCGGGAGCCGTGGTCGTCTCTTACGTAAACACTACCGCCGAAGTGAAAGCTGAGAGTGACTACTGCTGCACGTCCGGCAACGCAGTCGAGATAGTCAACTCGGTTCCCCTTGAGCAGGAGGTTCTCTTCCTTCCAGACATGTTCCTCGGGGCGCACGTGCGGCGGATCACCGGGCGGAAGAACATGCACGTGTGGATGGGCGAATGTCATGTGCACGCCGGAATCGATCCAGAGGACATACGACTGCGGCGTGCTGCGCATCCCGGGGCGGAGTTTCTGATCCATCCCGAGTGTGGTTGTGCGACTAGCGTCGTCGAAGCTGTTTCGGCGGGGGATGTCGATCCTGTCGGCGTGCAGATTCTTTCGACCGAGGGAATGATCAAGCGTCCGAAGATCTCGGACAACGATGAGTTCATCGTCGCAACCGAGGTGGGAATTCTGCACCGGCTGCGGCGGGAGAATCCAGGAAAGACGTTCTATCCCGCCAACGAAAGAGCCGTGTGCGCTTTCATGAAGGTAACGACGCTGCCGAAGGTGTTGAGCTCGCTGCGGCGAATGGAGCACCGTATCACGGTGCCTGAAGAGATTGCCGCGCGCGCGCGTCGCGCCATCGAGAGAATGGTTGCGATCGGTGGTCAGACACCGCTGTCCCCTGTTCCCGAAGCATCGGAAGATCCGGGCGAATGATCAAACGGCAGGAGAATGAGCTCGCCACTCACGGATTCTTCTGGGAGGAAGGCCTTCATTTCCCGCTCACCAAAAAAGAAAATTCCTCACTCGTTGCTGCGGCACTCGAGGAAGATGACAGCGCGTGGATTGTTGTCCGCCGAGCGAGTGGCTTTGAACTTCGTACAGCGACTGTCGGGAATTGCGACGATGACCGCGCGCTATGTCGACGCGATTGCCGGGACTGGTGCACACATTCTCGATACCCGTAAAACAACTCCGCTGCTGCGCCGCCTCGAGAAATACGCCGTCCGCTGCGGCGGAGGATTGAATCACCGCATGGACCTGTCGTCGTCGGTGTTGATCAAGGACAATCATCTCGCAACGGAATATGGCGACATCGCGCTGGCAGTGAAGCGCGCCCGCGAGCTGGCGCCAGCCGGAATGAAAGTCGAGGTCGAGTGCGAGAACCTCGATCAGGTGCGTGCTGCGCTCGATGCGGGCGTCGACGTGATCATGTTCGACAACATGCAGCTGCTGGAGCTGCGCGAGGCGGTGAAGCTGGTTCAGGGACGGGCAGTGACCGAAGCGTCGGGTGGCGTGACTATCGACACGGTTCGTCTGATCGCGGAGACGGGGGTCGACTGGATCTCGATCGGCGCGCTCACGCATTCTGCGCCGGCGCTCAATCTCGGACTGGATTTCGATTGATGCGG
>WNGI01003262.1_pt1 | contig 14252 bp, 10 predicted proteins | sample 5400621 | NCBI WGS metagenome assembly WNGI01 (sample SAMN13153374, study PRJNA577476) | soil metagenome | isolation source: 20 cm soil or saprolite under Garry oak tree replicate 1 | place: USA:California | collected 2016-06-15
GAAGCCGAACAACCTTCTCCATTGCTCCGTTACCCAAAGTTCGTCATCCTGGATGTTCCAAAGCCACACACCGAGGTTCGCCGCGTCGGCCGCGAGGCTCATGCGCGCTTCGCTTTCCCGCAGTGCCTCCTCATCCCGCCCGTGTTCCGCCATGCCGGCGGAAAGCGTCATCGCAGTAATGGTGAGCACAGCCGTCCAGGACTGCAGAGCAAGAAGCGACTGGTTTTCCATTTCCCCGACGAATGGCCCGAAACCATGCATTGTGCCCAAAATCGCGATCGTTGAGACAATGAAGATGCCCGTAGCGGTTTCGCGCTGCGTGAAGCGGAAGGCCGTCCAAATCACAATCGGTGCGTAGATGAATGCGATCGGATAATTCTTCGCAGAAATTGTGAGCCATCCGCCGAAGACCGCTTCGCTGAGCACGACCAATAGCAGCAAGAGGATGCCCACTTCAACCGCGTCCCTCCTGTTCCAGCGCCGCTTTGATGTGACGCTCCAGAGAATAATCAATGGAGCGATCAGAAGATCGCCCGTCGTATCACCCAGCCACCACGTCAGCCAGATCGCGCCATAATTCGTCCAATCCGCGAAACCAGCAAGTGCAAGACTGGTCACACCAAAGACTGGGCTGATAATTGTGCTAACCACCGCTGCGAGCGCGAACTTAACAACACCTTGCGGACGATCGAAGACGGTTGTGCCGCCGGCAAACCGATTCACCAGCCAGGCACCGCATACAGCTTCGAGCGTGTTGCCGCTCGCGATGGCGAGCGATGTAGCGACATCGCCCGCAGTGGTGACGTTCACCAGAAATGCACCGACAAAAATTGCAGGCCAGGCTCGGTAACCGAGCAGGAGCAATGCCGCCAGCGCAATTCCCGCTGGCGGCCACACCGGCGATGCACTCGCGTGCAGAGATGCCAGCATCAATCCGAACTTGCCCGCGATGAAGTAGACAAGCGTTAAAAGGCCAATGACTGGCAGCCCAGAAAAAGCTCGCGGTTGCATCGCCTGACCGCCTCAGCGAATCGTCTTATCTCTACGTCGGCCCTGAGCGACGTCAACACCAGAAGACGAATCGCCTTCCAGCCTTGCGTCATCGCGAAAGGCCAGACGCCTCTCTGTCATGATCGCGAGGACGTGGATTCTGACGAGGTAGGCGACTTGTCGGTGCGTAACATAAAACGCGGGCTTTAGACCTGAGCGCAACAAACCTAACTCTTACTTCTCTTATAAAGCCAGGGAGCGAGAATAATAGCAGCTAAAAGAACGAACTGAATTATTAAGGTAGATGTGTCGCCGGTCATTTATCTCGCGCAGCTACGAAAGCCGAAGCCCCTAGGTAGGTGATCCCCAGACACAAGAAGAAGTAGATAACTAGTACTAGAATATGTTGCATAAGTCTTTACTTTGCTGTTTGAGGGCGCGACGAATAGCAGCGATAGACTGGTTCGATCCCCTTCGCGTCAAAGTGTACAGCAGTTCCAGAAGGCGCGGCTCGTAAGAAAGTGTGGCGCCTAGGGGCTCTCACAATGGGCTCGGCGGAATCGCCGACGAACGTTGGCGCCGTGACCGCGCGCCACGGCCACGTGAGGGTACTCCAAAGGGCGGAACGCATCTGCTTGCGCTGTGCACGGCGCCGGGCCAACTGGAATACCATATAGCGCTGGCGTTGCAGCAACACGGCCAACAATCCGCTTTGCGTAAGGGTTGGGGTTAATTTTCTCATAACGCGGTTTCTTTCGTTTTCTTAAGGCTTTCGCAGGTTTCGCGGGCTCTGCCTATGGGACCTTGGTCCAATACGTTCGCGTCGCGTCCCATGATCCTCCGGTCGACGCAGCAACACGGTTACGATCTCTTGGCCAGATTCAGCGCGTCATGGACAGCGGCGAGAAATTTTTCGGCGTTAAACGGCTTAATGAAAAAGGCAACTATGCCGATTTGCATCGCGGTGATCCGCGCGGCGCTATCTTCGCGTCCTGTGATCACGATCACATGGGTCTGCGGCGATATAGCGCATAGCCGTGCCAGGACTTCCAAGCCGGTCATTTCTTTCATCCAAATATCGAGCACGACGAGCGGCACGTCGTGTGACGCAACATAGGTAATGAAATCCTCGCCTTTATTAAACGGACGCACGGCGAATCCATCTGAGGACAGTAAACGGCCCATCGCTCTCAGCATCATGGGATCATCATCCACCACGCAAACAACCACCGCGGAAGGCTCTTCAGCGGGCGTCATGCGCATTTGCGCGATCGCCCCATTTTCAATGTGGGATGTAGCGATCATGCCCCACATTAGCCCCGACAGGTCGGCAGGGTAGTGGGACCTTAGTCTTACTCGCGATGGCGGGCCGGCAAGACGCCGGCGCGCTCCGAGACGTGCACCAGATCAGGCAACGGAGGGAACACCGAGCTTTTGCATGACGCGGCCGCGATGAACTTTGATCGTCTTCTCGGCCGTGTGCAGTTCCGCGGTCTCCGTTTCTGCGCTTTGGACAACCGCGAATCGCCGAATCGCTTCTCTGGGCCGGTAGTTCCACCCCCCCGTAGTTTGCGGCACGTTTTTCTGCCTGGCCGTGGTCGGTGCTCGCTCGGCATTATGCCAGTTCAGCAAAGCATTGATGGCCGCGCGAATCGAAATGCCGACGCCTGAGCCGCAGTTCGGGAACGAGATTTTCATGCCGCTGAAGCGAGCGCGAGCCGAACGGCGGTGAGGAGTTCTTCGTCATCAAAAGGTTTGGTCAGGAAGGCCGAAGCCCCTCCGTTCAGCGCGGTGGAACGAACCAAGGGATCATCTTTTCCCGTGAAGATGATGACGCGGGTCGAAGGCGAAATCTTGCCAACTCGCGATTGCACCTCCAGGCCACTCATTCGTGGCATATGAACATCAACCAGGACAACCGCAGGGCGATGAATGCGCACATAGCTCAAGAATTCTTCGGGATCGCTAAAACTGTGTGCGTGCAAATCAGCCGACGCGAATAGCCGGCCCAATCCCTTCAGCACAGAGGGATCGTCGTCGAGCAGGCAAATGACATCGGTAATTAAGTTAGGCAAAGCGAGCCAAGACTACACTAGCCTTTCGCCGAACGAATATGAGACCTTAGTCTCATGTCGTGCCGCAGGAGCGACGCCCGCCTTTTCAACCAAACGCACAAGTTCCGCAACAGAAGTGACACCCAACTTCTGCATCATCCGGCCACGATGGACTTTTACTGTCTTTTCCGCCGTTCCAAGTTCTCCAGCAATCTGCTTGTTCAACATCCCAGTGATGACAAGCTGCATTACTTGGAACTCTCGCGGCGTCAGCAAATCAAGAAGACGCCGGGCTTCGTTCCTTTCCGCACTGCGCCGCCGCTGCTCCGCGGACCGGATCAGCGCGCGCCCGACACATTGAAGCAACTCGTCATCTCGAAACGGCTTCGGAAGAAAATCGGCAGCGCCTGCCTTCATCGCCTGAGCACACATTGAGATATCGCCGTGGCCGGTGATAAAGACGAGCTGTTCCTCGCGGCGGCGCTGAATCAAGGTCTCCTGGAGATCCATACCGTTTATTCCCGGCATCCGGACATCGACAATCACGCATGTGGGACCAGCGTGTTGTTCACGCTCGAGAAAATCCGATGCCGATTCAAAGGCTTCGCTCTTATAGCCAGCGGACCGCAATAATCGGGACACACCTTTTCGAACTGATGCGTCGTCATCAATCAAGAAAACGAGAGCGTTCGGAGCGGTCATGTCAAAGGTTCGGGCTTCGCCGGAAGAGTAAAATGAAACCGCGCACCGCCGCCGTCGGCATTTTCGGCCACGATTGTGCCGCCGTGTGATTCGACGATTGAACGCACGATCGCGAGGCCCATCCCTAACCCCTTGGCCTTCGTCGTAAAGAATTGTTCGAACAGGCGCTCGCGCGCTTCCTCGGAAATACCAACCCCGTAATCGCGCACGCTCGTGCGAATTGTGCTGTCACCATTCCGTTCCGTCGCGACCACTACCTTGCGATGAGACACTGGCGTATCATGCATGGCATCGAAAGCGTTGATCACGAGATTAAGCAGGACTTGCTGGAGTTGGATCGGATCTGCTTCAATTGGCGGCAAATTTGGCTCCAGCAAAGTCTCGACCTGGCAAGATTGAAGCAATGCATTCGGGTTTACCATGCGCGCCACATTAATTATAACATGGTTTAGATTCACCCGCTGCCGGGCCGTGACGCCTTTTTTTACCATGCTCTGAATGCCGCGAATCACATCGCCGGCGCGGCGTCCATCAGCCATGATGTCGCCGAGTAGTTCGTGAAGTTCGCGAAGATCGACATCGCCGCGATCAATAAATCGCCGCCCCGCGCTGGCGTTGCTCGTGATACCCGAAAGAGGCTGATTCAGTTCGTGGGCAATGGATGCCGCCAATTCACCCATCACTGCGACACGGCTGAGATGGCCAAGTTCTTCGCGGTGGCGCAGCGCTTCCGCTTCAGCGAGCTTGCGAGCAGAAACATCCACGACCGCGGCCAGAACAAGCATGCCCTCCGGCGTTTGAATCGGATTTAGTCCGATCTCGATTGGAAATTCAGTGCCGTCTTTTCGCCGCCCAAATAATTCCCGGCCAGCGCCCATCGCGCGCGCCGTTGGGGCAGCGAGGAACTCTCCCCGATGCTTCGGATGCTGACTGACAAACCGCTCCGGTACGAGGATGTCCACAAGTTTTCCCACGAGCTCGTGGCGTCGATAGCCAAACAGCTTTTCGACGTGAGAGTTCACCAGCACAATCCTGCCTTCGCGGTCCACCAGCACGATCCCGCTTGGGGATGCCTCCACTGCCAGCCGGAATTTTTCCTCCGCTTGCTTGCGTTCCGTGATGTCCATCAAAACGCCGCGCTCCCAGGTCGGTTTGCCATTCTCGTCGAATTCGACGCGGCCGCGCCTGGTGACCCAGCGAACTCTGCCATCGGCTAGTACTAACCGGTACTCAGCTTCAAATTCCTCGCCGGTTGCCAGTGATTTCTCCACAAGCCGGCGCACGTAATGACGATCTTCCGGATACACAACACCTCGGACCCGCTCTGCGCTGAGCTTTTCATGCTCAGAGAAACCAAGAAGAGCGCGATCTTTCTCAGAGAGCCAAACTTCATCGCGTCGAATATCCCAGGTCCATACGACAAGACTGGCCGCAGTCGCTGCCAGACTCATCCGCTCCTCGCTGTCGCGCAAAGCTTCTTCCTTGCTTATTAAATCCGTGACGTCCATGCACGATCCAATGTAGCCAGCGAAGTTTTTCTGGGCGTCGTAGCGCGGCACACCGTTATCCGAAATCCAGCGATATTGGCCGTCGTGACGTCTCAGCCGGTACTGCATGACGAACGGCTGCCGGGCATCAAATGCTTCGACGTAGGTTTTATGGCAGCTCTGAAAATCGTCCGGGTGCACGCCTTCGGCCCAGCCATTTCCCAGTTCCTGTTCAATGGTGCGACCGGTAAATTCGAGCCATGGTTTGTTGAAGAAAGTGCAGCGCTTGTCCAAGCCCGACATCCAGATCAACACGGGCGCGGTATTGGCCATAGTGCGAAAACGAGCCTCGCTCTCCAGCAGCGCCTGTTCTCCCAGCTTGCGCTGGGTAACATCGCGCGAAACGCCACGCATCCGGGCCGGCTTGCCCTCGCCACCGAACTCGACGCTCCCGCGCTCGTTTAACCAGCGTACCTCGCCGTTCGGCAGAAGCACCCGATGCTCAGCTTCATAGTCTACGCCGGTGTTCAAAGAGTTCTGCAAAGCCTCGCGGAGAAAGTCACGATCGTCAGGGTGTATCGCGTTTCGGAATCGATCGATGTCGAGCTTCTCCAACGGCTCGAAACCGAAGAGAGCCCGCCCTTTTTCAGAAATCCAGATCTCATCACGCACGATGTCCCACACCCAGATCCCGAGTCCGGCAGCGCTGGTGGCTAGATCCATTCGCTGGTGCGTCTCGCGCAATTCAGCCTCGCTTGCCTGCAAACGCCGCGTGATCTGCGCCGCGTGAAGCACATCGTAGCTCAACTCGTAGGCCATCGCCGCGACAATGCCTTGATAGAACAAACTCGCCGTCATCGGCATTAAGATGATTCCCCACGTTATTGCCACTGCTTGCACGGTCGCCCCCACGACGAACAACACAATGCTGCCGCCCACTACCAGCGCCTGCCGCCGGTCGCCCCGCCGCCACACGGCGATTGTGGCATCCGCCGCGAAGATTACTAGCAACAACAAGCTCAGTTGTGCGACCAGCATCCAGGGATTCGGCACACCCTTTGCGACCGAGACGGATTCTCCCAGGAAACGGACGTGACGGAGGGCGGTGATTTCCCGAAAATTGATATTCGGCGAGAAAATGAAATTGAGGATCAGCGACACCGTCCGCACGCCGACGACCGTCCACGCGAGCCATTGTCGTCCCGCGTTTAGGTACAGCCGCACGAAACCGACCAGCGACACGATGATCACCCAAGCCGCGACATGCATCCAGCGCACCGTGACGCCGAATTGTTCGGGCGTTTCCGCTCGCATCAACGCCAGTTCCAACACCGCAAAGGCCGCGACGGCAATTGCCATCACTGAAAACGCCAGGTTCGCTCGCGCCTTTCGGTCCTTCCACCAAACGACGATGTGCATCAGCGCCAGCAGCAGGCACGCTGCGCTGCCCATGGACCAGATTATAGTGACCCAGTTCATGGCGTCCGCCGCCGGCTCCAAGCTTGGTGGGAAGATTGTTTGCTAGGCAAGGTTTCCAGTTGTGTGGTGCAGTCCAAGTGCGAGATGTCTAAATCCTCGATCAGCAAGCTGCAGGCCGCTGCCAGTCCCATAACCTGATTACGTGATCGGCAAGATTAGTCCGAGCGGCTATATACACCACTCAGTCCATCGGGAAAAGCCTTACATTCCAATAGGGAAATTTTGTAACGCATTCGTAACACTCGACGAATCCTTGAGAGTTCGAGTCCGGTTTCGCGCGAATGCGAGTGCACGTTGGTCTCTTAGATTTCTTAGGCCCACTGCGGTCGCGACGAACCCACCCGGGCTTCGCCCTCGATCACGAATACGAGAGCGTTCGGAACGGTCACACCAAAGATTCGAGCTTCGCCGGAAGAGCAAAGTAGAACCGCGCACCTCCACCCTCAACATTCTCCGCCGCGATTGTGCCGCCGTGTGATTGGACGATTGAACGCACGATCGCGAGGCCCATCCCCAATCCCTGTGCTTTGGTTGTGAAGAAGTGATCGAAAAGTCGATCGCGTGATTCCTCGGAAATACCAACTCCGTAATCGCGCACGCTTGCACGAATTGCGTCGTCAGCATTTCGCTCCGTCACGATTACGACTTTGCGGCGGCTGAGCGGCGTGTCATGCATGGCATCGAAGGAGTTGATCACGAGATTGAGCAGGACTTGCTGCAGCTGGATCGGATCTGCTTCAATCGCCGGCAAATCTGGTTCCAGCAAAGTCTCCACGTCGCAGGATTGAAGCATTGCAGCCGGGTTTACCATGCGCGCCACGTTTATTATCAAATCATTCAGATTCACCTGCTGACGGACCGACACACCTTTTTTTACCATGCTCTGGATACCGCGAATCACGGCTCCAGCGCGGCGTCCATCAGTCATGATGTCACCGAGAAGGTCGCGAAGATCGCGAAGATCGACATCGCCGCGATCAATAAAGCGCTGCCCTGCGCTGGCGTTGCTGGTTATTCCCGAAAGCGGTTGATTCAGTTCATGGGCAATAGATGCCGCCAATTCACCCATCGCTGCCACTCGACCGAGATGACCGAGTTCTTCGCGGTGCCGCAACGCTTCTGCTTCAGCGAGTTTGCGCGGCGTTATGTCTCTGGAAACACCAATGAGCCGAGCGCCTTTGCGATTTCTCCCGGCTACGTAGCGTCCACGCGCTCCGATCCAGCGCAGAGTTCCATCCGGTAACAAAAGACGATATTCAATGTCGTATCCAGCCCGTGTTTCTATTGCACGTTTGACGGCGGAATCGCGAAGCGCACGATCCTCCGGGTAAACGCGATCTTGAACCGCCGCGTGGTCGACGTGAGTCTCGGAACCAAATTGAAACAAAGTGCGCGCGCTATCAGACATCCAAAGCTCGTTAGTGGCAGGATCCATCTCCCACACTCCGAGATGAGCTGCCCCAGCTGCGAGAACGACGCGTTCCTCGAATTCGCGCAGAGCCTCTTCCTTCTTCATTAATTCTGTGACGTCCACGCACGACCCGATGTAGCCGGCAAACCTACCTTGTGTGTCATAGCGGGGCACTCCGTCTTCTGAAAGCCAACGATACTCGCCATCGTGACGTCTCAGTCGGTATTGCATGGCGAACGCTTTGCGCGCATCGAATGCTTCCGTGTAAGTCTTGAGACACCTTTGCAGATCATTCGGGTGCACGCCCTCCGCCCATCCATTTCCCATTTCCTGTTCCAGACTATGACCCGTAAACTCCAACCAGGTCTTATTGAAGAAAGTACAGAGCTTGTCCACGCCGGCCATCCAGATCAGGACCGGCGCAGCATCCGCCACGATCCGGAAACGTGACTCGCTTTCGCGCAGCTGAGCCTCACCTCTTGTCCGCTCCTCGATCACTGCTGCCAGAAACATCAGCGGAATCGCTAAGGCGATCAGAAATACTTGGATTGAGAGCGCGTTTTCTTCCGCTGTCCCGCCTGAGAACGGTCCATGCCCGTGGGATCCGCTCCAAATGGTCAAAAAGCTGACAATCGAAATAGCACTGCTTGCTCCCAGTGAGCCGAATTGTATCGCTGCCCAAAGAAGGAGCGGCAGAGGTATAAAGAGAAGGGCCGAATCCGCTCCCGATCCAAATTCATAAAGAACAGCGTAGCTGACCGAAAACAGACTAACAAAGAGGACGCATGCCTCCAAGTAGCTCCAAAGTCGAGCTCTCCGCAGGCGTCGAACTCCGTTCCTCGCCCACGTGACGATCAACGGCACAACTATTAACGCCGCCAGGGCGTTTGAAGAAAATCGTATTCGGATCAGCTTCCAGTAGGCGTCCTGGCCCCAGTGATTCCATACCACAAACGCCGCGTCCAAAAACGAGGACAAAAACGGACCGATGATTACTGCACAAAGACAAAAAATGCCCGCGTCTCGAAGGCTCGTGAAGCGAATCGGTCGGCCAACGAGATAGCGCGTCAGGCCCGCGCTGATGACTGCCTCGCACGAGTTGCTGACGAACCAGCACAAAATCATCAGGTATGGAACGTGACTCTGCAGTTGCGCTGCGCAATGCGCCGGAAACGCGGCCAACAGGACCCACCACCAGATGCGCGGTGGCGTCAGCAAGAGTGCTGCGACCAGGATAGAATTCGGAGGCCAGAGGACCGAGACCGGATGTGGCTGAAACGTCAGCGCGAATCCGATTTTCGCGCCGAGATAATAGCCGACAAACACGCACGCCCCGATCACAATTGTGCGAAAATCGAAAGGTAGATTCCAAACTCGCGGATTTTGGGAAGGCGCTTGAACTTCCCCGGTGTCAAATGGTGCCGAGATGCTTCTCATGGCTGCTGCTCGATCGCGGACACGTCGGGCCCCGCGCCCAATTGTGACAAAGATCCAAAATCAGACGCCGCCGCGAAAACTATCGCAGGCTGCGTCTGGCTTGCGTTCTTCGGAGCGAGGACGCAAGACCTTACATGCAAACATCTCCGCATGGCCCCTCGATTATTACACCGTCCGCACCCTCGGGAAAAGCTTTATATCCACCTAGGCAAATTTGTAACACCTTCGTCACAATCCGAGGCCTCATACAAGGCTCAGCCCTTCAGAAAAGCCTAATTTTTGACGGCCAAAACCCCTAAGAAATCCCTCGGAATCGGAATAATTTGCAACATTGAGGAATGAGCACCGCCGGAGATCGTGACCAGGACCACGGCCCACAGCTTGCAGGCAGGTTAGACAAGCGCGCCGCCTGGCAAACCGCGCGCTCATATGTTTGCATCGGGCAGTGAAGCGGTTGTTTGCGTCGACTGATTAGGCTTTCCGTCGCCATCGCGGAAGAAAGTACGACACGGGAATCCCAAAAAGAGTCGCGACAAGGCTGAGGAAAAAAATTGGAGACGCATGTCTGACTAGAAAGAAACGCGAATAGCTCTGGTAAAGAGCAAAGCCGGGAAGGTACCTGTTCCATGGGACGAGAAGCACCAGTAATAAACCAAGAGCCAAACAAATCAGCATCCCGAGTGCGTTATAGCGGCGAGTATTCCACCAAAACGCGCCGCTAAACATAAGTGACGTCAGAAATGCCACCAAAAGGCACAGTCCAGCTACACGACGGAACATCGCGCCACCAATCGTGGTTGAATAGCGAAGAAGATCGTTCTCAAACAGGTTGATTATTGACTGGACCTGATCCGCGGATTCGCCGCTTACCGAGATCCGGCGCGAGTAGTCGCTGAAATCAAGCGTGACGGCTGAGATGGGCTTATCCGATAGATAATACGTATAGCGAAACCTGAAAACTTCCTTCGGAAACGCAAAGGTGCTGGCCATGGAGAGGTGCGGTATCTCGATCTCTTCGCCGCGAACGCCAACCGTCACAGTCTCCCGGCCAGAAGCTTGCTCGCCGGAAGGACCGTTGGCCACTGCGATGAGCGACTGAGCCTTGAGTAAAATACTGTCGAGATCGGCCGCCGCCAATCTCAGAGGAGGCAGGTCACGGATTTCTGAAAATTGCGCGCCGTTCACCAGCGATGTTATGGCGAGCGAAATACAAACGCTGAAGAGAACGGCGAGGCGCATCGTATCCGGCGTAACAAAAACCGAACCCCAACTGTGTTAGGTTCTCCGTCTTCCACGCATCACTATCGCTGCCACACCAAAACCGACGAGAATCAATAACGGGTAGAGAAGTGCCGACGGCAGTTTTGTTTGTTTCGCTGTCGCAGACCTTGGCCGGTTCGCAAACTCAATGGGAATCTTGACCTGTGAGCCTGTGCCCGGTTGGAAACGCCACTGCGAATAAGCTTCAAGAGCAGCGCCATCGAGTTGTTTGTTTCCGGTGCTCTGCAGCATTCGCGCTCCCGTAACTTTGCCGGTCTGTTGATCAATCGTCACCAAAACGATGCCTTTCCCTGCGAGCCCCTGTTTCGCCCATTCAGGTCGGTAAACAGGTCGCGGCGTGTAAATCGCCTTTGGAGGCTGTTGTCCCGCCGCCGGAGTTCCAATCTGCGCCTCCAACGGACAAACAGAGACAAACGCGAGTAGCAAAACGAGAGCGAACGACGAAACATTCTTCCTTCGCGCACGTCCAGCGACGTTGCCAATCAGGCCAGACGCTGCTGCACGCACTTGCGGGTCCGACATTCGATAGACGCTCCGATCAAGCAAATAATGAATGAATCCTGTCGCGAATCCGAGAGCGAGTAGCACAGGCACCCACGTGGATGTTCGTAATTGGGTCGCAAGCGCACCAAATATTCGGTCGCCATAGTAAGTGCCGGTCTCGCGATTTGCTTCCACTTCAAAAATGGGGAGCAATACGAGCGACAATGAAATAAGGAAAAGCACGACTGCCCACGGCCGCACATTCAACCCGTGGAAAAATCGGCGAACGACGCCAGTCGTTGGAGCCGACTCTGCCGACGGTGTCTGTGAAGCCAATCCCGTAGCGAGTATCCAGTGTTGCGATGTCCAGATCACAAGGAAGAGAAACAAACTTCGAGGCCGAAGCGCCAACCCCACCATCACTGCGAGTCCAACGATGTACAAGATGCGCGGCAACGACCATTGTGGCGTGCGCAGTTCGGCAACCAACACAATTGCCGTGATGGCAAACAGCGCCAGCATCGCGCCGCCGCGGATTCCATGCTCAGCCGACACAATCCACGCCGGAAACCAGCGATCGACCCACTGGTCTTGATACGCGACCGCTCCGGCGAGAATGTCCGCGACAAACACAAGCCCGCCGCCGACCGCTAGCGCGAAAAAGCGATCCAAGCGTCTCGTCTGAATGCACGGGCCGCGTTCGGCGCGCGCACGGTAGAGTGAAAGAGCACCGAAATGCTGCGCCGCGAAGTGGTACGTCACGCACGCGTAATCAATGATCGCCAGTCCAATCAGTCGCTCCTCGCGGGTCCATGGCAACATCGAGTCTGCCGGGAGAAATAGCGCAAAACATCCTGCCGTGACGAGAAGCGGGAGCACGACGAATCGGATCGGCTGCTCGCGAAGAAGCGGCCGGTACGCTTCCGTGCAGTACGCGAGATAGGTGCTCGATAACCGATGACCGATCCAAAACAGAGCGGTTAAACCGAAGTAAAGCAGATCGAGCGGACTCGACTCGGGATTGGAATAACCATGGACGAGCAACAGCACGACGGGCGCGAGCCAGAGCGCGCTGAGCATCCAGAAACCATCCCAAACAGGTCCACGCACCCACGGCGAAGAACACTTCCGCACCCAAGGCGCTGCCGTCCCGATCTCAAGTATCGCGGCGGGTGAGGAAAGCTCGGCCATTCGAGCAATTACTGAGTGCGCCGTCGGCGCACTTAAATCCAATGAGTAATACGCTACCCCGCTATCACTTGAGTTGCATGTCGACGCCACCCCCAGTGGCGTTGACAGCAACGCCCTGTTGCGTGGAGGAAATGCGGACTATCACACCGGCCTGATTTGACATCAGGGTGCCAGCTTTCCCAGCGCCAAGAGTCACTCCGCGCGTTCCCGCGCCACCCACATTATAATGACCGTTGAAATCTTGAAGATGCTTCAAGTTGAAAACGTCACCATTAGCGGAAGAGCTGGTCATACCCACCTTGCCTATCGACAGTCCTTTTACTTTAACCGGATAGTCTTTGCCTTTGTAGGTGAGCGTGCCTGACCCCCAGTTGACACCAATTCCAAGAGCGAACGAACCCCCGCTCACCCGCAAAGTTGCATCTGGCTTGGAATGATGAGTCGCTGCCTGCGTGAAGCCAGTCATCACTGCGACTACGAGCAATAGAATTGCGATTTTCTTGACATTATCCATATGAATTCCTTCTATTTGATTTGCTGAAACTACGGTTTGTGGCCGAGGGCTCTATGGGACGAAAGTCTCATATTGCCGATCAGCCACGTTCATATACCCTTACAGGGCAACGGTTGAAAAGTAAAAAATTATGAAATCATCAAGCCGCAAATTATTTCATGGTGTGATCGCGATCGCTGGTCTCGCATTCGTCTCGTCGGGCTCCAGCGCGTTCGCGCAGCAGGCCGAGTCGCAGGTGATGACCACGACGACCTCGGACACAGAACAGGCTCCCAAAATTCCGAATAATCAATTGGACTCTTTGGTTGCGCCGATCGCGCTGTATCCAGATCCACTTTTGGCTCAAACACTCGCCGCTTCCACTTATCCACTTGAAATTATCCAGCTCCAGCAGTGGATGGATCGGAACAAGAATCTGCAAGGCCAAGCGCTGGCGGACGCCGGGGCAAAGCAACCGTGGGACCCAAGCATCCAGTCGCTGGTAGAGTTTCCAGACGTGGTTCAAAGGATGGCTGGCAACATTCAATGGACGACGGACTTGGGAAACGCCTTTCTCGCACAGCAATCTGACGTGATGGATGCAGTCCAGCGCATGCGCGCAAAGGCCCAAGGTACAGGAAATCTAAAAACCAGCGCCCAATCGGTAGTGAAGACCGAGACAGTTCCCAGCGGCAAGCAGGTGATCGAAATTCAGCAAGCGAACCCCGACGTTGTCTATGTACCCTCTTACGACCCGACTGTGGTGTACGGAGCTGCTCCTTCGGACTATCCTTACTACCCCTACACCTATCCGGGCTATGTACCAGGTACAGCCTTGGCATGGGGCGCGGGGATCGCGCTGGGTGCCGCCGCTTGGGGTGCTTGGGGCGGTCACTGGGGCAATTGCGATTGGAACGGTGGCGACGTCAACATCAACAACAACAATAATTTCAATAGGAACTACAACAAGAACGTGAACCGGGGACAAGCTGGCCAGGGCAACAAGTGGCAGCACAATGGACAACACCGGGGAAATGCCCCCTATGGGAACAGGCAGACAGCCAATAAGTTCGGCGGACGTGGCCCCGGTGGTGCGGGTGGCGCGGGTGGTGCCGGAAGACCCGGTGGTGCGGGTGGCGTTGGAAAGCCCGGTGGCGCGGGTGGCGTTGGTGGTGCCGGAAGACCCGGTGGAGCCGGCGGTGCGGGTGGTGTTGGAAAGCCCGGTGGTGCGGGTGGCGCGGGTG
>WNGI01003264.1_pt1 | contig 14251 bp, 13 predicted proteins | sample 5400621 | NCBI WGS metagenome assembly WNGI01 (sample SAMN13153374, study PRJNA577476) | soil metagenome | isolation source: 20 cm soil or saprolite under Garry oak tree replicate 1 | place: USA:California | collected 2016-06-15
GAACGAGCAAGGGTAACGGTCAACGCGCCTGCACACCACAGTATCGCATTTGTTACACGGACGCGACGCATACCACGCCTACGGGCGTCATCCTGAAGCGCAATACGCTCCGCAAGGACAACGCCTACTTCTCGTGGGACCTCGGATTGACCTGGCCGATTACGGTTGGCAACGGCAGGGTCGAACTTATCGCGCAGATGTTCAACGTGACGGGGTCAGAGAACTTCAAGGATCCCGCGCAGACCTATCTGTTTAACTTCGACGGCACGCTGCGCAGTGGGCTTGGCGATCCCCAACAGACGCAGCTGGGGGTGCACTGGTTGTTCTGAAATAACGGGCAGCAACTGGCGGCATGGGGCGGCAATGGAGCGGCACTCCATTGCCGCCCTTTTTGCCGCCGTTCGCCGCCTTCGCCGCCTATTGCACCGTCACTTCCTCTATCATTCCGTGCAAAAAGTGCGGCTTCCCGTCCTTGGCATCGGGCACGTAGCAGAGCAGGAGGTAGTTGCCCGGCGGCAGCGTGATGGTGAGCCAACCGACCTTGCCCTTGTCGGGACCGGTGAACCCGCCCACCGGTTCGGTGGGAGGCGTGCCGCGCATGCCACCCGCTATCCATTGCTGCCAGTCGGCGAGACCCTTGCCCGGTTGAAGCCGTTCGATCGTCACCTCGTGTAGCTGCGGTCCATCGTTCTCGATACGAATCGTGTGCGCGCCGGCGGTCAGCGGGGCCGAGAGCGCGAACGCATTGTCGGAGAGCGTGACCGTGAGATCTGCCTTGGGCTCGACGGGGCGCGTCGAACCAGCGGCCGCAGGAATCACCACCAGCCGGTGATACATCCCCTTCATCACGTGCGGCCTTCCGTCCGGACTCGGGATGTAGCAAAGGACCAGGTAGTTCCCCGGCGTCAGGTCGGCGGTGACGATCGAGCTATCGCCGCTCCCAACCGCGCCGGCGCCCACGGGAATCGTCAACCCTGCGAACATCGTCGGCTCTGCCTTGACCAATGCGGTCTCGAGCTCGGCGAACGTCTTCCCCGGGGCCCCGGCGATCACCGCCTGGTGCGGCTCGCGCCCGGGATTGTGCAGGCGGAACGTTGTCAGGCCCGCCTGGATCGTATCAGGCGCCCCGAACGCGTAGTCCGTTGCCGTGATGGTGACGGCGTTGGCGGAAGTCGGCGCTTCACGTTTCACCGCACCGCCTCCGCAGGCGGTTGCGGCGACCAGCAGGCACAGCGATCGCCATTGCGCCACGAAGGGTCTCCTATGATTGACGTTGGAGGAGTACGACTCCGGAGAAACGCTTGAACTCTTCCCGCCGCTTCTTCGACGCGAACAGGGCGAGCAGCCGCCAGAGCCACGCCATCCTGGGCGCGCGCCGCAGGCGGAGCGCTTCTTCGAACATGGGACGGTACTCCGCCTCGTCCCAGCCAGCGCGGGCGAAGAACGCGGTGCCCTCCGCGGGAAAGAACAGCATGGGCGCGTTCCCCGATTGCAGCTGTTTGCCCCACGTGCGACTCATGAACTTCTGCAGTGCGGGTGAGCCGAGATCGATCAGCCACCAGCGAACCGCAGGTTCCGCGGCGAGATCTTTTGCGAGCGATGTCACGTCTTCTGGCGTGAGGTAGACGAGCAGCCCCTCCGCAATCACCAGGACGCGCTTGGCCTGGGCCCCGACGCGGCGGAAGAGTGACCGTCGTGCGGTGGGATCGGTGAGATCGGCGCGGACGAACTCGACCCGGCAGCGCGGCTGCTCGCCCGCGAGTGCCGGTTCCTTGTAGGAGAGGATTCCCTCGAGATCGACATCGATCCAATGAAGCTGTCGAGGCAGATCGAGCCGGTAGGCTCGCGCGTCGAGTCCGGCCGCGAGGTTGAGGACCGTGTCGACGCCCTCCTGCGTCACCAGCCGCATCACGATTTCGTCCATGACGGCCGTGCGCACGATCATGGGCCAGGCCCAGCGGCGACCCTGGGGCATGGACGCCAGGATCTGCTCGCCGTGCTGCCCCGCGAGTCGCCGGGCGTACGGGTCGTGGAAGAGCGCGTCCGAGCGCTCGCTTTCCATGGCTCTGTACATGGCCACCCAGCGGGCGGTGTCTGAAACGCTGGAGATGGGAGAAGTCATCGCTTGGAAGGTAAAGACGTCGAATGAAAGGCGTCAAATCAAATGCGTCAAATGAACGGCGTCGAAAGAGGCGTCTAATGAAAGACGTTTGAGAGACGTCGAATCAACCGCATTATTTATCCGGTGGAGGATGCTCGTATAGGCGAGTTAGCATCTTTAGGATGAGAATAGTGCGGCTTTGAGTTGAGCTGATGTTCGACTGCTCTTCGTCACCGTTCGGCTCGATCATTCGCAGTTGCCTGAACGTTTCCTGAGCCGAACCACGTGCCTGAAGGAGAAAGCGTCGAAAGTCTGGGATACTGCCCCGACCGCAACCTTCTACGATGTTGGCGATGATTGAGGAAGATGAACGTACCAGTTGATCTGCTTGGGACCGTGATCCGGGACCGCGGAAGCGCTTGGCTAGTTCTCGACACTCAGTCGCTACCGTTTCAGCGACTTGTACCACTTGCAGAGTGGCCGGATTTGCACGGAGCACCACCCTGTTAATGTTGGGCTGGTTAGCCTGGAACACGTTACCGTTTCCACGCCGTTACGGTGTTTTTCGACGCCTCTTTCGACGCCTTTGGTTTGACGCCGTTACTTTGACGCCTCTTTTCGACGGTATACCTTTGACGCAGTCAATAGGAGCCGGTAGCTCAGTTGGTAGAGCAACGGACTTTTAATCCGTAGGTCCCGGGTTCGATCCCCGGCCGGCTCATCACGACATCGGTCCTTGCGCCATAGACCCCCCGTTGTCATGCGAGGGCATCGGAGGCACATTTCCCTCCGATGCCCTCCCTCGTCTGGATCGATGGGAAGTGGTACGACCGCGACGCCGCGGTCGTTTCTGTGTTCGACCACGGTCTGCTGTACGGTGACGGGGTGTTCGAAGGCATCCGCGCCTACGGCGGCCGCGTCTTCCGCTTGGATGCCCACCTCGATCGCCTCTACCACTCGGCGAAAGCGATTTGGCTCGAAATACCCATGGCGCGCGACGCCATGGCGCGCATGGTGGAAGAAGGAGTTCAAAAGAGCGGCATCAAGGACAACTACATTCGCCTCGTGGTCACGCGCGGCGTCGGGGATCTGGGGCTCGATCCGCGGAAATGCGCCAAGCCCACGGTCTTTTGTATCTTCGACACGATCAAGCTGTGGCCACAGGACCGGTACGATAAGGGACTGACCGCGCTCACCGCCGCGACGCCGATTCTGCACCGCGAATCCCTGTCGCCCCGCGTGAAGTCGCTCAACTACCTGTCCCACATCCTCGCCAAGGTCGAGGGGATTGCCGCGGGTGTGGACGAGGTCATCATGCTCGACTCCGCCGGCTATGTCGCCGAGGCGAGCGGCATGAACCTGTTCGCCGTGTCCAACAGCACACTGAAGACTCCACCGCCGTACACGGGCATCCTGCGTGGGGTCACGCGCGACACGGTGATCGAATTGGGACGCGAAGCGGGCTACGGAATAGAAGAGCTCCCGATGAATCGCTACGACCTCTACACCGCCGACGAAGTGTTTCTCACCGGAACCGCCGCCGAAGTCATCGGGATCTCGAAGCTCGATGGCCGGGCAATCGGCAAGGGCGTGTCCGGACCCGTCACGCGAGACTTGGCGACCCGCTTCCGCGCCTACGTCAGCCGCGACGACTGAAATAGCCTTAAAACCATTGACGGTCCTGCAGCTAACCCTCATATTGGGGGCCCTTTGCGCGCGTTCCCCGCTCGAGGTGAGCCATGTCATGGCGAGTGATTGCGCATGGGGATCAGGTTTGGCACGTGGACGCGGTGGCCGAGCGTCGTGCGAACACGGCTGCTTGGCAGCTGGTCTTGTCGTTTCGCGCCGCGTCTGAGGCACTGCCGGGGAGGCGCCGCTCGTTTTGGACGCCGTACCCGTTGGAGGCCACCTCGAAGTCGTCACTGTTCATCCAGGCCGAGCGAATTCCCGATGCTGCGCTCTCGCAGCTTCTCGCGGAGTGCCTCGCGTGAGCACTGCCAATCTGCAGGATTTGCGGCGGGTGGTCCTGGCGGTGACCCGGCTCCGGGGTGAAACGGTCAAACAGGTAACCGTGCGCTCCGACGTGCGGCACGTGAAGGTGGAATTCGAAAGCGGGCTGATTCTCGTGATCTCGGCGGAACGCGACGACCAGGGACGGCCCCGGCTCGAGGTGGATGTGGTGGAACCGGCGCAAGACGCGGGACTGAAGCAGCAGATTGAAGTGCGCTTCGACTGAGGTTGCTCCAGTGCCTGATGAGCGCCTGCGATTTCACGAGTTCGGCTTTCAGCGGCTGGCGAACGGCCGCTGTCGCGCCAAGGTGGTGTTGACGTGGTCTGACGGCCGGCGGTTCGAAGGGTCATCCGACGGCGTATCGTCTCAAACCGGCGAGCTCCGCTGCTGCGCGGTCGCGGCCGTGAACGCGTTGGAGCAGGCGGTCAGCCCGCAGATGACGTTCGAATTGCTGGGTGTGAAGGCGGTACGTGCCTTCGATGCGACAGTTGTGATCGTTTCGCTGTCAGCGCGCGCGAAAGAGGTGACGCGGCTCGTGGGGTCGTGTCTCACGGAAGTCGACCCGCCCCGCGGCGCGGCGCTTGCAGTCTTGAATGCGACGAACCGTTTACTTGGGAACTATTTGGCCACACGATGAAGCCTCTGACGATTGCCTCGCTCTCGTTGATTGGCGCTGCGGCGCTCGCCGCCTGCGCCGGCGCACATGTTCCCGTCACCACCACGCCACCGGCCGCGGCAAGAACCCGGGACAGCTCGGCCGTCCAGTTGGGTACCGCGCTGGCCACCGTGGAGCAGGACTCCGCCGCCGATCAGTCGGCGCTGGACAGCCTGCACGAGCGCGCAGCCGACTCCCTGGGAGCTCCGCGAACGAACGTCGCCGTGCCTGGCGAGGACGTGCGCAAAGAGGCTGAGAATCTGTTCGGCAACGAGACTGCCACCTTCGACATCGACGTCTCGACCTACGCGGGCAATCGCCGCGTGCTCGAGTATCTGGAGTTCTTCCAGCTCGACTCCCGCGACCGCTTCGAGATCTGGCTGTCCCGGCTGGGTCGCTATGAGGGCATGATCCGCGAGCGCCTGCGCGCGCGAGGCCTGCCCGAGGATCTGGTCTATCTCTCGCTCATCGAGAGCGGACTCTCGAACACCGCCGTCAGCCGCGCCCGCGCCGTCGGGATGTGGCAATTCATGCCATCGACGGGCCGGGGGTATGGGCTCCTCATCGACCCCTGGGTGGACGAGCGGCGTGATCCCTTCAAGGCGACCGACGCCGCCGTGAACCATCTCCAGGACCTCGTGCAGCGTCTCGGCAGCGTGTACCTCGCCGCGGCGGCGTACAACGCCGGCGCGGGCCGGATCGAGCGCGAAATCCGCCGGCTGCCCGGCGAGCCCGACACGGTGGACGATCAGACATTTTTTGAGATCGCCGACCGGCGCAATCTCCGCCGCGAGACCCGCGACTATGTACCGAAGCTGATCGCCGCCGCCCTGATCGCGAAGCAGCCGGCGCGCTACGGCTTCACCAACATCGACCGGCTGCCACCCCTCGTCTTCGACGAAGTCTCGGTTTCGGATGCCACGGGGCTCGACGTGCTGGCGCGCCTGGCCGACACGTCGGTCGCGGCGCTCCTCGAGCTCAACCCGCAGTATGTGCGGGGCATTACGCCGCCCGGACGCGGCGTGGTGGTGCGCGTGCCGCGGGGCAGGGGAGCGCGGGTCGCCGAGCGCTACGCCGATCTTCCCATCACCGAGCGCATCACGTTCGTGGATCATTATGTGACGTATGGTCAGACGCTCTCGAGCATCGCGCAGCGCTACAACGTGACCGTGACAATGCTGCAGGCGGCGAACCCGCATCTGCGTTCGCATGCATTGCGGGTCGGACAGCGCGTCATCGTGCCGATGAGCGGCCGGGTCGTGCCGCGCGGCGCCTGGAGCAATCCGCCGGAGCCCCGGGTGCGGGTGCGCCGCGCGTCAGCCCGCTACAGTAGTGTCGATGCCGCCGACGGGACCCGCCATCGGGTCGCACCTGGCGAGACGGCGAGCGGCATCGCCCGCCAGCATGGGATAGGGCTGATGGCGCTTCTGGAAGCGAATGACCTGACGATGCGGAGCGTGATCCGGCCCGGTGACGTGCTACTGATTCCGGGCCGGTGATCAGGCCGGCACCCGAGATTAGTGGTGCCGGAATCCCTTCATAACTTCAGTTTCATAGCCGTTCGCGGGATTGCGACCGGCGCCCAGCAGCTGCTCCACCTTGGCCGGGCCGCGGTTATAAGCGAGTAGCGCGAGCGACATGTTCGACGGATAGCGGTCGAGCAGGTCGCGGAGATAGCGGAACCCGATCCGCAGGTTCGTATCCCGATCATACAGCTGCTGCGTGGTCAGCCCGGGCTCGTACAGCCGCGCCGTGCTGGGCAGCACCTGGGTGAGCCCGATCGCCCCAACGTGGCTGATGGCGCGCGGGTTGAACCCCGACTCGACCTTCACCAGACGGAACGCCAGCCCGGGATCGATCCCCTCGCTGAGCGCCACGTCATAGACCGCCGTGGCCATGTCGGCCGGCAGCCGGTAGTGGGTCGAGTACTGCATGATGGCGTCGACGCGGTCGAGCTGCAGCCGGGCGACTTCCAGCTCGCCCTGCTTGGCATCGAGCTGCTGGCGCAGCGACCGCAGTTCCCCAAGCAGCTCGGGGCCCGAGGCGGGCGCGCGGTCAGCTTCCGAGGTCGTGTCACCTGCCCACGCACCCACGGTACTGACCAGGACAGCGGCCAGCACGATCAATCCACCGCGCAGTATCAAACGTTGAGTTCTCGTATGCATACTCCTCTCCTGTTGTACGTCTCGTGATACAAGCTGCAGCGTCCCCATCAAGCGATCGTCAAGCATCCCTGGGCGCCTTTTGCTTCTCCACCAACTGCACATCCTCGATCACCATGCCGCCATCGACCGCTTTGACCATGTCGTATACGGTCAGTAACGCCACAGCGACCGCCGTCAGTGCTTCCATCTCCACCCCCGTCCGGCCCACCGTGCGCACCTTCGCCCTCACGCGCACGCCTGGCAGCGACTCCGCCAGACTGGCCTCGACCTCGACATGATCGAGGCCCAGGGGATGGCACAGCGGGATGAGCTCGGCGGTCCGCTTCGCCGCCAGAGTTCCCGCCACCTCGCTCACGGCGAGGACATCACCCTTCACAACCGTCTGCTCAGCTACCTGTCGGAAGGCATCCGGCGACATCCGGATGTTCCCCGTCGCGACGGCCGTCCGGTCCATCAACGGCTTATCGCCGACGTCGACCATCCGGGCACGGCCGGCCTGGTCCAGGTGCGACAGCTTCATGACGTCCGACTCGCTTGCAGGTCCTCGGCCAATACGGCAGCCAGGAGCTGCGGGTTCACGTTCCCCTGCGCGAGATCGCGAGCGTCCAGGACCAATGCGATCGCCTCTACCAGCTTTTCTGTATCCCCACCGCGCTTGGCTTCGCTTCGGAGCCTGCTTGCCAGCGCGTCGAGCATATCGGTGAAGCCACCGCGGGCTTGAAAGGGCACCTGACCCAGCGCGAACAGCAATGGTGCTTCGGTGAAGCGCGCGGCCAGGTCGATCTGACCGGAACGGCGCTCATCCGTCGCAAAGAGCTTGCCAATGCACCCTTCCGCAGCCGTAACTCGTTGTGCCAGTTCAGCTTTACCACGATTCGGCAACGCTTGCTGCGCGAATGCTGTCACGTCACTGTCGGCGATTCGTGCCACACGAACGAGCACAATACGCGACAGAATCGTGGCAAGTAAGGCGTTCGGATCGGCGGCCGTGAGAATGATGACCGAGTCGGCCGGCGGTTCCTCGAGCGCCTTGAGCAGCGCGTTCGCCGCGACCTCCGTCCCGAGCTGCGGAATAAGGCGCTCCGCATCCCCCAGGATGAAGACCTTCCGCTTGCCCATGGCCGGCGTCAGAACCAGCCGTTTGAGCATGAGACGGACGGCGGCCACCGGGTGACTCGCCAGCCCCACGACCGGTGGGTACAGCGGCTGCTCTCTACGCGCTGCCATTTCCTCTGCCAAGGCTTCCGCCACGGCGTCGACCTGCTTTTCCGTATCGGAGCCTCTTTTGCTCAACTCAAGTGGCACAAACCAGTGCACATCTGGGTGCTGCAACGAGAGCACGAGTCGACAGGAGCGGCATTCCCCGCACGGCTCCTGGGGAGAGCCGCTCCTCGGGGCCTCGCAATGGATCAGCTGCGCGAGCCACAGGGCGATACGCTGCTTCCCGACGCCACGGGGACCGGCAAGCAGCAGCGCTTGCGGCAGTTTTCCGGAGGCGTGGGCGCCCGCCAGTCTGGTCTTAACCCCTTCGTGCCCGATGAGGGGCGGTAAAAGCATGGCGGGAATCTAGCTGGGAGGTCAGTGCGCGGCACCACTGACAGAGCTAACTCATTGGTGGACAAGCTAGTACGGTTGTTATTTCGGGCTTGCGCTGACTTAATCCCTTGCTCTGTTCGGGGTTAGAGTGCGAAGTGAGCGCACACTCGCGAGATAGTATCGATATTATCGATTATTTTCGGGTCCCATTCGGTGCAGCTTAGGCTGAAGACGCGCGGAGCGCCGACGGACTCACCAGACCGTGTTGGGTGGCGTAAAAGGTAAGCTCCGCGTTGGACCGCATGCGGAGCTTATGGAGCAGGCGCGCGCGATAGGTCGTCACCGTCTTGGGAGACAGGCCGAGTTGGCGACTGATTGCGGTGATGGGCCGGCCGGCCGCGAGGAGTCGCAGGACTTCGAGCTCCCGATCGGACAGTTGCTCGTGGGGGGCGGGCGCCAGCCCGCCGAGGCCGCCCGCGACGGCCTGCGCCATGGCCGCGCTCAGGTACTTGTGCCCCGTCATCACCCGCTCGATCGCACGCACCAGCTCTTCCGGCGCCGATTCCTTGGTGAGGTATCCGGACGCCCCCATCTCGAGCATCCGCAGCGCCAACTGGTCCTCGGGAAACATCGTCAGAATCAGGACGGGGAGCTGGGGCCGCGCACTGTGCAGCTCTCGGAGTACCTCCAGCCCGTGCCGATCGGGCAAGCCGAGGTCCAGCAGCACCACATCCCATCGCTCGGCAAGTGCCAGCGCGAGCGCGTCCTCGGCGGTTCCGGCCTCACCGAACTGCACGCCACCCGAAGGCGGCAGTCGTTGGAGCAGCTCGATGAGCCCGCGCCGGACGAGCGCGTGATCGTCGACGACGAGAATGCGGATCATTGGGCGGCCTTACGCGTCTGATCGGCGAGCGGAGGGAACCATGCGGCCACGCGTGTGCCACCGCCTGGCCGCGGGGCTACCTCCAGCACGCCGCCGAGCGCCGCGGCGCGCTCGCGCATCCCGAGAATCCCGAGGGAGCCAGGTCCCGTGGTGCCCGCCTCCGTGATGCCTTTCCCGTCGTCCTTGATTTCGAGGGTAACGCAGCCGCTCTTGAGGCCGAGCTCGATCCTGACGCGTGTCGCGCCGGCATGGCGTGCCACGTTCGTGAGCGCCTCCTGGACGATTCGGAACAGTGCCGTGCCGAGCTCGGTCGTGATGCCGACGCTCGTCGTCAGTGCGGTGGCCTGGCAGCGGATCCCCGTCCGCCGCTCGAAGTCCTGCGCGAGCCACTCGAGCGCCGCGGGTAGTCCGAGCTGATCGAGAATCGGGGGCCGGAGCTCGCTCGCGATGCGGCGTACGCTCTTCACCAGATCGTCCACCATGAGAGCGGTGACGCGCAGGCGCCCGCTCAGGGCCGGCGATTCCCGTGATGCGGCGTCCTGCGCCGCGGCGAGCTCGAGCTTCAGGGCGGTCAGTGCCTGTCCGAGGCTGTCGTGGATCTCGCGCGCGATGCGCGTGCGTTCGTCTTCGCGAATGTCCTGCTGGCGCGTCGCCAGGCTGCGCAGCGCCGCTCGTGAGGCGCGCAGCTGCTCCTCGGCGCGTTTGGCTTCCGTGACGTCGCGGTAGGTCCCCAGTGTACAGTCCTGCCCGCCGAGCTCGATTCGGACCAGCGACAGCAAGCCGGTGCGCCGCGGTCCGTCCTTCGGCCGGATTTCCAGCGCGACATCGGTGACGACACCCGTGTGCCGCAGCGTGTCCATGATGGCGGCACGCTGAGCGGGGTCGATGATACCCACGGCCACCGTCGTTTGACCGATGATATCATCGCGGGACCGGTTGATGAGCCGGGTGAGGGCTTCGTTGGCGTCCATGATCAAGCCGTCAGACATGCGGGTGATCATCAGCGGCAGCGCATTGGCGTAGAACGCCTTGCAGAAACGTTCCTCTGACTCGACTAGCGCCAGCTCCGCGATCCGGCGGCGCGAGATGTCTCGGGAGATGCCGAGCAACGCGTAGATGGCCCCCCCCCCACCCCCGGAGGCGTCGCGCAGCGGCACCGCATGGGTCGCGAGCCAGCTTCGTTTCCCCTTGAGCCCGATGATCTCGAATTCCAACGTTCCGGACTCACCCGCAAATACGCGGCGGTGCAGCGTGGAAAAGGCTGCGCGGTGCTCGGGCGCAACGAGGTCGACGATCGTACGGCCGCGCAGTACCTCGACGCTGTCGGCCTCCACCATTGCGAGGCCCGCCGGATTCATCTCGAGCAGCCGGCCGCGCTGATCGACGAGTGTGACGCATTCCGGCTCGCTCTCGATGATGGTGCGGAGGTGGGACTCGACGCGGCGATGTTCGGTTACATCGACCGCGAATCCGACGACTCCGACGATCTCGGTTCCTCTGTCGATCAGCGGCTCGACCGTGGACGTGAGCGTTCGGCCGCGGAGCCTCGTCTCGTACGAGGTCGACTCGCCCCGCAGTGCGGCCTCGTGTGCGGCGCACACCGTAGCGGCGTCTTGCGGATCGGCGAAAGAGGCGATGTCCGGCCCAAAGGTCCCCAGGCCACCGTAGCATGACGTCACGTGCAGCGCGGCGTCCGTGGACCACACGATGACTGGAAGTTGTGACACGAGGCGGGTGAAGTGATCCGTCCCGATGCCCATGACGGTCTGAGTCACGGCGCTACGGTACTCCTTCCGTCCCTAGGCGTCCAGCACATCGCGGACCTTCCGCGCCAGGCCATCTGCGGAGAACGGCTTCTGCAGGAAGGCGCTGCCCAACGGAAGCGCGCCATGCTGCACGACGGCGTCGCCGGGATAGCCGGACATGTACAGGACCCGAATCCCGGGACGCCGCGACGTCAGCCTGTCGGCCAGTTCGCGCCCCGAGAGTCCCGGCATCACCACGTCCGTGACGAGCAGATGAATCGTGCCTCCATGACGCTCGACGATGCGCATCGCAGCGGCCGCATCGCTGGCGGCTAGTACGACGTAGCCGTGCGCCTCGAGCGCGCGGCGGCTCAGTGTCAGCACGGCCGGCTCGTCCTCGACGACTAGGACGGTTTCGGTACCGCGTTCCGCGCCAGTCTTCTGCGCTGCGCCGGCGGGGCCGGCTGGAGCGGTGATGCGCGGGAGATAGATCTTGAAGCTGGATCCATGGCCCGGCTCGGAGTACACGGAGATGTAGCCGTCGCTCTGCTTGACGATGCCGTACACGGTTGCCAATCCAAGCCCCGTGCCCTTGCCGACTTCCTTGGTCGTGAAGAACGGCTCGAAGAGGTGAGCGCGGACCGTGCCATCCATGCCGGTGCCCGAGTCGGTCACGGCCAGCATCGCATATGGCCCGGGCAGCGACCCAAGGTGTGTCTGCGCGAATGGCTCATCGAGATCGATGTTGGCGGTTTCGATCGTGAGCTTGCCGCCCTCCGTCATCGCGTCGCGCGCGTTCACCGCGAGGTTGACGATCACCTGTTCGATCTGGTTCGGGTCGGCCCGGACGCGGCCGAGGTCGGGCGCCAGGACGGTGGCGAGCGCGATGTGCTCGCCGATGAGACGACGCAGCATCTTGTCCATCTCCGCGACCACGACGTTCAAGTCGAGGACCACGGGCTGCAGCATCTGCCGCCGGCTATAGGCGAGCAGCTGCCGCGTGAGCGACGCCGCGCGTTCCGACGCTTTGCGGATCTCCTCGACATCGCCACGCTTGGCGTCTCCGGCAGGCAAGTCGCGGAGGAGGAGCTGCGCATTCCCCAGAATGGCCGTCAGGAGATTGTTGAAGTCGTGCGCGATGCCACCGGCGAGCTGCCCGACGGCTTCCATCTTCTGTGACTGCCGAAACTGTTCCTCCAAGTGACGCTGATCGGTAACGTCGCGCTGGGTGCCCCAGACGCGGACTAAATGGCCGTCCTCCAGGAAGCCGATCACGTTATTAAGGAAGACACGCGATCGGCCGTCGCGGTCGTGCTCCCGCGTCTCGGAGTCCGAGATCCGATAGCCCGAGCGGATGAAGGTGCGGATCTGCTCGCGGTTCGCCGGATCGGACACCGTGTGCAGGTCGGCCAGGCGGGTGCCGACCAGCTCGCGCGCTTCGCTGAGGCCATACATGCGCGCCATCGCGTCGTTGCACTCCGCGATGCGCGCCCCGCCGTAGAGCCGGTCGATCTGTTCTTCCTCAGGCAGATTGATGGGCACGGGCGGATCGATCTCGAGGCGGGAGACGCCTTCCGAGCTTTGCGCGATGAAGGAGCGGTAGCGCTCTTCGGCGCGCTTGCGGTCCGATACGTCCATTCCGATCGCGAGCCAACCACCACCGGTGAGGGGGGCGTTGGCCCAGATGGTCTCGAGCATCGTGCCCTGACGCGTGCGGGTTCGGAAGTCCGTCCATTGGCCGATCGGCGCGCCGATGGATTCCTGGACTTTGCGACGCTCCGCTGGATCGGGGTAGAGGTCGTTGAAGATGTCCCGCTCGCGTGCTGCCGCGATGTCGTAGCCGAGCGTCTGCGTCCATTCCCGATTCCCCCACTGGATCCGTCCCTGTTCATCCAGGAACACCAGCATGACGGGAATGTTGTCCACGATCCGCTGCAGCAGCTCACTCTGCTCGCGCCAGGCGTCCTCGACGCGCTTGCGCTCGATCGCCATGGCCATCTGCGACGACACGAACGTGAGAATGTCGCGCTCGCTCTCACCGTAGCGCACCCCGTGCTCGTATGTCTGCGTCACGACGACGCCGATCGTGCGCTCCTTGACCTTCAGCGGCACGCCGAGCCAGTCGATGGAGGGGGCGCCGATCAGCTCGGCCTCGCCGGCTGCAACCAGCTTCTCGTACAGGTCGGGCGTGACTAACAGCGGCTGCCCGGTACGGAGCACGTATTCTGTCAGGCCCTTGCGCAGCTTGCGCGGTCGCACGTCGCACGTCGTATCGATCTCATCCACGAAATAGGGAAACTCGAGCTCATCCTTGTCGGGATTGTAGAGCGAGACATAGAAGTTCCTGGCCGGCATCAGCTCGCTCACGATCTCGTGAATCGCGCGCAGCAGCTGTTGCAGGTTCTCGGCCGTGTGCGCCGTGTGCGAGATGCGGTACACGGCTTCCTGGACGCATTCGGCGCGACGTCGCGCCGTCACGTCGCGGAAGCTCCACACGCGCCCCACGGAGCGGCCGTCCAGACGCAGCGGAATCGAGTACCGCTCGAGAACTCGCCCGTCCTTGAAGTTCAGCATGTCGAAGCTGTCGGATTGCGGCTCGGCGTAGCGCTCCTGAATGCCGTCCACAAAGAGCTCCGGATTCACGAGCTGGTCCTTGACGTGCTCGATCAGCCGGCGCCGGCCGCTGAGGTCGCTGTTCCCGGCAATCAGCGCAGGCTGCAGCTTCCAGATTTCCTCGAAGCGGCGGTTGTGGGCGACGATCTTGCCATCCAGATCGACGACCAGGATCCCGTCGGCGGTGGATTCGAGTGTGGCCTTCAGGACGGAGCCCGCGAGCGAATCGACGACTCTACGGGGTTTCTTCGCCCTCGGCTTCGGCTTGGCAGGACGCTGAGCCATGGGCCGAATCTATGGGTCGGCGCCCGGGTGACCAGCCTCACGGGCGCAAAGGCGTATCGCATCTAGCTTTCGCACCCTTCACCGCCCGGACAAAGAGGAGGGGTCCTGAGACCCAAGCGGTTTCGCTGGCTCGGGGTCGAGGAATCGAACCGTGCCGAGCTGCAGCTGCGCGCCGCTGCACGGCAGCAGGAGGCGGTCGCGCGTCTCGGACAGCACGCGCTCGCCGGCGCCGTGCGTGGGGACCTCTTTGAGATTGC
>WNGI01003811.1_pt1 | contig 14250 bp, 10 predicted proteins | sample 5400621 | NCBI WGS metagenome assembly WNGI01 (sample SAMN13153374, study PRJNA577476) | soil metagenome | isolation source: 20 cm soil or saprolite under Garry oak tree replicate 1 | place: USA:California | collected 2016-06-15
GCGGTATTGCCGCGCATGATATGGATCAGCCGACAATGCGGGGTGTAGCTTAGCTTGGTAGAGCGCGTGGTTTGGGACCACGAGGTCGCAGGTTCAAATCCTGTCACCCCGATTTGAACTCGGACCTAAGTTCGGCTGCCAATGGCGACTTATCCCAATGCCGTTGCGCAGGCAGCGGGACGCTTATATCTATATTTCGAGGAAGAACGATCGCTGTAGCTACTTACCCCGACAACATGGAAAAACGAGAATGAAATCAATACCGCTGATTCTTCTGGGAACGCTGTGCAGTGCAGCGCTGACGTTGCACGGACAGGATGCCGCGCCACCGTCTGTCGATCTTTACTCCGGACAGAAACAGCCAGAGGCGACGGCCACAGCTTCTCCAGAACCAACCGCCCCCGACCTGCCGGAGTTATCACAGCTCGACGAGGCTTTTAAAAAACAAACATCTTTGGGCAAAGAAGCTGATGAACGCCGCTTGCACGTCGAATGGCGACAATTGAAAAACCAAATAGTGAACGATCCGACCGTGTGCGCGTCGAGGGCAGCTGCTCAAGCCGCCCGGACGGACTTGGAAAAGCGGAATGGCCTTCGCAATTATTACAATATTTATTTCGGGCGAATGTCAGCTCTGGCTTCGAGCGTAGAAATGAAGTTGGCTCTGGAGTCACTGAAAACCGCGAAGCTAAGCTTGATTAATCAGCCGCGCGTGCGGCATGAAACAGACGGCTCCCTGCCGACGCCAACGCCATCGGCAACGGCATCGCCCGAGCCTGGGCGTAAGCCTGGAGGTAAACATAAAAAGCATCGAAAAAAGGATTCGCGCGACCAGCTTGCCACTCCACCTGCGGTGCAGTTATTCTATACGCGTTCCATTTACGGCGCGTTCGTCTAGTGGTTAGGACACAGCCCTCTCAAGGCTGGTGCACGGGTTCGACTCCCGTACGCGCTGCGAATGCGTTTCATAGGTAAAATGTCCTAGGGGAATGGGCTATCAACCTCTAGCCCTCAAATTAGGACGCCACCCTGCGGTGAGGTCTTGCTGCCTTTGTTTTAGGAGGCGCTCAAAGAGAATTGAGGGACCGGATGGCTACGGGAATAATGCTTCGCACAACGAGGACCACAATTTGCTCTTTGGTTCTCGTGGCGATTTCGCTGGCTGGCCTGCGGGCGCAGACGGTACCGACACTCGATGCAATCCGGATTGCTTCCGGTCTTACTCAGCCTCTCTTCGTCACAGCGCCACCGGGAGATTCCGGGCGATTATTTATCGTGCAGCAGGACGGCCGAATCCGAATTCTCAACCTCGCCACCGCCACGCTCAACGCGACTCCCTTTCTCACCCTCACTGGCTTGGCCGCCGGAGGTGAGCAGGGTCTGCTCGGCATGGCGTTCGATCCAAACTATGCCGCAAATGGAAAGTTCTATCTCAACTTCACTGTCCCCGGCGGCGCTTTTGGCAATGGCGTGACGCATGTATCGCAATTCACCGTCTCGGCCAATCCTAACATCGCGGATCCGACCAGTGAAAGGATCCTGCTCATGTTCGATCACCCGCAAGCCAATCACAACGGAGGATGGATCGGCTTCAGTCCGCGCGCCAGCGACGCGAATAATCTGTACATCGCCACCGGAGACGGCGGCGGCGCAAACGACCAGGGAACGGGCCACATCGAACCGGGCGGCAATGCGCAAAGTTTGACGACTTTACTCGGCAAAATGCTCCGCATTCACATTAATTCCGCGGCCGGGACCGCCACGATTCCCCCGAATAATCCTTTCGTCGGCGTCGCCGGAGCGCGAGGAGAAATCTGGGCGTTCGGATTGCGTAATCCATTCCGGAACAGCTTCGATCGCCAGACCGGCAGGCTGTTTATCGGGGATGTCGGGCAAAGCAGCCGCGAGGAGATCGACGTGCAACAACCAACGAATCCCGGTGGCGGCGAAAATTACGGCTGGCGCGTTCGCGAAGGAAGCATTCAAAATCCTGCTTTTCCTGGAATACCCCGGCCGCCGGGCGCGGTCGATCCGATATTCGATTATCCACGGTCGGTCGGCCGGACAGTGATCGGCGGTTATGTCTATCGCGGCCAGCGAATCCCGAATTTGCGTGGCGTTTATGTCTTTGCCGATTTCCTCGGTCCCGACTCGGGCCCGGGCACCGGTCAAATATTCACTCTAAATTACAACGGCATCAGTGCTTCAAACTTCCAGAACATTACTCGGCAGCTTTTTCCGACGAGCGCCGGTGGCTTTACGCTCAGTAATCCCTCCTCGTTAGGCGAAGATGCGAATGGCGAGCTTTACATTACCGACATCGGCAACGGGAGCGTTTTCAAAATCGTGGCATCGGTCGTGAAGAGCGATTTCAACGGCGACGGTAAGGCAGACATCCTTTGGCAAAATACGTCAGGCGCGCGCGCAATCTGGCTCATGAACGGCACAACCTTCGGCAGCAGTGTAAGCTTGGGAACCGTGGCGATCTCCTGGAACATCGCCGGTTCGGGCGATTTCAACGGTGACAGCAAGGCAGATATTCTTTGGCAACATACCTCAGGGGCGCGCGCAATCTGGCTCATGAACGGCACCACGCATACATCCACTGTGAATTTGGGATTCGTGGCGACATCGTGGAGCATCGCCGGTTCGAGCGACTTTAACGGGGACGGCAAGGCGGACATTCTTTGGCAAAACAGTTCTACTGGCCAGCGCGTTATCTGGCTCATGAGCGGCACCACGCATACATCCACTGTGAATTTGGGATTCGTGGCGACATCGTGGAGCATCGCCGGTTCGAGCGACTTTAACGGGGACGGCAAATCGGACATTCTTTGGCAAAACAATTCTACTGGCCAGCGCGTTATCTGGCTCATGAACGGCACCACGCGTACATCCACTGTGGATTTGGGATTCGTGGCGACATCGTGGAGCATCGCCGGTTCGGGCGACTTTAACGGGGACGGCAAGGCGGACATTCTTTGGCAAAACAGCTCTACTGGCCAGCGCCTTATCTGGATCATGAATGGCACCACGCGTACATCCGCCGTCAATTTGGGATTCGTGGCGACATCGTGGAGCATCAGAAATTATTGACCGCCAGCGCCGTAGTTTTCAGGCCAATGGCACAATCGGTTACGACGAGCTTTCCTATTTGACCGTCACAAAAATAAACGGCAAAGAGATCAAGTCGTTAGCCGATCTGGCCGAAGCGGTGAAACAGCCCCATCGAGGGTTTCATCAAGATTGAGACCGAGGAAGATCCGAAACAGAATCGAGCTGGATGCTGCGCAAGTGGCCGCTGAAGCACCCGTTCTCCAGGAAAACTACGGCATCTCTTTGCTGCATCGCCTCGATTGAGCCGAAACGGCGGCTAACTTCAGCCTGCCCTGAGGGAGCCTAGGGAGTCGGGTACGGGGCAACTGCGTTCCTTGCCGCGGCGTTAAAAAGACCGCCGCGCAAAGAAACACAAACACCGCCGCGGCGCCCGTCCATTCCCAAAAACCCAAGTGCCAAAACACCGAATGCCGTAACGCAGCGCGAATAGGCATCGTCCAGGTTACTTTCAATCGAGTAAGCACCAGCAAACATTCGCTAGATACAAGCCCAACCAAGGGCAGCAGCGTCAGGCACGACCAAGTCCAGAACAATCGAGCCCCAAATAGCCTTCGTCCGCGACCTTTCCACGCGCACCAGCAGCCGCACAACATTCCGATTGCGATAAATCCCGCGGAGGAGCGGGCAAGAAATTCGTGCAGCCTGCGGATTCCTAATACAGAGTGCGCGTGCTGCGGCACGACAAGAGATGCGCAAATCAGCGCAAGTATTCCCGCCATAAAAGCTCCGCTGCTCACCAGAGCCACGCGCGGCGCAGCTATTTTCAAATACCACCCCAAATATTCGGCGAACGGTAGCATCAACAACGCCGCGACCGATATTCCGCAAGCGGGCATCCAATAATGGGCGGGGTTATCGCGCGGGGACAACAGGTTGCAAATAACGCGATAACGCCAGTCGTAATTTTCCGGGAACATCCACGCGGTCGCGCCAAGCGTTCCGAAAAAGGAGAGGAAAATCAGGACCAACAATACAGCCAGAATTCGTTTGCGATAAAACATTGGCAAAGACTCGCACCCAAGATCAAAGCTGCTCATCGGGCTCGGCGTTGCCAGAAGGCCGCGGTTTGACCAGAAAGCGGTCGACTTCTTCGTTGTAGGTTTGGAATGGATCGCCCATGACAAGAAAATCGCGGCTGTCGCACGCGATTGAATCCCAATTGATCACGTACGGAAAATCGCAATTCTGAAAAAAAGCCGCCGCGTGCGCACGACCCGATGCACGCGTATTGGCAGGCGGAACGTGTGTCGCATTAGAGCGTCGGACGCTGTTGTTCCACTCCGCAATTCGCTTGCCCGGGGTGACGCCAAAGAATAATCCCCGGGCTGGGTCGATGTTGTGATATTCGAGATCGACGCTTTGCAGCCATGGATGATCCCAGGTCAATTTCTCTGATTCCATGAATGTCTCGAGCAACCATTTCTTCGTGATCCAATCGACACCGCCGATCAGTGACTGCTGGTTCTGTTCGAGCGCCTCAAGGACGAAGCCCCAGTTTTCCAGTAACCAATTTGTTTCCGCGCTCCTGTTCCGCAGATATTTTTGCGCTAGTTGATGGAATTCCCACTGCACGTCGAGCGCACGAATGGTCTTGCCGTTTTCAAGATCGACAATCCACCGTTGAGTGGGATCGCGTGAAATATTGCGGGTGCTTTGCACGGCATCGGCCAAGACAAGGTTTCGCGGCAAGCGGCCATCCTCGAGTAGCGATAAAACACAAGAGGTCGTGCCGATCTTCAGCGCAGTGGCAAACGGACTCATGTTGGAGTCGCCGATAAGTAAATGAAGGCGCCGATATTTTCGATAATCGGCCAGGGGCTCATCGCGCGCATTGATAATGGCGCGATTAAATTGCACCCACTGATAGATGTCGTTCACGATGTGATCGGCGCGTTGACTGAGCTGAAAATTGACCTGCGCTTCTGGCTGGGGCGGCTCAAAGTCGAATGCGAGCGGATTGGATTGGCCGACACGACCAGCACCGGTAAAGATCTGCCTGGTCGCCAAAAAAGTGAGCAACGTCCCCAGAATCGGCGGCGTGAATTGGGCCTCCCGCTTCATCAAGTAATTTTCATGGCAGCCAAACGTGGCGCCGGTGTAATGATCGACATTGTTTTTTATAAACGACACACGGCCATCTGCGCCCAAGGCAGCAAGCGATGATTGGAGCAGGTCGTCTCCGGCGAGTTCGTAGGTGACAATATCGTGCAGATGCAAACACTCCGGCGATGCATACTCGATATGCCCCATGTCGAGATAGAGACGACCGCCATTGAGAAGGAAGCCTCCGTTGCCAGGCGGTTCCTCGTAATCACGGTAGTGTAAATCGATCGTGCCGGCTTTAGCTTTGCGAAAAAGATAGTTCTTAACCTTGGCTGGCCAGAGCTCGGAATTAACGTGCGGTTCTTCTTCGCTAAGGAGGCAGCCGTACTCGGTTTCTATTCCAACGATCCGATCCATTTTAGTCAGTTAACGACAGCGTTTGAAACCATTTAATCACTGAATCTCTAAATCTCTAAATATTTTCGCAGGCATCCGTAGCAGAGCGCGGCCAAAAAATGGTCTTGCAAGGGGTTGTGAATAACTGTTAATAACATGCAATAAATCCAGAAAGTTCGTAAAATGGTCCCTGACATAAGAGACTTGGGTCTTCGTAGTCCCTGTGAGAAGGTGGGCGGCTTAGTTTATTTCGGCCGGATGCTGGATAAAATTCGGAGTCATGCGAAAGGCGAATTGCCTCCGGATTATCAGGCGAACCTAGGCAAAGGTTTCGATGGGAGTTGCGTCCGGTTGTTGCAGGTAGATTACGATCAGTTAGTCGAGCGCGCAAAGCAAGGCGGCACGGATGACGAAATCTTGCGGTGGTGTTTCAGCATGGGGCGGCAACCGTCCGACGATGAAATTCGCGTTTGGAATGAATTCATGCGTAAACGGGGCTGGAACGATGAAGTCTCGGAAACGCTTGAACGGCGGAAGAAGGAAGCCGGCATGGCTGCCCGATCGGAGATCGAGACGATGTTCGCATTTATCGACGCCGACGAAAGGCGCTCACCAAACGCCAACGCCAACCATCGATAGCATCCCGGAACATCGAGTTAGATCGCCAGATTCTGTAGGCGCGTCGTTAACGCTGGCCTGGGGTTAACGACCCCCGCTGCAACTGCAGATGTTATTCAGACAGCGTGTCGATCCGCTCCGCGAGTGCAAAGTCCAGCTCGGTCAGGCCGCCTTTGCTGTGCGTAGAAAGAATCAGGCGCACTTTGTTGTAGCGGATGTCGATGTCAGGATGATGTTCCTCGTCGTCTGCCACTTCGGCCACTGCATTTACGAAATCAATCGCATCGGCAAAATCATCAAACTCAAAAGTCCGTTCAATGTGCTTCTTCTCCAGTTCCCATTCCGGAATTTTCTTTAGGCGGGTCTTCAACTCATCCGCTTTCATCAAATCAGCCATAACGGGGAACGAGTAACATCCTGAAAGCGTTTTGCAATGATGAATCGCTAACGAAATTTTTGCCCTGGCGGCGGCTCTAAACTGCCAGGATTTTTCGCAGGTTTTTCGCTGAATCGAACACTTCCACCGCGCACTCGCGCGCGCGCTTTGAGCAACGCGTCCAGTTTGCGAGCACCGCTTTCATCGCCTCAGCCGCTTCGGCTATTCCATTAACAAACTCAAACCCACTCTCGTGCGGGAGATAGTTCGCCGCGCCCGTATCCTCGGTGATAACCGGTCGTCCCATTGCGAGAAAGGCGGCGCCGCGATCGCTCAGCCATCCGGTCCGCCATGCCACATCCACACCTTTGATCGCAGTGAATTCGCCGAGCGCACTGGCGATGTACCGGCGATAAAAACCAGGAGTGCGCGCAACGCGGTGTGGATCGACAATATGCCAGCCGCGCCTAGTAAGCCGCGCCCTCTCTGGATCGTCCGCATTAATGTTCATTGCCAGCTCGAAGCGCGCTTCTGGAATTTGCTTCGGCAGATCAAGATAAGGTTCGAAGGCAAATTTCTTGGAAAGATCGGGAAATGTGCCGTTAACTTCCACGGCCCCAGTCCAATACCATTGACCAATTGTCGTGAACTTAGGCGCCGTCGGACGCGGCCGGCGTCGAAGAAGTTGGGTATCCGCCAGCGGATAAAATGTCTTCCACGAAAGGGGCGACTTTGGCAGTTGGCAATCGCCTCCGTAAACGTTAAGGCCGATCGTCCAGAATTCGTCGTGGAACGACTGGCCCATCTCCAGCTTGGTCATCCAATAAAAAATTTCGCTTGGATCGAGGTCGCAGAAAATGCGGCGTTCGAATTGCAGAAGAAATGGCGGATGAATCGAATAACTGAGATTGAGCAGCGCGTTTGATCCCGCTAATCGATCGAGTAGAGCGCGCCTCGACATTCCGAAGCAGCGCATCCCGCCAAGATCATGTGCATCCGATGCGGGCTTTTGATAAAGCAAACAATATCGACCACCAAGTCCGTGTTCGCGTAATCTTCGTTGGAAATTATCGATCCTGGCCTGGTCGGCGCGCGAATCGTTTGTCGCCGGCAAGAGCTCGAGCCAGATCGCGTCCAGTTTCAATCTACGCAATCCGAGGATCCATTGCAGCGGCACAGAAAAATTGCCACCGCCTTCGCGGTACTTCGCTGCAAAACCGCATCCAAGAAAGATAGTCATAGGCTGAGACGATCGTGGCAACCGCTCAACCAGGGAGGAAGCAGCGCGCTCTCATTGTGCCTTTGGAAGCAATCGGGAGATCAGCAGCAGCAGCGCAAGAACGACCACAGCGAGAACGCCCCAAAAGATGGAGCGCGCGGAACCACTGAGCGTTTGCGTGATCCGCTCGGTTTTGGAATCCGTGCGTTCCTGCCTCCCAAGTGTCGCGAACGCCCGTTCTGCGCGGAAAAGCTGATCTGCGATCAAGGTCACGTCATATCGCGGGGAAGCAGCGCTACGGTTTCCGTAATAGATCCAGATTGGCTGCGTGGCATCGGACCCAGCCTTGAAGACAAGTCGGGTAACGGGGTAATGGCCGCGAAAGGTACGCAGGTCGATCGCTGGATTGTCGCCATTATCTGTCTCTAAGAAAAGTGTGTCGCTCCTCGGTGTAACCTCAAGGTGAATTGCAAATTCCCGCGTTGTCTCACCTGGCACTTTTTTCCAAGTCGCGCGGCCGAGCTCGCGAGGAAAAGAATTGCCCCGCTCGTCCGCCACTTCTTCCCATAGATGCATTTCGCGTTGGAAAAGCGCAGAACCAGAAGCGCAAGTAATTCTAGCGATCGGCATGCCGGCTTGCGGTAATCGCAACGACCACCGCGAGAGCCTCGGTTTTTTCGGATCGTTGGCCGGGGTTGGTGCCAGCGAAATCGAGCGGGAAATAGAAGTACGCTCAAGAAGAAATGGAAGTTGTCGATCTTCGGTCACGATCCTCAAATCACACTGATCCGGCGCCGCGCGTGCCAGCACATCGGGATCCAGTTCGATCTGTTGCGCCCCGGCTTTCGACACTTGAATGGGCTTGCGAAATTTCCAATCGGCGAGATCGACTCTTGCGCCGGTTAACGGAAGCGCAGCAAGATTGTCCGGCGGCTTGTAATCGCGGCTCGCCATCAAAGAGGCTGGTCGCAGTTCAATTGCCGCAGTGCTCTTTAATTTGTCGCTCAATTCCGACAGATCATAGCGCGGTGCCGAGCATTGAGTGTTTCCGGAAAGTAACTGATACCGGCCCGGCTCACCCGCTAGGAATACAAGCTGCGACACGCGCCTGTCGGCATCAACCGCATCGATAACCATTGGCGGGCTGTCGCCGTTATCGATGAGCACGATTAATTCGCGACCGCGAATTTGAGTGTCGATGGGGATTTCGAGATACGATTCACTTTTGCCGTTCAGATCCACGCGATAAATCGACCCGGTGCAGAGCGTCAGTTCGCGAATACTATCGTCAGCCAATTCCGGGATGGCGATCGTGACTAAGCGTGCAAACAATCGATCGGACGTTTTGATCCGCAGAGATGCTATCGTCAAATTCGTCGCGCCAAGATCAACTGCCAGGCGTGTGATCCCCAGACTTTCGTCACGCGACTTAATTGACATCGGGAGAGGTTCGACCGGTGCTCTTGTTTCGGCGACCCGCAGTCGCACGCCGGTGAACGGCACCGCAGCGGTGCGGCTGTCATCGAGCGTCAGGCGCAGAAATTCCCAAGCGCCCTCGGGAAACGAAACACCCAGATTCTCTGCGCCGCCGGTCATTTTAAAAATCGGTTTGTCGGTCGTGATCTGGCGCCACTGCGCGCCGTCATGCGAACCTTCCACTTGGACAGCTTTAATGAATTCAACGCCTGGAGGCGTTTCGAAGGTTACGCCTTTGAGCAAGGATTTTGTTCCCGTTGTCAGCGTAATCCGCGTTGCCGTTGGTTCGAGCGTGGTGCGCAATTCCTGGGATCGTAGCACGGACTCGTGACGAGGCATCGGTCGATCGATCAAGTAAGGTACTTCACGTCCCGCAGGGTCCAATATGCGTACATCTCCAAGATCGGGACGCGAAGCATCGAGCGTTTCCGCGGGCAGATTTATCCGGATCAGTCCGTTCGCCGGTACATCGATGGTTTGGCTGAATCGCCACTCGTTCGGCGTCAATGCACCGAGCGATCTGGCGAACAAGAACGCCGCGACCAGAAAACCTGCCGTCAACCCGTTCGACCAGCGAACCTTCGACTGGAATTTCATCGGATCTGCTTTTCGGAAAGAGCGAGAAAGCGCTGGTAAAGGAAAGACGCGAAGATCGCGATGATTGCGACGACGACGAACGCGGCGATTCGATAGAGCTGATCCAGTTGGGAAAGGTCGTGCAGGAACAGTTTGAGAATGGTGACACCAAGTAATCCGAGACTCGCGTATCGCACCGGCCTGACTGTTCGACGAATCCCAATAATCAGGAGCAACAGCGCGAACAACGCCCACGCGATGCTGTAGCTCATGTCGCGCGCGAAGTTTCCAGAAAATTGAAACGTGAGCGCGGCCATGCCCGGCCGGCTGAAGTAATCGGCGATCTCGATGTTCAACAATAGAAACGCGAGCAGGGTGCCGAGCGTGTAAAGCAACGGTTGCATGTTGCGACCGGGGACAAGATTTCGCGGTGGCGCAAGGAGCCGCGCGGCAACGAAGAGGCAAATCGCCACGGTACCATAGGTGTAAAGATACCAATTAAAGATCGGCGTTGCGGAACGGGCATGATAACTGAGGACGGCCGGGTTTAGCGCGAGCCGCGCAAACGCAACCACCAACAGAGCAGTTCCCACCAAACGCAACCCCGGATGTGGCACGCGATGGAACAACCAGCAGAGAGCGGCACCTTCAAGCGCCCAGCCAAGCGTGATCCATTGGCGGTCGAACTGAATGGGAAAGATAAGAGTGATGAAAAACAGCGCCGCGCCACCAAACAATGCGAGCTGCGCATTTAGCGCTGGATTTTCCGCAGGCGTGCGTTTCAAAAGAACGATGAGCCCGAGCAGCGATGGCACGGCGAACAGAGCGGGAACCAAACCGAGCATGCCATTCGGATAAGCGGTGCGCATCACGTCATAAACGAGGAAGAAGTGTAACGGCGCAGACAGCGCAGCTGTCGCCCAAGGCATTGTTTTTGCGGCGAATTGTCGATGGAACAAAAACGGAAAAACCGTGAACAACGCGGCAAGTCCAATGTACCAGGCGAACGGCAGCGTTGCGCGGTCGGGATTGAAGTGCCCCAAATGCCAGGCGTATTCCAATGCCAGGGTCGATCCAAGACCGACCGCTGAAAGCAAATCCAGTGAAAATATCTTCGCCATGCCGAGAAGCAGAACGACAAACACAACTGCCAGCCCAAACACGCTCGATGGATTTGCCAGCGGGAGACGGAGCGTCACCATGATGAGTAGGAGAAAAGGCAGCGTCGCGGATAACGCAGGAAGCTGGATCGCTAAATTGGCCGGATCGTTAAGAGCGCCGAACAATTTTCCTCGTGTTGTTGTTGGAAGCCCTGCGGTGGCGAGCAGTTTTTGGCCCGCCCAGACTGCCACAAGCAGAAAGAAAATGCTGAAACACCCAAGAAGGAAGAGTGACGTTGGCAAGCCGGTGAGCTCTATCGGGATTCGGAAAATCCATCCGCCAATTACAACGAATGTAAGTAGCAAAACGACAAGGATCGGCAGCAAGGTGCTACTCGCGACCGCCAAGAGGATGGCCAACAGATCCACACAGAACACGAGCGGCCAGATCAGAAACGAAGCTTCCGGCAAGTTGAAGATCGGCATCAGAACCAAAACCAACGCCAGCGCGGGAAAAAGATGACCCCACCATTGCATCTCGATCTTGCGAACACGTTGCAGCACCAGCGGCGCTGCTGAATGCAGCAATGCAAAGACAAAAAAGGCCGCAAGCACTGCGTAAAGATTTTGTGTCGTGAGGTACCACGCAGTCCAGATCGCGAGAAATACGAAGACGGCGAGACCTATCACCGTGCTGATGTTGGCGAGCTTTTCTTTCACGAAAACGGTCGCCAGCAAGCCGATGTCCGCGAGGAAAATGTAGCTCAGCAATAAGGCCGGCCGATAGCCAAGAGCTTGAAATGAGAGAAAATAAAAGCCCAAGAAGATCGCCGCGGCGCCTATCCCAATCGCCGCAGCTGAGAAAGCGCCTTCGGATTTTGAAGCGCGTTTTGTCCAAACCAGAGCGGCGCAAAAGAGAAGTTCGAACCCGAGGAAAATTGCCATTGGCACAAAAACCTTGTCGCCGAGAAAGTATTTCTCGCGCAGGAAAAATTGCGCTACCCAGCCGATCTGCATGAGCACGGTTCCAATCGCGCCGAGAATAGGAAGTGCGCTCCACTCCTTTCTACGTGCCACCATTAACAGGCCGATATCAAGCAGCGCGATATAACCGAAGAGACCAAACGGATTATCTTGTCGCGTTGAAAGCAGGATTGGCGTGAGAAAACCACCAGCCATCCCCAGAACGGCTACCGCGATTGCATTCAGACGCACGGCGAGCAGGAACGCCACCGCCGTGATCAGCGTCATCAAGATGAACGTCGGGATCAATCCGAAGAATGCGAAATGGTAAAACGACCGGCACGCGAAAGTGACGGCGTAGAGGATAAGGATCCCGGTCGCACAAAGCGTTTGCGCCGTAACCGCATTCTCTTTCCGCTTCAGCGCAAGACCGCCAACGACCAATGCCAGACCTACAACAAAACCGATGACCACGCGGAGTTCCGGCGGAATGAGATTGTGCTCGAACGAATACTTCACGAAAAACGCAACGCCGAGGAACAGTGCCAGCCCGCCAATCCATGCGAATAGTTTTGCTCCCATGAACTGCTCCCAGTTGATGGCGGGACGCGAAGGTTGCGGCGCCGGCGGTTCGGCCGAGCGCGGTCGAGGAGGTATTGGCGGCGGCGGGGCAGATGCAGCAGCGACCATCACTTCTTCTGGCAAAGGCGGCGGAACGGAAACGGGCCGTACGGACTCTGCAATCGGTGGGGAAACGAAAGACCCGCGCTCTGTCGCTTCTGTTTTCTTTCTTGCCTCAAACGGCGGTTCTGTTGTCCGTTCGCCCGCCGGGCGCCTTAGCATCTGCAACTCCGCTTCTAGACCGCGTAACTTGATTTCGAAATTTTCAACGAGGCGCCGCGCTCTAGTCGCTTTCGCGATTGCGACTAGAGGCAGCACGAAACAGACGGCGATGACAGCCAGCAAGAGAAAAACGAGAGCTTCCATAGATTAAGATGTCCGAACCGGTTCAGATAATGCACGATTTGGTGCGTTTACGTGAATCGATAAATTTGCCGGTTAGCATCGAATTATTCGATCATGAACATTCATCACATCGAGCTCTTCTATTATGTCGCAAAGCATGGCGGCATTGCGGCGGCCGTGCGCAACATGCCGTATGGAATTCAGCAACCTGCTGTGAGCGGACAAATCGCCAGACTCGAAGAAGCTCTCGGCGCGAAGTTATTCAATCGAAGACCGTTCTCACTACTACCTGCTGGCACCGACTTATTCGAGTTCGTCAAACCATTTTTCGATGACGTAGAGAAGGTCGCTGGCAGAATCCGCGGCGCCTCACAGCAATTGCGCATCGCCGCGCCTTCGATCGTGCTGCACGACTATGTTCCCGAATTATTACGGCGGGTTCGCCGGCGCTTTCCGATTTTCCGGCTCGAGCTTCACGAGGCAGCGCGAGCCGACGCCGAGAGATTGTTGCAGGTAGGAGAGATCGATGTGGCAATCACGGTGATCGACAGCAAACGGCGTCCTGAGATTCATTCGCGTCCCCTGCTCGAACTGCCGTTGATCTTGTTGGTTAACAAAAAACACCGCCTCACGACCGCGAAACAATTCTGGAGCCGGGACAAAATCGAAGAGACGCTAATTACTTTCCCACGCGGCGATGCAGTGCAGACGCATTTTCAGCGTGGTCTCGAGCAGCTTGGCGTGGAATGGTTTCCGGGGATCGAAGTGACTTCCACCCGGTTAATCGAACACTATGTCGCCAGTGGCTATGGGGTCGGAGCAGCTGTCGCGACGCCCGGTTTCAAACCGCCGCACGGAGTACGCGTGATCCCATTGCCAGGTTTTCCACCAGTCGTCGTGGGAGCGGCCTGGGCAGGAAAACTATCTCCGATCGCGCAACAATTTCTCGCCGAAGTCGAAATCGAAGCCGGCGCGGTAAAGCGCAGCACGAAATCGCTCTAACTACTGCAGCGACCTACTCAAGCCCGAACGATCGTAATCTTAGAAAATTCGGCCGTGCGGCAGATGCGGTTGGCCATGATTTTGATGGCCGGTGCAAAATCCGCCGTTCGGGATCGGGATAATCGAGCCGAGGAATTGCGGCTGCTGCCGCACATTTAACGCCTGCTCCAGAGCGTAGCCGAAGCCGATTAGCTGCGGTTCATGCAGGAAGGTGCTGTACATGAGCATTCCCGCCGGTCGGCCGCTATCGCGAATGCCGACCGGTATCGATAAATTTGGATAACCCGCCACTGCGGGTCCGGTCGAGTTAGTCAAGTGCGGAGCGACGATCGCATCGACACCCGAGTTGATTACACTATCAATGCCAGAGCGCGCAGCAGTGCGGGCATGCGTTCGCG
>WNGI01027278.1_pt1 | contig 14250 bp, 16 predicted proteins | sample 5400621 | NCBI WGS metagenome assembly WNGI01 (sample SAMN13153374, study PRJNA577476) | soil metagenome | isolation source: 20 cm soil or saprolite under Garry oak tree replicate 1 | place: USA:California | collected 2016-06-15
GCCTGCGGCTGGTCCCTGCTAGGTCAGACTCTTCTTGTGACGATCCGGTTGGGCGGCGGCGTATGAAGGCCGTGAACGCGGTGACGACCTCGTGGCCCGGCTTGCGGGTCGATCGTCCGACCTTCTCGGCGGTCGCGGAATCCGAGCTCGACGCGGTTCACCGCTATCTGCTGTTTCTCACCGGTAACCGGACGGTGGCAGAGGACCTGACGGGGGAGACCTTCGAGAAGGCGTTCCGTGTCTGGCGGCGCTTCGATCCGCGGCGGGGAACTCCGCGCGCGTGGCTCTGCGGCATCGCACGCACGACGGCGCTCGATCACTTTCGCTCCGAGGAGCGCCGCCGCCGCCGCGAAGAGAAGTACGCACGTGGCGTACCGGAATTGGAGGAGCCTGCATTTGGCCCCGGCGACCTGGAATCGGCGCTCGCCCGGCTCTCTGCCGCCGAACGCGAGGTCGTGGCATTGCGTGTCTTGCTCGAGCTCGACGGCCCCACAGTGGCCCGCGTGCTCGGAATCAGCACCACCGCCTGCTCGACGCGATTGAGCCGGGCCCTGAAACGACTCGAGGAGATGATGCGCGATGTCCGCGACTAACGTTGACTTCGAGCGCGAGTTCGAAGAGCTCGTGCGTGACCTGCGGGCGCTTCCGACTGCTGCGCCGCAGCAAGTGCGTGAGCATGTGCGTGCGCTCGGTGAGCCCGCACAACCGCGGACGCTGCACGATCTGCTGCTCCTGCTCTCGTGGCGACGCTCGCTGCTCGTGCTCGCACCGGTGTGCGTGCTTGGACTCGTGAGTGCAGCCGTGATTCACGGCGTCATTCATTCGGGCGGCAACTCCAAGCAGACCGCCGCAGCAGGACAGCTCGATACGCAGGTTCACCGCGGCGCGGTAGAGGGCAGCGGGACTACGACGACGCCGGTCCTCGGTCAGGCGTTGCCGCAGCCTTTGGCGAAGCCTTGGTCTGCGGTGGTGCCGACGCCCGTCCCCGGTCGCTATCAGGACTACGAGGCCTCGCTGACCGTGCGCGTCAAGGACGTCGACACGCTGCACGACCGCACCGCCCAGGCGACACAGCTTGCGCGGTCGTTCGGTGGCTATGTCGCCTCGGTCGACGAATCGACCAACGGCGGCAGCGGCCAGTCCGACCTTGTGCTGCGCATCCCGGTTGCCCGGGTCGAGGATGCGTACTTCCAGCTCGCCAAGCTCGGCACGGTGACCGCGCAGCACCTTTCGATCAAGGATCTCGATCAGGTCGTACAGTCGCAGCGTCGGCGGATCGTCCAGCTGAAGGTGCTGATTGCGCGAATCGGCGAGACGCTGAAGAGCTCCTCGCTGCCAGCGGACGTGCGACTCAGGCTCGCGCTGCAGCGTGACGCAGCGAGGCAGGAGCTCGCCAGCGTCACAGGCTCCAACAAGGCGACGTTGCGCCAGGCGAGCCTCTCCCGGATCTCGCTGACCCTCACCTCGCAGCAGGCCGCGGCGGTGACGAAGGGCGGCATGAGCCGGATCGAGCGAGCCGCTCGAGACGCCGGCTCGTTCCTGGCCGGCGCCGGAGCCGTTGTGCTGTTCGTGTTGATCGTCGTCAGCCCGCTGATCGTCCTGGCCCTGGCCTGGATCCTGGGTACAAGGGCCTACCGCCGCAGGGAGGAGCGCCGGCTGCTTTCGGCTGCGTAGTATCCGCGCGTGCCGCTCGCCCTCTCAACGGGACACGAGATCGGGCTCGGAGTCACCGCGCTCGTCTTCATTCTTTTCGCCCTCGCGTCCTCGTTCCTTTTCCCGCGCTTCCGGCCTGACTATCCGGGCCATGGGCTGCTGGCGTTCATCGTCGTCGCGTTCGTGTTCTTCTTCGGGATGCTCACTGCGGTCGAGGTGTTCGGGGCGGAGAGCAAGCACGGCGAGGCCGCGGCCGCGGAGACGACGACCGCGCAGCAGACGACGACCACCACGCAACAGACGACGACCGCCAAGACCACGACGCAGCCGACCACGACGACTACGGCGAAGCCGGCTGCGACGAAAGTGCCGGTTAGCGAGGTCGAGTTCAAGATCACTCTCGCGTCGACCAACTTCAAGGCGGGCGAGATCACCTTCGAGGCGAAGAACGACGGCAAGATTCCGCACGATCTTGCGATCAAGGGGACGAGCGACAAGACGAAGCTGATTCCGCCGGGCGGCAGCGCTGAGTTGAAGGTGACGCTGAAGCCCGGGAAGTACGAGCTCTATTGCACCGTGCCTGGGCACGAGGCGGCCGGCATGAGGCTGAACATCACCGTCGCCTGACGGCGGGTACCCTGTGCGTCCCTCGGAGGGGTGGCAGAGCGGTCGAATGCGGCGGTCTCGAAAACCGTTTCGGGCTCTTGGGTCCGACGAGGGTTCAAATCCCTCCGCGTCTCGATGCTGTCGAAATGGAGCGCGAGGACTCGGCCGTCCGGCACGCGAGCCTCGCCGCTCGTCGTCATGACGACGTCCGTATAACCGGTCGCGGGGACGCACACATCGAGCCGGACCGGCGGGCGCGCACCTCCCGGGTCGACGCTGCCGCGGCGAATCGACCCGCCGCTCTCGAGTGTGAACCCGATCGGCTTCGCTGCTTCGCGAGCGGCGCTCAGAATGACGACGATTGCCCGTTGCATCCGACGGCCATTCCCGTAGAGACGCAGGCGCGCGTCCTCGTCCGGGGTCGTCCAGCCGTCCGCCGATACACCTCGTGTCGACCACACCAGGCGATAGCGCTTCGTGGCCCGCACGAGCTTGAGTGGTGTCACATCGGCTACGCGCGCCGCTGCCTCGGCGAGGTGGAAACGGACTTCTGTGGGCGCGACGACAAGGTAGTCGCTCTGCGGCACACCGAGCAGCGTTCCAGCCTTGAAATCAACCGAGACATCGTCCACGGGAAACGGGGTGAACGTTGGCCCGTCGTCGACACGCAGCACGCGTTCCACGTCCTTGTTCCAGTACTCGGCTTCCCACCAGTAGGTCGCCGACTCCAGCGGGCTCGGCACGAGTGCGGCCGAGCTGCCAGCCGGCACTGCGGCATCGATCCAGTCACGCCGGTCGAGATGAAATCTGGTCTTCGTCAGCGCCGGTTCGGCGAACCGTTCGAACACGTAACCGGCTTCGAACGCGCCGAAGGCAGCGATCACGATCGAAGTAGCGATCGCCACTCTGGGGCGGGCCAGGCGAGGCCGTGCCGCGAGCACCGCCGCCCCCAGAGCGAGGACGAGCACAACCGCTCGAATGAACCATTCATCCGAGAGGTGGAACCACCGCGCCGCCGTGACGATGGCCGGATGGAACGCTGATGCGGGTGACGCCCAGAAGATGCTCTGGTGATGGTCGTATGACGCGACCCCGGCCAGCCAGGCAAAGACCGCACCGGAGCCGATCGCGACGAGCCCCCGGGCCCAGGTATGCGTACGTCGGACGAGTGCCGCTCCGGTTCCCACTGCGAACAGCGGCGTAACGTAGAAGAGGTAGCGGTCCTGGATGAATCCGTTTGGCGTGAAGCGGAGATCGAAGGACGCCACTTCGACCGTCAGAAGGGGGACGAGGATCACAAGCAGCCAGGCGAAGGCGTGTGCGCCTCCGTTCTCCGGCCGGATCGCCGTCGTCAGAGCCCAGGAGGCTGCGAGGAGGAAGGGGAGGATGCCACCGCCGATCACGACGTAGTCCAGATGCGCGGCCGCCGAATGCCAGACACCGGCGGGAAGGAGGTCACCGCTGAACGGAACTGCGTAATTGCCGACCACCGCACCCAGGGAGCCCGCCGCCGCCAGCGCGCCGGCGGCCAGCCCTGCCACTGCGTAAACGAAGAAGAGCACGGAGTGCGAGGCGACCGCACGCTTGGCCCGCCCGCGGAGCCGAACCCACCAGGTGTCGCCGTCGGCACCGGCCGAACCAAATGTCAGCTCATGTCCGAGGAGTGCCAACGGCAAGGCGAGCGCGAGCACGAAGAACTGGGTACGCGCGAGAAACGCGAATAGCAGGGCGGTGAGCGCACCGAGATCTCGCCTGGCGCTCGGCTCGGCGATCGCTCGATAACAGACGAAGACGGCCCAGACGAAGGCCGGGTAGGCGGCATTCTCCGTCAGGAGTGTCGTGCTCAGCACGAGCCAGGGCGTGAACGCGGTCAGCAGTGCTGCGACAGACGCCGCCACGCGCGATCCGGTGAGGGAGCGCGCAAGGAGATATGCCGGCCATGCCGCGCTGGCAAGCAGGAACGGATTCAAGATATGGCCGGCGGTGGCCGCAGCCGGCGCCGTCAGCAAGGCGTAGAAGGGCGCGAGCAGCAAGGGATACAGCTGGCTCAACGCGGCGTAGTACTGGCCGTGGATGCGCGGGACGAGGGAGCCGGTCTCAGCGATGCTCGTCGCCAGCCTCGTGGTCTGGAGCTCGTCGGTCATCACGGCCCAGGTGATCACGCGAGACGAGTAGTACGTCCCAAACTCGCCGGCGGCAACGACGCAGCCGAACACGATCAGGAAGTCGCGTGTGACAAGCCGACGCGGTGCGCGACCTGCTACGCGTTGTCGTGCTTTACCAGGGTGGTTGAGCGTGCTTCCGATCTCATTTGAGGTGCCCCGAAGAGCGCCCGCAGAATCATCCCCTTCCGGAATTAAGCTCGAGCGCCTCATGAGACCGGGGGTCAAGGCATCCTTGGCGACCGGAGTGACCGTTCGACGACATTCTCAATGTTCAAAGCCTGCAGCGATGGCTCGAATCTCTTGTCTTCCGCCTAGGCTCCCGTGCTTGGTCGCGCTCTTCGCGTTCGTCGCGCTGGCTGCCCCGGCCGGCGCGGCCGCGCACCTCCGTTCCAGCGTGACAGCCGTCGATTACCGCGCAACCGTCGTGTCGCGCAACGTAGCCGTGAAGGCGCGTGTCTACGAAAGCGATCGTGCGCTCAGCGTCACGGCCGAGCCGGGCCACACGGTCGTCATTCTTGGTTATCTCGGTGAGCCGTTCGTGCGCCTTGCCAGGGGGCGCGTGACGGTCAACGCCGCGTCGCTGACTGCAGCCGGGCTCGGACTTCTGAAGGGTTCTCGGCCCGGCAAGGGTTGGCGCCTCCGCTCGCGCAGCCTGACGTTCGTATGGCACGACCGCCGCCTGCGCGCCTTACCGGCAGGAGTCGACCGGAAGCGCTGGACGATTCCTCTCCGCGTCGACGGACGTCCTACGCGGCTCACCGGGGTGCTCAGTCGCGTCGCGCGGCCTCCGGTGTGGCCGTGGATCGTGCTCGCACTTCCGTTCGTGACGGCGGCAGCATTCCTGATTGTGCGCCGGCGGAAGCTGGCCCCGGTTGCTGCGGTGGTGTTCGGCGTGACGGCCTCGGCGGGCATGCTGGCGACAGCGGCCGGGTTCGCTCTCGATTCGTACTCCTCAGGCGGAAAGTGGGTTGCGGCGGCCAACGAGCTCGTCTTCGTGCTGGTCGGGATTGCGTTCGTCGCCCGCGGCTCTCCGGCGGCGCGAGGGATTGCGGGTGGCGCGCTGGGGTTCCTCGGCCTCGGCGTCGGACTGAGCACGATTCCGGTCTTGCTCCACGGAATCGTGCTGTCGGTGCTGCCCAGCACGCTCGCTCGGCTCACTGTCGTCGTGACGATCTCCGCCGGCGCTGCGGCGACTGCCCTCGGTCTGCTCGTCTTCGAAGCGGCCCTCGATCGCGGGACCGAAGAAGAGTCTCTAAAAGGCGAAACCCGCCTCGGGTAGCCGCAGACGGGTTTCAGATTGCCGGGGTATGAGGGGGGAGCCGGCAACCTCATTTTCGTGCTGGGGCCGTCTCTTTCCTCCCCCCGACGGGGGATCCGAAAGATGCCTCGGCTATCCTGCGACACGCGCGGAGAAGTGGCCGAGTGGCTGAAGGCGGCGCCCTGCTAAGGCGTTATGGGGGTGAATGCCTCCATCGAGGGTTCGAATCCCTCCTTCTCCGCTTCGCAGCACGGAGAGGTGTCCGAGTGGCCTAAGGAGCGCGACTGTACGTGCTGAAAGGTGCGTCGCGGGTTCAAATCCCGCCCTCTCCGCCTTTGAAGCGGGTTCGCGCCTCACTTCCCGACAACGGCGAGTGAGGCGCGGCCCGGACCTTCGTCGTCGCGTTCCACAGGGACTCATCGCGCGGCACGGCGCCCGCTGCAGCGAAGGCTGCGCTCGCGACGGGATGGCAGCGTGAAAAAGCACGGACACGCCCATGCCTAACCGGGCGAGTCGTCGCATTGACGTTCGTATCGACGGGCACTACGTTCGCCGGGTGATCAGTATCGTCGAAGGTGCGCTAGACACCGAGGCCGCGGCCAGGATTCGGAAGGCTGTCTGGCGCTGGATCGTGGTCGAGCCTGAGACGATCCAGCACTTTCGCGCTACCTGGCCCAGGTTCCGCGACTGGCTCGCGCTCCTTGATGGCGAGCCGGTCGGTATTGGAGCCTGCGGACTCCTTCCCGGAGTAGAGGAGAGCGCCGCCGCATTCGCACTCAACGCTGTCCTTCGCGAAGCGCGGGGCAAGGGCGTCGGAACTGCCATCTACCGCCAGGTGTCCGAGCACGCACGCTCGCTCGATAAGTCCGAGCTCCAAACCTTCAGTTTCGAAGACGACTCGGGCGGGGTGGCCTTCGCCGAGCGCCACGGGTTTGCCGTTGTAGGCCGAATTCGCGGATTGCGCCTCGTCCTGGAGGACTGCCCACATCCCTCCATCCAGCTGCCGGAGGACGTCACGATTACGACCCTGGCCGACCACCCGGAGCTCGCGCGAGGCGTGTGGGAGACGGCGTGCGAGGCGATGGCCGACATCCCGTACGACGGCGGCATCCCCATGAGCCCAGGCTCCTTCGCAGAGTTCGAGGAGCGGGCCCTCACCGGTCCGAAATACATCCCGGAGGCGACGTTCGTCGCTACTCAGGGCAGCGACGTCATCGGCTACGGCCAGCTCGGTTGGATGGACCGCCCCGCTGGGATCGGCGACCACCAGATGCTTGCCGTGCGACGGTCCTGGCGAGGTCGTGGGATCGCCAGGGCGCTGAAAGCGGCCCAGATCGTATGGGCGCTCGACAACGGTCTCACCGAGCTACGCACCGGCAACGAGGAGCGCAATGCGGCGGCACGAGGTGTAAACGCGAAATTCCCGTACATGCCCCTTCCTGACCAGCTGCTCTATCGCGGACCCCTCGCAGATACATAGATCGGGCGCGGCCCACGATCCGGATGGGCGCAAGGTTAGAGCTACTAAGGTGGGTCGCGGGTTCAAATCCCGCCCTCTCCGCTTTGGCGTGGGGGAAACCATGTTTCCCCCAGGAGCACTTCCGTTTTCAACAACTGACCTTTCGAGCCACTGTCTTAGGGTCAGACCCCGAGACATGTCCGGACTGTCAGGGTTACGCTCGACTCGTGTCCGGCCCGGTCAACGTCTGGGATTACGAGCAGCTCGCCGAACGGAAGCTCGACCTGAACGCGCATGCTTACTTCGCCGGCGGGGCGGGGGACGAGGTCACGCTTCGCGACAACCTGGCGGCGTTCGAGCGGCGCAAGCTCCGCCCGCGCGTGCTCGTCGACGTGAGCTCGATCTCGACCGCCACGACGATCCTCGGGACCGACGTAGCTCTGCCGATCCTGATCGCGCCGCTTGCAATGCAGCGCATGGCGCATCCCGACGGTGAGCTCGCAACCGCGCGCGCGGCGGCTGCGGCGGGCACGATCATGTGTCTCTCGACGGCGGCGACCGCCCGGCCCGCCGAGGTGGCGGCAGCCGCTCCAGGCGCGCCGCGTTGGTTCCAGGTCTACGTCTTCGCCGACCGGTCGGAGACCGCGGCCCTGATCGCCGAAGCAGTCGAGAGCGCCTTCTCCGCTCTCGTGCTCACGGTGGACACGCCCTACCTCGGGCGGCGAGAGCGCGACCTTCGCATTGACTTCAAGGTTCCCGAGCACCTCACCGTCACGGGCGACCTCTTCGGCGGGCACTTCGATACCGGTCTCAGCTGGCGCGACCTCGAGTGGCTCGCGGGCTTCAGCCTTCCGGTTGTCGTCAAAGGGATTCTCACGGCCGAGGACGCGCGCCTTGCCTGCGAGCACGGTGCAGCCGCAGTCGTCGTCTCGAACCATGGGGGCCGCCAGCTCGACGGCGTGTCCAGCTCGCTCGACGCGTTGGAGGAGGTCGTCGACGCGGTCGACGGCCGCGCCGAGGTGCTACTCGACGGCGGCGTGCGCCGCGGCACCGACGCGCTCAAAGCGTTGGCACTGGGCGCACGCGGAGTCCTGATCGGCCGAGCGATGCTCTGGGGATTGGCCGTGGCCGGCGAGGAGGGCGTCACGCACGTCCTCGAGTTGCTACGCAAAGAGCTCGAGCTAGGACTCGCGCTGCTGGGCTGCGCGTCTCCGGCCGACGTGACGCGTGCGCACGCGTCCTGACGTCAGTCGTGCACGCGGGCGATCAAGTCGCCGCGGCGCATGACCCGCACGGCCGTTCCCGCGAGACGCACCTCGTAGCCCGCGTCACTCGGGAAGAGCACCTTGTCGCCAGGCTCGACCCCGGTGGCCTCGGCGCCCACGGCGGTGACGACGCCGGTCCGGCAGTCGGTCTCGGCCGACGCCGGGATGATCAGGCCGAGGTTCGTTTCGGACTCCTCGTCCGAGGGCTGGACGACGACGTAGTCGTCGAGAGGCTCGAGCGTGAGGTCGATCCTCCGCGTGTCGGGCTCGCGCATACCCGTAAAGCTACAACCGACCGGCCTCGATGATGCGTTGGAGAAACTGCTGCGTCCTGGGCTCCTTGGGTTCGCTCAGGATCTGTGCGGGCGGGCCCTGCTCGAGAATCACGCCTTCGTCCAGGAAGCAGACCCGGTCGGCGATGTCGCGCGCGAAGCTCATCTCGTGCGTGGCGATCAGCATCGTCATCCCGGCCGCTGCGAGCTCCCGAATCACTTCGAGCACCTCGGCGACTGCTGCTGTCCGCCGGAAAGCCGGTCCGGATAGTCGTTGCGCTTGTCGGCGAGCCCGAAGCGTTCGAGCAACGCCGTTGCCTCCGCTTCGGCCTGCGCGCGCGGCATCCGCAGCGCGAGCATGGGCGCAAGCGTGACGTTGGCGAGCACGTGCATGTGCGGGAAGAGGTTGTACGCCTGGAAAACGATCCCGATCCGGCGGCGCACGCGATTGACGTTGACCCCGCGACCCGTGATCTCCTCGCCCTCCACGAGAATCCGTCCTTCGTCGATCGGCTCGAGCAGGTTGACACAGCGCAGCAGCGTCGACTTCCCCGAGCCCGACGCGCCGATCAGGCACACGACCTCGTGCTCTGCGACAGCCAGGTCGACCCCGCGCAAGACCTCCAGTTGCCCGAACGACTTGCGCACGCCGTCGACGACCAGCGCCTCGCTCATCAGGTCCCTGTCGCCTGTCGTCGGCGGCGGTCACGGAGCACGAGCCAGTCCGTGAAGCGGGCCAGCGGAATCGTCAACGCGACGAACAGAACGGCCGCCGCGACAAAGGGGGTGTAATTGAAAGTCGCCGCCGCATCGATCTGCGATTGCTTGAACGCCTCCACCGAGCCGAGGAAGCCCACCAGCGCCGTGTCCTTCTGCAGGCCGATGAAGTCGTTGAGGAGCGGCGGGATCACCCTGCGCACCGCCTGCGGCAGGACGACCTTGCGCAGTGACTGCCAGTGCGTCAGGCCGAGCGAGCGCGCAGCGGCGTCCTGGCTCGGATGCACCGATTCGATCCCGGCGCGGTAGACCTCCGAGACGTAGGCCGTGTAGACCAGGATGAGGGCGACGATGCCCCAGAACGTCGTCGAGAGCGGCACCCAGCTCAGCTGCAGCGCGGGTGCGCCGAACCCGAGCAGCGCGATGACGAGGATCGTCGGCACGCCGCGAAAGAAGTCGGCGTAGGCGATGCCGAGCGCCCGCATCGGGAAGAAGACCGGCCCCGGGAGGCTGCGAAGGACCGCCAGGACGAGCGCGAGGACGAGGATGAACGCCTCGGCGATCATGAAGATCTTCACGTTCAGCAGAAACGCACGCGAGATCTCCGGCATCGAGTCCCTGAACTGGTTCCAGTTGAAGAACGTGCGCTTCACCTCGGGCCAGCCGGGCGCGTGCGTGATCGCTACCGCCAGCAAGGTGAAGAAGACCACCGTGCTGAGCAGGGCCACCGTGACGCCGCGACGGCCTTCGCCGGCCGAGGTCACGCTGCCGAGGATCTTCGAGCCGCGGTTAGCGTTCAGACGGCTATTTCAGCACGGGCGCGTCGGCCTGGAGCCATTTGGCCTGCAGGCTCTCGAGCGTGCCGTCGGTACGGAGCTTTGTCAGCGCGTCGTTGACGCAGCTGACGAGCGAGTTCCCCTTCTCGAAGATCATGCCGAAGTGCTCTGGCGTTCCAACCGTCGGGAACTGGCCGAGGATCTTGCCCTTCGGGACCTGTACGGCCGTGATGTAGAAGGCCGTGGGGAGGTCGACGACCAGCCCGTCGATCTGCTTGTTCTTCAGTGCGGCAACCGCGGCGTCGTTCGTGTCGAAGACGGCCGGCTTCTTCGAGGGCTTGATGTTGTTGATGATGTAGTCGTAGCTCGTCGTCCCTAGCTGCGCGCCGAACTTGTAGGGCTTGAGCGCGGCGATCGAGGTTGCGCTCGCAATCGGCGTTCCCTTGACGACGACGAGAGACTGGTTGACGTTGTAATACGAGTCGCTGAAGTCGACCGCAGTTGCCCGCGCCGGTTTGTACGAGATCTGGTTGATGTCGAAGTCGAACTTCTTCGCGCCCGGTGCGAACGAGGTATTGAACGGAACCACGATCCACTTCACCTCGCTCTTGGCGAAGCCGAGCTTGGTCGCGACCGCATAGGCGACGGCGCTCTCGTAGCCCTGGCCGGAGTAGGGGTTGCTCACCTTCCACGGGGCCTTCTCTGCGCCGCCGAACCAGGGCGGGAAGGCCGGGTTGTCTGTGCCAACCGTCAACTGGCCGGCATTGACCAGATTGAGGCTGCCCTTGTCGCAGGATGCCGCTGCGGCCGTCGACGTTGTGCCCGAGGCCTTGTTGCTCGAGCCGCCGCAGCCTGCGGCGAGGATCGAGAGCAGTGCGAAAAGGACGATGGCGGGGGCTCGGCGCACGGGAGCGACCCTAACACGCCGATACTTCGCTCCATGCGCGTTCGCGGCTACGAAGTTTCGATTACGAACCCGGACAAGATCTTCTTTCCGGAGCCCGGCCTGACGAAGGGCGACCTCGCCCAGTACTACGTCGACCTCGCGGACGCAGCGGTGCCCCATCTGCAGCGGCGGCCGTTCCACATGGTGCGCTACCCGGACGGGGTGGAGGGGAAGTTCTTCCATCAGAAGCGCGTGCCGCCGCATCCGGAGTACGTCGGGGAGCAGTACGTCGAGTTTCCGAGCGGCCACTCGACGGTCTTCGCCGTGATCGACAACGCGGCTGCGCTGGCGTGGGTCGTCAACCTCGGCTGCATCGAACTGCACACCTGGCACTCGCGCGTAGACGACATTGAGCGGCCCGACTACCTGCTGATCGACCTCGACCCGACGACGGACGGGCAGTGGCCGTACGTCCGAGAGATCGCGCTCGTCGTTCGCGAGGTGATGGACGAGCTCGGCCTCGCCTCGTATCCGAAGACCTCGGGCGCGACCGGACTGCACATCATGGCTCCGATCGAGCCGGAATTGCTCTTCCCGGACGTGCGCCGCCTTGCGAAGGCGCTCGCGGAGGAGGTCGAGCGCCGCGTCGGCGACCAGGAGGTCGCGACCACCACGTGGCGCGTGGCCGATCGCCGCGGCGTCTTCGTCGACTTCGGCCAGAACACGCGCGACCGCACGATCGCGACCGCGTACTCGGTGCGCCCGACTCCGGACGCCCGGAGTTCGGCGCCGCTGCGCTGGGATGAGGTCGCGGCCGTCGAGCCCGCAGCCTTCACGGTCGCGACGATGCGAGACCGCGTCGCCGACGTGGGTGATCTGACCGCCGACATGTGGGCGCACAAGGTTTCGCTCGGGCCGTGCTTCGAGAAGCTCGGATTGGAGCTCTAGCCCGCGAGCAGACTTTCGAAGGTCGGATCGTCCTTACGGCGCGGTGGCCTGACCTCGCGCCACGTGCACTGTTCCGGGTCCTTGTCGTCGCGGAAGCGGATGAAGCGCGAGCCGTGTCGGAAGCGGTTGCCCTGCACCTTGTCGTAGCGCACCTCGGCGACGAGCTGCGGGCGCACCGCCGACTCCTGCAGCTCTCCTGTTCCCCAGCGGTTGGGCTCCGAGAAGCCACGGTCCGGCGCGTCTTTCAACAAAGGTTCGATGCGATCGAAGATCTCTTTGTGCCGGCCGGCAGCGACGGCGGCCGAGCCGACGTAGTCGATCTTGCCGCCCTTGCCGTACAGCCCGAGAAGCAGCGTCGCGATCCGCGTCGGCTTCTCCTTCCAGCGCACCCCGACGATCACGCAGTCCGCGGTCTTGTACGGCTTCACCTTGAGCACGCCGTCGCGCGAGCCGGGCAGATACGGCAGTCCGAGCTTCTTCGCGATGACGCCGTCGAGGCCGGCGGCCTCGAACCTGTCCAGCCATTTCTGCGCGTCCACCGCGTCGCCGGTCGTCGGCGAGAGGTGGAAGTCGTCGCCGAGCACTCGCTCCAGCTCCGCCCGGCGCTCCTCGAGCGGCAGCTCGTGGACCGGCTTGCCGTTCCAGAGCAGCAGGTCGAAGACGATGAAGTCGGCCGGGATCTCAGCGGCCAGCTTGCGCACTCGCGACTCCGCAGGATGCAGCCGCATTTGCATCGAGTCGAAGTCGAGCACGCCGTCGCGCGCGATCACGATCTCGCCGTCCAGAGCGGAGTGGGGAGGCAAGAGGTCACCAAGGGGTCGCAGCTCGGGGAAATAGCGGAGCAGCGGCCGGCCGTTCCGCGACCAGAGGGCGACCTCGCCGCCGTCGTTCTCGAGGACGCCCCTGAAGCCGTCCCATTTCGGCTCGAACTGCCAGCCGTTCGTCTCGGGAAGCTCTTTCACGAGCTGAGCCTCCATGGGCGGGAAGGGGACGTTTGGTCCAGGCACCGCGCGGAACCCTACTGACGTGGGTGAGCTGGACGGGGTCTGGGCTGTCGAGCGCGTTTCGGGTGCGCTCCCGGCGCTGGACGGATGCGTAAAGCGCATCCACGGCTCGCGCGGAACGACGGAGTTTCCGCACGTTCCGGGAGTTCCGTTCGAGGTACGAGGCCGGGACCTCCATTATCCTTTGGGGCTTTTTGTCGACAGGCTCGAGCCTCAGGACGGCGCCTATCTCGGGCGGGCGACCCTGTTCGGCCGCGAGCTCGGTCAATTCAGGATGAGGAGGTTGGACGGAATGGGACAGTTGAAGGAGGAGCTGGTCAAACACATCGACGAGGCGTACGCGATGGAGCAGAACGTGCTGCGCATGCTCGACTCGATGATCGCCACGACCGATGATCCGGAACTCCTTGACGCCTTCGAGCATCACAAGGTGCAGACGCAGGGACATGCGGACCGGATGGCGCAGCGCCTCGAGGCGCACGATCTCTCGCCGTCCGCAGTGAGGCAGCTGGGCGGTGTGCTCGGAGCGCTCGCGAAGATGCCGCTCGATTTCGTCCGCGGCGAGAAGGCCGGCCGCAACGCGCGCGATGCCTACGCGACCGAGCACCTGGAGATCGCGAGCTATGAGCTTCTGCGCCGCGTCGCCCAGAGGGCGGGCGACGAGGAGACCGCCACGGCGGCCCTGGAGATCATCGAGGAAGAGCGCGCGATGGCGTTGATCATCGAGCAGAACTGGGACAAGTTCGCCGAACTTTCCCTCCAGGAAGAAGGCGTCATCGTCTAGTCACGTCTCGAACGGCCACGGCCTGGTGTCAGACACCAGGCCGTGGCCGTTCCGGCCTAGTTGAGCCAGGGCGCGAGGAAGCCCTCGATCTCGCGGCAGCCCCGAGGCCGCTCGAGGCGAGCCGCGACGGCTTTGTGCTCGACGACGACGAGGGTCGGCACGGTCTCGATCCTGAATCGTTCGAGCAGGTCGGGATGCTCCTCCTCCGCGACCTTGACGACGTCGAACGTTCCGTGGTTGCGCCGCCGTTGCAGCACCTGGGCGAGAAAACCTTCCACTCGCCGGCAGTGACCCGACAGCGCCGAGTGGAAGAACACCAGCCTCGGCTGCTCAGCCAGTGGGGGGATAGCCACTGTCATGTCGCACCTCCGTTGAATCTGGAAGGGCGAGGACTTGGCCCTTGCACTCGCTAGGAACGAGCGGATTTATGCCCCGAAGCTGCTGTTTCGTAACCTCG
>WNGI01003265.1_pt1 | contig 14249 bp, 12 predicted proteins | sample 5400621 | NCBI WGS metagenome assembly WNGI01 (sample SAMN13153374, study PRJNA577476) | soil metagenome | isolation source: 20 cm soil or saprolite under Garry oak tree replicate 1 | place: USA:California | collected 2016-06-15
TGACCTCTGATCCGCCTGTGTCTTGTCCCAGCGGGTGTAATGTGGGCAGAAGATGGCTTCCGCGCTTGACCTGAATCCATCGGTATGCATTTCGTACTTGGGCGTTCGACGTTTGCCTCCGCTGAGTAGCAGAGCCTCAAACATCAACCTCAAATATTGCCCGGCGGCTCCTGCCGCAGACGCTGCTGACGCTCCAGCTCGCGACGGATCATTTCCTCGCGCCGCGATCCAAGCCATCGATATGAATAAACATTAAGCGCGTGCGCAAAGAGCCCGATCCCCCACCCCAGTACCACCCAGGGAAACCAAAGGTGGCTTGGATTTTTCAACAAATTGATCGCCGCCAGCAAAACGTTTACCACCAGGTAAGTCATTAGGTGTCGGTAAAATGCCAATCGCGCTTCGACGCGCGCGGCCGCTCGCCGGTACGCGAGATCATCCATAGCGCGACTTCAACATGCTGGAGTGCAATTGGCGAGGGGAAATGTTGAAGAGGTTAAAACCGTTGATTGGTTAACGTTAAAACGGTGGACGGCTCGTCAGTTGTCACTCGTCGCTCACGTCGTCATCTTCAGCCATGAAATGGACTTTCCGAATCCTGATGCTGCTCGTGCTCCTGGTCGTGGGCGTGGTCATGGTCGGATATTCGCTGCCGGCCCGCACGACTCACACGCGCACGATCATGTTAAAGCAAACGCCGGAGGCGATTTTTGCCGCGCTCGACGATGTGCAGAAGCTGCTGGAATGGAATCGCAATGTGGGAAAGGTGGAGTTGCTACCATCGATCGATGGCAAGCAGGCAACCAAGCAGACATTCAAAGGCGGAATGACCATAACGATTGTCACAACCGAGAGCTTGGGCCCTACTCACCTTACCCGGGAAATCCGCGACACAGACAGCGCATTCATTGGATCGTGGGCCTACGAAATCTCGCCTACAGCGGATGGCAGCAAAGTTGCCCTGACAGAAAAGGCAGACATCCAAAATCCAGTCTTTCGCCTGATGGTGCGTATTTTCGGACCTACCAAATACATGGATGAACACCTGATCGATCTGGGAAAACACTTCAGCGAGACGGTCCCACCGCGGTAGGAACGGTGTTCGAGCCTCTTCGATACGATTACTGACGCCATCAGCCCATGACATCCGGTCAGGCACGACTTTTCGTTAGGGCACCGCGCCGCTTATTCTTTTCCCTGAAACATAATCCGACTCAGCAATCGAGAAATGCCAAATCCCTCGGATGCTGTGCTGCGATTTAAAGATATGAATCGACGTTCAGGTTTCCCGCTGCTCATCCTCTTTGGAATCGCGACAACGCTTACGGCTGCGGAATTGCAAGAAGTTGCCAGTTTCCCGCATCAACAGGTCACGGGAGTGGCAGTTTCGAAGTACGGCCGCGTTTTCGTTAATTTTCCAAACTGGTCGGACAACCACACTGTTTCGGTGGCAGAAGTGATTGATGGACAGGCAAAGCCATTTCCGAATGACGATTGGAATAAACCGGGCGCAGCGGAGTCGCATTTTGTCTGCGTGCAGAGTGTTTATGTCGACGCCGAGGACAATCTTTGGATTATCGACCCGGCCGCGCCGAAGATGCAGGAGATTGTTAAGGGCGGGCCGAAGCTGCTCAAAGTCGACCTAAGGACCAATCAGGTCGTGCAAAACATCCCGTTTGGTGAAGATGTGGCGCCGAAGAAAAGCTATCTCAATGATGTGCGCGTCGACACCAAAGCGGCCGTGGCATTCGTTACCGAGTCCGGTCTGGGCGCGATCCTGGTGGTCGATTTAAAAAGCGGAAAGGCGAGACGGCTGCTGGCAGACCACAAATCGACCAAGGCCGAGCCGGAAACAAAACTGATTATCGATGGACGCGAGTTGCTTGACCAGAAGAAGAGCCCACCGCAAATCAACGCTGACGGCATCGCACTCGACTCGAAAAATGATTATCTCTATTTCCACGCTCTCACCGGTCACACTCTTTACCGGATTAAGACAGAATACTTGAAGGACGCGAATGTCTCGAAGCGCGATCTTGAGTCCAAGGTTGAAGCTGTAACTCACACACCCGCGCCAGATGGAATGCTCGAGGCGCCTGATGGCAGCGTTTATCTGACCGACATAGAAGACAATGCCATCGTGCGCTTCGATCCGAGCACGAACAAGATCGACCGGGTCATTGCAGACAAGCGACTGAGTTGGCCGGACACGATGAGCTGGGGCCCTGGCGGCACGATCTATGTGACGGCATCCCAAATCCAAAACATGCCGCGGTTTAATAATGGAAAGGATGCACACATCGATCCGTACAAGCTTTTCAAAGTGACAAAGTAGAACGGCTTCCAGCCGCTCATTTCGAGACAACGCGGCTGGAAGCCGCTCTACTTACCGCTGTCCCCACCCGAATCCCACCATTTCGATAAGTGTGCGCCCGGAACTTCCGGAATCGCTTTGCCGGTTTTGGCATAATGCGACGTGTCGTTAAACAGGGTCAGTCGCGGGCGGGTGGGATCTCGGAAATCGACAACGTTCAGCGCGGCCGGCTGCTGATCGAGACTATCGCGATACCGGCGCGGATCGAAGCCCAGAAGCGAACTGAGCAAAAGCCGGATGGTGGCCTTATGTGAGACGACCAGAATATTCTGGCCAGGATGTCCTCGCACTAGTTCGATTAACACTGGCAAGGCACGCGCTGTTACCGCGAGGCCGCTTTCACCACCCACTGGGGCGAATGTGTATGGGTCTTTCTCCCATTCTGCCGCTTCTTCCGGAAAACGCTCTTCCACTTCGCGCCGCGTCAGCTGTTCCCAACGGCCATGTGAGATTTCACGCAGCCCGTCGCGTGCCTGCACTTCAAGCTGGTGCGGTTTGGCCAGAATTTGCGCGGTTTCCATCGCGCGCCCGAGTGGCGAGGCGAAAACAGCGGCGATTTTTTCGCCACTTAACCGTTCAGCCAGTCGCCGGGTTTGCTGGCGGCCTTCGTCAGACAAGGCCACATCCGTAGCACCGGCAAATCTGTCCTCGGCACTCAACACAGTGGCGCCATGCCGAACCATAAACACGCGTGTTGGCATCGATCTCATGACACGTGACCGTCATGGCTCAACTCACCCGAAAAGGCAATCTTGGTTGTTGTCCGATTTCGAACCAGTGCGTGTTGTGAGCCGTCCGGCAGCCGGATGCGTAGCGCCGTAGGTGAGTCACGTGCTGGATTTTTTTCATGATTGCGCGGATATCACGGATAAGAAAACTTTAGCCACAGATGAACACAGATTTTCACAGATTTCGGAACAGAAGAGAGTCTGGCGCTTTCTGTATCTGTGTCCATCTGTGTTAATCTGTGGCGAAAAAGTTCAGGGGAATGCAGGCAGGATTGCCTGCGTCACGTTCCGATTCTGTATAAACATGCCGCGCGTAGGGCGCTCGGTGCCCGATCGGCATAAGGGCTAAACAAAGACTAACTGCTACGCTATTCTCGGGGAGTTTCAGCGTTCGCTGCGCGGAAATTCCTCAGGCAAACCGAAAAAGAGAACCGGCACAATGACGGCAGCGACCGCGGCCACGACGGCAAGAATTTTCAAGAACAACGAAAGCGGATCGTCGGTGGTCCGGTGCGAAAAGCCAAACGCCATCCCTGCGATCAGAACACCGACGGCGATAACTTCGCACGCGATAAAGCGCACCAGCCTGACGAGACGGCGGCGTGGCAGATTTAGTAGCGGAAAGCGTGAAGACCATCTGCTGGTTGGTTTCTCGCTAACGAGGGGAGGCGGGTGAGCGATGGCCAGCCCGCGGGCCGGCGTACGAGGCCGCATCGCCGGTATCGATGTTGGTGTCGGCGCGGCAATTTCCTGAGTTTGGATCTTCGATCGCATTTGCGCCGACGATCTCTGAGGTGGAATTGGCAAGGCAGCGCGAATGGAATGCGAAGGCTCAGAAACCTTAGTTTTTGGAAGCTTGAGTCGCTCCGGTGATTCGCCGTCGGCGGGCGCGTTGGTCAAAGCCACGACTTCCTCGAGCGGTTCGAGTTCAGCGGGCGCATTTGTCGGAAGCTCGAATTGCTCCGCCCTTGGCCCATGAGCGGCGGGCTCCTTCAGAGTGTCAATCCGCTCCAAAGGTTCGATCGAAACGCTTGGTTGGCCTATCTCGGTATCAGATTGCGCGACAGCGCGGTTCTCCTCGAGGCTGTTCGAAAGCGTGGGATGACTGGGACGGGTCGCCTCCTTATGAGAGCGCCGCGAACGATGACGGACGTTCGGGGGTAGATATCCGTGACGTTGGCCGACCAGATCGGGAAAGGAAGCTGATTCGCTCGGGATGAGAGACATCCCGTCCATGATGCCCTAGAATTTCCATAACAGTCAAGTACTTTGCGCCTGCTCGTTCTGAAGAAACTGACTCGATTCCGGCGCCAAAAAGGTCCGAATTAAGGCGTTCGGCGAGCGATTTTAAAAAGCGCAATCAATCCCACAGTTGCCACAAGAAAACTGATCGCCTGAAGTTGACGGATGGTTAGCATCTTTTCAAAAAACGGCATGGGCGGAAGCGTGACGTGACCGTTGTTCTCAACAAGGCTCATAATATCGCCGTAAAGTTGATCCACATCATCGGGCAGGTGGGTTCTGCTCGAAGGTGTCGATCTTTTAACGACCTTCTTATGCCGGATTTTAGGCTGATTGCTCACCGGTGCTTGATCAGAGCAGTTCACCTGCCAAGACCTTGGGGCAAACACGCAGAGCGATCGGAAATAAAACTGCGGCAGCGAATTTATCTTCCGCTGCCGCAGTGATGCGAGGACATGTGTAGCCGGCACGACCGCAACACCGTTGCAGCGCTTTACTACGCTGCAAGGCGGCGCTCACGCCGAACACGTGGCCACAGACTCGGTTAGTCGGTGTCGGTGACGATAACCTTGTCCACGAGCATATCGTTACCCTCCTTGATGTAGTGAACGCGGACCTTCGAGTTCTTCTTGATTCTCGAAGCATCAATCACTTTCCCGTCCGGTGTAACATAGGTGACGGTTTTGCTGAACCGGTACTGAACCGGCTCGCCCGATCCCGTGCTCAGGACGAGCGAGGCGCCCGGACTGAAGTCCGTAACCGTGCCGTAGGTCTCGGTTGTCGTCGTGCTGGTTTCCGACCCCGTGCCCGTCGTAGTTGTTGTCGACGAAGTTGAGGTCTGTGCCTGAGCTACGGCAACCAGCAAGGCCGTCGCGCAGATGAAACCAAGGAATAACTTAATCATGGATTAACCCTTTCTATTTAATGACCCTCTTGAAATCGCACCCCGGATCACCCAGGCGATGGGGCCAAACGGGCTACATCAATGGGCAAACCAGACGAATGCGGTAGACTAATCTTAATATCGCTTTTGCCTATCAGACCGGTTTGCTCGCGCTGGAATCGATGGCCGCATGGGGTGAGACTTCCATGTGACCAAAGAAGCTGTGCCTCGTGCAATTGTGCATTTGGACATGGATTGTTTTTACGCGGCAATCGAGGTTCGGGACAGGCCAGCCTTACGCGGTAAACCAGTCGGTGTCGGTGGGGCACGAGAGCGCCGCGGCGTTTTGACGACCTGTAATTATGAAGCGCGCAAATTCGGAGTGCGCTCGGCCATGCCAACTTTTATGGCGCTGCAACGTTGCCCGGGGCTGATCGTGTTGCCGACGCGCTTCGATGTTTACCGGCGCGAAGCGGCTCTTATCCGCGGAATTTTGCAGCGCTTCACCAACGTCATCGAGCCGCTTTCGCTTGATGAAGCGTATCTCGACATAAGCGCGCACCCCGGCGCCCCAGGAGCACTCGCGCAGGTTATTCGCGATGTGATTTTCCAGAAGACGAAGCTCACGTCTTCGGCCGGAATTGGTCCAAACAAACTTGTCGCGAAAATTGCGAGCGAGATTAACAAACCGAATGGACAGCTTGAGGTCACGCCGAATCAGGTGCCGGAATTTATGATGGAGCTGCCGGTGCGCAAAATCTGGGGCATTGGCGCGGTTACAGAGCAGAAATTGGAACAATTAGGCGTCAAAACTTGTGGTCAACTCCAACGCTTCTCCCGCCCTGAGCTGGTCGAGCATTTCGGCAAATTCGGGATGGAACTGTACGATCTTTGCCGAGGCATAGATGATCGTCCGGTTGAGCCGGACCGGCCCCGCAAATCGCTGAGCACGGAAGAAACGTTCTCGGCCGATCTGACAACAATTCAACAGTGCGATGAGCGACTCGGCGAACTTTTCGAAGACTTGATGGCCGAGCTCGCGCAAAAAGAGGCAACCCGAAATGTGACGAAGATTTTCGTGAAATTAAAGTTCTCGGATTTCACTCGCACAACCGCGGAGCGCGCCGGTTTGGAGCCATCAATCAACGCATTTCGCTCCTTGCTTACCGAAGCCTTTGGCCGAACGGGCAAGCCTGTGCGTTTAATCGGTGTCGGCGTCCGGTTTGCCGAACCCAAACCGCAGGAAGCGCAGTTATCACTGTTGTAGGGCGGCGATTCTCGCCGCCAAAAAGATCGCCGCCAACATGGCCGCCCTACAAATCGTGCTTTCGGCGATAGCCATGGATGAATGTTCTCCGTCTCCTTCAAGCACACCGTCCCGTAACTTTTAATTCGCGCTGGCGGGATTAACGTTGACGGACAGGCTATGAGTCCGGCGCAACGAGCAGCAATCGAGTCGAGCGGCTGTGAAACGAGGTTTGATAATCTGACCCGCCAGCTCTACGCCACCGATGCGTCCATCTACCAGATCGAACCAGCGGGAGTCGCGTTTCCACGGAGCGCAGAACAAGCAAGCGCTGTAATTCGGGCGGCGGCCGATGCTGGCGTTTCGATAACTCCACGCGGCGCCGGCACCAGCTTGTCGGGGGGTGCAATCGGAGAGGGATTGATCGTCGATTTCTCGCGCTATAACCGACAGATTGTTGGTCTGGATATCGATTGGCGAACAGTCCGCGTCGGCGCCGGCGTCGTGCTGGATCAGTTAAATGCCCATCTCAAACCACACGGATTTTGTTTCGGACCAGACGTGGCAACTAGCAATCGCGCCACGTTAGGCGGAATGGTTGCCAACAATTCGTCTGGCGCGCACGTGCCAGTTTACGGGACCACTGCCGATCACGTTGTCTCGCTCGAAATTGTTCTGGCCGATGGCCGCATCAACAAAATCGGACCGGGACACGACACCCTGCGCGATGAACGCGAAAAGATAGAAAGTCTTATTCGCGCACAAAGAGGCGAAATCGGCGAACGGATGCCTCCAGGATTATTGAAGCGCTGGCCCGGCTATGGCCTGGAGCGTTTTCTGCGGGCACCAAACAATCTCAGCGAAGTTCTCGCCGGCAGCGAAGGCACGCTCGCTGCGATTTTCTCCGCAGAACTGAAGGTCTGCCCGCTGCCGCGCGAAAAAGGTTTGGGTCTTGTTTTCTTCGCCTCGGTAGCGGAGGCCATGCAGGCGACGGTTGCGCTGCTCGACCTTAAACCTGCAGCCATCGAACACATCGATCGTCCGCTTCTCGAACAAACAAAAGGGCAACTGCTCTTTCAGGCCGCACGTGATCTGCTCGAGCTCGATGCCAAACCATGCCAGGCGATTCTGCTCGTCGAATTTTACGACGACAACGTTGCGGAACGATTAGCGCTCTTGCAGTCGCGGCAGTTAGGGTTGCGCACAAGAATCCTGACAGGCGCGAAGGAGATGAACCTGGTCTGGTCGGTGCGAAAAGCGGGCCTTTCACTTTTGACCGGATGCATTGGGGCAGCTAAACCCGTTGCCTTCATCGAGGATGCCGCGGTCCGACCAGCCCAGCTGCCGGCCTACGTTGCCGGGCTGAAATCGATTATGGAACCGCTCGGGCTGACCGCGAGTTATTACGGTCATGCCGCGGCGGGATTGTTGCACGTGCGACCGGTGCTTGATCTCCACGACCGCGCCGATTTGAAAAAATTCCGCCAGGTCGCCGATCAAACCTCGGCGCTGGTTAGGCAATTTAAAGGCTCGCTTTCAGCCGAGCATGGCGTCGGCGTCGCGCGGACCGAATACATGCAGGAACAACTTGGCGACGCACTTCTCAACGTCATGCACGAGATTAAGAGGACGCTCGATCCTAAAAATGTTTTCAATCCCGGCAAAATTCTCAGCGACGGCCGACACAAGATCGACGATCACTTACGGGACAATTTCACGCGGCCGCTGCGGCTGCCGTTCGAGCCAGTGCTGGCGTTTGCGTTCAAAGATCACTCGTTTGTCGGCAATCTCGAGCAGTGCAACGGCTGTGGTGGCTGCCGTAAAGACGCACCGATGATGTGTCCGACGTTCGTTGCCACCGGCGACGAAGTGATGTCCACGCGTGGCCGCGCCAATATCATCCGCGCCGCTCTGCGACTGCGCGTAAATGGCCATGATCCGTTAAAATCGGCCGAGTTGGATGCTGCTCTGAGTAATTGTCTTTCGTGCAAAGGCTGCACGCCGGAATGTCCCTCCAACGTCAATCTCGCGTTGCTAAAAGCAGAGCTGATCTACGCGCGACATCGGCGCGATGGTTTGCCTTGGCGCGAGCGAATCTTAAGCAACATTGATTTACTTGGGCGACTTGGATGCGCGTTGCCATCGGTCGCGAATAAAACGCTCGAACTTGCCCCGCTCCGCCTGGTGATGGAGAAAGCGCTTGGACTCTCAGCGAAACGCTCACTGCCCCATTACACTCGGCAAAGATTCGATAGATGGTTCGAACGGCGTGCTGTAGCCGGGGTCGCTGACCCCGGCCGGGTGAAGACCGCGGTCGGCGACGGCGGCTACAGAGAGCGCGGCAAAGTCATTCTCTGGGACGACACGTTTGTGCGTTATCATGAACCGCACATTGGCATGGCCGCTACGACGGTGCTCGAAGCCCTCGGTTTTGAAGTTTCGCTGGTCAAGAATCGCCGCTGTTGCGGACGGCCCGCGTTCAGTCAGGGAAATCTTGATGCTGCGGCGGAACTTGGAAAGCAGAACGTCGATTTGCTCAGCCGAAGCGGCGGCGTTTCGCCTGGCCGGCGAACAGATAATCAGGCGGGAAGCCTGAGTTCCGAGCTTCCGATTATTTTTCTTGAGCCGTCCTGCTACTCCATGTTTGTCGAGGATTATCGAGAGCTCAAAATCGCAAACGCGGAGGCTGTGGCGAAGCGCTGTTTTCTTTTCGAAAAATTCGTGGACGAAGTCCTGGATCGAGAACCTGGCGCACTCCGGTTTAATTCGAGATCACAGCACGTGGCCATTCATGCCCATTGCCACGCCAAATCACTCATGAATCCCGCATTCATGGCCCAGCTGACCGAGCGCTTACCGGGAAGAAAGGCGACATTACTCGATACCGGCTGCTGCGGCATGGCCGGTGCGTTCGGGGCGCTGGCATCGAAATACGAATTGTCGGTAAAAGTAGCAGAACCACTGGTGCGGGCAGTGAAGAATCAGCCGTCCGGGAGTGAGATCGTCGCCTCCGGCACAAGTTGTCGGCATCAGATCGTTGATTTGACGACAGCAAAGCCGAAACATATCGCCGAAGTAATCGCCGAAGCGATCGCTGTTGCGTGACACTGCCAAGGTCGGTGAGCGAAAGATGAAGCGAGAGATTCCTCCCGGTAGCTGGCGGACTCGGAATGCGCGTGACCGTGATTCGACCATTCGTCGCTGTCATCCTATGAGCAGAGCGAAGACCTCGCTAACGAAGCGGAGATTACGCCGAGTAGAAAGTGTGATCTATCACCCCTTGGGAGATCCCTCTCTTCGTTCGGGATGACATGCTTGTCGTGCCGATTCCGGCTCTGCCCGGACGCGGCCAGCCGCCGTTGTCATGTCGACCGAAGCGGAGACATCTCTTATTGTTTCCGACAACAGCCAGGCTTCGCCGGAACGACAAAGGCCAAACCAAGCCATGTCCGCGGCAGGTGGCGACCATTTCGATGTAGGGACAGCCGCCTCAGCTTCAGAACGTGCGGCCGACACCACCGCCGCAAACAGCTAATTGCGAGCTGAGCATTCAAGGTGTGAGCAAATGTCGGCGATTTCTTTGCTCGTCAGTTCAGGTTGCTGGCGTTCGAAATAATTTTCCAATTGATCGGCCGTTATGACATCGACAACAAAGTCTCCGGCCGCTTGCTGCACGTGCCAATTACCACAGAAAACTAGAACAGGTTTCACCCAATAGGCTTGGTCCAGATCTTCCTTTAGCTGGCGATGCACCGCTCGCGCTGAATTCTGGGCCTGTCGTAATGGCCTGCCATCTTTGATTCGGCCGCCGAACACTAATTCACATTCGCTCCCGTAGTTGATCGTGCCTGAACCGCTTCGCGTCTTCGTCTCGATCGCGTAAATGCCGGAGGGCCCGACCACGACATGATCGACGTTCAATCCGTTATTCGGCAACTCATGAAAGGCGACAAAGCCTTTCGATCTAAGCCGATCAAGAATTTCGGCGACTCTTCGTTCGCCGCGTTCACCCAAGCGTAGATTACGGATTTGCGGACGCAAGCGAAAGACCTGGAATCCGCCGTAGGCGGTCACAATTAGTGAGAGCAAGGTCCAAAAGCGCGGATCCGGAGCGGCGCCGGCGAATTTCTGCGTCCACTCGACGGCGCAGACTAGCCAAAAGGCAAAAGTGAATACGAAAAAAGGAACTAATCGTTCCTCCGACAGCCGGTCGATTTCATCTCGAAGCGATTGGCCGGCGAGCTGGAGAAGGTTTCCTCCCGGCACCGGCGACGATTGGACGGCAGTATTTTTCTTGAAAGACACGCGATCTTTGCCGCTAATTTCGTGCCACCTTTTAGCCGAAGAAGCGGGGCGGAGCCGCAGTCAAATCCCGCGGCTAACAGCTAGGCTTTGGGTGGAGCGGAAGGTGCGGGACTGCCTTGCGGTTGCGGTGGCGCATTTGCTTTGCCAGCTTCGGATTCGCCGCCGGGCAGATTTGCGTCGGGCGGAACAGCTTGGAGATCGGGTTCCGTAAACGAAGCCGGATGATTGGCGAGTTCTTTGCGCAAAGCGGCGATCTGTTCTTTGGTCACGGGACCCCCGGTATTGCCCCACGCCTGTCGCTCATAAGTGAGGACGTCGGCAATCTTTTGGTCCCCCAAACTCTCCCAGGGTTGCATAACCGCGCTGCCGAACTTTTGTCCCTTCACCGTGATCGGACCTTGCAAGCCCTTCATCACAACCATGGCGGCCCGACGGGAGCCGCCGTTGGTGATTTCGGAACCGGCTAGCGGCGGATAACTCTGACTCGGTGAGCCCTGACCATCTGCCTGGTGACAAACCTGACAATTCGCAGAGAAAACTTTCTTGCCGCGCTCCACCGGCGAAAGTTCGGCCTGTTCGCCCCCACCAGGGCCAGCAGCGCCCTGTTTTTTCGTTGGCGGTGGCCCACCCAACGGATCAAGACCATCACCGCTAAAGTTACCGGAGTACCGGCCCAGATAGGCACCCCCAAAGAAAACCGCGAGGCCGTAAATGGCGATCAGCCAAATCGAAAGCGGTTCGAGTCCAACACGTGGTTCGCCTTTTTCGCGCTGAATGGCGGCGTGGACCTTCTGCACATCTTCGTGTTCGCCATAATCCATGCCCTGACGTACGCGCGGAGTGGGATTGGGAATATTCTCGTTCACTTCGGTGGTCCCTTTGCCGCCGGCGAAGGCCCTGCCGGTGGGGAGGCTGCTGCCGTGGCTGACTTGACTTCTTTCAATGGGTGCGATTGATCACGCGACATCAAAAACGCGACGAGGCATTTCGCGTCGTAGGTGGGAATGATTTCCCAACCTTCACCTGGAGCATCCGATCCAGTGAGCGTCAGTGCATCTAGCGAATGCTCTCCACTAATTCGATGCTTCTCGTAAAGAAAACGATACGCTGGCATGTTTGAGTCCTGATCAATGCTGCGCGGCGAGTAAAGATGCTGATGATGCCAGGCAGCTGAATAGGGCGTGGGCTCGCCTGACTTCGTTTCAGCGGCGAGTGCAGCAACAGCAGGTGAAGCGGCAGCCTGCGGATTTGGTGCTGCCGCAATTGGGGCTGAGGGCGACGCAGCGGCCGACGTAGGGGAAGGTGAAGCAGACGCAACTGCAGGGGCAGGAGAAACAGATGCGGCTGGAGAGGCAGCTGCCGCGGATTGGGCTGGTGAAGGAGAAGCGGATCCGGCCGGACTCGCACCAGGGGGCGAAGGGCTTTCAGCTTCAGCCGGTGCGCTCTTCCCAATGTTCGCCAGATCGGCACCAGTTCGAGCTTTCCCGAGCAGCACCGGGCGATCGAAAATATAATCTCGTGGTGCGCTCCGACGAACGCCCCATTTATCATCCTTCTTGTGATCACGCGTTCGGTCGAGGTCTGAGGCGGCGTAATCCGGGCGCAACTGCTGACTATGACAATAGAAACATCCGTTAGCGCTGTAAATGCGCCGGCCGCGCTCGGCCATGCCCGACTGTGGCAGCGGGTAAACGTCGGTTCCTTCCTCGTCACTTTGGGGATTAAGATGCCCGATTTGGAAGTTCGGAATAAGAGCCAAACCCACCCAGGAGAAGGCAAATGTCGCAAATAAGCCGGACAAGAGTCGAAGCAATCCTTTCATAGGTGTTCTTCAGAACCTTCCTCCTCCACCGGATTTAAGAATGTCGGAACGCTCGCGGTCCGGCCGAGACCGAACAACATCAGACCGAAATGAAATGCGAAAATAAAGTGGGACACCGTCATGAGCACCCCGGCCAGGCTTCGTCCGCGGAAATACGGCATGAGCGATTCCGTGCTTTCGATGAAAGGAAGAGATGCATTGTCCATGTCCAGGCCTTGCACCAAGCCGCCGGCCAGCAGCATCAGAGTCATCAAGCCAATGCCATAAACCGAAGCCCAGAAATGCAACTTGATGAGGGTGGCGTAGCGCCATTCCCGGCCGACGAGCCGCGGCACGATGTAGTACATCGAACCAAAAATGATCATGCTAAAAAAAGCATAGAGACCGAGATGTGAATAGGCCACGTTCGCTTGCGCGAAGTTGAGATAACGCGCCACCGAGCGCAGAGAGATCAGCACACCCAAGGCGCTGAAAACCGTATACGACATCGCGCCAAAAACAGTGAAGCGAAGAGTCGGGCTGTAACGCAGCAACTGAAAATAACCCAGCATGGTCATGTGATGGTTCAAGCCGACCGTTGCCACGGGGATAATGGTAAGAATGGTCGCAGCTATGCTTGCCGTGATCATCCAAGCCGGAAAGGGACCGTCGACAAGCCGCGCCATTCCTGTCCAGCTCGAGAAAAAGGCGTAGGTCCAGAAACCGATCGTGGCCAGATGATAACTGTAGACGGGCCGGCCAATCACCTTCGGAATCATGTAATAGGCCGTGCCGAGCCCAATCGCGCCAAACCATAGGAAAAGAAGATTGCTCCCATACCACCAGGTTACGGCGGCTTGCAGCACGCCTTGAACCGGCACGACAAAGAGCATCAATTGCGCAGCCGCGTAGAGCCAGGGAAACCAAAGGAAGGCGCCAATCAAATACCATTGTGTAATATAAATTTGGTCGCCGCGCCGGAATCGAAACATGAGCACCGCCCAGGAAATGATCAGGCAGTAGGCGATGAAGAGAATAAGGGCGGCATACGGCGGAAACTCGAGCCACTGATAACCAGTGCTGTCACCGGCGAGAATTGCGCCTGTTCCGAGCAGCACGCCGAAATTCCAAAAGCCCGCGCCGGCGACGAGTAGAAGCGGACGGCGCAAGACAGTGCGGCATAAACGTGCCATCAACCAAATCGCTGTGCCCATCCCAGCCATTGAAGCCCAGCCATACACCATGATGTTCATGTGGGCGGGACGGACGCGACCCCACGTTAGGCAGGCAACGTTGGAGAGCAAGTCGGGCGAATGCAATTTGAAGGAAACAAAACCGGCGAGCAGCGTTCCAATGAGCAGCCAGGCAATCGCAGACGTGTAAAACATCAGGACAGGCACGCGTGTCGAAGCGTCGATCAAGGCGCGTTCGACCTGTTCGACATCGCTCGGCGGCACGTCCGCGGAAATCGCAGGAGCTTTGAGAGGAATGTCAGCGCCGTCCATAAGGTGACTGGAGAATTGAAATGGTCATGGGGGCGTTTTGCCGCGAATGGGAAGTGGGCGGCCCGGGGCGGTCGGTGACGGCGTGACTGAGGATGAAGGGGCCGCTGTCGCCGCCGGGACGGCCGGTGCTGCCGGTGAAGCAGGCGCAGAGGCAGCCGCTGGCGG
>WNGI01005089.1_pt1 | contig 14248 bp, 10 predicted proteins | sample 5400621 | NCBI WGS metagenome assembly WNGI01 (sample SAMN13153374, study PRJNA577476) | soil metagenome | isolation source: 20 cm soil or saprolite under Garry oak tree replicate 1 | place: USA:California | collected 2016-06-15
GCTCAAGTCCGTCCCGGCCGACGTCTTCTTCACCAACACCTCGCCCGACGGTGCGAACCACTTCTGGGCCGACGTCGAGATGTTCACGAACAACAGTGACCCGGACTTCACGAACTACCTCAACGGCTGGACCAGCAAGCAGGCCACCGGAAAGGCCAACAACTGGAACTCGGCGAACTACAACCGCTACCAGAACCCGGCCTTCGACACGATCATCGACAGCCTCCGCTCGGAGAAGGACCCGGCCAAGCGCGCCTCGCTGTTCAAGCAGGCGAACGACATCCTCATCTTGGACGTCGTGATCATCCCGGTCGTGACACGTACGCAGGTCACCTCTGGGATGTCCAACACCTTGAAGAGCGTCGTTCCGACGGGCTGGGACTCCGAGATGTACGCCATCCAGGACTGGACCAAATAGCCTTCGCAGGCTAGGAACGGGGTAGGGTAGTGCGGTGGACGACCTCCACCGCACTACCCGAGCCTCGACGCCGCAGGGCGTGAGGGGGTAACGAGTGGGCAGGTACGTACTGAGGCGCCTCCTCATCGCCATTCCGACGCTCATCGTCATCAGCTTCGTGGTCTACGCGATCCTCGCGCTCGCACCGACCGATCCACTCGCATCGTTCGGCGCCGACCCGCGCGTCCCACCGGAGGTCCGCGAGCGGATCCGTGAATCGCTCGGCCTCAACGAGCAATGGCACGTCCGCTACGTGAAGTGGGTCATCGCGATCGCCCATCTCGACTTCGGGTACTCGTTCATGAGTCGCTCGCCCGTCATGGACCTCATCTGGCAGCGGCTGCCGAACACGCTCGCCGTCGTCGGCGTCGCCTACGTCATCGGCGTGCTGCTCGCGGTCCCGATCGGGATGATCTCGGCGGTGAAGCGCTACTCGGTGTTCGACCACTTCTCGACGACGTTCGCGTTCATTGGCTTCTCAGTGCCGACGTTCTTCACCGGCCTCCTGTTGATCATCATCTTCAGCGTGAAGCTGCACTGGCTGCCGTTCATCTACGACTCGACCCTGAAGATCACGAGCCTGTCGACGCTCGGCGATCAGATACGGCAGTCGATCATGCCGATCACCGTGCTTGCGCTCTTCGATACCGCGACGATCGCGCGGTATACGCGGGCCGAGATGCTCGAGCATCTCCCGTTGGACTACGTGCGCACCGCCCGGGCCAAAGGTCTGAAGGAGCGGCTCGTCGTCCTCCGTCACGTGCTGCGCAACAGCCTCATCCCGGTCGTCACGCTCGTCGCGCTCGGCATCCCGGCCGTCTTCGGTGGCGCGATCGTCACCGAGCAGATCTTCCGCGTGCCGGGCATCGGCGAGCTGCTCGTACGTTCGATCGGCCAGGGCGACACGCCCGTTGTCGCCGCGATCCTGCTGATCTTCGCGACGCTCGTCGTCCTATTCAACCTGCTCGCGGACGTTCTGTACGGCGTCCTCGATCCACGGATCCGGTACTCCTAAGCCGTGGCCGCGACCGACGTCGAGATCGCGCGACTTCCCGCCAGTGTCGAGCTGAAGCGCCCCGCCCGTTCGTTATGGGGCGATGCCTGGCACCAGTTCCGTCGGCACCGGCTGGCCATGGCGGGTCTATTCACGTTCATCACGCTCGTGGTCTTCGTCCTCGTCGGGCCGCTCGTGTACCACACGCGGATCGACAACATCGACTTCACGATGTCGCTCAAGGGCCCCAGCCCGGAACATCTTTTCGGCACCGACGATCTGGGCCGCGACATGCTCGCGCGCGCGATCCTCGGAGGACGGGTGTCCATCGCGGTGGGGATCACGTCCGTGCTGCTCGCGATCACGCTGGGCCTGACGATCGGCGCGCTCGCTGGCTACTTCGTGAAGCTCGACAGTCCGCTCATGCGGCTCACGGACCTGTTCCTTTCGCTGCCGATCCTGCCGCTGCTGCTGGTGATCGTGTACCTGTTCCGTGACTCGCTCCGAGCCGCATTCGGGCCCGAGCTGGGCATCTTCCTCATGATCGTCGGCGTCATCGGGATCCTGAACTGGATGCCCGTCGCGCGCCTCGTGCGCGCCTCGTTCCTGTCGCTGAAACAGAAGGAATTCGTCGAAGCGGCGCGTGCCGTCGGCGACCCCGACAGCCGCATCATCATGAAGCACATCATCCCGAACGTTCTCAGCCCGGTGCTGGTGGCCGCGACGATCGGCGTCGGCGGTGCGATCCTGACGGAATCGACGCTCTCGTTCCTCGGCCTCGGGTTCCCGTCCGACACGCCGACCTGGGGCCGCCTGCTCTACGACGCGAAGGACTACATCGACATCGCGCCGCACTGGGCGTTCTTCCCCGGTTTCCTCATCTTCCTGACGGTGCTGTCGATCAACTACGTCGGTGACGGCCTCCGAGACGCGCTCGATCCGCGGAAGACCAGCTAGCACCGCGCCGCTCGCGTACGGCCCGCGCCTGCCCCGTTCGTTCTTCGCGCGCCCGACGCTGGTCGTGGCACGCGAGCTCCTGGGCAAGGTGCTCCTCTACGATGGCCCGGAGGGTCGTCGCGCCGCGCGGCTCGTCGAGGTCGAGGCCTACCAGGGCAACCGTGATCCGGCCTCGCACGCGTTCCGCGGTCCGACGCCGCGCACCAGCGTCATGTTCGGGAGGCCGGGACACGCCTACGTCTATCTCTCACACGGGGTCTGGTACTGCATGAACGTCGTCGCGCACGGATCGGGTGGCGTCGGCGCGGTGCTCCTCCGCGGCGCCGAGCCGCTCGAGGGCTTCGCCGCCGGCGCGCGCCTCTCGGGGCCCGGTCTCCTCGGCCGTGGCTTCGCGCTGTCGACCGCGCAGTCCGGCTTCGACCTGACCGGGTCCGCGCTGCAGCTGCGCGACGCTCCGGTGGTCCTGCCGCGCGAGATCGCGCGCGGTCCGCGCATCGGCATCGCGGAGAGCGCGACGTCTTCGAAGCCGTGGCGGCTCTGGGTGCGCGGATCGAACGCGGTGTCGCGATGACGACCGCCGCCGAGCGCGCGCTCGTCACGCTCGAGTACCCGGCGATCCGCGCCCTTCTCGCGGAGCGGTCGTCGTTCACTCCCGGGCGCGAGCTCGCCGACGCCCTCGTGCCCGTATCCGATGTGCGCGAGGCCGAGCGTCTGCAGGACGAGACCGCCGCCGCGCGCGACCTGCTCCGCGCGCAGCCCTCCGCGGGTATCGGCGGCGCGCGCGACATCCGTGAAGCGCTGCGGCGGGCGCGCCTGGGTGGCTCGCTCGATCCACTCCAGCTCGTCGAGATCGCGGACACGATCCGCGCGGCCGAGAAGCTGTTCTCCGACGTCCACCCGTATCCGCCCCTTGCCGCGAAGTCGCGCTTCGCGCGGCCGCCGCGCGAGGTCGCGGAGGCGATCGAGCAGGCGATCGCGGGAACGGGCGAGGTGCTCGACCGCGCGAGCCCGCGCCTGGGCTCGCTGCGCGCGACGCTGCGCGCGGCGCAGGCGCGCCTGCAGCAGCGCCTGGACGGGCTGCTGCGCTCCCCGGAGCTCGCGCGGGTGCTGCAAGAGCAACTCGTGACCCAGCGGGGCGGCCGCTACGTCGTTCCGGTCAAGTCCGAGATGCGCGGCGCGGTGAAGGGGATCGTCCACGATCAGTCCGCGAGCGGCGCCACGGTCTTCATCGAGCCGCTCGAGATCCTCGAGGCGAACAACGCGCTGCGCGAGGCGGAGCTCGCGGAGAGCGCCGAAGTGCGACGCGTCCTCGACGAGCTCTCGCGCCGCGTCGAGCGCGCGGGGGAGGATCTCGACACGGTCGTGAACGCGCTCGCCGCCATCGACCTGCTGCTCGCGAAGGCGGAGCTCGCCGAGCATCTCGAGTGCGAGCGGCCGGTGCTCGACGCGCACGGCAGGCTGGATCTCGTCGGCGCGCGGCATCCGTTGCTCGTCGAGCGCGGAACGGGCGTCGTGCCGATCGACGTACGCCTCGGCTCGGACTTCCGCGTGCTCGTCATCACGGGGCCCAACACCGGCGGTAAGACCGTGACCCTCCGGACGATGGGCCTGCTGGTGCTCATGGGCGCGTCGGGTCTCCAGATCCCGGCGTCGCGTGGCAGCCGCGTGCCCGTGGTGCGTCGCGTGTTCGCGGATATCGGCGACGAGCAGTCGATCGCGCAGTCGCTTTCGACGTTCTCCTCGCACCTCCGCAACGTCGTGGCCACGCTCGCCGAAGCGGAGCGCGACGATCTCGCCCTCCTCGACGAGCTCGGCGCGGGGACCGACCCCGACGAAGGAGCCGCCCTCGCGATGGCCGTGCTCGAGACGCTGCTCGAGCGCGGCGTCCTCGTCGCGGCGACGACGCATTACCCGGAGCTGAAGGCGTTCGCGCTCAACACCCCCGGCGTATCCAACGCGAGCGTCGAATTCGATGCCGAATCGCTGCGCCCGACATACCGCGTGCACGTCGGCCTCCCCGGTGCATCGAACGCGTTCGCGATCGCGGCGCGGCTCGGCCTCGACGGCGCGGTCCTGACGCGCGCGGAGTCGCACCTCTCGGATCTGCATCGCTCGCTCGAACGCAGCCTGCGCGAGGCCGAGCGCCACCGCACGGATCTGTCGACCGCGCTCGAAGAGGCGCGCGTCACCGCTGCGGACGCCCAGCGCCTCACCGAGGACGCGCGGCGCGAGGCGGCGCGGATCCGGGACGAGGCCGAGCGCGCCGCGAAGCGCTCGCGCACCGAGGTCGACGAGCTGCTGCTGCAGGCGCGTCGAGCCCTCGGCCAGGCCGAGAACGCGCGCGACAAGGCCGCCAAGCGCAACCTCGTCGACGAAGCGCGCGCCGCGCTCGCCGAGGCCGAAACGACGCGCCGATCGTCCGCGCCGGACCCGACGCCGATCGCGACCGTGCCGATCGCGGTGGGATCGCCGGTGCACGTCGAAGGGGTGAGCGAGCCCGGCACGCTGCTGTCGATCGACGACCGCGGCATGGCGGATGTCGCCGCGGGCCCGCTGCGGCTACGCGTGCCGGCGGCGAGCCTGCGGCCCGCGCAGGCCGCTCCCGAGTCCCCACGCGCGACGCGGCCGGTCGTCGCCGGATCCGCGTCGGCGGTGTCGCTGCAGCTCGATCTTCGCGGCGCTCGCGCCGAGGAGGCGCTCGAGGTGCTCGACCGCTATCTCAACGATGCCGCGGTCGCGGGCGTCGACCGGCTTCGGATCGTGCACGGCAAGGGAACGGGCGCGCTGCGGACCGCGGTGCGCGAAGTCCTCTCACGGCATCCTCTGGTCCGCGCTCACGAGCCCGCCGGCGCCGCGGAAGGCGGCGACGGCGCGACGATCGTCCGGCTCTAGCGGCGAATCGGCGCGGGAGTCGGCGGCGCGAAGCGGCGCGGCGTCGCGGCGGGCTCCGCGGTGGCGTCGGCCTTCCGCTCCGGCGACGCGCTGGCACCCAGCGTCGTCGGTGTGGTCGCTCCCCCGGGAAGCGCTGATCTGTTCGTGGCGTTCGTGGTCGTCTTGTCCGGCAGGGTCGCTTTCTTCGGACCGATCTTCGCGTCCGGCACCTGCTTCGTCTCGTCGGCGGTCAGGGCGCGCACCCTCGGCTTGTCGCTCGACCCGCGCAGCTCGATACCTGAGGTCGCGGAAACAGCGCCGGCCTCTGCCGAGCTCTCGACGGTAACTGGCTCTTCGCCTCTGTCGCTCACGGTGGTGAGCACCGGCACCGGGCCGCCGGCCGAAGGCGCGACGGTCGTCGCGAATGCGCCATCCGGGACGTTCGGCAGCGTCACGACGATCGCGCCGTCCTTCACGCGCACGCGCGCGCCCGGGGTCTGTGCGACGACCCGACCATCCCTGAATCCATTTGCGCGGCCGAATGGATCGACGACGACGGAAGTCTCCGACATCGCGGTGACGGTCACGATGCGCCGCGCATCGGGGGCCGAGCGCGGAGGCTCGGGCGCCGAGTTCGCGTGCACCGTCGTGGTCTGATCGGGACTGACGAGCACCTCGCTGGTCGCGGCGGCATCTGTGGTCGCGACGCGACCCTCGGTCGTCGTCACCGTCGTCGTCAGGCTGTCGTCCACGACGACCTCGAACGCGGTCCCGCGGACCGACGCGGTCGCGGCGGGCGTCTTCACTTCATAGCGTGAGTCGGCGGTCGTGAGATGCGTGACGACGTGCCAGCTGCGTCCCAGCGACTGCGCGAGCTCGATGATCGTCGATCCACTCCGCCGCGTGGCTTCCTCGATCGTGATGTCGCTGGCGGGTTCGAGCTCGACCGTCGATCCTTCGAAGAGCGTGATGATCGCTCGCGCGTCGGCGCTCGTGCGGATGGTGCTGCCGACGTAGAGCACGGCGCCGTCCGTCGCGCTCGAGAAGTCAGCGCCCGCACTCCGCATGAGCACGTCGCCGGAGATCACCGTGAGCACGGCCGCTGCCCGCTGGGCTGACTGCGCCGGCGCCTGCACCTGCGCGGCGACTGGCGCCCCGCTGACGTCCAGCGACGTCGCCACGCAGAGGCTCACGCACAGCGCGATGACAGCAGCGCGGGTTGTCCGTCCCACCGACTCTCGCCTCCCGTGCACCCCAGGGCGCCCACACGCCCGTCGATGTGCACCCGATTTAACGGACCGGACGCACGCTCGCATAGCGGGCGATCGGGCTCTGGGCGTGTCAAAGGCGCGTCAACGAGGTATCGGCGCCCGGATTTATTAGCTGATTTGATTAGGTCGCGTACCGAGACCGGTCGAAGTCGTACCGCTGAGCGAGCAGTTGGCCGGCGGCGCACATCGCATCGTGACATTCCGCCTCGTCATCTTCGATCCGCGCATTTCGCTTCATTTGTCGACGCGACGCATCGTCACGTTCGTCACGGAGAGCGCGCGCGCGAGGCGCTCGTCGTCTTCGCTGCGCAGACCGGCGTCCGCGAGCTCGCGCCGTAGCGCGGCGTGATACCCGGATCCGTCCGCCGCGGACCAGCGCACCGCTGAACCGTCCTCCGCGCGCGCCTCGCCCAGAGCGGTCCCGCGGAACAGGTGGACCAGCGCGCGAAAATCCTCGGTGCGCTCGTCCACTTCATAGGTCGCGACGTGCGCGAGCTGCGTGAGCCCGCAGCCCGTCTCTTCGAGCGTCTCGCGGCGCACGGCGTCCTCGGGCGACTCGCCCTCCTCGACACCGCCGCCGGGCAACAGCCACGCGCCGGCGAACGGACCGCCGCGCTGACGCACCAGGAGGACACGTCCGCTCGCATCGACGCACGCGACGATCGCGCCGACGCGTCGCATCACGGCGTGTGCGTGGGCGTCGGGGTGGGGGTGGGTGTCGGCGCGAGCGTGCGCCCGGACGGGAACGGCGGCAACGTGAGCGACGGGATCACGAACGGCGTGCCGCTCGGCCGCACCGTCTGTCCGGGACTGAATGCGGGCGATGGCGACGGTGAAGGCGAGGGCGATGGGCTGGGGCACGGCTCCGAGCCGATGAGATTCCAGCTGTATCGGCCGTAGCTCCGCGCGCCCGCGTTCGCGGAACGGATCCACTCGTCGGTGTACTTCTGCCAGACGTTCCCCGGCGCGCGCTCCTGGGGCTTGAGCGCGATCCGGCGCGTGCCATCCGGACCCGGACAGCCCTCGACCCACCAGTTGTCGGTCTGCGTCGGTACGGTCCCCTTCAGGAAGAACTCGGTCATCGAGAACGGCGACAGGTTCGAGGGAAGGAGACCCGAGCCGTAGCCGCCGAACGCGCCGGGTGCGGCGACCACAGTCGCCTGCACGATGTTCGAGGGCCGCTCCCAATCCGCGGCGGGGACGCCGTCGAGGACCTCTTTCATGTAGTCACGCCACAACACCCCTGGTCCCATCGCGCTCGAGAAATCTCGCGAGCTCATCGGGTCGCCGTTCGCGTTGCCCATCCACACGCCGGTCACCAGGCTGGGCACGTAGCCGACGCTGTACACGTCCTTCAGGTTGTCGGTCGTACCCGTCTTGAGCGCGGCCGGCCGCCCGATGTTCGTCCAGCTGCCGAAGATGAAGTCCCTCGACGGCTGGGTGGTGTCCTTCAGGATGTCGGTCATGAGCCACGCGACGCCGGCGTCGAGCACTCGCTTCTGCTCGTAGTCCTTGTGCTCCCACACGACCTTGCCGCGTGAGTCCTCGACTTTGAGGATGTATGTGGGCGTGACGCGGACGCCGAGGTTCGCGAGCACGCCGTAGGCGCTGGTCATGTCGACGAGCTTCACTTCCTTCGCCCCGAGCGTCAGCGACAGTCCGATCGTGTTCGGGTCGATGTTCGCCGTGATGCCCATGTCGTGAGCGGTCTGGATCGTGTCCTCGATGCCGCTGTACTGCGACAGGAACTTCACCGCCGGCACGTTCCGCGACTCGCGGATCGCCTGCCGCATCGTCACCGGACCGTGGTACTGGAGATCGGCGTTCTCGGGACAGTAGCCACAGGTCGCGGGGCCCATGCGCGTCGGATCCGCGCGTCCGGTGAAGTCCGTGCGCGCATCGACGACGACCGTGGCGGGTGTCGCGCCCTTCTTGAGCGCGGTGACGTAGTTGAACATCTTGAAGGAAGAGCCCGGCTGTCTTTGCGCGATGCCCGCGGCGTCGTACTGCCCTTGGACGCGCGGATCATCGTGGTTGTAGTAGTCGACCGAGCCGACGTAGGCGAGGATCTCGCCGTTCCGCGGATCGATCGACACGAGCGCGGCGTTCCAGACGTTCTTGTCGTGCAGCGATTCGACCGAATCCTTGACCGTGCGCTCGGCCGCGTCCTGCTTCGCCGTGTCGAGCGTCGTCGTCACCTTGAATCCACCGCGCGTGACCGCTGATTCGTCGCCGCCCAGGATCTGCGCGAGCTGGTTGCGCACCTGGAAGACGAAGTGAGGCGCGGTGATCGTCGTCAGCTGCGGGCCGGCAACCGTGATCGCCTCCGCGTCGGCGGTGTCGCGCTGCGACGCGGTGATCGCGCCGAAGTCGACCATCTGGTCGAGGACATAGGAGCGGCGCTCCTTGGCGCGCTCGACGTTGTCCGGCTGCGAGGGATCGAGCACGGAGGGGGACTGCGGGAGTCCCGCGAGCAGCGCCGACTCCGCGACGGTGAGCGTCGAGAGGTCGGACTTGCCGAAGTACGTCTGGGCCGCCGCTTTGATGCCGTAGGCCTGATTGCCGTAGTAGATCTGGTTGAAGTACAGCTCGAGGATCTGCTCCTTCGAGTACGTGCGCGTGACCTGGACGGCGAGGATCGCCTCCTTGATCTTGCGCGAGACGGTGACCTCCCCGCCCACGATGCGCTGCTTCACCAGCTGCTGCGTGATCGTCGACGCGCCGCTCACGACGTCCTTGTGCAGGAGGTCGTCGCGCACGGCGCGAGCGATGCCGAAGATGTCGACCCCCGGATTGGTCCAGAACGACTTGTCCTCGGCCGCGATCGTCGCGTCGATGACCAGCTGCGGGATCGTGCTCAGCGAAACGACCTCCCGTCGCTCGACCTCGAACTGGTAGAGGAGCGTCTTTCCATCCCGGTCGAAGACCTTGGTCGATTGGGCAAGCGGGTCCCGGGCGAGGTCTTCCGGGGATGGCAGGTCGGAGGCGAAAAACGCGAACGCGCTCACCGCGCCGAAAGCGGCGAGCGCGAGGAGGGCGATGACCAAAGCGATCACGACCGGGGGCACGACCGCGAGCCTGCCGCGAATGCCGCCCCCACTCCGGCGCCGCAACTGGCGATACGGTCCGCGCCCGAGAGCGTGGTCGCGTGTCGTATTGCGCGCGATGCCTCCATCGTAAGGCCTCGCCTGCGCCCGATATCCTCTGCGTAGTGCCGACGCGCCCGAGCGACGCCGAGCTCGAAGAGTTCCTGACCCGTGGGATGGCCGAGGTGATCGTCCGCGAAGACCTCGCCGCCAGCCTGCGCGCCGGGGACCGTCAGCTGCGTATCAAACAAGGCTTCGACCCGACGCATCCGAACCTGCACCTGGGCCACGCCATCCCGCTGCGCAAGATGCGGAAGCTCGCGCAGTGGGGTCACGAGATCGTGCTCATCGTCGGCGACTGGACGACGCAGATCGGCGATCCCACCGACAAGGACGAGACGCGACCGACGATGTCGCATGACAAGGTCATGAGGAACGCCGAGACCTACATCGAGCAGTTCCACCTGATCGTCCCTCGCGAGGGAACGCGCGTCGTCTTCCAGTCCGAGTGGTTCGGGAAGTTCGGGCTGAAGGACGTGATCGACCTCGCGTCGCGCTTCACGACACAGCAGATGCTCCAGCGCGAGGAATTCCGGAAGCGCCTCGAGAAGAAGACGCCGATCCCGATCAAAGACCTGCTCTACCCGCTGCTGCAGGCACACGACTCGGTCGCGATCGAGTCGGACGTCGAGGTCGGCGGGACCGATCAGCTCTTCAACATCCTCGCCGGCCGCGAGCTGCAGGAGCAGGTGGGGCAGAAGCCACAGAACCTTCTCATCAACCACCTGCTCGAAGGTCTCGACGGGGAGAAGATGAGCAAGTCGAAGCCGAAGACCGGCATCTGGCTGACCGATCCGCCGAACGAGATCTACGGCAAGGTGATGTCGATCGAGGACAAGCTCATGCCTCACTACTTCGAGTGGGCGACCGAGATGCCCCGCAAAGAGGTCAACAAGATCCTCGGCGCGATCGGGAACCGCGAGCTGCATCCGAAGGAGGCGAAGGAGAAGCTCGCCTGGCAGATCACGAGCGAGCTGCACTCCCCCGCGGCCGCCGACGAGGCGAAGGTCGCGTTCGGAAAGCAGTTCAAAGAAGGTGGTCTCCCCGAGGACATCCCGACGGTCGAGGTGGAGATCAACGGCCACGCGGAGATCAAGATCGTCGACCTGCTTCGCGACTCGAAGATCGCATCGAGCCGCAGCGATGCCTTGCGCCTGGTGAGCCAGGGCGGTGTGAAGGTCGACGGATCCAAAGCGAGCCTCGAGACGATGGTCCCGACCAGCACTGAACCCGTGATCCAGGTCGGGCCACGCAAGCACTACCGCATCCGCTGGCGCTGAGGCCGTGACCGTGGCGCGCCCGATCGTGGCGGTGATCCCGTTCGGCGCGCGCGGGACCTCACCGCGCGCGGGGGCGTGGGCGCGTCAGCTCGCCGCGCGCCTCGTGGAACGCTTCGCTGCCAACGAGGCGGTCGACGTGCGTCCGGTGTTCCTGGTCGCGATGCCCGAGGCCGCGAGCGAGGCGGGATACCTCGTCTTCGGTTCGTCGCCGGACGCGGGCCTCGCGGCCGAGTACGGCCGGTCGCTCGGCGCGACCTACGCGCTCACGGGCATCTACCGCGAGGACGGCGGTTCGCGGCGCCTCGAGGTGACGCTCGTCGATGTCGGGACCGGCGCGGTCCGCGCGACGCGCTCGATCGCGATCGATCCCGGCACGCTCGCGACATCGGAGCCCGCCCTCGCCCGTTGGCTCGCGCGAGCCGTCGGCGCGACGGTCACGTCGGGCTCGGACGCGCCGACCGCCGCGAACGAGACCGCGTACGCGGCCCTGCTCGAGGGGATGGACGAAGAGGTGACCGCGACGCTGCTGCGCCAGAGCGACCCCGCCGGCGGCGACGCGGCGATCGGGCGCGCACTGGAGCGTTATCTCGCGGCTCTGACCGCCGACCCAGAAGCTGCCCCCGCCGAGGAGCGGCTTCTCGTTCTGGCGGCGGAGTCTCTGGAGCGCGGCGACATCGGTCGGCAGATCCGCGCGCTCGAGGACCTCACCCTGGTCCGGCCTCGCTCGTGGCGCGCGCACTACGTCCTCGGCAAGCTTCGCGCGGAGGCCGGGCATGTCAACGAGGCGATCGTCGCTCTCGAGCACGCGCACGCGGTGCACCCGTTCGGACATCTGCGTCGCATCGCGCCGACGAGCCAGACATACGGTCCGGCGCAGGAGCTCGCGGCGATCATCGCGCTGCAGCGAGGCGACCTCGAAGCGGGACGCGTCGCGTTCGAGCGCGCGGTGGCGGCCGGCGCTTCGGGATGGGAGCTGCACGCCTCGTATGGCGCGGCCCTGCACGCGCGCGGCGAGAACGCCGCGGCCATCCCGCACTACGAAGCCGCACTCGCCGCGAACGGTCCCGCGATCGTGCGGCTGAATCTCGCGCGTGCGGTGTTCGAGACCGGAGACCGGGAGCGCGCGGGGCGCGAGCTCGACACGCTGCTCGAGACCGAGACGAGCGGAGAGGTCGCTGGACAGGCGCGCCGTCTCCGCTTCGGGATCCGCCACGCCGGTCTCGAGCAAGCGCTCGAGTCCGCGGGGCGGGGCGCGATCGAGGGCGACGCGACCCGCTTCGCCGAGGCGCGATCCGCGTTCGAGGCCGCCCTCGCCGCCGAGCCGGACCTCTGGGAGGCCCACTTCGGCCTCGGACTGCTCGCGCGGCACCGGGGTGACGCCCAGACCGCGCTCGCGTCGTTCGCTCACGTCCTGGAGCTCTGGCCCGAGCATCCCGACGCGCTCCACGAGCTTGGCGTCGCGCTGCTCATGACCGATGACGTCCCGCAGGCTGTCGGTGCGCTCGAGCGCGCGGCGGCGCTGCGCCCGGCCGAGCCCGCGTACCTCGCTGATGCCGGCTTCGCGCAAATGCGGGCGGGGGACCTCGCGGCGGCACGCGAGCGGCTCGAGCATGCGCGCACGCTCGATGCCGAGGATCCGATCACGCGCGCCTATCTCGAGGAGTTGGAACGGGTCGAGGCGCAAATGCGCGTGTAGGCGTGAGGCGGGATTGACGCCTGGCTTAGTCTGTGAGTACAGTGATGACAGTAAGTACCGTCGATGCGGATAGGAGGTCGGCGAATGGCCGCCGTCAAGATTCGTAGGCAGGGCAACAGCTTGGCCGTGACACTCGATCAGGACACGCTCGGTGCCGCAAATCTGCACGAGGGTGATCTCGTGCAGCCGACCGTGCGCGGCGGCGTCGTTGTCCTGACACCCGTTGAGATCCGCCCGAGGGTGATCGAGGCCGGGCGAAGACTGATCGCGCAGAATCGCAGTGTTCTTCAACGCTTGGCCAAGGACGACCCGGGAGCGCGAGCTGGCCGGCGCTGACGAGACCCTGTACGTCTCGCTTAATGAGGCCCTTGTTCTCTACGCAGAGATCAGGGGCCTCAATCGTGAGGCCATCGACTCGGAGTTACGCGACATCGGCCTACTCGACTCTGCGTTGATGCGGCCCGTTCATGCCGCGCAATACGCCGACGCCGACCTCGCCGAACAAGCCGCGACTCTCATTTGGGGGATCGCAGAGAATCAGGCATTCATCGACGGCAACAAACGGCTCGCCCTGGTGGTCACGCTCACGTTTCTCGAGGTGAACGGTTTTCATCTGGACATGACGGATGACGAGAAGTTCCAGCTCATGATCGACATCTCCAGCGGCACGCCAGCTGGCCAGGTCGCCGAGATGTTTCGGCGTCGAATCCGGCGACTCGAGTGACCAAGCGCGTCGTCATCGTTGGCGGCGGTTTCGGCGGTCTGCACCTCGTCCGTCACCTCGAGAAGCGCCTCCGCCCCGGCGAGGCGGAGGTGACGCTCGTCGACCGCTCCAACTTCTCACTCTTCACACCGCTCCTCTACCAGGTCGCGACCGGCGAGCTGCCGCCGCACGCCGTCGCGTATCCGCTACGCGTGCCACTCGCGAAAGCCGGCTTCCGTTTCCTCCGGACCGAGGTCCTAGCGATCGACGTCGAGAAGAAGACCGTCCGGACGGAGGACGGCGAGATCGCCTACGACCATGTCGTCATCGCGCCGGGTAGCGTGACCAACGACTTCGGCATCCCCGGCGTCAAAGAGCACGCGCTGGTCGTGAAGTGGCTGGAGGACGGCCGCGCGGTTCGCCATCGCATCCTTTCGACCTTCGAGGACGCCGCGCTGGTCACCGACGCCGCGCGGCGGCGCGAGCTGCTCTCTTTCGCGATCGTCGGCGCCGGCCCGGTGGGGGTCGAGCTCTCGGCCTCGATGCGCGACCTCATGGATCACACGCTGCGCGGCATCTATCCCAGCATCGACGTGCGCCACGAGCCGTCGATCACGCTCATCGACGGCGCCGAACGCGTCGTGCCGGCCATGGATCCGCGCCTGTCCGCGGTCGCGCAGCGGCGGCTCGAGCAACTGGGTGTGCGCGTGATGCTGCGGACCTTGGTGTCCGACGTGGGGGATCGCTCGCTTCGGACGAAGGATGGCACCCTGCTCACCGCCAACACCGTCATCTGGGCCGGGGGCGTGAAGACCAACCCCATCGTCGCCGCGGTCGCGCTGCCGCACGCGAAGGATGGCCGGCTGATCGTCG
>WNGI01025226.1_pt1 | contig 14248 bp, 4 predicted proteins | sample 5400621 | NCBI WGS metagenome assembly WNGI01 (sample SAMN13153374, study PRJNA577476) | soil metagenome | isolation source: 20 cm soil or saprolite under Garry oak tree replicate 1 | place: USA:California | collected 2016-06-15
AAAACAAATATCCCAAGGGCATGAAAATCTCCGATGCCAAACTGGCCGCCATCAAGCTCGTGCGTCATGCCTTCCACGGTGACTGGAACTACACCATATCACCACAATGACTTGAAGCGTTTATTTATGCACAGCCCCTTAATTCCGGATGGACGATTCCAAACTGATCGGCAAATTCATTGAAACCCAGCCATGCGTCGAAGACACTTAGATTCGACAAATGTGTGATAACTCGAATCCTTGTCCTCGGCATTTTGTGTTGCTTGGCCTTTCTTCCTTTTGGTTTCGCTAGCCCCGCCCCCGGCAATCAACAGTCTCCGATAAGTGCCCCTTTTGACTGCACAGAAAACTGGGTCAGATCACCCCTACGCAAGCATTGGTAATAGTCGAAGTACGACTTAAAGACCCCTAAAGTGAAGCTTGCCTTCGTACAACCCTTGTAAATTTTCTTCCCTTTTTTTGCTTCATCGCAAAGAGGACATTCTGTTTGGGGGTAAGGTGCCAACACTGGGACTGGGAAAGAACCCCGGTGCCTGCGAGTGGCCCCCAACGAAGCGGGGGATTCTCGGGGCGCTGCTTGCGCCTGCAAGTCAGCAAGGAGGCCAGACTGTCATGAGAAAGCTGCAGCATATTGGATTGCTTATCGCTCTTGTCTGTCTTGCGACGGGGGTCGCGAGGGCTCAGTCATTCCGGGTTCAATGTCCGACCAGCACCATCACTCACCCGGTGGCGGCCAACAATAATTCGGAACCTGCCTATGCGGGTCCGACTTATAGCGGCACAACTGGATATCCGGCGGCACCCGCCCGTGTGAACGGCGCCATAAAATGCCAGCAGATCTCGGGCGGCGACGGTTTCGCGACGATGGGCGACGGCACGCAGACGTACATGTTCTCCTTCGGACCGTTGTCTGGGCTCGCGAACATCGCTAACGGCCAGCCCGGTACAGAGCCCCCGAGCGTTTTCAATACCGTATATGTGGGCTCGGCTCTGCTGCCCGGTGATCCTGCCACGACGGTAGACGGGGGCGGCACGTTCTCGTACAACGGCGCCGTGGGGCTGGCTCCCGAGACTTACACCGATGCTTCAGGAAACCCGGTTACCGCCATCAATGGGCACGTGGATCCCCGCCCGATCGAGGATGTCGGAGTGATGAACGGCAATATCCCGGCGCCGCTGATGGCGATAGATGAGGATGACGAATTCTTCCTCACCCTTACCAACGTGGGCATGATCATGCGGCCGGATCTGTTCGAGCAGCACACCGTCCACTTCCATGGCTACCCGAACGCTTCGGCCTTCTATGACGGTGTACCGGACGCTTCCGTGGCCATCAACATCGGTGGGAGCTTCACCTATTACTACCTGGCGCCGGATGCCGGCACTTATTTCTGGCACTGCCATATCACGCCGCCCGAGCACTTGCAGATGGGCATGGTCGGGCAACTTTATGTGCGCCCGCGGCAGAATCGGGTCCCGGTCAACGGCAGCCTCTATGCCGCGCTCCAGCAACAGCAGCTGGATCCGCGCACGGCTTGCAATTCCGCCACCGATATCCTGTGCAGCAATCCCCTGCCAATCCCTTCGAATACGGTGCCTCGCGCAGCAACTGGAAAGTATGCTTATAACGACGGCGACGGCTCGACGTACTACGATGTCGAGTATCCCCTCCAGATCCACGGCTTCGACCCCAGTTTCCATTTTGTCGGTATGACTTTCAACCCAGAACAATTTACGGACATGAAGGACAAATACTTCCTGCTGAACGGGCGGAGCTACCCCGACACCGTCACGCCCGGTCCACTCGAGACGCAGTCGACGGATGGCGCGAACCATTTCGCGCAGCCGCTGCCTTCGATCATCAACATTCCGGCAGGCCAAAAGGCGCTGCTGCGCATCTCCGACCTCGACGTCACGGAATATCAGACGCTGGCCTCACTAGGGATTCCGATGAATGTCATCGCCATCAATGCGAAGCTGCTGCGCGATCAAGCCGGAAACAACCTCAACTACAACACCAACTCGATCACGCTGGCTGGTGGCGAGTCGATCGACGTGATTCTGGATGCCACCGATACGGCCAAGTATCCGTCGGGCAGCGTGTTCTATCTCTACACCCCCAATCTCGACCACTTGTCGAACGATGCCGAGAACTTCGGTGGGCTGATGACCGAAGTCCGCATCAATTAGGAGCGCGGCAATGAGTGCTAGGAGAGAGCCAATGAGTGCGACAAAAATGCTAAAAGTGATCTCGAAGACACGACTGCTTCCGGCGGTGATGGTGGCAATGGCTTTATTGCTCCCAGCTGCAGCGCATGCTGCGGCTCCGGGGATAACCGGTCCCACCTTCAATTTGACCGCGCAGCCGGCTTACATAAGCCAGCCGGACGGGGCGATGGTTTATTCATGGGGGTACGGTTGCAACGGCGCGCCTAGCGGCTATGCCGCTATCTCGTCGGGCACCTTCTGTAACTCGATGCAAGTTCCCGGACCCACGCTGATCGTCACGGAAGGACAAGCGATCACAGTAACGCTCACGAACGGTCTCCCCGCTTCGGCCGGCAACACGTCGATTCTGTTTCCCGGCCTTAATGTGACAACGTCGGGCGGTGTAGTCGGCCTGCTGACACAGGAAGCAGTGCCTGGTGGGACGGTAACTTACACGTTCACTGCCGGGACGCCCGGTACACGCGCCTATTACAGCGGAACGCAAGGCGACCTGCAGGTCGAGATGGGCCTGTACGGCGCCATCATTGTGCTCCCGGCTAACGTCCCCACCAACTGCACGACCGGGTTGGCTGCCATGAACCGGACTGCGGCATCGCACTGGGGTGAGAGTGATTTCCGCCTGGCGCCAGCCGCCTACGACCACGCCAAGAGTTGCTACGACCGGGAATACTTGTTCCAGTTCTCCGAGATGGATCCCGTCATTCACAACCAGGCATTGGCGCAGGTTACGGCAAAGGCTGGTTGCGCAGCTGGGGCAGTCGGATGCAGTCTCAACGTCGCGACCGAGCCTTACCATCCCGCTTATTTCATGATTAACGGACGCTCCATGCCCGACGACATGGACCCCAACTATGCGCAGGAGTATCCGCACCAGCCCTATAACGGCAATCCTCACATGCATCCGGGCGAGCAGGTACTGTTGCGGGTCATCGGCCAGGGCCGGTGGCAACATCCGTTCCACGAGCACGGAAACCACGTGCGCATCCTGGGGCGCGACGGGAACTTGATTCTCAGTCAGACCGATGCGGCCAGTCTCGCTGGACCGCTGCTGTTCACAACTACGACGACTCCGGGTCAGGCCATGGACGGGATTTTCTACTGGACAGCCAAGGGTCTGAACTGGGATGCGTACGGTCACAATCCTGCTTCTGGTGACGCTTCCGCCAAGCTTCCCTGTACCCCAGATGCCAACGGCTACAATACAGGGACCCCCACTGCGATCAACTATTACGAGTGGTGCCAGGACCACAACAAGCCGATGCAAAAAAGTCCGTTCGGTGATGTGGCGGGCGGCGGCCCTGCAACCCTGCCCGATCCGAACCTTTTCGCGAATGGTGCGTGGTACGGCGGCAGCCCCTATCTCGGTCCGAATGCGACCGTCCGCGCGACCGGGCCCACCGGCACAACTCCGCCGTCGGGCACCATCGCGAACTCCCCCACTGACGAAGCTGGCTTTGCGTTTATGTGGCACTCGCACAACGAGCGCGAGATCACCACCAACAATATTTTCCCCGGCGGAATGCTGATGATGATGCTGGTAGATTCCCGGGAATTTGTGATCGACGAGTCCAATTAACTTCACGAGTCAAACTGACGACGAGGGATGACGATGCGAACGAATAATCTCAAAGCTATCTTGAAAGCCGCGCTACGAGTAGTCTGCATTCTTCCGTTCGCGGCGGCCGCGGCCTTCGGCCAGCAGCAGGTCAACCTGACTGTGGCGCCGGCCAACGCGACCCTGCCCGATGGCTCAGTGGTGCCGATGTGGGGCTACAGTTGCACGGCTCTGGCCGCGGGTGTCACCTCCACCGCGACCTGCGCTGCGTTGAATCCGGCGTCGGCTGCTGTTGGCGGCTGGTCCCCAGTGGTTATTACCGTTCCCACGGGACAAGGCCTGACGGTCAACCTGACGAACAGTCTCTCGTTTGCGGGGGGAAGTATACCCACCTCGCTCGTGATCGTGGGTCAGTTGGGCGGTGGTCTCGGAACAACGGCGACCTCCACGTCGAGTCCGGACCACAGCAACGCGCAGTCAGTCACGTGGCCAATCGCCGACCCCGGCACGATAGGCACGCCTCCCGCGCAGGGGCCACGCGTGCAGTCGTTCTCCACGGAAGCGGGAGCGACGACGGCACTGACTTGGGCAGCTCTTCGGCCGGGCACGTATCTGATTGAGTCCGGCACGCACCCCTCGATCCAGGGTCCCATGGGCTTGTACGGAATATTGGTGGTTACGACCGCACCCGCCGGCGCAACCGCGGGCACGGCGTACCCAGCAGTCGGAACGACGGTTCCGGCGGTCACTTACAGCGCGGAAGTTCCATTGCTTCTGAGTGAGATCGATCCGCTCCAGAACAACGCCGTGGCCAAGGCAGTGACATTGCCAGGATTCAGCGAGACCACGGTGTGGTCCGGACAGCCAGGCGGCTGCGGCAATCCAGCTACGACAAATTCCGGTAACTGCTATCCTCCCGCGGTGAACTACACGCCGCTGTATTATCTCTTTAACGGAGTCGCGTTTAACAAGACTAACGCCACGGCCACTAATCCCTCGTTGTTCCCGACTTTGCCAGCCACAGGCCTAACCGCAGGTACCGGCACGGTCTTGGTGCGCTTCGTGAACGCGGGCCTGCGCATGCACGTGCCGTCGATTGTAGGAACTCAAACAGGGGTTGCGGTTGCTCCGGCTACTACTCCGCCTTCCGGCTTCTCTCTGATTGCGGAAGACGGCAACCCGCTCCCCGGCGTTCCCCGTGTGCAAAGCGAAGTGTTTTTGCCCGCAGGGAAAACGTATGACGTGATGATCAATGTGCCTGCAACCGGCGCGGCGTCCCTTCCGGTATACGACCGTGAGTTGAGCCTGTCAGGCAACGCTACGGCGCGCGACGCGGGGATGTTGGCGTACATTAGCGTCAATGGCGCTGGACTGCCGAGCGCCCCTGCACTCGCGACCGCGGTAGCCAGGGCGGATACCTACAATTCCGTTATTGCGGGGCAGACCCTCACCGTGTCTGATCCATCCAAGGGTCTGATCGCCAACGATACAAATGTCTATGGCGTGCACGTCGTGGGGACCGTAGCCGGGCTGACTCTGAACCCGAACGGGACGTTTACCTACTTGGGCGCTCCGACATCCTTTACGTATTGTGCTAACGGCTCCGTTACGGGGACGACATGCTCCTCCGGTATAACAGCCTCGGTGGCGCTGAACGCGGCGCAGCTTGAGGCGGCCAGCGGCATTGTTATGAACCCCATAACCTACACGTCAAACTTGGCCACATCCCTTAGCATCAAATCGCCTGGCATCCTGTCGGTCGACAAAGACTTGGCAGGCTACCCTCTCACGGTTGCTTCCTCGGCTGGGAATGCGCCAGTGGCCGCATCAGGCTTGACGGTTTCTGTGGATCAAAATGGCGGGTTTAACGCGTCCGTCTCCGCGGCGGGCACCTACACCTTTAGCTACAAGGCGCAGAACTCACAGGGGACGGTCAGCTCCTCAACCGCGACCGTAACGCTCGTATTCCCGACGGCGAACGGTCCTCAAGTGACGGTTGCTGACGGCGTAACAAAAGCCCAGATCACCCCCGTTGACTATCGCTGGCTCATTGAGGAAGACCGCACCTTTTATATCGACCCCGCCTGCCAAACGAATCCTCCGCCAGCAGGCTGCCCGACCGCAACCGCCGGGATCGTCCCCACTTTTGGGACGAATTTCCACACCAGTTACATGCCGATCGTGGCGCGGGGCTGCGTCGGGACGCTCTCCTGCGAAGCGGGCCAGACCGTACTAGGCGCGGCCGCCGTGTGCGATGTTGGCAACGGCGCTTGCAGGCCGGGCCCACAAGAGACGGCCGTAGATCCCATTCAGGCCCATCTGGATATTACCAAGCGCTACTACATCACCATTCTGCCGGGCGACGGTGCCGACGCGCTCGACCCCAACCCCCAGAACCACGCCCACGGCATGGGCGGAGCTCCGCTCACCTGGAACGGCACCGCTTGGGTAAGCCCGGGTGTGACCCCTGCCGGACAAAGTTCCGTAACAGTGTTGGTGGAACCCACGCCCCTCCAGCCAGCCAAACTCTCGGTGTTTGTGTTTCAGGACGACTTCCCGCTCAACGGCGAGCAGGATGGCGGTGGCGGAATCGACATTTTGTCTCCCAACGAGGCAGGTCTGGGCAGCTTTCAGATCACGCTCTTCGACGACGCGGGCGGTCCCGGTGATGCCACTGGACAACCCACCTACGACATGTTCAACATGCCGTTGTCAAACAGCTTGGCGGGACAGATTGATCCGGCCACGGGGAATGATGCGTGCCCGATTTCGCCGAATTCGCGGACTGGTATTAATACAGACACCGGCACCCCTGATGGTGTGAGTCCAACCGGCATCACGGGGATGATCGTTACTTGCCCAAAGTACGAATCGGACGGAACGACTCTATCACCCCTGGCGGGCCAAGCGATTGTTGCTAACTTGTACCCCGGCAGATATGGCGTTGTCGCGACGCCGTCGGCCGACCGGATTGCCAGAGGGGAAGAGTGGCTGCAAACCAATACCCTGGACGGACAGAAAGCGCACGATTCTTTCCTCCGGGTCGGCGAGCCGGGCTTCTTCCAGGAGTATGGGCCCGCGGGATTTCACGTGTCCATCGGCTTTGCCAACCCCAAAATCATCAATGCCCGCAAGGCGGGCGTTTGCGCCGGCATTGACCCGACCGTCACCGGCACGAACTGCACCAATACTTTGACAGGCACCGTCACGACCGAGCGCATGAGCCGCACGCCGGACGAGAGACTCTACAGCAGCGGATCGATCGATAGCTTTGCCTTCACGCAGTGCTACGTGAGCTTTGGAGATCCGGACGGCGAGGATTTTGCATTTACCAAGTGCGCCGCCGACGGCAGCTTCAGGCTCTCGGGTCTGCCGAATGGTGATTGGAGAATCACCGTCTTCGATCAGTGGAACGATATGCTAGTGGACGGCCTTTCGACGCCTGTCCGGTTGGCCGGCGGAACGACCAACCTGGGCGCAATTGCCATGAACCAGTGGCAGGCGAACATTTACACCCGTACCTTCTTTGACCTGAACGGCGACGGCGTTTCCCAGGATAGCGAACCCGGGCTTAGCCTGGTTCCGATCAATATTCGCTTCCGTGACGGCAGCTTCTCCAACTTCAACAGTACCGACTTGAGCGGTAATGCTGGCTTTAACGAGGTGTTCCCACTGTTTAGCTGGTACGTGGTAGAAGCAGACAGCACCCGCTACAAGCAGACCGGCGTACACGTGGTCTATGACGCGGGCGGGCCTGCTGACGGCACCTGCACCTCTGTAACGGCACCGTGCGGAAACTCGGCCATTGCCGCCAACATGGCGAACACAGCCGAACAGGTACCTCTGCCCGCCAGCTTGCGGGTACCGGGCGCAGTCTATTGCTCCAGTGCAGATTGCACCTCGCAAACCCGCCTCAACTTCCCGAATGGCGGCGGTCCTGGCGGTTCCACTGGCCGAATCGATCCGCCTTGGAACACCACAGAGGGCTGGCAGGGCTTTTCCGGCCAGAACTCATTCATCGAATTCGGGAAGAAGCCCTTTGCGGCCGGCGAGACCGGCGGCATCCGGGGCCATGTGGTGTATGCCTCCACCCGTCCCTTTGACGACCCGCAACTGCTCCTGCAGCTCAGTTGGGAGCCATTGGTTCCGGGTGTAACCATGAACCTTTATCAGGAGGGGACTGCGCCGGATGGGATCACCCAGACCCTCAACTTGGTTGACACCACCAAGACCAGCAGTTTTGACGATTGGGCCCAAGGCTTCCGCTCCGACGGCAATCCCAATATGAGCTGCCCGGGCCAGGGACGGAACACTGGAACAAACGCGGATCTCTTCTTTTTCACGCTGTTCAACCAGCCGGATTACCTCGATTTGTACAACTCTCAGCACAACGGGGGAACGCTCCACCCGGTGCCCTTCAACTCCCAGTTCAAGTGCTATGACGGCATGCACAACTGGAATCAAGTGCAGCCGGCGCCTTATGACGGCATGTACCAGTTCCCCAGCATCATCGGCAGAGATCCGCAGACCGGAGCGCCGACGGGTAGCGGATCAACCAACGGCACGGCCGGAACGCTTGCCGGTTCGAACTGCACAATCTGCGTTGCTAACCCAACTGATGGCACGCCCATGCTGCCGGCGGGCAAGTACGTCGTAGAAGTGGTTGTGCCTCCGAACTATGAACTGGTGAAGGAAGAAGACAAGAACATTCTGATCGGCGACACCTACATCGCGCCGGTGACGCAGCAGTTCGCCGGCCTGGGCAACATCTTCATTATTCCGGACCAGGCCGCCGTCGGTGCCAGCTACAACGCCAACAATGCCCAGAATCCGACGACGGACCTGGGCTCGCAACCTCGCCATGAAGGCGACACCGGAAGCGTGGAGTCCTTCTGGCCTTGCGCGGGGGCGTCGCGCATCGTTCCCGACTATATCAGCCTGTTCCCACAATCCCAGGAAGTAGCGCCGTTCGCCGGAGCTACTCGCAATCTATGCGACCGTAAGGAAGTGACACTTACTGACCAAGCGTCCGTGCTGGCGAAGTTCTACCTCTTCACCTCGGCTCACGTCGCCGCCCACTTCACCGGCATTATCACAGACGACTTCACTTCAGAATTCGATCCGTTCTCGCCACAGTTCGGCGAGAAATTCTCGCCAGGGACTGGAGGGATCGCAGATCCGCTATTCAACCCGAGCTACAGCCAGTTCTGCTACGAGATCCCGTTCATGCCGGGGCAGACCCAGTACATGGATACGCCAGTCGTGCCCACCTCCGCCTTTGCGGGCGCAGGGTACAACAATCCTGACTGTGCCTACCCGGATGCCACGCCCGCGATCAAGGAAGTCGATGGGGATGGCATTGGACCTTGGGTGAGCGCAGCCGGTCACACGATCAGGATCACCGCTTTGGGCGACCAGGTTGTAAATAACTATGGGTACTCCGGGCCGTCGGCAACACTGAGTCCTTACAATCAGAAGAAAGTAACCCGCCACTATGGCTTTGGCCCCGCACCGGCAGGAGGTTGCAGCAATGGCAATGCCAATGCAGCCTGCCCGGGCGTGACGGTAGGTGGCATACCCCTCCACGGAGTGAGCTGGAGCGACACAACGATCACGGGTACGGTGCAAGCTAACGTGCCGCTCTGCAACATTCAACAACAAGCGCAATACGGTGGCTCAGCCGCGCGGTGCGGTGAACTGGTCATAACGGCAGCCAACGGCAAACAGTCGATCGATACGGTGACCGTCACCATCGGCGGTAAGGCTCCTACACATGTCCACGCCGCTGACTCGATCCAGGATGCGATTAACCGCGCCGCTCCGGGTGACTTGATCATCGTTGACCCGACGTTTGCGCCAAGTGCAACCGCCCCAGCTGGAACCACCTGCGCCGGGGTAACCGCACCGACCGCCACGTGCGTTGCGTCACCCACTGCCCACAATGAACTGTTGCTGATGTGGAAGCCGGTCCGGCTGCAAGGTGTCGGAGCTGCCTCCAGCATCATCAACGCGAATACCCACCCTGCGGGCAAGCTGGACCCGTGGCGTGTGCAGGTCGATTGTCTGTTCGGGCTGGCGACCAGCGGTACGCCGAATGGATGGAGTAATGCCTGCGGCGCGGGCTGGACCGCCTTCGTTGCCACTGCCAATAATCCGCAAATCGACCGGTTACCTCTGGAGGCCACTGTTGGATGGGATGCCGGCCTCAACGGCAACATGGCCGAGTTGTTGCAAGAGCCTTCGCTGATGGGCGCGTTGGAAGGGGCAGCCATTACGGTGTTGTCGAAAGGTGCGGACTTCCACGGAGCGAGTCCATGGGACCCTGCTCTCCTCGCCGGCTTCCCGACCGGCACGACGTTGCTGACGGCCAACACTTGCGGGTCGAACACGAGTACAGCCAGAAATCCGTTCCCGAGCAGCTTCTGGTGCAATCCGTCGAGCATCGATGGCTTGGGCATCACCGACAGCTCCCAGGGGGGCGGCGCCATCTTCGTGCACGGCTGGGGGCATAACATTCAAATTGCCAACAACCGGGTCAACAACAATACGGGAACTCTGACGGGCGGCATCAGCATCGGCCAGGGTGAATATCCTCCCGCCTACATGCAAGGGTCGGCCACCAACGCAGCTCCCGGCTCCTGCCAGTCCAGCTTAGTACCGAATGTGCAGCTGCCGTACTGTCATGACCTGAACGTGAACGTGCACAACAACGCGATCACGTTGAACTCTTCCACCGGCGACGAATTGTTCTCTGCCACGCCGGCGGGGGCAGGCGGTGTCAGCTTCTGCACCGGCTCCGACTACTACAAGTTCAACTACAACTGGGTTTGCGGGAACCTGAGCACCGGTGACGGCGGCGGCGTCGGTCAACTTGGGTTCAGCTACAATGGCGACATCGAACACAACTCGATCCTATTCAATCAGAGCACCAACCCGACGATCGCAGCTAACGGCGGCGGCCTCCTTATCATGGGCTCGCCCGATGTGGATCCTCCATGCTCCACGGTCGACCAGGATTGCGTGTCGCCCCTTGGCTCTGTTGGGCCAAGCGACGGCGCGGGCCCCGGCCTAGTGATCAATGCCAACCTGATTATGGGCAACGCCGCGGAGAGCGGCACCGGCGGCGGCCTGCGCTTGCAGAACATCAACGGGTCGGAGGTGATCAACTTCCCCAGGGCTCCGGCGCAGTGGTACTCTGTCAACGTCACCAACAATATTATCGCCAACAACGTGGCGGGCTGGGACGGTGCCGGTGTTTCACTGGTGGATGCGTTGAACGTGAATTTCATCAACAACACGGTCATGTCCAACGACACCACCGCCTCATCGGGAGTGCTCTTCAACACTCTGGGGGCTCCCGTAGCCAGCAGCCAGGGGCCCTGCACTACCCCCCCCAGCGGGGTGCAACCGTCGCCCTGTGTTACGACTTCCACGAACAAGCCCGCCGGCCTGGTGAGTATCCAGAACAGCGCGGTCCTAACGGCGAACTTGCCCGCAACGATTACCTGCCCGGCAGGTCATTTTGTTCCCGGAACGAACGCTAACAACGGGACTTGCAGGCGGGTTTCGTACCCGCTTCTAGCCAACGATGTGTTCTGGCAGAACCGTCCGTTCCACATCTCCGTAGGCTCTCTCGGTACGGGGACTCTAAACCAGCAGCACGTCGTCGCGCTGGTTCCCACGTTGAACCAGACCGCAACAGGCCAGTGCGTCTCCGGGGCCTCCTATTGGGACATCGGCGTGCGCGGCGATACGGGACCGACCAACCATGGCTCGACGGTCACGCTCAACCCGACGTATTCGATACTGACGAATATCACCGGTTATAACGCGTCTGCCGCACACAACAGCGCATCCAACCCGGCCGTTGTCAGACAGTACTGCAACGGTTCACGAGTACCGCCGGAAAACGGTGGTATGGGCTACCAGGTGCCTCCGGGCATCTCGGACGCGACCGTTCCGAACCCAATCTTCAACCTGACGCCTGCCGCAACGGTGGACGAGGGCAACAACTGGATCAACATCGCCTGGGGGCCACTGGCGATGACGAACCCTGCAACCAATGTCACGCTCGGCAACTACGCGCCAGCATCAGCTGCTTCGCCAGTCGTTAATTACATCCCGAGCACTGCCACGACGAACTACAACGTGGCGCCGAGCTTGGACTTCTTCGGGAACGCGAGGAAGACTAACAACGCTGTTGACGCCGGCGCAGTTGAGTTCGCGGCTACAACTGGCGGTGGTGGTGGTGGTGGGCAGGGTACATTGAGCATTACCTCTGCAACCAATGGAACACTGGCGACTGTGCTAGGTGTCCGCACCTTCACATTCACAATTCCGGCGCCGCGCGCTCCGGTCACAAGCGTGGTGACGGTGACTAACAGTGGTACCGCGCCTTTGCAAATCACAGCGGAGAACCTCCTGCTTAACATCGGAGGCTTGTACACTGTGCCTGCAAACACCTGTTCCTTCACTACCCCACTGGCGGTGAGTGGCTCATGCACCTTCACTGTGAGGTACGCGACGCCGACCACCCTGCCAGGGCTCCCTGATATAGGAGCGCTCGCCGTTGTCAACGACGGTAGCGGAACGATTGGTGGATCCACACCACTTGCCCTGATCGCGCAGTAGTCAGTGGAGTGATCACAACCGGGGCAGCTAATGCCCAGTAGAAGTGAACAAGTGCCGTCCCGCTTCAACCGGGACGGCACTTGCATTCTAGGCTGTTAGTGGGCAGTTGCATCAGGCGGCATGAGAAGGCTACTACCCGGGTTTTCGCGAGCAGCATCGTTTTCTGATTGCGCGCTTGGCATGTTTCGTGCTCTTCGAAAGCTGTAGAAGCTCTCTAACACTCCTTTGAAGGGGAGCCGTGAGAAGCCTACTTACCAAGTTGTGTAGATCTTTTCTCATTTTTGACTTCGAGGCGCTTGTTGACCGGGTGCTATCGATGCGTGGCAGCGGTAAAGTGGGCTAGGCAAGGAAAACAGGAGCGGGTTTTGGCGCAGTCTGTCCACTCTCGGAGCCTGTCGGTATCCGGCACAAGGGTAAACCAGCTATGTCTATACATAATGTAATCAGGGAAACAAAGTTGATGTTGCTAGCAGGGATTCTCGCTATCAGCCATTTGGTTATGCCAGTGGGGGCTCAATCTCCTGCCCCGACCGGGCAGCCGGGGGCCACGGCTGCAAGGCGCTATCAGCCAAATCGGTTTGCGGGACGAGCGGGCAAATATTACGAACTCCTCTGGGGAGTTGACTCTCTGGCCGTAAAGTGGACGGAGTCGGGCGAGGTCATCCGATTCACGTACCGCGTGCTCGACGCGGACAAAGCCAAGACGCTCAACGATAAAAAGGCTGAGCCCTCCTTGATCGACCCGCAGGCGCAAGTAAAGCTGGTGGTCCCGTCGATGGAAAAGGTCGGGCAGTTGCGTCAGAGCAGCACACCCCAGGCGGGCAAGTCCTACTGGATGGCGTTCTCGAACAAGGGCAGACTGGTGAAACGCGGAGACCGCGTAAATGTGGTGATTGGGAAATTTCGTGCTGACGGACTTGTGGTGGATTAGCGACTCCCTTTCGCCGTCTGCTGACCGGCGCAGGCTCGCCTGGAGCTTGACGCCGCGCAAAAAACGTTATGCGGTTTGACCCTATGCTTGACTCAGGTCAAAGTCCTGAAATCTACGAACGAGGGCGCATCGATGTTCCGAAAATCACTGGCCATTTGTTTATCGCTGGCGTTTGCCGTTTCGCTCGCCGCAGCAGAGGGCGAGACCCGTTCCGAAGCCAAGCTTTCCGCTGCTGCCATCGTCGAGAAGAACGTAGCGGCCCGCGGCGGTTTGCAGGCGTGGCGTGGGGTCCAAACGATGTCGATGCAGGGAAGACTGGGTGCCGGAGGGAATCGGCGGGCTACGGTTTCTGTTCCAATTCCGGACCAAAAGTCCAGCAGACAGGCGCTCCCTACACGGCCGGCCGAGGAGGTTCAACTGCCATTTCTTATGGAACTGAAACGCCCCGGGAAAATGCGGATGGAGCTTCAGTTCAACGGCCAGACGGCCATTCAGGTGTACGACGGCGCCAACGGCTGGAAGCTGAGGCCGTTCCTTAACCGGCGGGTAGTTGAGCCTTACACGACCGAGGAAATGAAGATGTCCTCCCTGCAGGCAGACGTCGATGGTTACCTGGTGGATTACGCGGCCAAGGGCACGCAGATCGAACTGGTCGGCATGGAGAAGGTTGAGGACCGCGACACTTATAAGCTCAAGCTGACCATGAAAAACGGGCAGGCGATCCATGACTGGATTGACGCGCAGACCTTTCTGGAAGCGAAAGTGGAAGGGCAGCCCAGGCGACTCGATGGCGTATATCATCCAGTGGAGGTGTACTATCGCGATTATCGGCCAGTAAGCGGCCTTCAGATTCCGCATATGTTGGAGACCAAAGTTCTCCAAGTGGCCCGAACGGCGCAGGG
>WNGI01003267.1_pt1 | contig 14247 bp, 13 predicted proteins | sample 5400621 | NCBI WGS metagenome assembly WNGI01 (sample SAMN13153374, study PRJNA577476) | soil metagenome | isolation source: 20 cm soil or saprolite under Garry oak tree replicate 1 | place: USA:California | collected 2016-06-15
GTGAATTGATGCCAGAAGTCATTGTTCGAAAAGGCGAACCAGTGGATCGCGCGCTCAAGCGGCTGAAAAGCAAGCTGGACGCGGAAGGCATCCTCGATGAAGTGCGACGCTTGCGCGCGTTTGAGACACCGAATCAAAAAAGCAGGCGTAAAGCCAAAGCCAATGCCAAACGCGGCCGCACCAAATTTCGGTTCAATCCAAACGGCTAGCGAAAGGGGCGGAACACGGGGCTAGAGCCCTGTGTGGCGCACAGGCCTAAGGCCTGTGTTCCCAATTCGAGAACGCGGCGGTAAGCCGCGTTTTTCGTTTATTGCAGAGAGCCTTAGGACTCGCACTCGCAGACGATTCGGAAACCAAGATCGTTGCAGGAGAAATTCGGGACGTTGGCGCTGCGCGTGGTCGTGCGCAAACTGGCGAAGCGCGATTTCCAACTGCCGCCGCGATAAACGCGTTTGGCCCCACTTGGGGGACCGTGCGGATCGGCTTTGGAAGCTGGTTTGTATTGCTCAAAGAAATCGCTACACCATTCCCAGACATTTCCCGCCATATCTTCGATCCCGAACGGGCTGGCTCCGCGTGGAAATGAACCTACCGGTGCACTCTCCGCATAACCATCGTCGATCTGGCGATCGCTCCAGGCGAAGGAAGTGTTTTTGTCGGCGAAATTGGCCAGATCGCCACGCTTATCGAAGTTGCCCCAGGGATATCTCCGCCCGTCGCTCCCTTTGGCCGCGTATTCCCATTCCGCTTCCGTCGGCAGCCGATATTTTCTGCGCTCACGGGCGCTGAGCCATTGGCAAAACTTCATCGCATCCAGACTGCTGACATAAACAACGGGATGACGATCTCCAGTTGCAGGCGCGCGCTTACTTTTGTGAAGGGGATCGAAGGCTTCGTAATGCGCGTTCGTGATCGGAAAACGCGACATGTAAAAGCGACTAAGAGTAACACGGAAATGCGGAGTTTCGTTTGGAGGCGCTTTCGGAAACGGATTGCCCATGATGAATTCCCCCGATGAAATAAGAAGCATTTGACCGCCAAGTGAATTGCTAAAGTTCGGATACCGCTTCCGTTCCTGCTCGAGCGAAAGCACCGGACGCACGGGGGTGGCGGGGGCCGGCTCTTCCACCACCTTGACCCTGGGTGCAGTCTTGACCGCATTCGTTCCGTTCAGACCAACCGCTGTAGGTTTCGCCTTGCGCTTTGTGATCTCGGCGATCTGTTTCCGGTCGATTTCTTCAAGATACTCGTCCACCATGTCCTCGGCATCCCCCGGATCGAGCCCGGAGTTTTCCGCGATGTTGATCAAGGCGTCGCGTTGATCGTCAGTCATCGACTCGCTGTCCAAACCGCTAAGCTGCAGTACGCGTAGGAATTCCGATTTGGTGTCGCCCGGTGCGACTGCCACCACGGTTTCGGTCTCCACTTCCGGCTCGGGAACCACGCGAGTTGTTCCCGTTTCCTTTAATTTCGCTTCAATAAATTGGAGGACTTTTTCTTCCGACAGACCGTGATCCGCGCCAAAACGCTGGAGAGCTTTCTCTTCCTCCGGGCGGAGGCCGCCATCTGCGATGGAGAAGGCTAGAACCTTATTAAATTCCGTGATCGCCTGTTGCTCCACTTCGGCGGCCAGAATGGCATCAACTTTTTTCCGGCGCTCGGGATCGAGCAATTCCATGCGCGCTTCCGTCAGATAGCGCGAAGATTCGTCCAGGCCGGCGCGCAAAAGCTGGGCAACCGGATTGCTCGGTTGATTTTTCAGCGGCAGTTTTTTCTGCCACCACCGCAAAAGCTCGCGGCAATGCTCTTCGATCAGCTCGTTAGTCGGATTCTGTTGGACGTCGAGACAAAGACGCTCGTAGGGATTGGTCGATTTATACTTACTCCAACCATCCCACTTTTGGGGATCGTCGGGAAGGGGGGTTGGGAAAACGGCTTCGCATTTCACACCATCATGCAACCCGCAGAGATCCCAGATTCGCCGCCGCCTGTGCCACTTCGTTTGGCGCCAGACCGGTGTTTCGTTCGATGGAAACCTTGGCGCGGTTACCACTGGCCTCGACCGAAACTTCCAGAACTTGGTTGGCGTTATATTCGTAAGTCAACTCAACCGGCGAACCCTTCGGCAAGAATGCCGGAAGTTCCACGTCACAAATCCCGAGCGGCGTACATTCGCCCGGCAGGGTGCTTTCCCCTTCCACCACTCGGACAACGGCGCGCTGCATATTGGACATCGCGGTGCCGAATGAATTGCGCGCCCGTGCCGGAATCGCCGTCATTTTGCGAATCATTGGAAAAACGTATTCCTCAAGGTGCACTTCATCCCACAGCACCACCCCGAGAGTGTGGGAGGTGATGTTGGTTACCTGAATCAGACCGCCTTCGCGTCCGACAAATTGATCGCGTGTGTCAGTCGGCAGCACCTGTTCGCCCGAAACTTTCTCTTCTTCGAGCAAGGAAAGAATCGCCTGGATCGAGGCGCCCTTCGCCACGGCCTCGTCTGGATTCACATCGTCAATCACCGGCGCTTTGGTCAACTGCGAAACCAGGGTGCGGACCATCGGCATGCGGGTCATGCCGCCGACGAGCAAAATCTTGTCGATGTCGTCCCAGGTCATGTTCGCTTCCTGCATCACCATTTCGCAGATGGTCTTACATTTCTCCACCAGATGCTGGCTGCGGCGCTCGAATTCATTGCGTGTGATCTCGAGCTTGACGCTTTTGCCATTGTGATGATGAACGACCGCGCTTTGCATGCGGCTGGAAAGCTGAATCTTGGCTGACAACGCTCGGGTGTGCAGGTCCTGATAGCTTTGTAGATCGAGCAGCGGATTTTCTCCATGCTGACGATCAAATTCCTCCGCCATGTGATTGACGATGGTATCGTCCCAATCCTTGCCGCCGAGCCGGTGATCGCCATTGGTCGCGATCATGTTGATGTGCTGGCCCTGGATACGCATGATCGTGACGTCGAACGTTCCACCACCAAGGTCGAAGACGAAGACGGTTTGGTCCTCATTCAGTTTATCCAAACCGTAGGCAAGCGCGGCGGCCGTGGGCTCGTTGATAATTTGTAAAACATTGAAACCGGCGAGCTGACCGGCTGTGATGGTCGCGGTTCGTTCCGCGTCATTGAAGTAGGCTGGAACAGTGATGACCGCATCGGTGATCGGTTGCTTGAGGTACTTCTCCGCGTCGAGTTTGAGCTTCTTTAAAATCAACGCGCTACATTCTTCGGCTGAATAAACTTTGCCGGCAAATTCGCGATGAAATTGCTCCTTCGGTTTGCCCATCTCGCGCTTGACGAAGTCCACGATTTTCTCCGGCTCGGCCACGGCATTATTCTTTGCCGTCGTCCCAACGATCACGTTTGAGCCATCAAACAAGATCACCGAAGGGGTGATCCGCTCGCTTTCGGCGTTCGGAACAATTTGCGGCTTACCGTAAGCATCGATATGGGCTACGGCAGAGAAAGTTGTGCCTAGATCAATACCGACTGCTTTGCGTTGGTTCATTTTTGGAGAAGTCAATGGGGCCGAATTACCCGCGTCTTTTTGGTGCAACTTTCGTGCCGCGTCCCCGCCGGATTTGTCAGGGCCAACGTGAGGCGCCAGCGGAGCCAGAGAAATAGAGACTCGATCCGCACTCATTGACAGCGCAGGGCGATCACCTCTTCCGGTCGTAGGACGTTCCCGCGCCAAATGAAGCCGGGCTTGACTCGCGTGATGATGCGGCCGTCGTCTTCGGTCCGGTTCGTCGCTTCATAGGCAGCGACCCGATGTATCTTGAGGTCGACAAATTCCTTCGATTCCACCTCGGTCACTTCCAGACGGTGAAATACCTCCAGCAAAGCATGGATCGCATTTCCCAAATTATCCTGCCAGCGCGTTAACCGTTCCGATTTCCGACCCTCCGACGCGGCCTTAAGCTGGGCCGCCAGAGTTGTGAGATCGTCGTATACCCCGATCAGGTCACGAACGAACGGCTTTTGCAAAGATTCATAGAGGAAATTGTCGCGATATTTCAGCAGCTCCTCGTGCAAGGAATCGAACAAGCGATGGTTCACCGATTCGCTCGCGCGGATAGCCTCGAGACTTTCCTCGATTTTTTGAAACTGGGCCGCGGCTTCGGTGGCGTGTGCCGGCAAGATGATTGAGGCGATCTGCTCAATTCGGCGGGTTAGAGCTGATTCCAAGCTTTGCACGTTCTCGGTAACGGTGCGGAATTCGCGCAGGAGCGAAGCGAAATCACTGCTTCGCCCTTCTTCACGCGCCAGCGTTGCCGCCGCGCTTAGCTCCTGCATTGTGCTGGTGAAATCATCAGGCATAATCAGGCGCCGTAAAATTTCCGAATTGCCGCGATTAAGCCCGCGACATCGTGCCGCTTCGCCTCGACGTCCACGCTCAATCCGCGCTCGCGCAGCGTCGCTGACGTGATTGGGCCGATACTGGCCACCTTCATCCCAGCTGGCCAGGGCAGCTTCAAATCGAGAAAATTTTCCACTGTCGATGAGCTGGTGAAGGTGATGAGATCGGCTCCTTCGGTAGAAAAACGGCGGCGCGCCCCGGTCACGTCACGCGTTTCCGGAACGGTTTGATAAGCAAACGCTTCGTCCACAATCGCACCCATGCCGCTCAGCTTTCTAGGGAGCAAGTCTCGCGCCCGCTCTGCCCGAGCGATCAGAATCCTCAGGTTCTCAACCCCGCCTCCTTTCTCAAATTCCTTTACCACCGCTTCAGCAACGAACTCTTCCGGTTGCAGATCGACATGAAGATGGAAATCCTTGACTCGTTGCGCCGTTGCCGGCCCGATGGCCGCGATTTTTGCCGCGCCGATCTCTCGGGCGTCATCGTAAAGTTTGAAAAAAATCTCAAAAAAGGCATCGACTCCGTTCGGGCTGGTGAAAACGATCCAGTCATAAGAATGCGCGTCCTGTACCAGCTCGGCGAATTCGCGAAGATCGCTGGGAGGCTCGATCCGGATGGTTGGCATTTGGATGACATCCGCTCCTAGAGCGCGCAATTGTGAGCTCAACCCGCTTGCCTGTTTGCGTGTGCGCGTGACTACGATTCGCTTACCGAAAAGCGGACGTTTTTCGAACCAGTTCAAATCTTTTCGCAAGGAAACGACATCACCGAAAATTGCGACGGCTGGTGCTTCGAAGCCCGCTGCACTCGCTCGTTCTGCGATATTTTCGAGAGTACCAACAATGGTTTTTTGGTGTCCCAGCGTGCCGAGACGGACAAGGGCCACCGGCAGGTTCTTTCGGCTGCCGTGCTCCAGCATTTCGCGTGTGATCGCCGCCAACCGGTTCACCCCCATTAACATCACTTGCGTCCCCCCCAATTTCGCCAGTGCATCGAAATCAATTGCGCTTTCACTCTTCGCCGGATCCTCATGGCCGGCGAAAAAAGTGACGTGCGAATTCTGATCGCGATGAGTGATCGGAATTCCGGCATATGCGGGCGCGGCGATGGCGGATGTGATTCCCGGGACAATTTCGAAATCAATTCCAGCCGCAGCCAGCGCTTCAGCTTCTTCGCCCCCGCGTCCGAAAACAAACGGATCACCTCCCTTCAATCGGACTACGTTCTTCCCGATACCCGATTTTTCGATTAGGAGCGCGTTGATTTCATCCTGCGAAAGCGTTTTCTCGCCAGCGCGCTTTCCGGCGAAAATGATTTCGGCGTCAACCGGCGCCCAGCTCAGCATTTCCGGATTGGCGAGCGCGTCGTAAACAATAACGTCGGCGCGCTCCAGCAACTCTTTCGCCCGCAGCGTCACCAGTCCAAGATCGCCCGGCCCCGCTCCGACCAGAAAACATTTTCCCTCGTCACTCTTACTCCTGCTCATGCTCGAGCTTTCTAAAAACCTCTTCCGCCAATTCCTTCGGATCGTTTCCTCGTCCGGTCGCCATTTTCGGCGCAGGTGCATCGCCAAAAACCTGTGCCTGCAATTCCATTACGCCGTTCATAAATCGAGCGTGCACGCCCACAGGCAAATCGCAATCTCCTTGCAATAGCCGCAAAAATTCGCGCTCGGCTCGTAAACAAAGATGCGTTTCCTCGTCATCAACGGACGACACAATTTCGTGCGCGAGCAAATCGGCTGCGCGTGTTTGCAAAGCGATGACGCCCTGACCGCCGGCCGACACAAAATTTTCCAGCGGCAGTATTTCGGCAAAAAGCTTCTGGCCTTGAAATTCAAACTCCGGCGGCATGAATCCAAGCCGCTCGAGACCGGCGCGCGCCAGAATAATCGCGTCCCAATCGCTTTCGATAAATTTGCGCAAACGAGTTGGCACATTTCCGCGCAGTCCTACGACGCGCGCGGCAGGGTTACTCCAGCGCGCTTGCCTTTGGCGCCGCACACTTCCCGTCGCAATTGTTGCGAGCGAGGTGGACACTGCGCTTTTCCTCAGCAACAAATCTTCCACCCCGCCACGCGGCAAAACCGCTGTAATCGTAAGTGCGCCTTCTATTTCGCTGGGCAAATCCTTCGCGCTGTGCACCGCAACATCAATGCGCTTTTCCATCAGCGCCCGCTCCAGCTCGGCCGTAAAAATTCCTTTGCGCCCGGCAGTGGACTCTTGGTCACCTGTGGTACGAATGACTTCGATTGCAATCTTGAGCGAAGGCCGAGTCCGAGCCAGCGCTTCCCTAACCATCCGCGTTTGCGCCAATGCCAATTCACTCCCGCGAGTGCCGAGAACTATTTCCTGTGGCGGCGTTTCATGAAAACCGCTCTTCGATGTCTTTTCGACGCTCACGAAGCGTCGCTACAGTTCGGATGTCCGCAATTCTCCGCTGGCGCGGGCCGGGCATTCCTTTGTTGGTCGCATTCTGGACTTAGGCAACCCCAAATGTTTTTGAAAATCCGCGACGTGCTCGTCAATGATCGCTTCGGCGGCGGCCAGTTGCTGACGGCGAAGCTCGTGTGATTCGCTGGCAATCTCTTGCAAGGAATCAATGTCGTAGAGATAAACGCCGTCGAATTCGTTCACTTCTGGGGCGACGTCCCGCGGGACAGCAATATCGATGATAAAAAGCGGACGATCGGCTCGGTCGCGCAAAATCGGAACAAGCAACGGCGGAGTCAGGAGGTGCATCTCCGCCGCCGTCGATGAAATCAGAATATCGATTTCACGACACTGCTCGAGCCAGGTCGCGAACGGTACCGGAATTCCTTCCAACTCCCTGGCCAGCTCTTCCGCGCGTGCCGGTGTCCGATTGCTTACCCGTAGATCTGAGACCCCGCGAGAAGCGAGCGCACGCAAAGTTTTCACGCTCGTTTCCCCAGCGCCCAACACCAAAACCTTTCGCCCTCGCAAATCACCAAAAATCTTCTCCGCCAAATCCACCGCCACCGAACCCACCGAAACCGGCCCGCGCGTAATCTGCGTCTTTGAGCGCACTTGCTTTGCCGCCCGAAAAGCACGCTGACACAATCGATGCAGTACCGGCCCGGCATTTCCGCTTGCACGCGCGTCTGCATAAGCGCGCTTGGCCTGGCCGAGGATTTCGGTTTCGCCTACCACCATTGAATCCAATCCCGCCGCGACGCGAAAAAGATGCCGCGCGCATTCCGCGTTTTCCTTGCGATAGAATGCTTCCAAATCCTTTTTCGAGCTCGATCCGTAATCGATGCGCAGGGATTGCGCGAATTCTTCGTTCGCAATATTTGCATCTGCTACGCCGTAAATTTCCACCCGATTACAAGTCGTGAGCAACAGCACTTCGCTGCAGCCGAGATCACGCAACAACGCGGGCGATCGGGCGTGACCGGCGAAGCGCTCACGTGCTTCAATTGGCGCGGTGCGATGGTTAAGACCAAAGCAAAAGAAGTTCATGCGTGATGACCGACAAATTCGATGCTCCACAAAAGCGACAGCGCGACGGCGAATGCGACAACACAGAGCGTGGCAATCCGCCGCGGCGCCATCCACCCCAAATACCGGCTCTGCAAAATTGCGCCGTACAAAATCCAGATCGCAATCGCCAAAGCGATCTTGGTCCACGGCAGTGGTTCGTTCACAAAAAATCCGCTGATCAGTCCCGCGCTATAGAGAATAAAGCCGAACCAAAGCAGCCGTGTCATTGCCGAAAAGAGATTAGGCAACGGAGGCAAATGGTAAAAGATTGAGTGCAACTGGTGGGTCTTGAGCTGCCGTTCCTGCACCAGATACATGGCGCCAGCCACACAAGCGAGCGCGAACGCCCCGTAGGCGATAATCGAAATCGAGGCGTGAAACTCCAACCACGGATTTGGAGCTATCGGGGAGACGCGTGGGGTATCGATCGGCGCGAGCAAGGCGGTGACTTGCAGCAGGAAAACGAGCGGCGCGGTAAACGCGCCCATAAGCGAGAGGCGGTAGGCCGGTCCAATTAATAGGTAAATCAGGGCGATTGACCACGCCAGAAAAACGAGCACTTCAAATAAATTCGTAATCGGACAGCTCCGCAGAGCGTGTCCGCGAACGGACAGAAATGCAGTCTGCAAAACGAAACCAAGCGCGATCGTTAGAAAAACAAATCGGCTCCGTCGAAAGATGCGCGCACGAAATGAAATAATCGTTCTGATTACCGCCGCCAAATAACAAATCGTCGCGCAAATCAGGAGCTGCCGATCCATCGTGCGTCAGAGTAAAAGTACAGGTCCAGCTTCGCAACCAAGGCGGCGTTTGACCTTTCCTTGTCAGACGCTAGCATCGGCCGGCAATGGCTGAGGAGACGCTTTCAAAATTACGCGCAGCCGTAAGAGATGTGCCCGATTTTCCCAAACCCGGAATTATTTTTAAGGACATTACTCCGATTTTGAAAGACGGCCCGCTATTCCGCTCCTCGGTCGATATTTTTCTGCATCAATTACGCACTAAGAGAATCGATAAAATCGTCGGAATCGATGCACGCGGGTTTCTTTTTGGTTCTGCCGTTGCCTACGAGCTTGGAATCGGCTTCGTGCCGTTGCGCAAAAAGGGACGCCTCCCCTATCGCACTGAAAGTGCGAGATATTCACTCGAGTACGGCGAAGCCGAAATGGAGTTGCACATCGATGCGATCGAGCGCGGCGAAAAAATTGTCTTGATTGACGATTTGCTCGCCACCGGTGGCACCAGCGCTTCCGCAGCAACGCTAATCAAGAAGGTTGGCGGCGACTTAATCGAGGCAATCTTTTTAATCGAGCTCGCGTTTCTGCACGGGCGCGAAAAGCTCAAGCCAACGCCGGTAACGTCCTTTCTGAAATATTGACCCGTCATCCCGAGCGAGGGCGAAGGATCCCGGGGACGAGCTTTAAGGCACCACGTCGGGATCCCTCGACTGTCGCTCGGGATGACAGCCGCATTGATCGCCGCATCTCTCAGCCACCACCACTTCCACTTTGACCGCCTGTAGTTCGAGCTGATCGTGGATCGCCCGCAACAACCCCAGCGCCTCCTTGTTCGGCATGTGTTGACAGCGCAATTCAATCCGGGCTTGGCGACCGACGAGCTCGGGATGCACTTCCGTCATTTCACCATCCAGAATAAATGACGCGTAACCATTAAATTTTTCCTGCATTTCGTGCAGCTGCTCATGACCGCCATCCCATGGCCGGGGCTCGTTCATCACCAGCAACACTTCGCCGGTTTTCTGATCGACCCCAAACAGGTCGATAACCGCGGAATTGGCAATGCCGGTTTGCGGTTGTCTCATGCGGTCCTCAAGGTTTGAACGCCAGTGATTTCGCACGATAATCGCGCGTGGCAAAAAAAGCGAAATCAGCGCGCTTAACCTTACTCGGACGGAGCGAGGCGCGTGTTCCGGCTTCGCCCGCTGAAGCGAGACTCGAAACTTTTCCAAATCCAGCCCGACGCAACTACCGGATTCATTTTGAAACGTCGGATTTCACTTCGCTTTGTCCAATAACCGGACAGGCAGATTTCGCCAAAATCGAAATCGATTACATCCCGGACAAACGTTGTATCGAAAGCAAGTCGCTAAAATTTTATCTGGCCTCGTTTCGCAATGAGCGCGGGTTCAACGAAGCGATCACGAACCGCATTCTCGATGACTTCATTCGCGCCTGCGAACCACGTGAAGCAAACATCACCGCCTCCTTTTCCGCGCGCGGTGGAATCGCGCTGACGGTGCGGGCGAGTTTTCCGGGTCACCCGGTAGGGCGAGGCCCTGTCGAGCCGGCGAAGAGCGACGGCTCCGCAGGGCGTGGCCCTACCGCTAGCAGATGAAACGTGCCGTTGTTTTGCTGAGCGGCGGTCTCGACTCAGCAACGACGCTGGCGATCGCGAAAGAGGAAGGCTATAAAGTTTTTGCACTCTCCTTTCGTTATGGGCAGCGCCATGAAATTGAAATCGTCGCTGCTCAACAAGTCGCGAAATCACTTGGCGTTAGTGAGCATTGCGTATTCGAAATCGATTTGCGGGCGTTTGGCGGTTCAGCCCTGACCGACGCGATCGACGTCCCAAAAAATCGCGGCGCAGACGAGATGGCGAGCGGAATTCCGGTTACGTATGTGCCAGCGCGGAATACCATTTTCCTCAGCTACGCCCTGGCTTGGGCCGAAGTAATCGGCGCGCACGATATTTTCATCGGAGTGAACGCGCTGGACTACAGCGGATACCCTGATTGCCGACCGGAATTCATCGCTCAATTTGAAAAACTGGCGCAGTTGGCCACGAAAGCCGGAGTGGAAGGAACGCGTTACCAGATTCACGCGCCGATAATCGAGATGACAAAGGCACAAATCATTCAAAAAGGGGCAAAGCTCAAAGTCCAATTCTCGTTAACTATGAGTTGTTACGATCCAACGCCACACGGCAGTGCTTGCGGCGAGTGCGATTCGTGTTTGTTGCGCAGGAAAGGGTTTCGCGAAGCAGGAATTTCCGATCCGACACGCTACGCTTGTCATCCCGAGTGAAGCCGAGGAATCCCGATGCGGAAGCTTTAAGGCAATTTCCTCGGGTTCTCTCGACTGCGCTCGGGATGATCGAGAATGGGCGCCACTACAATCCCGGAATGTGCGCGTAGCCAACGAATCGCGGATGCACCTTGCCATCCTCGATCTCACCTTTGTCCGCGCGCGGCATTTTGAAATCGAACACGCTCACTCCGAACCGTTGCTGACTCTGATAAGTTCGGCCGTCGCTCGCACCCACCATCACGCGGGCACCGGTCTTCTTCTCGCGTCCAAGATAGATCATGGCGTGCGTGATCGGTGGATCGCGCTGAATCGCATAAGTACCGCTCCAGAAAAGCAAATCGCCCGGTTTCAAATTATCGAATTCGAAGGAATCATCCTTTTGGCTTACCACTGGCTCGAATTTCCCAGCTCGTCGCACCCAGATGTATTGTTCGCTGGAATCGCGCGGCACGCCATCCATGCCGTTTTGCTTGAGCACGAAATAGACGAAGCCGGAGCAATCCATCCCGCCGTTATCTGGATCGGCTGAGCCGTATTTGTAATCCAGATTGCGGGTCGTGAGTTCGAGCGCCGAAATGAGTAGTTGCTGCACTTTCGGAGGATTATTCTCGAAACCACTAATCGCTTCCGGTGACAAAGTCGCGTTCGGCGCGCCGCGCTTTCCTTTCTCAGGCGCCGCTGTTGCGGTTGGTGAAAGAGAAGGCGTCGGTGTGGGCGGCGGCGTTTCGCTCGGCTCGGGCGTCGGTGAAGATTTCTTTTTTGCTTTCGCTGTTGGAGACGTAGTCGGCGATGGGGAGACAGATTTCTTTTTTCTCGGAGTCGGCGAAGGCGACTCCGATTCTTTTTTTGTCGCCGCCGATTTTTTCTTTTTGTGCGGAGTTGGCGTCGGACTAGAAAAGATCTTTTTGATTTTTTCGCCGACCGATTCTTCCGCGGCTAGCGGCGGTGAAATCGCTGCCGAGAGGATTAGAAGCGTAGCAACAAACGTCGAGAGCTGAAAAATAGCGCGGCGGGACCCCTCGACTCCGCTGCGCTCCGTTCGGGATGACATTCAAGCGGCGATTTCCTGCAGTACTGCTTTGTTGATCCGAATTCCGGCGTCGAGGTTCTCCAAGGGAAAATTCTCGTTCGGCGAGTGCGCGCGGCAATCGGGCAGAGCAAGCCCGAGCAGCAGCGTTTCGGCACCAAGAATGTCGCGGAAATCCGACACGATCGGAATGCTGCCGCCCTCGCGAATCAACACCGGATCTCGTTCGAAAGCCTTCTTGAGCGCACGCTGAGCGGCCTCGCCATATTTTGAATGTGGATCGGTCAAATACCAGGGACCGGCATGTCCAGCAGCCATGTCGAGTTTCACTCCGGGCGGGCAATTTTTTTGCAAGTGTTTTTGCGCCAGCGCTATGATCTTGTCGCCGTTTTGGTTCGGCACAAGACGGAACGTGAGCTTCGCCATCGCCTCACTTCCAATCACCGTCTTGGTCCCTTGGCCCTGATAACCGCCGCCGAATCCATTGATCTCTGCCGTCGGTCGAGCCCAAATCCGCTCCAACGTCGAAAAACCTTTCTCGCCAAATAATTCCGGGACGCCGGTCTCTTTAAGGATTTCTTCGTCGACGTTCACCGGAATTTTGCGCCACATTTCACGCTCCCAATCTTCCAGCGGCAATACATCGTCATAAAAACCGGGGATGGCGATGTGCCCGTTCACGTCATGCAAAGTGGCGAGCAAGCGGGCCATGGTGGTGAGCGGATTCGCGACTGCCCCGCCGTAAATTCCGGAGTGCAAATCCATTTTGGGGCCGGTGATTTTCAATTCCAGCGCTGCCACACCGCGCAGCCCGTAGCTCATCGTCGGAACACCGCGCGAAATCATTCCGGTGTCGGAAACGACAACGATCTCGGGTTTCAACACGTCCCGATTTTGCGAAAGAAAGTTGCCGAGATTGGCGCTGCCAATCTCTTCTTCGCCTTCGATGACGAAATGCAGATTGACCGGGAGATCGCCGGCAGCCTCGATTTGCTCCTGCACTCCCAGAATGTGTGAGAGGATCTGGCCTTTGTTGTCGGTCGCGCCGCGAGCGAAGACGTAACCGTTTTTCAAAACCGGCTCAAATGGCGGGGAATCCCAGAGGCGGACTGGATCGGGCGGCTGGACGTCGTAATGACCATAGATCAAAACGGTGTGGCGGCCCCGTTGTTGTTTGTTGTGCGCCCAAACCACGGGATGGCCAGGCGTGGGGCAAAGTTTGGCGGACAAACCGATTCCAGTCAGCTTTTCCACCAACCAATGCCCACACTCGGTTACTTTTTCCGTGTAATGATCGTCCGTCGAGACGCTGGGGAAGCGGAGGAATTGGTAAAAATCCTGGAGATGACTTGCACGCATGGGGGACGGTAGCGACGCAAAGGCGTTTGTCATCCCGAGCGAAAGTCGAGGGATGGCGTGGCGAAACCTTTCAGATAACGCGCCGTCATCCCAAGCCGCAAAGACAACGCCAGTCCGGCTCGGACCGACGGACCTCATAGTTAGTCACGTTGTATCCAAGCTTGTCGCAGCCAGACCAATGGAGAGGTCTCTCGCATTCGCTCGGGATGACAGCAGTGCTAGCGTAACCACATGGTCGTATCGCTTCGTTTCGCTGTCCTTTGTCTCCTCGGCGTTGCATGTGTTGGAATTTCGCTGGCCCAGATCGATCGCATCACCGGAAAACCTTTCGCCACGCGATCAGAAGTCCTGGCACGGCACGGAATGATTTGCACGAGCGTGCCGGCGGCCACACAAGTTGGACTCGATATTTTGAAGCGCGGCGGTAGTGCGGTCGATGCCGCGATCGCGGCCAACGCCACCCTTGGCTTGATGGAACCGGTCTCGAACGGAATCGGCGGCGACTTTTTTGCCATCGTTTACAGCGCGAAAGAAAACAAGCTCTACGGGATCAACGGCAGTGGCCGCTCTCCGCTCGGGCTGAGCTACGAACAAATGAAAGCGGAGCTCGACAAATTGGGTCGCAAAACGATTCCACCGCGCGGCATGCTCCCAATCAGTGTGCCTGGAACGGTGGATGCATGGAGCGAATTACATAAGAAATTCGGCAAACTCAAGCTCAGTGACGACCTCGCGCCGGTTGCGAAATATGCCGACGAAGGTTTTCCGGTGACCGAGCTAATTGCCTTTTACTGGCATTTTGGGCCGGAACTTTACAAAGATCTACCCGGCGCGTTTCTCCAAACTTATACGCTCGATGGCAAAGGCCGGACCCCAGCAAAAGGAGACATTTTCAAAAATCCCGCGCTGGCGAAGACTCTGCGATTGATCGGAGAAAAAGGTCG
>WNGI01003268.1_pt1 | contig 14245 bp, 13 predicted proteins | sample 5400621 | NCBI WGS metagenome assembly WNGI01 (sample SAMN13153374, study PRJNA577476) | soil metagenome | isolation source: 20 cm soil or saprolite under Garry oak tree replicate 1 | place: USA:California | collected 2016-06-15
AGATCTGGAGGCAGAATATTAACCCCGAGGCCCAGCGCGTGAGAATCAATACGGATCCTCACTCTCCGGGCCAGTGGAGAACCAACGGCCCCCTCTCGAACATGCCACAGTTCGCCGCCGCGTTCGGGTGCAAGCCGGGGGACGCGATGGTGCGGCCGGATTCTGTCAGGCCGGTCATCTGGTAACGGGCCACCGGCGTCCCGCGGAGGAGAGGAAACCCAAAAGCGAGAAGACCTTACTCTCCTCGCAGTTAAAGCGGGGTGCCGGCTTGGCCGGCATCCCGTAGTTTTTCCGCAAACGTGGCGCCCGATCCGATCGAACGACTAATTTGCAGAGATGACTGCCCGGAGTTTCTTCTACCGGGAGACGGAAGGGATCCGCGTCACGGTGCGACCCGTCTATCTCCGCGATCACTCGGAGCCTTCGCAAAGCCATTACGTCTTCGCTTATTTCGTGCGCATCGAGAACGTCGGGACCATGGCGGCGCAGCTTCTCACCCGCCGCTGGCTGATACACGACTCCGTTGGCGAGGGAGTGGACACTGAGGTAATTGGTGAAGGCGTGGTCGGTGAGCAGCCCACGCTCGTGCCAGGCGCGGTCCACGAGTACCAGAGCTTCTGCATTCTGAAGTCGGGAGAGGGCTGGATGGAGGGGAATTACGGTCTTCTCCGCCAGGACGGAACGCCGTTCGAGGCATCGATCCCGCGCTTCATACTCAGCGCGAGCGAGTCGACGAGCCTTCCATCATAAGCCGCGCACGACAGTTGCTTTGCATCCGGCCGTGAGCCGCATCTACGACATCTCGGTTCCGATCCGATCGGGGGGATTGGTTTATCCGGGAAACCCCGAGATCGACATCTCCCTGCAACAGGCGGTTGCCAAAGGCGCCAGCGCCAACGTCTCCACGATACGATTCGGCTCCCATACCGGCACTCACGCCGATGCCGCACGTCACTTCTTCGACGATGGCCAACCGGTGGACAAGATTCCGCTGGAGCGTCTGATCGGACCAGCACTGCTCGTGAGCTTCGGCGACAAGGTTCTCTCGGTCGGCGCCGCGGAACTGCGTGAGCACGACGTCAAGGGTCATAAGCGAATCCTCATTCGCACGCGAAATTCCGCTCTGCTGTCGCAGAAGGAGTTCGTGAAGGACTATACGTATCTCGCTCCCGACGGCGCGCAGTACCTGGTCGACCTCGGCGTCGAGCTCGTCGGAGTCGACTACCTGTCGATCGAGCAGTTCCACTCCGGACACCATCGTACGCATCGCACGCTCCTCGCCCAGGCGGTGGTCATAGTCGAAGGTCTGGATCTATCGGCTCCGGCACCGGGCGAGTATCAGTTCATTTGCCTGCCACTCCGCATCGAGGGCTGCGACGGTGCGCCGGCGCGCGCGGTGCTGATGGCATGACCGAAATCAGGCACATCTTTTTCGACATCGGCGGAGTGCTCGGCTCGAACGGCTGGGACCGCGAGCAGCGACACCAGGCAATCGAGCGGTTCGATCTCAATGTCGAGGATTTTCAGTGGCGGCATGAGGAGGTTGTCGGAGAATGGGAGGAGGGAAGAATCACAATCGATGAGTACCTCGACATCGCCGTGTTCTACACGGAGAGGCACTTCTCCCGCGACGAGTTCATCAAATTCATGTACAGCCTCAGCGTTCCCGACGATGCGACCATTCGAATTGCGCGCGCACTTTCGGCCGATTCCCGATACACGCTTATGACTCTCAACAACGAGTCCGAAGAGCTCAATGTTCACCGGATAGAGGCGTTCGGAATCTCCCAGATCTTCGAGGCATTTCTTTCGTCATGCTGGCTCGGTGCTCGGAAACCGATCCGCAGGTTCTACAATCGCGCGCTTGGCATCGCGCACGCCGAGCCCGCGAGCTCGCTCTTTATCGACAATCTGCAGCAGAACCTCACTCCGGCGAGCTCTCTGGGCATGAACGTGATTCTTTTCAAATCAGCGGCACAACTTCGCTCCGATCTGGAGCGTCTCCTCGACCTCGAACTTTCCGGAGCATAGGCAATGCGGTTGGCGATGATCGGCCTTGGCCGAATGGGCGGAAACATGTCGGAGCGATTGGTAAAGGGCGGACACGAAGTCGTCGTCTTTGACCGGAAACCCCCGACGGTGCAGCATTACGTCTCGCTCGGCGCGATCGCGACCTCGAGTCTGAGCGACGTCACGGCAAAGCTCAAGAGCCCGCGCATCGCGTGGATCATGGTGCCCGCGGGAAAGCCGGTCGACGAGACGATCGCCTCGATTATCCCGGGAATGTCGAAGGGCGACGTGATCATCGACGGTGGCAACTCCAACTTCCACGACACGATGCGGAGGGCTGCCGAACTTCAGGCGAAGGGAATTCACTTGGTCGATTCGGGAACGAGCGGAGGCATCTGGGGCCTCGCGAACGGCTATTGCCTCATGATCGGTGCATCTCCGGAAGCGTTCAAGCTGTGCGAGCCGATCTTCAAGACACTTGCTCCACCCGATGGGTACGCGCACACGGGACCGCCCGGCGCGGGCCACTACGTCAAGATGATTCACAATGGCATCGAATACGGAATGCTCCAGGCGTACGCGGAAGGTTACGAGATCCTCCACGCGTCGAATGAATTCAAGCTGGATCTGCACCAGATCGCCGCCGTCTGGAACCACGGCAGTGTCGTGCGGTCGTGGCTCAACGAGCTGGCCGAGTCGGCGTTCGAGAAAGACATCGACCTGAGTGATTTGCGCGGTTACGTCGAAGATTCCGGCGAGGGACGGTGGACGGTGCAGGAAGCCATCGACCTGAACGTCCCGGCACCCGTCATCACTCTCTCATTGCTGACGCGGCTCCGATCGCGGCAGGCGGATTCGTTCTCCGCGAAAGTTATCGCCGCGCTGCGCAACGAATTCGGTGGACACGCGGTAAAGAAATCATGAGAACGCCGGTTGCAGTTCCGCTGGTGCGCGCGCCACGCAAACGTGGAAACCGCGACAAGGCTGACCCATGCACAATGGTGATCTTCGGCGGCGCCGGCGATCTCACCAAGCGCAAGCTCATTCCAGCGATCTATTACCTGGCGGAGCAAAAGCTGCTGCCAGACAACTTCGCCCTGCTGGGCGTAGCGCGTGATCAGAACACCGACGAGGGCTATCGCGCGATCATGCGCGAAGCAATGACCAACTCCGACGAGATACACAAGGTCCACGACGACGTGTGGCAGTGGCTCTGTGAGCGAACCTTTTATGCCGGCGGAGACTTCTCGAAGGATGACGCGTACGTGAACATCGGGAAGCGGCTCGCAGAGATCGAAGGTCGGTCACCCGAACACGATCGGAACCGACTGTTCTACCTGGCGATCCCACCCAGCGTGTTCGAGACGACTCTCAAGCACCTCTGCACCAGCAAGCTCGCCTGGCGAACGCACTCGTATGACGAGCGTCCCTGGGTCCGCATCGTGATCGAGAAGCCGTTCGGCCGGAGCCTCGACTCGGCCAAGGCGCTCAATCGCCTCGTGCTCGACGAGTTCGGCGAGCACCAGATCTACCGCATCGATCACTATCTCGGAAAGGAGAGCGTCCAGAACATACTAGTCTTCCGATTCGCGAACTCGATCTTCGAGCCGTTGTGGAACCGGCACTACATCTCGCACGTGCAGATCACGGCGGCGGAGGCGGTCGGAATCGAGGGACGCGGCAAGTATTACGAGGAAGCAGGCGTGATGCGCGACATGTTCCAGAACCACTTGCTGCAGCTCCTTACGCTCGCAGCAATGGAGCCGCCCAGCTCCTTCACCGCTGACGCCGTTCGCGACGAGAAGGTGAAGGTTCTCCATTCGGTTCGCCCGCTGGTGCAGGGGGACTGCGAGCCGCCAGTAGTGCGCGCTCAGTACGACGCGGGCACGCTCGATGGCAAATCGGTTCCGGGCTACAAGAGCGAGCCCGACGTCTCGGCGAATTCACTGACACCGACTTTCGCCGCGATGCGGATCTCGATCGACAATTGGCGGTGGAAGGGGGTTCCGTTTTATCTGAGGTCCGGCAAGAGAATGGCGCGCCGGATCTCAGAGATCGCCATCCAGTTCCGCTCGCCGCCGCTGCTGCTGTTCGGCCAAAAAGCCGTCGAGGAGATGTCCCCCAGCGTCCTCACGCTCCGCGTGCAGCCCGACGAAGGAATCTCGCTGCGCTTTCAGGTGAAGACTCCCGGCGCGATGCACGAGCTGACGCCGGGCCTCGAGATCACGCCCGTCGACATGGACTTTACCTATGCCGAGGCATTCGGAAACGAAGCGCACCCGGCGTACGAGACGCTGCTGCTCGATTGCATGATTGGTGATCCCACTTTGTTCACGCGCAGCGATGAAGTCGAGATGGCATGGACCATCATCGATCCGATACTCGAATACTGGGACAATCATCCCGCAACCACGCTACCCACGTACCCGGCGGGCAGCTGGGGACCCGGGGAAGCAAACAAAATTCTGGACGGAGATCATACACGTTGGCGATAGCTCCACTCCTCCTCCCGCTCGTTGCGCTCGTCCTCTCGTCGACCGCCTGTCAAAATCCAAAGCCGAGCCAGAAAGATTCAGCCGCTGTTCTGGCTGGCGACACCACGCAGCACGTGCTCTCCCCGGACGACCGGGTGCTCGTGCTGCGCGCCCGTGAGCTCGACCGCGCCGATAGTCTCGAAGCCGCGCGCTCAGCGTACGAGCAAGCCGCGCAGAAACTCCCGCAATTGTCCGATTGGTTATACCTGAGGGCCGCAGGGGTCACCGGCGATAGCTCGGCGAGAGCGGCGTATTACGCCAAGCTTAGAACCGATGTCGCGCGCGATCGCATCCGCTGGACAGATGCAATCGCCCGCGAACGGACGCGCGATTTCGCGGGTGCCATACGCGCCTACAATTCCATGGGTGCGCGGCTCGATGCTTTGAGGCTCCGCATCAATCCGCCGGCGGATGACGCCTCCAGAGCGGCAGCGCGCGGCGAGCTGCTGTCGTTCATTTCCAACGCGAACAACTCGCCGGATACACGCGACGCAATCGATCTCTTCGACAAGGTATTCGCGACCACTACTCCGTCGGAGGAGCTCATCATCGCGCGAGCCGCCAACAAGTCGGGGCTGCCGGATCGGGGCGCGACTGCATACGCAAAGGCGCTTGGCGCCGGACTGGGGGACGTCGCGGACAATGTTGGATATGGCTCGGTGCTATTCCGGCTGAGACGCTACGCCGACGCAGCCGCCCAGTTCGCGAAGGTGCGAGCTCCGCCGAATCTGGCAGCCGCGGCGCAGTACCAACGCGCCAGAGCGCAGATCGCATTGGGCAACACTGAGGCCGGCCGATCCACGCTACGCGCAATAACAACCGCGTATCCAAAGGACACGAGCTCGGCCTCGGCCCAACTCCTTCTTGCGGATCTCGCCACGGACGACAATCGCGATCAGGACGCACGGCAGACTCTGACGGCGTTGCTCAGGCGCTTTCCCGCTGGCCGGCATGCCACCAACGCCCGCTTTCGCGCGGGCATGATCGCCTACATACAAGGCGACAGGAAAGCGGCCGCCGCGGAATTTGACTCGCTCATCGCCCGCGACTCCAACAGTACCGAAGCGCTGGCCGCCGCCTATTGGGCAGGCCGCTCTTACGCCGCACTCGGCGACAAGACGCGCAGCAAAGCGAGATGGCGGTCGATAATCGCCAAAGATCCGCTCAGCTACTACGCAGTAGGAGCGGCGAAACGCCTCGACACGACGCTCGTCGCGCCCGATCGCTCGCCAGCGAATTTCGCCCGGTTTCCCGCAATCGATTCGGCAATAAACCGCGTCGCAGGACTCAAGGATGTCGGAATGGAGGTGGAAGCCGGATTCGAAAATGACCGGCTCTTCCGCGATGCTTTGGGAAATCCAACCCGAATGATCGCCACGGCTCACGCCCTCGCGGGGACCGATCAGGCATCTCGCTCGATCGCGCTTGGCCGCCGCGCCATCGAGGAAATCGGCCACAGTCCGGAGAACTACCGACTTTATTTCCCGGTGCTGGAGCGCGAGACTCTCATCTCCAGCAGCAAAGAGAACGGGCTGGATCCGGTTCTCGTAGCCGCCCTCATCCGGCAGGAATCAAACTTCAATCCGCTGGCAACTTCTCCCGCCGGCGCGAGGGGTCTGATGCAGCTAATGCCCGCGGTCGGCAAATCCGTCGCGGACACCAAAGGGATCGGCCCGTGGAATCCGGATCTTCTCTATCAACCCGCGACCAACATCAAGCTTGGCACCGCTCACCTGAGCGGTCTCGCGCACAAATATCCCGACGTCGTGAAGGTTCTCGCAGCCTATAACGCGGGCGAGTCGCGCGTCGAAAAATGGTCGAGCAAGGCGGGGGCGGCCGATCCAGAGGTGTTCACGGAACGCATTCCCTTCGTCGAAACGCGCGACTACGTACGGACAATCCTTCGCAATCGCGCCTACTACCAGGCGCTCTATCCCTGGTAGCGCTCCGTCTCGGAGGCCTGCTCCAGCTCGCCTTTTCTGCGCTTCCGCCAATCGAGCAGCCACGTCACCGGAACGCCGGCGATCAGCGGCGTGAGGAAGATGCCGAGGAGCGTGTTCAGCCAGATCAGCGCCAAGTAGAAAGCAATGAGGCCGAGCGACACCCACAGCGTGCCCAGCGGGCCGTGCGTCTCCAAGCGAAACTCCCCCGTGAATAGGTAAATTAAAAGTATCATGGCTTATGCCGGGGTTAAAGCATCTGAAGTGGAGGGCTCAGTCGAGGCGGCGCTGGTGAGCTGCGGACCTGTCGTACTCGCGGTCTCGGGCGGCCTCGATTCGATGGCGCTGCTGACCGCCACATCCCGACTTTCCGCGCGCATACGCGAGAAGATCACCGTTGCGACCTTTGATCACGGCACGGGCAAGGCCGCGGGACGAGCGGCAGCGCTTGTCGCACGACAGGCATCTCGCCGTGGATTCCTCTGCGTTACCGGCCGCGCATCGACCATTGGCACGCGCGAGGAAGAATGGCGTCGCGGCCGCTGGCAGTTCCTCGAGCAGGTCGCATCGAAGCAGGGAGCTAAAGTCGTAACTGCCCACAACCTCGACGACCAGGTCGAAACCGTCTTCATGCGGATTCTTCGCGACGCCGGTCCACGCGGGCTCGCTGGCCTGTACGCTGAGTCCGAGATCATCCGTCCCTTTCTGAACATCAGCCGAGCGACGTTGGCAACCTACGCCAAGCAGCGAAACGTGACCTTCGTGCAGGATCCATCGAACCGCGACCGGAAACATCTGCGCAACCGCATCCGACTCGACATTCTACCGTCGATCGTGAATCAGCATCCCGGTTTTCCGGACGAGCTCCTGTCGCTGGCCCGCGAATCCGCCGACTGGCGACGCTCGCTCGAGGATCTTGCGCGCGGCGTCGGCGCGGAAGCGGAAGCTGATGGTGCGTTGCGCATCAGCCGTTCCAGCCTCGCGGGCTACGACGCCGACTCCCTCAGGGTTCTGTGGCCCGTTCTGGCGGCTCGCGCGAGCGTCGTGATGGACAGGCGCGGAACTCAGCGTGCCGCGGAGTTTACTATTAAGGGAGCGACAGGCGGGGCGATTCAGCTGTCCGGAGGGATCGAGATCGTCATGCGGCGCGATCATATGTTGCTGCGCCGATGGCGGGCGCCCGATGGCGGACACCGTGAGCGAACGGAGGCTCGAGCATGAGCAGCACGGTCAAACCGCTCGAGATCAGATTGGATCCCCGCCTGTCCGGAAGAGTCGTCAAAAGGATCGCGTTCGACGAAGCAGCGATCGCGAAGCGAGTCACCGAGCTCGGCAGAGAGATCAGCGCCGCCTATCCAGACGGCGATCTTCTTGTTTTGGGCTTGCTCAAGGGAAGCTTCATCTTTCTTAGCGACCTTGTCCGGCAGATCACTCGTCCGCTTCAGGTAGATTTCCTCGTTGCGGCAAGTTACGGTGATGGGTTGGTCTCGAGCGGAACGGTCAATCTGGTTTACGATCCGGAAACGGAGCTGGCAGGAAAAGACATCCTTTTAGTCGAAGATATTATCGATTCCGGTCGCACATTGAATCGTCTGATGTCTATACTAAAGGGAAGAAAGCCAAGATCGTTGGAGATATGCGCGCTACTTCACAAACGGATCGCGGAAGGATTGAAGTACGAAGCGAAGTTCGTTGGTTTCGATGCGCCGAATGAATTTCTGGTTGGTTATGGGTTGGATCACGCGGAGAACTTCCGCCATTTGCCGTACATAGCGAGCTTGCAGTAATGCCTATTCAAATGCCTAATAAGAATCCCAAGAAACCGACGAACTGGAGCAAGGTCTCAAAGCAGCTCTCGTTCTGGGTTTTCGTCATATTGGTGCCCGTCGCGATCATCCAGTTCTCAGGGAAGGGAGCTGACGCGACTCCTGAAATCTCCTATACGCAGTACGACCAGCAGCTCCAGAAGAACAACGTCGACAAGGTCACCATTCAGGCTGGCCGGTTGTTGACGGGCGAGTTCAAGGAGAAAGTGCCGGTCAAGGGCCGGCTGGTGCAGAAGTTCAGATCGCTGCTGCCAACCGAGAACTCGAGCGACGAGGTCGCGCGACTCCGCGATCACGGCGTGCAGATTCAGGCGGAAGACGCCCGGCCCTCATTCACGACGATCCTGATCAGCCTTTTCCCATACCTGCTCATCTTCGGAATCTGGTTCTTCCTGTTCCGTTCGATGCAGGCCGGTGGAGCAAAAGCGTTCAGCTTCGGGAAATCCAAGGCGAAGCTGCTCACCGGCGACACGCCCAAGGTGACGTTTGATGACGTCGCCGGCGCGGACGAGGCGAAGGTCGAGCTTCAGGAGATCATCGAGTTCCTGAAAGACCCGCAGAAGTTCACCAAGCTCGGCGGTCGCCTCCCGAAGGGTGCGCTGTTGGTGGGTCCGCCGGGAACCGGTAAAACGCTCCTCGCTCGCGCCGTCGCGGGTGAAGCTGGCCGTCCCTTCTTCTCGATGTCGGGCTCCGACTTCGTTGAGATGTTCGTGGGCGTCGGCGCCAGTCGTGTGCGCGATCTGTTCGAGCAGGGCAAGGCCCACGCTCCGTGCATCATCTTCATCGACGAGATCGACGCCGTTGGGCGCCATCGCGGCGCCGGACTGGGCGGTGGTCACGACGAGAGAGAGCAGACACTCAATCAGCTGCTGGTCGAGATGGATGGGTTCGAGTCGAACGAGGGCGTGATCCTGATCGCCGCGACCAACAGGCCTGACGTTCTCGATCCCGCGCTCATGCGACCCGGCCGGTTCGACAGGCAGATCGTGGTGGATTTGCCCGATCTGCGTGGACGTGAGGGAATTCTGCGCGTGCACATCCGCAACAAGCCGATGGCTGAGGATGTGGACGTGACAACGCTCGCGCGCGGAACTCCGGGAATGGCTGGAGCAGATCTCGCCAACCTGGTGAACGAAGGAGCTTTGCTCGCCGCCCGGCGGAACCACGAGAAGGTCTACATGGCCGACCTCGAGGACGCGAAAGACAAGGTCATGATGGGCGCGGAGCGCAAGTCGATGGTCATGAAGGACGAAGAGCGGAAGCTCACCGCGTATCACGAGGGTGGCCACGCCATCTGCGCGGTCAAGGTCAAGGGCAACGATCCGCTGCACAAAGTCACGATCGTCCCGCGCGGGCGCACGCTCGGCGTGGCGTGGACGCTGCCGGAGGATGACCGCGTGTCGGTCACGAGAGAGCAGCTCGAAGCGAATCTCGTCAAGGCCTACGGTGGTCGTGTGGCCGAAGAGCTGGTATTTGGGCGCGATCGCGTGACGACCGGTGCTGCAAGCGACATCCAGCAGGCGACCGGGTTGGCACGCCGCTACGTCTCGCAGTGGGGATTGTCCGACGAGATCGGTCCCATCCTCGTTGGTGATAATGAGCAGGAGCTCTTCCTCGGTCGCGAGCTGCAGACGCGGCGCGAAGTCTCGGAGCGCACGGCGCAGCTCGTGGACTCCGAGGTGTCACGCGTCATCAAGGAAGCGTATGCCCGAGCGACCGCGGTGCTGCAGGAGAACATGGATCTGCTACACACCGTGGCGGCGGCGCTGCTCGATCGGGAGACGCTGACTGGCGATGAAGTAGCGGCGCTCGCGCGCGGCGAGACCCTGCCGCCGCGTCCAGTGAGCCCGCCGCCTTCGGCGCCGGCGCTCGCAGCTCCGGTCATGCATCCCAAGCCGTCGAAACCGCCGCTCTTCGGAGGACCGGAGGTAGCCCCGGCGTGACCTTCGCCTGGCCGTCGAAATCACAGCGGCCTACCATCTTCGGAATTCTGAACGTTACCCCCGACAGCTTCAGCGACGGGGGTAACTTTTTTTCCACCGAGGAGGCTATTGCACAAGCGGATCGAATGATTTCCGAGGGCGCCGATGCGATCGACGTTGGCGGAGAATCGACCAGGCCGGGAGCCAAGCCGGTCTCGGCGCGGGAAGAGCTGAAACGTGTGCTTCCGGCGATTCGCGGAATCCGCTCGCGCTGGAGCGACATTTCGATCTCGATCGATACTGTCAAAGCGGAGGTCGCGAGGGCCGCACTGTCAGAGGGCGCATCGATCGTGAACGACGTATCGGGAATGTCGCTCGATCCCGAAATGGCGCGCGTCTGCGCGGAGGCTGGTTGCAGCGTCGTGTTGATGCACTCGCGGGGAACAGTGGCGGACATGGCGAGCTACGAAAACGCTGTTTACGGAAACGATCCCGTTGGGGAGATCGTCGCCGAGCTCGAGGAGAGCGTTCAAACCGCGCAGCGTGGCGGGATTCATCCGGGCCGTATCGCGCTTGACCCCGGGATCGGGTTCTCGAAACGGACCGGCCACTCTCTCGCCGTGCTTGTCGAGCTGCCGCGAATCGTGGCGCTCGGGTATCCCGTGTTCGTCGGCGCGTCGCGTAAGCGCGTGATCGCCGAGCTCATTCGCTACACTGGCGGGGCAGGACCCTCGGCGGGAGGAACGACTCTCGCTCCGGAATTGATCTCGAACGACGATCGCGACATGACAACCGTTGGAGTCAACGTCGTTGCGTTTTTTGCCGGCGCGCGGATTTTCCGGGTTCATCGCGTTCGCGCCAGCCGTCTCGCACTCGATGCCGCGTGGGCCCTGACTCCGGAAGCGTCAGAGCTCCTCGCGGAATGATCAGGACAGCATTCCTGGAGACGTGTCTTCGAGATAGATGGTGCGGCGGCCCAGCCACCACACGAGCAGCCAGGTAGACACGATCTGAACGAGAATCAACGTTGGCAAAACCGCGGGGTGCTCGACGATCGGAGTCAACGAGCCCGGTCGCGGAAACATCAGCGGGATGTTGATCAGGTTAAAGATGACGATTCCGATGAGAAGTCCTCTCGAGCCGCCGAAGATCTTCCAGCAGGCGACGCAGAACGCCAGCTCCACAGTGAAATCGAGCAGTGGATATCCCTGAAGATTCAAGCCGAGTCGCGGTCCCCAGGTCATTGGGAGAAGGCTGATATTGGGCTCGTGCTGGATTATGTCGAGCACGATGTGCGAGAAGATTCCCAGCGCGATCGCAATGCCCACGTTGGAGCGATGCACGGACTTTCCCATTAGCCACGCCAGCGTGGCGAGCAGAGCGCCCGTGAACACCGAGTGAGAGTAGGGCAGGAAATCCAGATGGACGGAATCGGGAGTTGCGCGAAAGTGCTCGATGCCAAGGTACGTGAAAATGACCCAGAGCAGCTCGACCAGCTGCACGGAAATGAGGAGCGGCCACAGCCCGACTCTGGAGTACTTTCTCTTGAGAATCAGCGCTGCTGAGGCGTGAGTGATCGCGTACGTATTGCCTCCTGGCCGGCGTCAGAAACGATTGAATCCGAGATGTCAACCGCGAATGTACGGGCAACTCACGAGCCGCTGAATTAATTTTTAGTCGACACCCTTCACCGGGGCGATCCCGATAAGACGATTCCCATCGCCGGGTTGGACCACCGCCGTAATCCTTCTGTTCGTCTACATGCTCACCCTCGCCCCGGGCGTCACGCTCTGGGATTCGGGCGAGTTTTTGGCCGCCATCCATTCGTTCGGGATTCCCCACCCGCCTGGTACTCCACTTTACGTCCTGATCGGCAAGGTCTGGAGCATGCTGTTCGCTTCGGTGTTCGGGTTCGCGCGCTCGATCAATCTTCTCTCCGCCGTCTGCACGGCTTTTGGCTGCGGCATTCTTGCCAATTTGTTCGCCAAGTGGACAGGTGATGGCTTCGCCGGCACGGCTGCTGGTCTCACCGCCGGACTAATGTCGACTGTTTGGCTGAGCGCGACCGAGACAGAGGTGTACGCGGTCACGCTGCTGTTCGGCTGTATGATTCTCTGGGCTGCGGATCGCGCTGGAGAGAACTCCGACGCGCGGTGGGCACTCCTCGCCGCCTATCTGGCCGGATTGGGATGGTCGCTGCATCTGATGGCCTTGCTGGTCGTTCCCAGCGCGATGCTGCTCGTTTTCAGCACGGTCGACGGTTATTTCGCAGTTCCGGTGGGACGGCGCTACGCCGATGGCAGGCGCGAAGCGCACTCCTTCGCGAAGCTCCTGCGCGCGGCAATCGTCGTAACGGTTCTCGGAATGACGTGCGTCCTGTTTCTGCTGATTCGGGCGCGTCACGATCCTGCCATCAACCAGGGCAATCCATCGACGTTGGGCTCTCTCGTGGATGTAATCCTTCGCAGGCAATACGACGTGCCCCACCTCTGGCCGCGACAGGCTCCGTTTTATCTGCAGCTTGGGAACGTCTTCGAGTATGCCGACTGGCAGTTCGCGAAAGGACTCGCTTCCGACGCGCCGCCGAACCTGTGGAGAACCAGTATCACGATTCTCTATGCGCTTGTTGGTCTCTACGGTTGTTTTGCGCATCGGAGTGCCGACCGGCGTAGCTGGCGCGCCATGGCGTTGCTCCTACTTGTCTCATCTATCGGCGTCGTGATCTACCTCAATCTCAAAGTCGGACCATCGTTCGGAGCGGGGATTCTTCCGACGAACGCTCCGCACGAGGCCCGGGAGCGGGATTATTTCTTCTACTGGGCGTTTATCTGCTGGGGCCTCTGGGCGGGATTCGGGGCGATCCATCTGTCACACCGTCTCAAGGCACCGCTTGGTCTGCTGGTGATGGTGTTGCCGTTCGCACCGGGAGTTCTCAATTGGAGGGCTGTCGATCGCAGAACCGACGAGGTCGAGACGCGCGCACGACTGGTCGAAGCCGACATGCTCGAAAAGACGCCGCCATCGGGAGTCTTCCTGGCATTGGGAGACAACGATACCTATCCGCTATGGTATCTCCAGCAGGTTGAGGGGACGCGGAAGGATGTCACTATCGTCACGCTGCCATTGCTCGGCGCGGAGTGGTACCGCGCTGAGCTCGCACGGCGTTACAAGCTTCTCGATTCGGCGACCGTGCAGAGATGGTCGGGGCGCGACAGCACTGTCGCATTCCTCACTAGACGATCCTACGATCAGAACCGCCCCGTTATCCGGTCTCCGTTTTTCTCGTCTGATTCAACGGTGACGAAGGAGTGAGAGAATGATCGGCGCCGACTATCTCACTGTATGGAGAACGTGTAGTCGCCCGTCGTACCCGCGGTCTTTGATGCTGCCGCGATGATGTAAAAGCCCGTGACCGGCGCGGTGAACGCGACCTGCGCGTCCTTGGTGTTGGCGTTGATGTTGTCGTTGGACGCCAGGACCGCTGGGTTGCCGTTGGGGCGAATCTCCAGATACGAATCCAGGACGCTCGAGGTCATGCCAACGGTGATGGCCTGTCCCGTGGTCATGAAGATGACGTATTCGTCGGAGTAGAATCCGACCGTGGAGCAGTCCGTTGTCTGCAGACTCTGCGGCGTGCTGATCCCCTTCTGCACGAACACATCCTCACAGTTGGATACCTGGTCCGACGAGCCCGTCGAGATCAGGGAATAGTTGCCCGTCACATTGGGGTCGAACGATAAGGCGCCGAGCAAGTAAGATCCGGCCGGCACGATGACCTTGACCCTCGAGTCGCTCGTTCCGAAGTCGTCATTGACGCCGATTGTCACTCTTGCCGAAGTGAGAAATGCGAGATAAGTGTCGAACGTCGTTGAGGTCTGATTGAAGATGTAGGTGCCGCTCGTTGGAATGGTCACCGTGAAGAAGTCGACGAAGCTGCCGTTGGAGAGCTGGCAATCCGTGGGCGACAATTGACTGTCGCTGGTCGAGCCTAATGTGTGTGTCTCCGTCGTGCA
>WNGI01003272.1_pt1 | contig 14238 bp, 17 predicted proteins | sample 5400621 | NCBI WGS metagenome assembly WNGI01 (sample SAMN13153374, study PRJNA577476) | soil metagenome | isolation source: 20 cm soil or saprolite under Garry oak tree replicate 1 | place: USA:California | collected 2016-06-15
TGGATGAAAGTGCGGGGGGTCACAGCCTCCGCGCCCAGAGCGCCTGCAGAATTCAGTTCTTCCCACACTTTTGCTTCGGAGGCTGTATGCGGTTGTTCCTCGGAGCGCTCGCGCTCGCGGTGCTTTCCGCGGCGTGCGGTGATAATGCCGTAGCCCCCAAGTCGCCCGCGAATCCTCAGGCGACCGCGGCGGAGCTCGCGGCGCTTGGATCAATCTTCAGTGCAGCGCCCCTGCAAAGCTTGTCCTCGGTCTCCGGATCGATCAGTCCCACCGCCACCGCCCCCGCCCCCGCGCCGGTGCCCGCGCTCGCGTTGGCCGCGGTGACGAATCCGCTGCATCACTCGATGCGGCTCGAACCCTACGCGGGCCGCATCGATGCGGCCCGTCTGTTCAGCACGCTGCTCGGTCCCAAGATGAGTGTGAGCGCCGCCCAGGCGCTGTTTCCGCCGGAGCTTGTGGGCAAGACGTTCGAGTGGGATTTCACCGCGCTCCAGTACGACACGACGAGCCGCGCCGGCGCGCCGAGCAACGGCGTGCGATTCATTCTGTATGCGATCGATGAGTTGACGGGTCAGCCTGCGGGTCCCGCGCCTGGCACCGAAGTCGGCTACCTCGATTTGAAGGATGAGGGCAGCGTCAGCCAGCCGAAAGTGCACGTCATCGTCGCCGGCGTGGGTGGCGCCCCGGTATATGTCGATTACACGGTCACGTTGTCGAGCCAGTCGACTTCGCAGGTCAAGATCAGTACGGCGGGATACATCACGAACGGCGCAAGCTCGCCGGACTCGTTGCGCTTCAACGGCGTCATCACGGCCAGCCGCTCGACGTCGAGTGTGAGTGTCACCGAAGACGTGAGCTTCGACGTCAACTCGCACGAGATTCACGTGCGCAATTGGGAGCGCGTCACACTCACCCAATCGGGCCAGGATCTGGCGGTCAGTCTCCGCCTTTCGTTTCGCTTCGAGCACGCGGGCGAGGTCGTGACGCTCGAGGGCAGCCTCGATGCCACGAATGCGCCTTCCGTACAAGGCACCTTCACCGCAAAAGTGGACGGTGGGTTGTACGCCACGTGCAGCGTGACCGGCACATCGAACAGCTACACGCTGAGCTGTCAGGGTGCGGACCAAGACGGCCTCAGCGCCGATGACAACGCCGCCCTGGATGCGTTAGGGGAAGCCGCGGGCGCGGTCACCTCGATGTTTGAGGGAATCCTCACGCCCGCGATTGGCGTGCTGGGCGCCTGAGCAGATTCACAAGAAACCCCCCGTCCGGCTCTGGCCGGGCGGGGGGTTTTGCTTTATTACCTAGAGTGTTCTACCGGCTCCTCGCCGATGCGGTCGTCGCATTCCACGGGTTCTTCATTCTGTTTGTGGTGTTCGGCGGCTTTGTCGCGTGGCGCCCCTCACGGCGCTGGGTCGCCGCGATTCATCTGCCGTGTGCGGTGTGGGGTATGCTGATCGAGTTTCGCGGATGGATTTGCCCGCTGACCCCGCTCGAGAACAGCCTCCGGGCACGCGCGGGACAGGCGGGTTATAGTGGAGGGTTCATCGAGCACTACGTGCTGCCCGCGATGTATCCGACCGGCCTCACGCCGCGCATCCAGACCGCGCTGGGCAGCGCCGTGCTGGTGATCAACGCGGTTGCGTACGCCGTGCTCATCCGACGCCTGACCAGAGGTTCTCCATGACGACTCGCCGCCATTTTCTCGGCTCGCTGTTCGCCGCCACGGCCACACTCCCCGCCTTGAAGAGCGACGCGCTGTCGCGGATCCTGCCGGCCGCGCGGGGCGCCGATGGCAGGAGTCCCCAGGAGATCGCGCAGGATGAGGACTTCTGGCGGACGATCCAGGCGGCCTTCGACATCGACCGCGGCATGATCAACCTAAACAACGGCGGTGTGGCCCCGTCGCCGCGGGTCGTCAACGCCGCGTTCCAGCGCTACCTCGCCGTGTCGAACCAGGCCCCCGCGGTCACGATGTGGGGCTGGATCGAGCCGGAGATCGAAGCGGTGCGCCGCCGGCTGGCGGCCAATTTCGGCTGCGATCCCGAGGAGATGGCGATCACGCGCAACGCGAGTGAGGCGCTCGAGATCGTACAGCTCGGCCTGCCGCTGCAGCGCGGCGACGAGGTGCTGACGACGACGCAGGACTACCCGCGGATGATCACCACGTGGAAGCAGCGCGAGCGGCGCGACGGCATCGTGCTCAAGCAGATCACCTTCCCCGTGCCGCCGCCCACGCACGACGATCTCGCCCGCCGCATCGAAGCGGCGATCACACCGCGCACCAAGGTGATTCACGTCTGCCACATCACGAATCTGACGGGACAGATCTTCCCCGTGAAGCAGATCGCCCAGATGGGCCGGGCGCGCGGCATCGAAGTGATCGTCGATGGCGCGCATGCTTATGCGCATTTCCCCTTCACGCGCGACGAGCTGGACTGCGATTACTACGGCACCAGCCTCCACAAGTGGCTCACGGCGCCGATCGGCACCGGCTTCCTGTATGTCCGCAAAGCGAAGATCGCCAAGATCTGGCCGATGATGGCGGCGCCCCCGGAGATGAACGACAACATCCGCAAGTTCGAGGAGATCGGCACGCACCCCGCCGCCAATCACAACGCGATCGTGGAAGCGCTGGACTTTCTGGACGGCATCGGGCCGGAACGGAAAGCAGCGCGGCTGCGCTTCCTGCGCGACCGCTGGGCCAAGCGCCTGGAGCGCGTGCCCGGCGTGAAGATCCTGACGCCCTACGATCCGGCTCAGTCCTGCGGGCTCGCGTCCTTCACACCAGGTACGCTCGACGTCGGCAAGCTCGCCGGGTTCATGTTCGACCGGCATCGCATCATCGTTACGCCGATCGCGCATCCGGAGTTCAACTGCCTGCGCATCACACCCAACGTCTACACGACGCTCGCCGAGATCGATCGCTTTGGCGACGTCATGGAGGACGTGCTGCGGAAGGGGTTGCCAGCCTCATGAAATTCATCCTCTGGGTCGTTTCGCTCTGCTGCATCACCGCGTGTGGTGGCTCCGATAAGTCGAGCCAGACCGTGGACCGCGACACCCTGACGGAGCGCCAGAAGGACAGCATTCTCGCGAACTCGAAGATTCCCAACGCGCGCGCCGTGGGGCGCGCGATGAACGCCGCCGATTCGATGAGCGCGCGCATCCGCAGTAGCGACACCGTGGCGAGGGATACAACGGAGTTCTGATGCGCGCCGTGATGTGCGGCGTGGTGCTGGTGGTTGCCGCGTGCGGGCCTCCCAACCCCTGCTCCGGGCATCAGTTCGACCGCCTGCGCCGCTACTCCGTGCCCTATGCGGGCCACTGGGTGGTCGCGCGCGGTGACACGCTCACCTTCCCCGCCGCGCCCGCGATGAGCGACCGCTTCCGGTTGCAGGACATCACGCTCGACTCGGCCACCGTCGTCGTCGCTCGGGACTGCCTGTTCCGCGGCCGAGTCGCGTTCCGGATGCCGCGCGCCGAAACACTCGCAGTGAGCTGGTTTGGCCAGCCGGAACAGGCCATCGTCACCGGCTGGCCCGCCGACCTCGGCCCATTCGCGGGCCTGTCGCTCGCCTGGGCAGGGCGAGATTCGCTCAGCGGCACGATTTTGCTCGACTCCAAGCTGGGTGTACAGGCAAAGCCCGGCATGACGGCTCGCTTCGTCGCGGGCCGGGCCCGGTTATCTTCTACTCCATGAGAGGCTTCCTTCTAAGACTGCTGATCACCGCGCTCGGGTTGTGGGTCGCCGATCGACTCCTTCCCGGCATTGAGATCACTGGTACGCGTGCGCTGATCGTCTCAGCGCTGCTCCTCGGCGTCGTCAACGCTGTGATCCGGCCGATCATTCTCATCCTCACGCTGCCGCTCACCGTGGTGACGCTGGGCCTGTTCATTCTGATCGTGAACGGGATCTCGCTGGGGATCGTCGCGTGGCTGGTTCCGGGATTCGTGGTGAGCGGCCTGGGCTCGGCGACGGTCGGTGCACTCATCGTCGGCCTGACCAGCTGGGTCGCATCCGCGTTCATCGGCAGCTCGGGACGGATCGAGCGCATGAAGCGCGTGGAGGTCACGGGCCGCCGCCTCGATGGCTAGGGCGTTCGCCCTGGCGCGGCCTGCACAATGATGCGGCAGACCACCTTTCACGTCGTCCGCTAGCCGTGCTCGACATCGAAACGCCCGCTCTGCTGCTCCATCGCGACGCGATGGATCGCAACCTGAAACACATGGCAGATCGAGCGAAGCGTCTCGGCGTTTCGCTCCGACCGCACATCAAGACGCACAAATGTCTCGAGCTGGGACGCCGGCAGCAGGCATATGGCGCACCGGGCATCACGGTCTCCACGTTGTTCGAGGCCGAAGCGTTCGCGCGGGGCGGGTTTACGGACCTGACGTGGGCGTTCCCGCTCGATGCGACGCACGTGCCCCACGTGCAGCGGATCGCTCTGAATGGCATCACCCTGCGCGTGATTCTCGATGATCTCGACACTGCCAAGGCATTGGCAGGTAGCGGTCTCCACGTCTGGCTCAAGGTGGACTGCGGTTATCACCGCGCCGGGGTCGATCCGTCGTCGCGCTACGCGCTCGACGTGGCGCGCGAGCTGGGGGCGGAACGCGGGCTCACCTTCGATGGTATTCTGAGCCATTCGGGACACGCGTATCGCACGCGCAACAAAGATGAAGCGGCACAGATCGCCGAGCAGGAGCGGCAGGTCATGGTCTGGTTTGCGGAGCTGCTGCGGAAAGATGGCCTGCCGGTGCGGGGGATCAGTGTGGGCTCAACGCCCGCGATGGTGGCCGCAAAAGACTTGACCGGCGTCACAGAAGGGAGGCCCGGGAATTACATCTTCTACGATCGGACCATGGTCTTGATCGGGTGCTGCGAGCCGCGCGATGTGGCGGTGTCGGTGCTGGCAACGGTCGTGTCGCATCAACCTGGCGCATCGCATTTCGTGGTCGACACTGGCGCGCTGTCGCTCTCCAAAGACCTCGGTCCCACGCACCTGGGACTCGAACCGGCCTTCGGCGCGGTGAAAGATCACCCCGAGCTGACCGTCGCGTCCGTCTCGCAGGAGCATGGTGTGATTCGCGCGGCCGCGCCCGCGGCCATCGAAGGAAAGTTCAAGGTCGGGCAACAGATCGAGATCATTCCGAACCACTCGTGCCTGACCGAGGCGCACTTCGACGAATACGTGGTGATGGAAGGAGGTCGCATCATGGACCGCTGGCACATCGAGCGTGGCCGATGAAACTCCAGTTCCGGCATTTGTTCGTCGCGCTGCTGCCGCTGATCTTCGGCCTGGCAGCGAGCTGGGGATTCGCGTTCACGCAGGACAAGTGCGGCCGACTCGTCGGCCCGATCTTCGCGCCGAAATGCCATTGGATTCAGCTGGAGTACCAACTAGGATTTCAGATGGCCGGGACGGTGTTGGGGTGCCTCATCGCTGCCGTGCTGGGAGCGTCGCTGGAGCGGCGCAGCCGGCGCGCGGCCGAACGTGCTCAACTCAATCACGAGGGAGTGTCTACATGAAATCGATGCTCACGCCGTTGCTGGTGCTGGGCTTCGCCGGATCACTGGCCGCACAGGATACGACTGCTAAACCCGCGGCGCCCCCTGCGGCCGCGCCGGCCGCGGCGGCGAGTGCCGCGACTGTCGAGGCGGCGGTGCTGGCGCGCAACGTCGTCGACCGCGCGCCGCAGGATACCGGAACCGCGTTTTCGGATAGCGTCGGTACGGTCGTCCTCTGGATGCGCGTCACTGGCGCAAGCGGGCAGACGCTGCACCACGTCTGGTATTTCGGCGACACGGAAGTCGGCAACGTTCCGCTGACGGTCGGCGGATCGCCGTGGAGGACCTGGAGCCGCAAGACGGTCCCCGCGGAGGCGAAGGGAGCATGGCACGTCGAGATTAAGGATGATGCGGGGACAGTTTTGAAAAGGATCGACTTTACAGTTGGGCAATAACCCTAGGACCTGCAAAAACTAGACGCACAGACGCACCGCGGGCGTCCGGAAACAGGCAACGGGACAACCCAGGCGTGGTTGTCCCGTTGTCTGTTCTACAGGCGCATTCTCTTCACCAGCTCCGCAAAGCGCGGCTCCAGGCGCAACGGATCGAAGATCGGATTCACGTTCACGTAGACGACCCAGCCACGCCGCTCGTCGTACGCGCGCTCGGCCCAGTCGAGCGCCTCCTGCAGACTGCCCAGCCCGATGTGGAGAATCGCGAATGCGACCGGGGAGATGTAGCCCTGCGCGCGATCGCGCTCCAACTCTCGCAGCAGTTGCTCGGCTTCTTCGCGTCTCCCCAGGCGCCCCAGCAGCCAGCCGAGCGTGGCCGTGGAGTAGGAGCCGGATCCCGGCAGCGTCAGCGCCTCACGCAAAACCCGCTCCGCTTCGGCGCTTTCGCCCTGCAGTGCCAGCGTGCTGCCCAACATGCGGTAGCTCTCGACGGCCATGGGGTTCATTTCGATCGCGCGCGCGAGGTGCTCGCGGGCCTGATCGTAGCGGCGCGCGTAGAAATACACCCAGCCGATCGTGCGGCGGATCGACACGGACGCGGGATCGAGCTCGAGCGCCGTGTGGGCTTCCAGGAGGGCCGCGTCGATCCGACCGCGCGCCGCGAGCAGGAACGCGAACCACTGATGCGCGCTCGCGTAGCGGGAATTCAGCTCCATCGAGCGGCGAAACTCGCGCTCGGCTTCGTCCCACTCCCAATCGTGGATGAACAGGGCCCACGCGAGCGACGCGTGCGCGCTCGGCAGAGACTCATCCAGCGCGAGTGCCTTTCGCGCGTATTCCTTCGCTCGGGCGTACGCATCCGCGACCGGAATCGCGCGGTAGTCGACATCGAGAGAATACGAGTCGCCCAGACCCGCGTAGGCGGGCGCGTAGCCCGGATCCTCGGCGATCGCCTGTTTGAAGTACTCGATCGCCTCGTGCACCCCCGACTGGGTGCGCTTGTTCCAGGCGAATCGGCCTTTGAGGTACAGCCCGTAGGCCTGGATGTTCTGGGTGTAGCGCCGGGGGATGTACTCGGACAGATCGGCGAACATCGTCGTGCGCAGCGTGTTCACGATCGTCGCCGCGATCTCGTCCTGGATCTCGAAAACATCCACGAGCTGGCGATCGTAGCGCTGCGACCAGAGCAGCCGTCCGTCATCGGTGGACGTGAGCTGCGCCGTAATGCGCAGGCGATCCCCGGCGCCGCGCACGGTGCCTTCCAAGACGACCGAGGTGCCGAGCAGCGCGCCCACGGCCCGAACGTCGAGCGGCTTGCCTTTCAAGGCAAACACGGACGTGCGCGACGCAACCCGCAGCCCGGCGATCTTGGCGAGCGCATCGATCAGCTCATCGGTGATCCCATCGCTCAGGTACTCGTTGCCCGGATCGGGACTCGCGTTGACGAAGGGGAGTACGGCGATGGACCGCGTAGTGGCTGGTGCGCGCACGCCCGCTACCTCGGGCGCGGCCAGCGCCGCCACGAATTCCGCCGCTGTGGGATAGCGCCGCGCGGGCTCCTTCTCGAGCGCGTGCAAGATCACCCGCTCCATCGCGGCCGGGACCTCCGGCCGGACGCCGCGCAGGGGCGCCGGCGGCTCTGTGACCTGCTTCGCGATCACGGCACGCCCCGATCCCTGAAAGGGCGGCGCCCCCGCGAGCATCTCATAGACGACGCACGCCAGGCTATACACATCGCTCGGCGCACCGAGGTCCTGGTCGCCGCTCGCCTGCTCGGGGCTCATGTACTCGGGTGTCCCCACCGTGAACCCCACTTCGCTCACCGTCTGATCGCTCTGTTCCGCGTCTTCCTCCGCGTCGCAGCACGCGCGCGCCACACCGAAATCCGCGAGCACGGCGTGACCATCCGCGAACAGAATGTTCTCCGGTTTCACATCACGATGGACGAAGCCTTTGCGGTGAGCGAAATCGAGACCGGCGCCCACTTCCTGCGCAATTCGCAGCGCGACTGTGAGCGGCAACGGCCGCGATTCGAGCAAACGGTCGCGGAGCGATCCGCCCGGCACGTGCGGCTGCACGTAATAGAGCAGCCCGCCAGCTTCCCCTGAGTCGATCAGCGGGACGATGTGCGGATGGGACAACTGAGCCGCGATCCCGATCTCGCGCAGGAACCGCTCGGTGCCCAGCGCCGCCGTGATTTCGGAACGCAAGACTTTGATGGCGACCTTGCGGCCGTGCTTCTTCTCTTCGGCGAGATAGACCGTTGCCATACCGCCACGGCCCAACTCCCGCTCGACGGTGTAGCGATCGGCTAGTGATGCAGCGATAGCTGCTTGAGGATCCAGAACACGCACGGGGCAGGAACCTAAGAGCTTCGCTGCGGCGGGACCAATGCCCTTTCGTGCTGCTGCAAGCCCAACGCGATCAACAACAGGACGGCACCGGCGGTAATGCCCATGTCAGCGACGTTGAACGTCCAGAATCGCACCTGGGCGACGCCGACGTCGATAAAGTCCACGACGCCCGCGGACGACCGGATGCGGTCCAGCAGGTTGCCGAGCGCCCCGCCGGCCACCAGGGCGACCCCGATCACGCGCAGCCGTTCGGAGGGCCGCGTCCGGTGATACAGCACGCCGAGGACCAACAGCGCCGCGATCGTCAGGACCGAGAGCACGGTGCGGCGCGAGTCGCCGCCGAGGTCGATGCTCATCGCGGCGTTCTGGTTGTACGACAGCGTGAACCGGACGACGTCGCCCACGACCGGCTTCAGCTCGCCGAGCGCAAGGCGATGCTCGACGGCGCGTTTGGTCGCGCAGTCGGTCACGAGCAGCGCGATGACGATCGGCCAGAACCAGCGGGCCTTCGATTTCACGCGGCGGCCAATGCGTGGAAGACCCAACGCGTCACCATGATCCCCAGCGCGAGCAGTCCGAGCGCCAATGCAAGCATGCCACAAGTTAGCAGCACGACGAAAGAACGGTCGGCGCGCTCCGCCTCTACCGGCGCCGCCAGATGCCGTTCGAGCACGGCCACGTTGCGAAGATTGGCTTTCCATGCGAAGTCGAAAATATCCCCGAGTATCGGGACGGCGCCCACGCCGGCATCGAGCACCACATTGCCGGCGATTCGCAGCAGTGTGGCGCGCGAGGCGCCGAGCCGAAACGCCTCGACCAGAATCCACCCCGCGAGAACGGCGCCGGCGGCATCGCCGACGCCCGGAATCAATCCGAGGATCGGATCCAAGCCGAACCGGAAGCTGGTGCCGGGAATGCGAATCCCGGCATCCAGCCAATACGCCAACGTTCGAGCGGTGGCGAAGCTGGGTGAAGCGGCGGTGGTCACGCGCCGGCTCCTTAGTTTGACCCGGTCGAATCGGTGTAAACGATGACTTTGCCGGTCAACTGTTGCTCGTTAGAGTCATTCCCGATCCGACTGAGCGAGCTGTTATCGAGCAGGACCGCGTGTCCGCCGAGCTGCGCGGCTAACTTGATCAGCTCACGCCTCGCGCGTTCGATTTGGATCGACTGCGTCGAGACGATCGCAATCACAGCATAAGGCCGGACGGGCTCTTGCGCGATCAGGTGAACGGTGGACGGTGCAGTCGCAGGTCGGAGTGTCGGATCGAGCCGTAGGATATCGGGGTTGGCGCAAGCGGTCGCAGCTAAGGCGACGGCTATGGGCAGAGCGATCATCCGGTTCATGAGCCATCCGTGGCAGGGTTCATAGTGGATACGCTTTTGGCGCGAAGGATGTTCGGGAGGGCCGGGTTCTTGCGGCGATTCCTGTTCGACGAGATCATCCCAGCGACCGATTTGCCTGCCGACGCAGGACGTGGAGGGGTTGCTCGCCCATGACTGGCGGATTTCTGTCGGGTGGAGTCATTGCCGTCGTGCGACTCACGGAAAATGTAGGGGCGCAGCATGCCGCGCCCCTACGGGCCGCTGTCGCGGCCCTGGCGGCCGGCGGAGTCGGTGCCGTCGAGATCACGCTCACAACACCCGGTGCGCTCGCGGCCATCGAGGAGCTGGCCTCCGACAGCGGCGTCACGAACTGCGTGATCGGGGCTGGCACGGTGCTCGACGAGAAGGCAGCTCGCGATGTGATCGCCCGTGGGGCCCGGTTTGTCGTGAGCCCGACACTGGAACGGGCGGTCATCCGCTGCTGCCGTGACCAGAACGTCCCGTGCATGCCCGGTGCACTGACGCCCACGGAGCTGCTCGAGGCATGGCGCGCCGGCGCTGAGCTCGTGAAGCTGTTCCCCGCCTCCGCCGTCGGACCGCGCTACCTGCGCGAAGTCCTGGCCCCGCTCCCCTTCCTGCGCGTGGTGCCGTCGGGCGGCGTCTCCCTCGAGAACGCGGGTGAGTGGATCCGCGCCGGCGCCGTGGCGGTGAGCGTGGGCGGCGCGCTCGTCAGTGACGCGCTGGTCCGCGACCAGTCGTGGGCCGAAATAACCACACGGGCACGGGCGCTCGTTCAGGCTCTCGCGGGAGCCCGCGATTGAAGAGGGTCGTCACGTTCGGCGAGATGCTGCTCCGGCTCAGTCCGCCGGGCGAGGAGCGGCTGTTCGAGTCGCCGGCGCTGCAGACATTCTTCGGCGGCGCGGAGGCCAACGTCGCCGTCGCGCTCTGCCACCTCGGCGTGCGGGCCCACTACGTCACGCGCCTCCCCGCAGGCGCCCTCGGCGATGCGGCGCTCGAAGCGCTGCAGCGAGAGGGCGTGGGGACCGATTGGATCGTGCGCGGTGGCTCGAGGCTGGGGCTGTACTTTGTCGAGCCAGGCTCCGATCTGCGCACGATGCGCGTGATATACGATCGCGCTGGTTCGGCGCTGGCTCAAATCGATCCCGGCGACGTCGACTGGCCCCAAGTCTTGAAAGGCGCGCGCTGGTTCCATGCAACCGGGATCACGCCTGCGCTGGGGGACGGGCCGGTGGCAGCTCTGACCGCCGCGTTCACCGCTGCGCGCACACAGGGCGTGACGGTCAGCCTCGATCTCAACTACCGCGAAGCGCTGTGGCGCGGCCGCGACCCGCGTTCCCTCATCGAGCCCCTCGCACGCCAAGCGAACGTGCTGATCGGTAATCGTGACGCAGTGCGAGCGATGCTGGGTGTCGAAGCCAACTGTGAAGCGCTCGCGAGCCGGTTCGGCTCCCGCGCTGTCGCCATCACCGAGCGAGAGATTCTCGGGCCGCGCGAGCACGCGTGGAGCGCCATGCTGTATGACGGCAGGGCGCGCGCAGTCGTCCGTTCCCACAGGCATGTCGTGCAAGTCGTGGACCGCGTGGGCGGGGGCGACAGCTTCGCTGCCGGCCTGATCGCGGCGCTGCTCGCCGATCAGGCGCCGCAGGACGCCGTGGAGTTCGCGGCCGCGGCCGGCGCGCTGAAGCTTGCGGTGCCGGGGGATTTCGGCCGCGCTACCGCGGACGAGGTGGAACGATTGGCTCGCCAATGTACATGACATTTCGGTGGTTCGGTCCCACCGATCCGATACCGCTCACGCATATCCGGCAGATCCCGGGTGTGCAGGGCGTGGTCAGCGCGCTGTACGACGTGCCGGTCGGGGACGTATGGCCGCGCGAGCGGCTCGAGCGTCTCGCCGCCGAGATCGATGCGGCTGGTCTCAAGCTCGCCGTCGTCGAAAGCATCCCCGTGCATGAGGACATCAAGCTTGGCCGCCCGAGCAGGGACCAACGGATCGAGAACTACTGCGAGAGTGTGCGCGCCATGGGCGAGCTGGGGATTTCGGTCTTGTGCTACAACTTCATGCCGGTGTTCGACTGGATGCGCACCAATCTCGCGCTGCCGCTACCCGACGGATCGACCGCGCTGGCCTACGACGATGGAGCGCTCGCGAAGATCGACCTGGGGCGTGGGACGGGAGATCTACCCGGGTGGGCGGCGACCTATGATTCCAGCGAGCTCCGCGGGCTGCTCGAGGCGTACCGCAAGGTGCACGCGGAACGGCTGTGGGATCATCTCGCCTACTTCCTCGAGCGCGTGGTCCCCGTCGCCGAGCAAGCGGGCGTCCGGATGGCGATCCACCCCGACGATCCACCCTGGCCCATCTTCGGGCTGCCGCGCATCATCTGCCGCGGCGTCGATCTCGAACGACTCGCGAAGCTCGTGGACCGCCCCGCGAACGGCGTCACTTTCTGCACGGGCTCGCTCGGCGCCCTCCCCGAAAACGATCTTCCCGCGATGGTGCGCCAGCTCGGCCCCCGCATCCACTTTGCGCACTGCCGGAACGTGCGCGTGACAGGCGAGCGGCGCTTTCACGAGACACCGCATCCCTCTGCCTGTGGCGGAGTCGACCTCGGCGCGGTGCTGCGCGAGTTGCGCGAGACCGGTTTTCGGGGTCCGATGCGCCCCGATCACGGCCGCATGATCTGGGGCGAGCGCGGTCGCCCCGGCTATGGGCTGTACGACCGCGCCCTGGGCGCCATGTACCTGCAAGGACTCTGGGAGGGGCTCGAGAAGGGCGATCAACGATGACTCAGCCAGGTCTCGCTGCCGCGATCCCGACGAGGCGAGGATCCCTCCCAGCCTGAGTCATGCCCACTGGCCGGACGGCGCTTACCGCCGGCGCGAGCTGCCGGAGCGCGTGCTCCAGTTCGGAACCGGCATGCTGCTGCGCGCGCTGTGCGCGGCGTCCATCGACGCCGCCAACCGCGCGGGCGCGTTCAACGGCCGGATCGTAGTTGTGCAAAGCACGCCGCAGGGGAACGCGCGGGCGATCAACACCCAAGACGGTTTGTTCACGCTGGTGGAACGCGGTTTGCAGCACGGCGCCCCGATCGAGCGAACCCGTCTGATCGGATCGATCGCGCGCGCGCTCAGCGCGGACACAGAGTGGGACGCAGTGTGCGAGGTCGCCACGCGCCCGGAACTCCAGGTGATCGTGAGCAATGTGACCGAGGCTGGCTTCCGGACGGGCTTCCCCGCTCGCTTAACCGACGTGCTGCGCGCCCGGTTCGAGCGCCTGCCGGACGGCCCGCTGTTGTTCGTGATCCCCACCGAGCTCGTTCCCGACAACGGACCACGCCTGGCCGCCATGGTGGACGAAGTGGCGCAGGGCGGAGGCCGCAGCGACGAATTCCGCGCATGGCGCTCAGCCCGCGTCCGGTTTTGCTCGTCTCTCGTGGATCGCATTACGACCGGCGCTCCCCCAGCCGACCAGCGCGCGGCCCTGGAGAGCAGCCTGGGATACTCAGATGCGCTCCTCACTGTGGCGGAGCCGTACTCCTTCTGGGCCATTGAGGGCGACCCGCGCGCGCTGCGGACGGCGTTCCCCATCGACGTCAGCCCGGAAGCGGTCGTGTTCGCGCCCGACATCGGCTTCTACGAAGAGCGCAAGCTCCGCCTCCTGAACGCGACCCATACCGCGATGGCGCCGCTCGCGCTCCTGGCCGGCGTGCGGACGGTTCGTGAAGCGGTCGAGCACCCAAGACTGAGCGCGTTCTTGCGGCGGCTGTTGTTCGACGAGATCATCCCCGCGACCAACCTGCCGGGCGACGCGGCCCATGAGTTCGCCCAGTCGGTCGTGGAGCGCTTCCGGAACCCGTGGCTCGAGCACGAATGGCGCGTGATCCTGACCAATCAGGAGACCAAGATGCAGATTCGCGTGGTGCCGCTCATCGTCGCGTTCGCGCAGCGGCGGGGGCGTGCACCGGAAGGCCTCGCGCTCGCCTGCGCCGCGCACCTCGTGCTCCTGCGTCTGCCGGTCGAAGCGCTCGCGGAAGCGTCGCGGCTCCCGGACTTCGTCGAGGCCACGACGCGCTGGATGCGGGTACTCGAGCGCGAGGGGGCGGAGGGGGCCGCCCATGGCGGAGCGTGAACGCCAAAGCGCGGGTGCGCTCCTCCCTGGCGCGTCTCGGTCCCGCGCTGGCGCTCGTGCTGGTTGTCGTCATTTTTGCCCTGCTCACCAACGCGCCGGCGCGCTACCTCTCGCCTTTCAATCTCCGCATCGTGCTCACGCAGACGGTGATCGTCGCGCTCGGCGCGATCGGGATGACGCTGATCATCATCGGCGGCGGGATCGATCTGTCGGTCGGCGCGACGATCGCGCTCACCGGCGTGGTGGCAGCGCTCGCGATTGGGGCCGGCTGGCCTCCTGCGCTGGCCGTCGTCGCCGCGGTGCTCGCCGGCGGACTCGTGGGGCTGGGCAACGGCCTGCTCATCACGGGTCTGCGGGTCGTACCGTTCATCGCGACGCTGGGCATGCTCGGCATCGCGCGCGGCATCGCGAAGTGGCTGGCGCACGAGCAGACGGTGAACG